>Ga0172369_10001311_pt1 | contig 35910 bp, 32 predicted proteins | sample LakKiv25m_FD_114539 | JGI IMG/M metagenome (GOLD analysis project Ga0172369, IMG submission 114539) | Freshwater microbial communities from Kabuno Bay, South-Kivu, Congo - kab_022012_11.25m | ecosystem: Environmental > Aquatic > Freshwater > Lake | place: Democratic Republic of the Congo... | reverse complement strand
TTAATTGAATTGTTTTGAGAAATAATACCACTGAACATCATGGTATCAGTCAGATAAAAAATACACAATTCATCTGAAGGCAACAGAGGCGAATTCTTCATGTGTTCGTTATCTGCAAATTGCCGCAATTCAGCCTCAATCATTTTATCATACAAAAGATAGGGAATACCAAATGACTTAAAACTTTTCCAACTCCAGTTTGTGAAATCCTGTCCTGAAATCATTTTCACTTTAATCCCTGAATTTATTACTTTATTTGCTGATTCTCTGTCACAAGTAAAGTTAAACCCTTCCGGCTTTTTTAAAGACTCATTATACCAGATAATACAGTCATTTTTGTTTTTTACTTCCGGATGTAATTGCATCAATGAGGCCATGTTGGTTAAACCTCCAAGGCATACCAAAGTTACATGATCATTTTCATTGCTTAAGGTTTTAAACAGTATTTCATTAGCAGATTGATTGATAATACTGACATTTGCTGTACAACCCCAACTGATTTTTTCAGCATATTTTCTGAAAACAGGTGGCTTTTTTAGATTAACAACACCTTTACCGACAGGAATACCTGAATGTCCCAGTTCTCTGAGTAATGCTTTCACATTCAAAGCAGTCATTTCGGGATTTAAAACTCCGTCAGAAGTAGTAATGGCAAGTACCTCGAAATCCTGAGAAGCCAGTGCAAGGCAAATAGCCCTGAAATCGTCAGTACCGCCATCGGTATCAATAATGATGTGGTGTTTGGCTTTGCCTGAATGTGAAAAAACCTGTTGTGAGGAAATGAAAATGAGGATAATGAAAATATTCAGCAATTTATTTCTGTTCATATTATTTCGATTTAAAATGTAGATTAATGCCTCCAATGACTGTAATTCCGGGCATAGGGTAGTCGTACATGGTTTCGTATTTCTGATTCAGCAGGTTTTCTCCGCTGATAAAAGCGTCAAAATATTTGGAAGGAAGCCATGAAATTTTTGCATTAAGAAGTGTGTAATTTTCAATTTTTTCTGATGTTCCACTTCCCCAAAACGAAGGATCAGATTTAACAGAAGTATATAATCCTGAAACCTGTTCTACATTCGCAAAAAAGTGAAATTTGCCTGTTTTATATCCTGACATTAACTGAAAATGATGTGTTGGTGCACCTACCAATGGCGTTTTCATGTTAAGATAACTGTAATTGCAGGAGAATGAAAGCTTTTCATTCGGTTTATAATTTAGCATTAACTCAATTCCTTTATGCTCAAAGCTACCACTGTTGACCCTTGACGGTGGAAAAGGAGGTGGGGTAGTTTTTAAAATCAGATTTTTACCATTTGAATAAAAGATTGTCAGGTCAATACCAAATTTATTTTTCAGGAATGATTTGGAATATCCGGCTTCATAATTCATCATTTCTTCAGGCAATAATGAATTATTTGGTGCAAAAAGGTAGAGTTCCATGAGTGTTGGACTCCTGTAACCCTTTGATATATTGATTCTAACAGAGCTTGAAGTTAAGAAATTAAAGTTGGCACCTGCATGAGGTATCAGCCTGTTTCCGAATATTGAATTGTTGACCAGACGCAGTCCGGCATCTAAGGATAGCATTTTGAAGAGCTTCTGCTGAACCAGAACAAACACTCCTGTTTCGTTGACACTAAGCCATTTGTTGGCATTCATTCCTGAATTTCCCTGTCCACCGGAATTCCTTAATTCAGCACCAACAGTTACTATATTGTTTTTAATTAATGAAAAGCCTTCTGTGAAAATAAATCCTTTCACTTCATCATTTGAATGCCATCCATCTGATAAATCATGCTCACCGAAATTGTAAAAAACATTTAGTGAACCTTCAGCTTTATTATATTTATTTGATAAAATCAGGGAGGTACGTCCCCTGAGAATATCAACTGAAAAAAGGACAGGTTTGCTGAATGCTCCCGGATCATTGGCTTTGAATTTGGCAATACTGCCATCCCACGACAACTTAAAATGATCGTTTATTGTATAGTTAAATTTAAGAAAACCATTGGTAATATCAAACGCAGCACTGTCTTTTCCTCCTCTGTGTCCATTAGAATGATCGTGGTTTACTGCAGCAAAAACCGAAAACTTTCCTTGTTTATATCCGCTGTTCAACATGTATTTCTGTGTGTTGAAAGAACCATAACTAATCCTTGAGTTGGCCGTAAAACCATCTTTTTTCTGGTCTTTCGTTATGATATTAACCACACCTCCCATTGCCCCGGATCCATAAAGAGTGGATGCAGCACCTCTGATTATTTCAACTTTTTCTATATCAGATGCCACATAAGCGTCAGATAAGGGATGCCCAAATAATCCCATGATATTGGGATTTCCATCAACAATAATTAATACTTCTGTATTGGCATTTCCATACGGATCAGGACTACTGCTGACACCCCTGACACTTATTTTTCCTGCAGCGCCTGTAGAAACTCCAAAACCGGTTACACTTCTTTCAGTTACAAATATGCCTGGTGTTTGCTGACTGATAATTGGTAATATGGCTGATGCTTCACTGCTTTGCTCTATCATCTGTTGTGAAATGGTATTTATGCTATAATTCATTTCATTTTTTGATTTTCCAATGGTAGTTCCCGTGACAATAACTTCATCAAGATCGAGTGAAGTCTTAATTAATTTAATCTCAATAAATTGTCCTTTTACTTCCAGATTCTCAGTTCGGTAACCTATGAATGAAGCAGTGATTTTTTGAATTGGTTTTACTGAATGAAGGGTGAATTCTCCATTTTCATCTGAAACAGTTCCTAATTGTCTTCCCTGTACAAAAATTGAAGCGCCCTCGAGTGCCTGCTGTGTTTTTGAATCTGTAATTCTTCCTTTTAATTCAATATTTTGCCCAATAGAAAAATAGACAAAGAAAAACTGTAAAATAATACTTAATTTGAGTGTTTTCATAGCTTTACAATTAAATTTTTTGATTGAATGTTACCTTATTGATAATCGTGTTACTCATTGTCTAAAAAAATTACTCAGGATTGGTTATGACCAGTTCACCATGTTTGATGCCTTTGATGGCAATCAGGCGGTCAGCAAGTTCTTTAAGTTGTGAAGCCTTGCCTTTCAAAGTGATGGTTTCCAGACAATTGTCATGATTCAGATGCACATGCTGAACGGCTAAAATAATATCATGATAGTCGTGCTGAAGGGAAGTGCTTTGATTTTGCAAATCTCGTTTATGGTGGTCATAAACCAGCACAATAGCACCTGCCACTTCTTCATCTGAGTCCCATTTTTTATCAACGATTTGCTTCTGTATAAGGTAGCGAATGGCTTGTGACCTGTTAGGAAATTTCAAATCTTTTACCAATTGATCAAGTTTGATCAGCAAATCTTTTTCAAGCGAAACACCAAATCTTTTTACCTGCATCGTGTTACGATAATTTATTTAGTAACACAAATTTATTAACAATAAAAGGATAGAAAAATAAATTTGCAGATGATAATTTGTCTAAAAAAGGTAAAAATTATTGTGAGATAATCTTACATCAGGAAACAGAATCTCAGAATTAAGCCAAATTATTTCTTTTTCTCAAATTTTATTCTGACGAAATTAGAACCTACTTTTTGATCGAGCCACATTTCATTACTGGTCAGTCGTACAATGACATATTCAATAGTAACATCGTCTTGTTCATAGTAAACAGAAATAACAGCTTTACTATCTTCGAAAGACCATTTGGCAGGATTAACATTTGGAGTACCATTATATTCCACCTTAAAATTACCATTGCTTTCAAATATCCATACCACATCGTCTATTGTCGGACTGCCATTAAATTCTGTTTGTTTCCATGAATTGGTCACCCTGCCTTTTTTTGTGGCAAAAGAAAAGAATGGTCCTTCTTCATATTTACTACATGAAGAATAAAAAAATACTGTTGTAATAACTAAAATAGCAAATAAAATTTTCTTTAACATCTTATTTCTTTTAATGATTCAATTGCGTCACAAAATAATTCAAGAAATTGTAACCAAGCATAACTTATTTTTAAACAATGATTGTTGAAATTTATGTGTCTGCAAATTTATCATGTGAACATGCAGATTAAAATTATTTTTGCATCAAATATTTTTAATGTTCAGTGTATCGAATATTTCAGTTTACTATCCAGGAAATGAACTTTTAAATTCTATTTCTTTTAATATTAATCCTCGCGACAAGATTGGTTTAGTTGGCAGGAATGGTTCAGGAAAAACCACGCTGTTGAATATTATAGCAGGAGAAAAGCGTCCTGATCAGGGTCAAATTTCGATTCCATCAGATAAAAGAATAGGTTATCTGAAACAGGAGATAAATATTGATCCATCATTAACAGTTTTTGAAAAAGCGATGATGGCATTTTCAGAAATAAATAGTTTAGAAAATGAAATACAGCAGATTACCGAACAAATTGAAAGAATTTCTGATCATAGTGACCCAGGTTATTTGTTAAAGATAAATATTTTACATGAAAAGCATGAACGACTTAATTACCTCGAAGCTGCCAGTAGGGGAGCACATGTTGAAAAGATTTTAAAAGGTTTAGGATTTAAAACTTCAGACTTTACACGTAAATTAGGAGAGTTTAGTGGCGGCTGGCAAATGAGGGTGGAATTAACCAAAATACTGTTACTAAAGCCTGATCTTGTTTTGCTTGATGAACCTACCAATCATCTGGATATTGAATCAATACTATGGTTTGAAGATTATTTAACCAACTACCCTGGTGCAGTAATTTTAATATCACATGATAAAAAATTTCTCGATAATGTGTGTAGCAGGACAATAGAGATTATTAATTCCAGGATTTATGATTATAAAGTTAATTATTCAGGTTTTTTAAAGCTCAGGGACGAACGCCTTGAGACACAAAAAAATGCTGCCAAAAACCAGCAGAGATACATTGAGCAACAGGAGCGATTTATTGAAAGGTTCAGAGCAAAAAATACAAAGGCAAAACAAGTCAGATCGAAACTAAAGAAACTTGAAAAAATTGAAAGAATAGAATTTGATGAAACCGACAGTTCAAGCATACAGTTTCGTTTTCCGGCAGCTCCTCGTTCGGGAAATGTTATTTTTGAAGGTAAAAATCTCTCGAAAAACTATGGAAATATTAGTGTATTAAAAAATTTAGATTTTGATATTTTAAGAGGTGACCGAATAGCTTTTGTGGGTAAAAATGGAGAAGGGAAAACCACTTTAATCAAGATACTGATGAATCTGGTTGATTTTGATGGTAGTTTAAAACCAGGTTATAACCTGAATATTGGGTATTATGCTCAGGTTCAGGAACAAACACTTAAAGAAGAATTGACGGTATATGACACTATTGCAAATCAGGCAACCGGTGATTGGACCAATACCACACGTCTGCGAACTTTATTGGGTGTTTTTTTATTTTCTGATGATGATGTTGAAAAAAAGGTAAAGGTATTATCAGGAGGTGAAAAATCAAGATTGGCATTAGCAACTCTTTTGCTTAAACCTTATAATGTAATAATATTGGATGAGCCTACCAATCATCTTGACATTCCTTCAAAACAAGTATTAAAAACAGCACTTTTAGATTTTAATGGTACATTAATACTGGTTTCACACGACAGAGATTTTTTAGATGGCCTGACGAATCGTACATTTGAATTCTCAGGAGGCAATATTGTTGAATATATTGGTGGTATAAAAGAGTTTTTATATGCTCACAAAGTTGAATCATTCAGGGAATTTGAAGTCTCCGGAAAAAATAATTTTTCAAAAACACAGAAAAATGATAAAACAGAACATTCATTTACAAAAGAAAAATTTCAACAGCGTAAAGATACAGAACGCGAATTAAGGAAACTAAAGAATGCTATGCAAAGATGTGAACAGCAAATTGAAAAGAATGATCAGTTGTTAAAAGAACTTGAACTAAAAATGCAGGAACCTGATTTTTATAAAAATCATCTTAATGTAAAAACAATCTTGTCGAAGCACGAACAAATTAAAATGAATAATCATACTTTGCTTGAAGAATGGGAAAAATTAAATGATGAAATAATCCAGATAAAAGATAAGCAAGTATAAAATGTTATAATCCTACCCGTTTTTTTAGAGTGAGGAATGCCCTGTATAATTCATTGACATTGCCGGCAGCCTGCATATCAAAACTATTAATTTTTTTAGTTTCAGTTGCAGTAGGACTTTTAAATGAATATTCAATGCAGCTTCCGTTTTTGCAACTAAATCGAATCGATTTACCTACTATATTAATATTTACATTGGCAAGGTCAAACTTGTAAACAGCACTCGAATTTTTATCAAAGAAATTCTCAGAAAAGGTACAATTTGTCTTTAATGAACTAAAATTGTAGTTGTTTGCAGTGGTTTTAATATTTTTATTAATCCATGCAAGCGTTTGAATCTTGTCAAAACTTTCAGAAAAATCCTGTGAGAATAATAATGCAGGAAAAAATATCAATAAAAAAACGAGTGATTTCATGTCATTTAATGCTTTGATTTGAGTGTAAAGGTATCAAATCTTATACATTATTGATGGTTTAATTGTATTTTTTAACGATTATAAATAATATGAATTATTTGGTGATCCATGAAATAATTTCGTCATTATCAGGTTTTACTTTTGGTGGAAAAACTTTAACAAGATTTCCTTTCTCATCAATTAAAAATTTTTGAAAATTCCAGGACACTTTCTCATCAAATTTACCATTTAAGGTTTTTGTAGTGAGCCATTTGTAAACCGCATGCATGTTTTCTCCTGTAACCTTTACTTTACTCATCATTGGAAAACTGATATGATAATTTAATTTACAAAACTCTGCAATCTGTTCATTTGAACCCGGTTCCTGACCTAAAAAATCATTGGATGGAAAACCAATGATAACAAATCCCTGGTTTTTATATTTTTGATAAAGTGCCTCAAGTGATTCATACTGAGGAGTAAAGCCACATTTTGAAGCGGTATTGACAATCATTACTTTTTTACCCTTTAATTCAGAAAATTTAAATGTTTTACCATCTATGGTACTTGCTTCAAGTTGATAGAAACTACTTTTTTGTCCGAATAGTGATAATGCTAACAAAACAAAAATTCCTGTTATTTGTAATCTTCTCATATAAATTAAAAATTTTATTCAGTAAAACTGTTTCAGTGTATCATAAACAATTATTCTTTAATTTTGTTCAGCTAATGATTTACAAAATTAGCGTTTGAGGTATATTAATCAAAAATTTTAATCATGAAAAAAATTAAATTATCCATTTTGCTTTCAGCATTGTGTAGTATGTTGATGTTTAATGCATTTTCTCAACCCAAAACATTTGATGATGCTATAGAATACAATGACTATATCATTGAATTACAAACAGGGATAAGTAATGCATTTCAGGCATTTATTAATTCTGTAACAAATGACGAATCAGTTGCTGCCATGGCAAGTTTAGCAGCATTAATCAGTGTTATTGAAGAAAAGATTGATGCAATTCAAAATTTAGGACCTTTTGAAGAAAATACTGCTTTCAGAGATGCCGGTATTGAATTATTCAAATTTTACAAAACAATTGCTGAAAATGAATACCAACAAATTCTTGATATAAAGTTTAAACCTGATGCAACAGAGGATGATTATGCAAAATTGGAAGAATTGGTGTTAAAAATTCAGGAAAAAGAAAAAGTTTATGATGAAAAGTTTTTATCGTCTCAGCAAGATTTTGCAGATACTTATCATTTTACACTGACTGCACCTGATTTGACAGATATACCTGAACCAGAACCAAAACCTGAATATATTGAGCAATATACTCAACCTGACATACAACCCAACATGCCTGAAGAATTAGTGAAAATTGTTAATGATTTCCTTAATTATATGATAGATGGAAACCAGGAGGAAATGAAAAAAATGATTTCACCGTATTATAAAAAGATAAATTCGTTAAAACAGGATAAATATACAGTGAATAATTATGGTTTGACAGGTTTTGTCATTTTTTCCTATGACCCATCAAGCAACTTAATTACTACGCATATTTGGGGAAATAATCAGTCATGGGTGCATGAACTTACATTTACTTTAATAAAAGAAAAAGGGAAATGGTATATAAAACCATCACTTTATGATGGTGAGTGGTTAGACCCATGGACAAATGTAACACCTTCGATTCATGAAAATTATGAAACATGGAATGATGTTGAGTCAAATGAATATGAAACAAATGAGTTGGAAACAGAAAAGTCGCCAATAATAGAACCTGAGGTGCAAGAAGGTATGCCTGAAGATAGGCTGATTGTTTTATCTGATTTTTTAAATTATATGAAAAATACTAATCAGGATGGAATGAAAGGACTTATCTCACCTGCATTTAAAGCACAAAATATTAATGTTACTGAGTACAGAGTAAATTATTATGGATTAGTTGACTTTCTGATTTACAAATTTGATAAAAATACGAATGTTTTTACAGCGCATATATGGGGAAACGATAAAGCCTGGGAACATGAGGTAACATTTACAATGACGAATGAAAATGGGAAATGGTACATTTTACCTTCATCTTTTGATGGGGAGTGGATACATCCATGGACCAATGTGACTGCTTATATCAGTGAGTAGTGAATAAATACTAAAAAAAAAGGAGGCAAATTGCCTCCTTTTTTTTTAATGAATTGATTAACTAATTTAATATTTTTTTCATCATAAATTTAATCTTATTATAAGTAAATTCATTTTTTCTTATAAAATTAACAGCACCAAGTTTAATTGATTTTATGGCAACATCAAAATCTTCGTGACCTGAACAGATAATTACTTTAATATCATTATTGTATTCTTTTATCTTTTTTAATGTCTGAATACCATTCATACCTTTCATTTCGTAATCAAGTATAATAACATCAGGTTTTTTATCGAGGTTTGCTATGCAATCTTCACCACTTTTAAAATACATAATATTCTCATAATTTTCTTTTTTCAAATTATAGCTGTAAACCTCATGGTATAAAGGATCGTCATCAACAATAAATATTAATGGTTTGTAAGTGGTTTCTGACAAAATTTTAAACTTTAACTTATTAAGTAGAAAAATGTCTATTTTAATGCCAAATTGTTAATTAGTTATAAACAGGCCTAATTTGTGTATTTTTAAACTTTTATAACATAGAAAATGTAGTTTATTAAAAATTATGTCTCAATTATAGAATTAACTTTGGAAAAATTTTCTAATAAATGGAAAAAGTTGTAAATTGAAACGCAATTTTTTACTTTATTTTGTTCCTTAATCAAAGCATTTATGCACCCGTTTAAAATTTTTATTGTTGAAGACGACAGGTTATATGGCGAATTGCTAACTTTTAATTTGTCATTAAATCCGGATTATGAGGTGGAATTATTTACCTGTGGGGCTGATTGTGTCAGTAATTTGTATAAAAATCCTTCTGCTATTTCATTAGACTATTCTCTACCTGACATGTCAGGTCTTGAGGTTTTAGAGCGAATTAAAAAATATAATTCAGAAATACCAGTTGTTATTGTTTCTGGGCAGGAAGATGTAAGAACTGCAGTTCATCTTCTGAAACAGGGGGCTTATGATTATATAGTTAAAGATGAAGATACCAAAGACCGTCTTTGGAACTCAATGAAAAACATCAGGGAAAATCTTCAGTTAAAAATGGAGATTATTGAATTAAAAGAAGAAATTGGTAAAAAGTATGAGTTTAATTCGATTATAAAGGGTAAAAGTAATGCCATTATGAAGGCATTTAAACTGATGGAGAAGGCAGCAAATACTAATATTACTGTGTCAATTACAGGAGAAACTGGTACTGGAAAAGAACTAGTTGCAAAAGCAATACACTATAATTCGTCTAGATCAAAAAAACCGATTGTTACAGTCAATGTTTCAGCAATTCCAAAAGAGTTGATTGAAAGTGAAATGTTTGGACATGAAAAGGGGTCTTTTACAGGAGCTACCAGCCGGAGAATAGGTAAATTTGAAGAAGCAAATAAAGGAACAATCTTTCTGGATGAGATAGCAGAGATGGATTTGAATATGCAAACAAAACTTCTGAGGGTGTTACAAGAAAAGGAAGTTACAAGGGTAGGAGGTAATCAAATTGTTAAGCTGGATGTTCGTGTAATTGTCGCAACACACAAAAATTTAACTGAAGAGGTAAGAAAAGGAAATTTTCGGGAAGATTTATATTACAGGTTATTGGGATTACCAATTGAATTACCACCCTTGAGAGAAAGAGGAAATGATATTTTGCTTCTTGCAAAACACTTTATTGATGAATTTTGCAAAGAAAATAAAATGGAAAAACTTACATTAAGTGCATCGGCTCATGAAAAACTAATGAAGTATCCATTTCCCGGTAATGTCAGAGAGTTGAAAGCAATTGTTGAACTGGCTGCTGTGATGACAAATACAAATACTATTGATGCTGAAGATATTACCTTTAGTTCTGCTAAAGGTATGACTGATTTTTTATTAGAAGAAAATACCTTACGTTCTTATATACAGAAAATCATAAAGCATTATTTACAGAAATATGATAATAATATTGTGTTGGTTGCTGAAAAACTTGATATTGGCAAATCAACAATTTACAGAATGCTTAAAAATGGTGAAATCGAAATTTAATATCCCATGAGTAATGATAAACTATACAATTTATCCAATCTATATAATATGATTGGTGAAGATAAAGATGTTATTATTGAATTTGTTCAGTTGTTTGTTGATACTTCTGTTCAAACTCTTGCTGAAATGCAAAATGCTTTATCAGAAAATGATTTTATCAATGTTGGCAGTTTGGCTCATAAACTTAAATCTTCGATTGATTTGATGGGGATAGAATGCCTTAAATCTGATATTCGGACAATTGAAAGATTTGGAAAGGAAAAAATAAACACAAATGAATTACCGGGATTAATTGACCGCCTTTCCAGCGTCATTAAGCAGGTTCATGTTCAAATGAATGAGGATTTTAATTTATCCTGATGTACTTTCTTAGGTGCTCATATTGTAAGAAAACATTTAAACCTGATATTACACAGTTTTATTGTTCCTGTGGTGAATTGTTAGATTATTGTTTCGATGACAATTTTAATTTAAGTGATATTGATTTTAATTTTTCTGGTTTTTGGCGATATAGAAAGATGCTGCCAGTTTCAACAAAAACAATACCTGTTAGTTATAACGAATGTTTCACACCTTTTGAAAAAGCAATTATTGATGGGAAAGAATATTTTATAAAACATGATTATCTTTTTCCTTCAGGCTCGTATAAAGATCGAGGCTCCAGTATAATGCTTACGGTTATTAAAGAAAATGGAGTATTTGATATTGTTGAAGATTCATCCGGAAATGCAGGGGCCTCAGTTGCTGCATATTCAGCAAAAGCTGGTATTCATTGCCAAGTTTTAGTTCCATCATCAACATCACTGGAAAAAACACTGCAAATTGAGAGATATGGGGCTGACTTAGTCAGAATAGCTGGCAATAGAGAACAGACAACGAATGAAGCTAAAAAACTTGCTTTACATACATATTATGCCAGTCATATTTTTAATCCCTTATTTTTTCAGGGTATTAAAACATTAGCCTATGAACTTTGTGAACAATGTAACTGGCAACAGCCTGATCATATTATTACCCCAGTAGGAAATGGTACTTTGGTAATTGGATTGTTCCTTGGTTTCAGTGAATTATTATCAGCCGGCATAATCAAAAAAATGCCGGGTATTGTTGGCATCCAGGCTGAAAACTGTTCGCCTCTTTACCAGCATTTTAAAAATAAAAGTAATGATAGTAAAACAAAAGAAACTATAGCAGAAGGTATTGCTATAACAAATCCGCCACGTTTCAGCCAAATAATCAGTTGCATAAATAATAGCAATGGATTTCTCGAAGTTGTTTCAGAAGATGATATCATAAAATCTAATAAAATGGCTGCACTTAATGGTTATTATATCGAACCTACTTCTTCAGTTGTTTTTGCTGCCCTTGACAAACCTTCAATCAAATCTCTTACTGGTAAGACCGTTCTGATTCTAACAGGAAATGGATTAAAAAGTTATCATAAATAAATTTTAATTTTCTGGACTTTTATTTTTGACTGTTTGTAAAAAAAATATAGGTTTGAAGGTATAAAAATAATCTTTGCGATATAAAATTACGATACTGTTATTCTTTCTTTTTCAAATTTGTCAGGCTCAGGTGACAGAAAAGATAATTGAATCTATTGATTTTCATGGATTTGTTAACTGGCAGGCATTTTATGATACCAGACAAAACGTTGAATCACGTGAGGGTATGTTTACCTTTTATCCCAGCAAAGTATTTGTAGATTCTAATGGTGTTGATGTCAATGCAAAGGACAACCTCAACCTTCTTGCAATGACAACCCGATTAGGCGTTGATATTAAAGGTACTGACATATTAGGTGCAAAAGTAAATGCATTGATAGAAACTGATTTTACAGGAGTTAGTAATTTTGATAATAATGGATTACGATTGCGACATGCATTCATAGATTTACATTGGACAACAAGAGAACTTTTGACAGGACATTATTGGCATCCTATGTATGTTGCTGAATCGCCCGTTAATTCAATTGCATTGAATTCAGGTGCTCCTTTTCATTCATTTTCAAGAATGAATCAAATAAGGTTTACTCAGAAATTTAAATCATTTCGATTTATTTTTGTTGCTGGTAGCCAATTGGATTATGCAAATGAAGGTCCTTCAGGTCGTACACCATTATACCTGAGAAATGCAGTAATTCCTAATCTTCATTTTCAAATGCATTTCAAAAATACAAATCATTTGCTGGGTTTTGGGCTTGATTACAAAATATTGAAACCTGTTTTGATAACTGTTAACAATTATGTTTCCAAATCAAAGATCCCATCAATTGCAACAATAGCATTTTCTAAATCAAGATTCGGAAATTATGAACTGAAACTGCAAATGATATGGGGACAAAATCTTTCTGATCATTTAATGTTAGGTGGATTTGCTGTACATTCTCTCGATACGGTAACTGGTGAAAATGTATATACTACATTTGATCAGGCTTCTGCCTGGATGGTTTTTGAAAAAGTAACAGGGAAATTTAAACCCGGAGTTTTTGTTGGTTACCTGAAAAATTTAGGTTCACCTTTAGAAGTGAAGGGAAATGTGTATGGAAGAGGTTCTGATATAGGATATGTTTATCGATTGGCGCCACGTTTGACCTACTGGGAAAATAAAGCAATGTTTGCTTTGGAAATTGAGTACACAGTTGTTGGATATGGTAGCACAGATGATTATATGAAAGTACAGGACATTAAAGAAATAGCAAATCTCAGAATATTGACAGGCGTTTTTTATTTTTTTTAAATCAATTTGAAATTTATGAAAAATACAATTAATGTTGATACTTGCCGAAAATGTGGTGCGTGTGCCGAAGTATGTCCATCAGATATTATTGTAAAATATAATGGTGGCCATTATTTTTTCCCGGAAGAATTAAAATGCTTTTGTGTCAGCTGTGGACAATGTATGGCTATATGCCCAACAAACTCAATTCAAGTAAATGATTATAAATATGGTGAAACAATACTGCCGTTGAGCAGTGAAATTCCTGATTATAAGGGTTTTATAAACTTATTAAAACACCGAAGGTCGGTTAGAAATTTTGTGGAAAAGACGGTTCCAAACGAAATTATCCAACAGATTATTGATAGTTTGGCTTATATGCCTTATGGTTTTTTACCTGATGCATTTGAAATAACTGTTGTCAATGAGAAGCTTATTCTTGATAAATCATTACCATTATTTTCAGCATTTTATGAAAAAATGAAGAAATGGATGCATCATCCTTTTACACGATATATGATTAAAAAAAGTACTCATCCTGCAGTTTTTTCTACTATCAAAGACCATCTTCTTCCATTGATTGAAGCAAAACATTATAAAATTAGTGATGGAGATGATAATATATTACGAAAAGCACCATGCCTGATCATATTTCATTCAGGATTAGAAATGCCTGAACATCTTGAAGATTGCTGGATAGCAACCACTATAGCTTCTTTGACTGCTGTTTCACTTGGTCTTGGAACAACTATTATCGGACTTGTACCACCTGCATTGAATAAATCACCAGAGTTAAAACAATTATTCAACATTCCCGAAAAAAATGAAGTAATTTCAGCACTAATAGTAGGTTATCCAAAGTTAAATTACCGTAACTCAATTGCACGTAGAAAAAGTAATGTTTCATGGATAAGTTCATAAAAAAAAATAATTCCGTAATTTTCTTGTTAATTATTTCACAATGAAATTTGTTTGTACAGAACTCTTATTATACATTTGCTGACAAATCAAAAATAAGTTTAGATAAATGAAAATAAATCATATAGAGCACATTGGTATTGCAGTAAAAAACCTTGAAGTTGCAATTCAATATTACGAAAGTGTTTTAGGGCTGAAATGCTATGCAATTGAGGAAGTAAAAGATCAAAAAGTAAAAACAGCATTTTTTAAAATTGGTCAAACTAAATTGGAACTGCTTGAATCAACAGATGTCGAAGGGCCAATTGGAAAATTTATTGAAAAAAGAGGTGAAGGTGTTCACCATATTGCCTTTGCTGTTGATAAACTTGAAAGTGTGCTGGATGAAGTTGAAAGCAAAAATGTTCAACTAATTGATAAAAAACCAAGAAAAGGAGCTGAAGGATTGCATATTGCATTTTTGCATCCCAGGTCAACTTTTGGTGTATTAACAGAACTATGTGAAGATAAGAATAAATAAATCCAACAATATGGATGCTGAAGATAAAATTAAAGAACTCCGACAACTGCGGGAGAATGCTAAACTGGGTGGCGGTAAAAGTAAGATTGAAGCACAACATAAAAAGGGAAAACTTACAGCAAGGGAAAGATTAGACATTTTATTAGACCCAGGTAGTTTTGAAGAGTTTGATATGTTTGTGTCTCACCGTTGTATTGACTTTGGCTTAGAAAAAGAATCATATTTGTCTGATGGTGTTGTAACAGGATACGGTACTATAGAAGGCCGATTAGTCTATGTTTTTTCTCAGGATTTTACTGTTTTTGGTGGTTCTTTATCAGAGATGTATGCTGCAAAAATCTGTAAAATAATGGATAAAGCCTTAAAAGTAGGTGCACCTGTAATTGGAATTAACGATAGTGGAGGAGCAAGAATTCAGGAAGGTGTAAAAAGTTTAGGTGGATATGCTGATATTTTTCAAAGAAATATTTTATCATCAGGTGTAATTCCTCAGATATCGGCAATTTTTGGCCCCTGTGCTGGTGGTGCTGTTTATTCTCCAGCCTTAACAGATTTTAATATTATGACTGAGAATACAGGCTATATGTTTGTGACAGGACCAAAAGTTGTAAAATCAGTTACTGGTGAAGATGTTACTACCGAAGAATTGGGTGGTGCAAAAGTTCATTCAACACGATCGGGTGTAGTACATTTTGTTACTGAAACTGAGGTTGAGGGTTTAAAGCTTATTCGAAAACTGGTTAGCTATTTACCTCAAAACAACCTTGAAGACCCACCACAAACAGAATGTAATGACCCTATTGATAGAGAAGATATTTATTTGAATACGGCAGTACCTTCAAATCCAAATCAGCCTTATAATATTAAGGATATTATTTATTCCATTGTTGATAACAGGGATTTTTTAGAGGTAAGTCAGGATTATGCAAAAAACATAGTTATTGGCTTTTCAAGACTTAATGGCAATACGATTGGAATTATTGCCAATCAACCAAACTTTTTAGCAGGTGTATTAGATATTAATGCCTCAAGAAAAGCAGCCCGTTTTGTAAGGTTTTGTGATGCTTTTAATATTCCTATTCTTACTTTAGTTGATGTACCTGGTTTTTTACCAGGTACAGCTCAGGAATATGGTGGAATTATCATTCATGGTGCTAAACTGCTTTTTGCTTATGGTGAAGCTACAGTGCCAAAAGTAACTGTTATATTAAGAAAAGCCTATGGTGGGGCATACGATGTTATGAGTAGTAAACATTTGCGTGGTGATATCAATTATGCATGGCCAGGTGCTGAAATAGCTGTCATGGGGCCAAAAGGAGCTATTGAAGTATTATTAAGTAGGGAACTATCTGATATTACTGATGAAAAGTTAAAATTAGCTTTTATTCATGAAAAAGAACAGGAGTATAAGCAAAAATTTGCTAATCCTTATGTGGCTGCAAAGCATGGTTATATTGATGATGTTATTGAACCTAAAGAAACAAGGTTCAGAATTATCAGGGCATTTCAATCATTGGTGACTAAAAAGGATAATAACCCTCCGAAAAAACATTCTAATATTCCATTGTAATTATAAGTTTATGTTGAAACTATTTAGAAAAATTCATCAAGAGAGTAATGGGCATGAAGAGGTTGGTGAGGAAATAATTTCACCTGAGGTGATAGCAGTATTATGTTCAGCTATTGAGTGTGTGTTATCTGAAGAAGATAGGAAAAAGCATATACTGACTATTAAAAGATTACCAAAATCATATTCACCATGGAGCTCAAAAATTTATATGTTAAGACAAGTACCAAATCAGTATTATAAAAGGTAAAATTATGAAAAAGTTTCATTTCAGAGTTAATGGAAACTTCTATGAAGTTGAATTATTAAAAGTTGAAGATACAGTAAGCGGAATAACGAATTTTCAGCCGTCTGTTCCTGTTGTAGAGAATCAGGCATCTGCAGAAACAATTACTGAACCAGTAAAGGTAGCTGAGGTTTTAAAGCCGGTAACAAAATCAAGTTCAGCTAGTGCTAAAGGAGCAATAAAATCACCATTACCTGGCATTGTGCGAAGTATAGATGTTAAAGTAGGTGATAAAGTTAAAAAACACGATAAGGTTATGGTTATTGAAGCAATGAAAATGGATAATGGCATAACTTCAGAAGTGGAAGGAATAGTTGTTTCTATTAATGTAAGTGAAGGTGAACAAGTACTTGAAGGTGATATTTTGATTGAAGTAGGAGGTTGAAATGAATGCTGAATTAATTTTCTGGTTGGTATTTATTGCCGTATATCTGATTGTGTTTTTTATTGACATGTTTGTTACAAACCATCGTAAAAAAACCATTGAAATTGGAACAGCCTTAAAATGGTCAGTGTTGTGGATTTCTGTAGCGATGCTTTATGGTGTAGCTATTTTGTTGTTTTTTCCACAGAATCCTTTATCATCAGCCAATACCAAATCGATTGTTGCAATAAAATATTTTGCAGGTTACCTGACTGAATATTCTTTATCTATTGACAATTTGTTTGTTTTTATTATGATCTTTTCGTTGATGGGTGTGGCAGAATTTAATCAACCCAGATTACTGAAACTTGGTATATTGTTATCAATTGTACTCAGGATATTATTTATTGTAGTAGGAATGGAGCTAATAGAACGTTTCCATTTTATCATTTACATTTTTGGAATAATTTTACTGTGGACTGCATATAAAATGGCATTCACCAGTGAAGATGAAAAGATTGATCCGCAAAAGAACTTTCTTTACAAAACAGCTTCCCGTTTATTTCCTGTTGATCCGGATACTCATGCTTCTTATTTTTTCAGGTTTAAACAGGGGAAACTTTTTATAACGAGTGTTTTATTGGTCTTTTTAGTAATTGGGAGCACAGATGTCTTGTTTGCTATTGACAGTATTCCTGCTATAATTGGGGTTATCAAAGAAGGGACAAAAGGGGTTCTTACTATAGGTGAAGAGCAATTTATTGCTATCACATCAAATACGTTTGCTGTTATGGGCCTGGTCTCTTTATTTTTTGCATTGAAAGGTATTATGAAACTATTCAGATACCTGAAACAGGGAGTTAGCTTTATTCTCTTTTTTATCGGTGCTAAGATGTTACTTGGTTCAATTAAGGTAGTTGAAGAGTGGTTTCAGGTACGTCCCTGGATTTCATTGACAGTAATATTATCTACCTTGGTTTTATCAGTACTTGTTTCTATTATAATTGAGGAAATTGAAGAAGCAAAAATGGCAAAAGAGGAATTGGAACATTTGAAAAAGGTAAAAAACAGGGCAAAAAGATTTAATCAATTAAAACGAAATCGGGAATCAGAAAATTAGACTTAACAGAAACTTTAATAAATATTGCTCAATTATAATAATTTAGCGATTGTTATTCATCTGAATACGTTTTAAATTTATATCAAAATTTTGTTTATATATAATTGGTACTTTTTCGTCAATTACCACACTGGTATCAAGGCCAAAAGCTTTACTTTCAGGAATACCTAACTTACTTATTATTTCATGAAGACTCATGATTAGTTTATTAAAAAACTTAAGATCAAAGTCATGTGTATGTATTCTGTCAATCAATACAAATTTAAAATCACCCTGTATTTGATATTTTCTTAATGAAGGAAATTGACTTGTAATATCAATTTCATTATTTTTTATCAAATCTTCGATCACTTTTCTAAGGAAAATATTAATTTTTGGACTGACTCTAAAACCAAGATTAAAGTCAATTCTGAATATTATATCAGGTACAAGCTCTCTCACTGAATATTCCATATTTTGAGGAACATCAGTATAATTGACATGAATAATCCAATATTTATCTGCCCTTTTGGGATATTTGTTCAAAATAGAATATATTATTTTACTTTCAATTTCGTTATAATTGTTTGCTTTAGTCAGATACACAAGGTTAGAAGTGAATTTTGGTACAGATTCATCTTTTTCCAGATCACTGATAACATTGTAATAATCTTCAAAAAATAAAAATTTCAGATATTTATTTTTAATTTCCCTGGCTTTGAACCATACAAACATGATCAGTCCAAAAATAAAGGAAAGTAAGATAGTAAACCATCCACCATTAATAAATTTACTTGTATTTGCAAGCAAAAAAGTAACTTCAATTGTAAGAAAAACTGATGCAAAAAGAATTACATAAACAATGTTTCTGTTTTTATTTAAGTGCAAGTGATAAGTTACCAATATGGTTGTCATCAACATAGTAATAGTAATGGCAAGTCCATAAGCTGCCTCCATTTTTGCAGATTCAACAAAATATAATTCAACACTACAACACAAAAAGAATAATAACCAATTGATAAATGGAATATACATTTGACCTTTAACTGAAGTTGGATGATCTATTTTAATTTTTGGCCAGAAATTTAATTGTACAGCCTCAGATATTAATGTAAAAGTTCCACTAATAAGAGCTTGACTGGCAATTATTGAGGCAAAAGTTGCCAAAATAATTCCGGGTAACAATAACCAATCAGGCATAATGCTATAAAATGGGTTAGTTGATGCATCCACAACATCAGAATGACGCAATACCCATGCTCCCTGGCCTAAATAGTTTAATATTAATGTCAGTTTTACAAAAATCCATGAGAATTGAATGTTTTTATATCCACAGTGCCCAAGGTCTGAATATAGTGCTTCAGCACCTGTTGTACATAAAAATACGGCACCTAACAAAATAAAACCTTCAGGGAACTGGCTTAAAAAGATATATGCATGATAAGGGTTGAATGCCTTCAAAATATCAGGGTATTTTAACATTTCAATAAAACCAAGTGTAGCAAGCACTGTAAACCATACAAACATAATTGGTCCAAAAGATTTGCCCAATTTTTCTGTTCCATATTTTTGAAGTAAAAACAAAAAGATAAAAATAAGAATGACAATTGGAACCACAGGTATTTTAGGATTAATCATTGTTAGTCCTTCAATTGCAGATGTCACTGTTATAGAAGGTGTAAGAACACCGTTTGCTAAAAATGTTGCACCTCCTATCAGTGCAAATACAAAAACATATTTCTTTTTTTTACGCAGAAGTGCATATAGTGAAAAAATTCCTCCTTCTCCATGATTATCAGCTTTTAAAGTGATAAGAACATATTTTATTGTTGTCTGAAATGTTAAAGTCCAGATAACACAAGAGATTGCACCAATAATGAATTCCGGAATGTTTCGTGAGCCGTCAATGATAGCATTCATTACATATAGAGGGGAAGTACCAATGTCGCCATATACTATTCCCATGGTTACTATTATTCCAATAAAACTGAGTTTAATACTGCCAGTACCGGTATTTGTTTTCATGTTTATTTAATAATCCTCATTTCAGATTAATGCAAAAGTAATTAATATCTGATTTGTAGTGTATAAGATATTTTTTTGTATGATAAAATGAATATTATCGTTTTGAAATCACAGAATAATAAAAATAACTATATTTGCAACCTTGATAAGATTGGATTAACTGATTTATTTCTTCTTTCCTCTCAATTACTGATTGTAAAGTTTTATATTTCGTACTGCAATCTTTTATTTTTAAAATTTAACCTATTAATTTAATGAACATTTACATTAAAAACATTAGTCATGATACCAGTAGTGACGATCTTAAGACATTATTTTCAGAATATGGCACTGTAACATCAGCCAAAGTTATTATTGACAGTTTTACAGGCCGATCAAGAGGATTTGCATTTGTAGAAATAGAGGAAAATGAAGGAGCACTACGTGCTATAAAAGAATTAGATCAGGCAACTTATGATGGTCGTATTATTACCTTACGTGAAGCACAACCAAAGTCTTTTAAACCACGAAATAATTCATTTTCAAAAGATAATAAAGGCTTCAACCAGCGTAAACGTTGGTAAATTATCAGAAATTTGTTATAAAAATAAATCAGGAATAAATTTATCCTTATCAGAATTTTACAATTCTATAAGTTTACTTTTTGTTCCTTTTTATTTTAAAACGTAGAATCAATTATTGTGCATCACTTATTTGCTTTTGATTGATTAAAAGAGGTATATCTGCAAAAGGTACATAAAGTGAAAATTATTTTTTCAAATTCAGCACTATCATTCATCATACTGTTGAATCGATTAAGAAAACCTACATGTTGAATACTTCAAAATACAAGATTTTCTAAATCAGGATTTCCTCTGATTGCTTCAAAGGCTTAAAGCTCTATCAAATTTTCAATTTGTTATTGCTTATTCCGGGTTTATTTACTTTTCAATCTTCTTAGGAAATATTTTATCAATCAATACAATAGACAAATAGAAGATTAACATAAAAGCGAATATTCCCAGCATACCTTCAAGGGTAATGGTAAGTGCATCAGTGATTAAATCTGTATTAAACATAGGAATTAAATTATGAAAAAAGTGGTACCAATGATAAAATTAAACCTCCTGCAATCACAGAACCGATCTGACCTGCAACATTTGCACTAACAGCATGCATCAACAAATAATTACCAGGATCTTCTTTCTGTCCCATTGAGTGAATTACACGTGCCGACATAGGAAAGGCAGATATACCTGCTGCTCCTACCATTGGATTAATTTTTTTCTTAAGAAATAAATTCAGGAATTTAGCAAATAATACTCCTCCAGCAGTATCCATTATAAATGCTATTAGGCCTAACCCAATAATCATCAATGTTGAAGGAGTAAGAAATCGGTCTGCTGTCATGGTTGAGGCAATTGTAATACCCAATAAAATAGTTACAATACTAGATAGTTCATTTTGGGCTGCCAAAGAAAGTTTATTTAAAACACCACATTCCCGAATCAGGTTTCCAAACATCAGGAATCCTATGAGCGCAACAGAGGATGGTGCAACCAAACCAGCAAAAATGGTAACGATGATAGGAAATAAAATAAGAGATGTTCTGGATACAGATTTCGCTTTACCCTCCATGCGTATTTTTCGTTCTTTTCTGGTTGTCAGGGCTTTGATAACAGGGGGTTGGATGATAGGTACTAAAGCCATATATGAATAAGCCGCAACCGAAATCGGGCCAAGTAAATTTTGGGCAAAACGGGTAGCCACATAGATTGAAGTTGGACCATCGGCAGCCCCAATAATACCAATAGATGCTGCTTCTTTTAAATTGAAACCAAGTAAGGTAGCTGATGTCATGGTAAAGAAAATACCAAATTGTGCTGCTGCACCAAATAACAGTAGTGAAGGATTTTTAAATAATGGTGAAAAATCTATCATAGCGCCAACTGCAACAAAAATCAGGAGTGGAAATACCTCTGTGAGAATTCCTGCTTTAAAAAATACTGTCAGTGCTCCTTCCATGTCACCCTGATCAATTGCTGAGCTAAAAGGGATATTAACGAGGATTGCACCAAACCCAATTGGTAAAAGTAAGTTTGGTTCATATTCTTTGGCAATGGCAAGATAAATCAGGATACCTCCAACAAGAATCATTACAATTTGTTGCCATGTAATGCTTGTTAATGCTGAAAATAAAGCGTTGTCCATAAAAATAGTTTAAAAATTAATTAGTTTATGGAGCAAAGGTATAATAACAAAAATAATTCTGTGAAATAATTAACAACAAAAAATCTTATGAATAAATAGTAAGAATAATTTTTCTTTTTCGGCCATTATAACGGAATTCACACAGATAAATTCCTTGCCATACACCTAATGCAAGTCTATGATTGACAATTGGTATTGTAAGCGATACTCCTGAAAGTGTCGTTTTTACATGTGCCGGCATATCATCACTGCCTTCTAAAGTATGGGTATAATAACTTTCGTTTTCCTTAGCTAATTGGTCGAATGATTTGTCCATGTCGTGCAAAACAGAAGAATCACAGTTTTCGTTGATACTAAGGCCAGCAGAAGTGTGACAGATAAAGAGATTTACTAATCCTTTTTCAGGCAATGACCCAAGTGCAAATAAAATTTCGTTGGTAATCAGGTGAAAACCTTTTCCTTTTGACTGAATATGTATTTCTTTTTGAGATATCATATAAGGAACAAAGGTAATAGATAGATACGGTTTACATAAAACAGGATTTTAAACGATTATATTTAACTTTTATTGAAATGCTATTTTAAATGATTGCTTTCAAAATGATAAAATCAATAAACTTTGTGGTTGGTTAAATAACATATTTTCTTAAAAAAGCCTATTAAATTATCGTTGTTTTTTAATTGAATACCAGTCAATATTTCTTGACAAATACATAACAAAAGCCAGAATAATAAATAGCCCAATACTGCCAATCAGTAATGACAAATCCTGCATTTGAAGCAAAGTGAAGAAAAATGAATAGAGTAATATCATGATGAATATCATCAGAGAGGCAAGTTGTTTCGATTTAAATACAAAGTAACTATAGAAACCAACCAGCCCTATAACAGCTACTCCTGCAATCAGGTATGCCAGGTTAAATGCTATTTGTTCAGATAGTGATAACAAAAGTAAGTAAAAAATACTGACAGCAAAGCCTAACATTAAATATTGCACCGGGTGAATTTTGTGTGATTTAATGAGTTCAACAAGAAAAATTACCAGAAAAGTAAGAATGATAAACATCAGGTTGTATTTGGCTGAACGGGTTGTTTTCTGATATTCATCTACTGGTTGAAGAAGGTTTACCCCAAAAGATGAGTTGTTTACATCATAAGCATTACCTACCCACTTTTGAGGATAATTTCTGTTCAGGTCAAAATATTTCCATTTTGCATAAAAGCTGGTATCTGAAATCTTTCTTTGTACCGGAAGAAAATGTCCGTCAAAACTTGGATTTGACCATTTCCCATTCATAATTACTGTTGTTTCTTTTCCAACAGGAATGAAATGAAGGCTTTCACTGCCATTGAGTATTATTTCTGTTTCAAATGAAATTTTATTATCTTTTATTTGAGTGTCCAGAAGTAGGTTGCTGCTGACACCTGAAGTGAATACGTCAGTTGATTTCATACCAGGATTAAAGAACAAATCGTTTCCATTTATTCTTATCTTTAACTTGTTTTGAAACCTCAGGTCTGATATTCCAAATGAAATACAGCAATGTTGCCAGTCGATAATCTCTGGTTTTTGTGTAAAATCATTAAAATCAGGGAATTGGAATGTACCATTTATTTTAAGATTTGCTTTATAAAGAATTACATCATATATTGACCTATGCAGTTTTTCAGGATCAATATTGCATGTAATGTTTAATTCTTCAGGTAAAAAATGTGCATAGTATAACATGGTTACAGCTTTGCCTTTTTCGTCAAATGTTTTAGAATAAAAAGGAATGGTAATAACAGGACCACATACAGTCTGAGACTGCCCCCATTTTGATTCTACTTCAGCAACTGCTTCATTTCGCCTGTCAGAACGTTCATCTATTAGCCGAATAATGCGTGATGAAGGAATCATTAGTAAAATGACAAGTATTGTCACTGTTATAATTTTTAAACCTATTGAGTTTTTAGCCCAGTTGTTTACCTTTTCAGTGACATTTTGATTATCCATAATTTCTTTAATTAAAATTTAAACTGTAATATAACGCAAGATTCTAAAAAATATTTTAACTCAACTTAAAACTCTGTTTTAAAAGTGAGGGAGTTTGAGATGTTTACCAGTGATAAAATCAATTTCAAAAATACTGAATAAAACTTATGACATCCCATATTAAATAATAGAGAGGGGTAGGGGTAAATTAAATTAATATTCGAGGTAAGTTTAATTAAAACAACATATTTTTGTACCGTATCTCAACTTTTAACTTATTTCATGGATTATATTCGATTACGAAAAAACCTATTAAGCTGGTATCAAAACAACAAAAGAAATCTACCTTGGCGAAATACAAAAGAACCTTATTTTATTTGGCTATCCGAAATAATCCTGCAACAGACAAGAATAGATCAGGGCATGCCTTATTATTTGCGTTTTGCAGAGCGTTTCCCAGATGTTTTTTGCATGGCACAAGCTGAAGAGGATGAAATACTCAAAATGTGGCAGGGTTTGGGATATTATTCACGTGCCAGAAACATGCATCATACTGCAAAACAAATTGTGAACAAGTACAATGGTAATTTCCCTAACAACTATAATTCATTGTTGGCATTAAAAGGTATAGGTGATTATACAGCTTCATTGATTGCCAGTGTATGCTTTAATTTGCCTTATGCTGTACTGGATGGTAATGTTTTTAGAGTGCTATCACGATTATTCGGAATAAATCATGCGATAAATACAACAACAGGTAAAAAAATCTTTAGTCGAAGTGCAAATACTTTGATTGAGCCCAAAAACCCGGGTGATTTTAACCAGGCTATGATGGAGTTAGGAGCATTAGTATGTCTGCCTCAGGTACCTTTATGTAATGCATGTCCAGTTGCTGAATTTTGTTATGCTTTTAAAAATAAAATGACAATTTCTTTTCCTGTTAAACGACCGAAGGAAGATTTGAAAATGCGATATTTTAACTTTATCATGTTAACGGCAGATGAACATCTCATTATACAAAAACGGCTATCTGATGATATATGGAAAGGTCTTTACCAACTTCCGCTTATTGAAAAAAACAGTTTTGAAAAAGTGAAATCAGAGGAATTTGAAAATCTGATTTCTGTAAAACTAACTGACTTTGCTGAAGTTTCTAACACAACACACCTTCTGACACATCGTAAACTACAGATTACTTTTTATAAAGCTAAATTCAAAACTATCATAGATTCACTAAATGATAATTTCATTTTAATTCATCGCAATGATATGAATAAATATGCCTTACCAAAACCTATTGAGAATTTTATGAAAGATGATAATTTTAATTGATTTATTAAGAATTTTATTGCTGATTTGGAATTTACATGGGTTCTGATAGAAAACATCAGAACTGGAAATAGATAAATGGTTGTATATCGCTTGATTTTATTTGGTAAAGCAGGAAAACAATCAGCAATAGAATCAATAATTTTAAAATCTGAGGCGTTTTATAAAATAGTAAATAGTATTTGTCTTTAAAACGCTGAGGCAGCCAGTGAATGGTATAGGCAGCTATCATCACCATAAATACGACTTTATAGTTGATGACTATATCAGGAATAAGTTTCCAACCAAAACTGGTAAATACCTGGTGCAGCATAAATCTTACTTCCTGCATATTGCTTGCTCTGAAAAATAACCAGGCAAAAGTTATCAGATTAAAAGTGATAAAAACAGACAGGAAATGACCGAAGATTTGTTTTTTTGATTTTTTTAGTTTTTTACGAATATTTAGTGTCCAGAAACGGTGACCTACCAGCATTAGTCCATGCATGCCACCCCAAATCAAAAAGCGAAGGTCGGCTCCATGCCATAATCCTGTTAAAGTAAAAGTAACCATTCCCCCGATAAGATAAATAATAAAGTCAGTTTTTAGCCACAGGTATTTTTCGTGTTTTAGTCGTGCAGAAACTGCAAAAGCCAAAGGTGTAAATACAAAGTCACGAAACCAGTTGGTAAGTGAAATATGCCATCTCTTCCAGAAATCTGTGATGTTTTCAGCTTTGTATGGTGAATTGAAATTGATAGGTAATCGGAAGCCCATTAACAATGCAATTCCTATGGCTATGTCGGTGTAACCTGAAAAGTCGCAATAAATCTGTATTCCATAAGCATACATTGCCATCAGATTTTCAAAACCTGTATAAGATAGAGGAAGGTCAAAAACCCTGTCGATGAAGTTAAGTGAAATATAATCAGCAATTGCCAATTTCTTGATCAAGCCTGTGAAAATTAAAAGTAAAGCTTTGTCAAAATCTTCTTTAGTGAGGCTAAAACCATTGTATAATTGAGGAATGAAGAATGATGCTTTAGTAATAGGGCCTGAAACAAGTTGTGGAAAAAAGCTGACATAAAAGCAATAATCGAAAAAGTTGGTGACTACTGGTATTCTCTTTTTTGCAAGATCGATAATGTAACTTAGGCTTTGAAAAGTATAAAATGAAATACCTATAGGAAGAATAATTTTTGTTGCATCGAATGAAGTGCCAAAGAGTGAGTTTGCAAATAAAGATAAAGCATTGCGTGCTTGCAGGTGGGAATGAAACAACTCATTAAAAAGGTCAGTAAAAAAGTAAGTGTATTTAAAATAACCTAAAATGCTAAGATTAATAACAATACTTAGCCACATCAGTTTTTTACGTTTCGACTTACTATCACTTGCAGCAATCAGTTTACCATTAAGATAGTCAAATGTTGCAGTAAATAAAAGAAGTATGAAAAAGAAACCGCTTGTTTTATAATAAAAATACAAACTGGCAAAAAACAGAAAAGTATTTCTGATTCTTGTTTTTTTATGCACCAAAGTAAAAATTGCAAAAACAATCAGGAAAAACAACCAGAAATATAGTCGTGTAAAAAGTAGGGGTGAGTTTTTAGAATAAAGTAATATGTCAGTGATATTGCTAATCATTGCTTGTTATTACGGGTTATAAAATCATCATAAGCACTTAAAAATGCATTAAACATCAGGTCTCCCTGGTATGTATATCCTTTTCTTGACAGGTGCAAACGGTCGCCATTGGTCAGACCTTCATCACGCCAGTTATTAATTGAGCCAAGTCCTCCCATAACTGTAAAAAAATCCCATACAGCTGCATGATGTTTTTCAGCAATTTTTAAAATTACTTCCCGTGCAGATATATTGTTTTGATTAAGTACTTTATTACCACGGTAGCCATCGCCTGGTGTTGTCAGCAAAATAGGTGTATTGGGGCAAACCTGTCTGATCATTGTCAATAGTGAATCATAATTTGCAAAAAAGTTTTGTTCAACATAGCCTTTTGGATAAGCATCATTAGTTCCTAACGAAATAATAATCCAATCAGGTTTAAGAGCAACTGTTTGTTCTTTCAGTAAAGGGCATTTTACAAATGATCTGGTGTCGGCACCATTGACACCTACTGAACTATATGTTATTCCCGGGTCGTTGTTTTCGAAAGAAAGGCCATACAATGTAAAAGCCCCAATATTGGTGTCTTTTCTGTTAATTTGAAGTTCAAGATTATTGAGGTAGCTATCAAGCAAAAGTTCAACATATCCAAGCTCAGGATAATAGTGCTTTTCAATTTGACCGTAATAATTTTTTAAGTTAAAATCATAATTACCATCATTGATATTATAAAAAATGCGAATTTTATTGTAAGAATATGCTGTAAAATCCTTTTGATTAAAAGTAATATTGAGATTTGCATTTTTACTGTAAGTAGTAATGCTCATACCTGCAATACCTAATGGACAAGCATTAACATTACTAATGTTTTTGCACCTTTCCCATATAGCGTCTGAAGACGAATGAAAGTCAGGAGGCCCGTTGGTTTTTGCAACAGAAAACGGAAAAATAAAACCTCTTCCAGAAACAGCACCAATCATAAGTTCCTGTAAACGTTTACGCATTTCTGCAGGGAAAAAATCTGCCTGAATATGCGAATCACCAAAATGAAAGATATGTATCTGACCAGTGCCACAGAGAGCTAATTGATTAAATTTTAAAAAAAGACTATCATACTGTTGTTGACTTTTCCCTTTAAAAATAAAAGTATTTTTATTGTAATTAATGAATTTGTAATAGTCAATTTTGTAAGGAAAATCCTGCCCATGAATATGATAAGATATGATAAAAAAAAGAATGGATAATAATATTTTAGTGGTTTTTCCCATTTTTGGTGTTATTCGAATCAGGCTTATTGATTATTTTTCTATTGCGTGCATAATCTTCATATTCTGCTAGCAGAGCGTTTACAAACATTTGAGATATTATTCTTGCTCCTTCTCCATTAAAATGTGTGAAGTCTTTTCCTGCTAAAGGAGGATTTGCAAATACCCAACTGGGCATAGAGTTTTCACCACCCATCGCTTCATAAATATCCCAAAAGGCACATTTAGCTCTGAATGCTGCATTTCGTTGAGCATCACGTATTTTTTTTATATTGGGCAAACTTTCGTATGTATCACTATTTTTTGTTTTGCGTGCCATATCGGATATTCCAATAACTATTATACAAAGGTCTGGTGATAAATTTTTAAGTGCATGAAGGTTTCTGTAAAGCCATTCTTCATAAAATTTATAATTATCAACAACATTGGGAGCAACATTTACCCCAAATTGAAGGATAATCAATTTAACATTCATCCTGTTGATATACTGTGACAACATCTTCAGATCAATTCTCACAAAATCAACACCTGAACTTCCTCGCATAGGAATATTATCTACTGAAATGCCTGTGGAGCCATCAAATGATGCACCATATAGGTTCGGACTGTCTTTACTTTTTAGTTTAAATATCAATTTTTCAGGTGTTTCTGAAAAATTCCAGCTTAGCTGTTTAAAATACTGATTAGCCTCAATAGTATCATTTGCAACAGGTTCACCATCATTTTTAAAAAGCTCAATATTAACTTTATCTTTATTATTACCAAGCAAAATGGAGACTTTCTTAAATTCTTTTGTTTTAGAATAAGCAAGCTTTGAAGGAGCAAATTCTATCCATGCAGTATAAAAAATACTATCATTTTTAAGACTATCTTTTAAGATAGGAGAGAACCTGCTGAATGATAACATTGGACCAAAGCTTTTACCTGTATGGCTGGTATCTTTTCTGCCAAAAATTGTATATCTTTTCCAGTTAGAAGAAACATCTCTTTGAATAGATTGTGTTTGTGTAATGTCAGCAATCGCAACAAGGCCAGGACCTTCTCCTCCAAACCTGGATTGTAGATTGTAACGTATGGTAGATGTCATTCTATCACCTTCAATCTGAGAGTCACCATAATGCATAATTTTTACGCAATTGTTGTCATGCTTTATTCTAAATAAAGATTCCAGAAAACTATATAAAACACTACGGTCATTGTCAGGAAACTGTAAACGATGAAGTTTTACCCTCATTTCAGCACTTAAATTTGTGTCAATACCAGGAGGGTACAGCAATAATTTTTCATTATTTGAGGTGTCGATGCTAATGTTTATTAACTTACTGATGTTTGCATATTCAATGTCTTTATTTTTGAAAATATCTTTAAAAGAAGGAAAATTTAATGTGATATTATTCGTAAGTTTTATACCATTTTCAGGGAAACCAAGTGATAATAATGATAATAGTGCAAAGAAAAATAATAAAAATTGTAGAATTTTAACAGCTCTCATAAGGAGAATAATGTTAGTTATTTTTTGGGAATTTTTAATTTTTGCCCTGGTTTGATATTATGTGTATCTGTTATCTTGTTAAGTTTAATAATCTCATCTGCACTTACATTTGCATATTTTTTTGCTATTGACCATACAGATTCCCCTGATTTAACAGTATGATAAAAATAATCACCATTGTTAGTAGAAGTGGTTTTGGGTGCAGTTGTAGTTGAGCCATTTAGTCTTTGTTTTTCATCAAAGCTCATATTATTGATGCTTTTATAGTATGATGATTTACTTTTTGGTACATAAATGGTAAGTTTTTGTCCTGGTCTGATCATGTTATTACGAAGCCTGTTCCAGTTTCTCAATGCTGAAATGCCAACATCAAACCAATTGGCAATATAGCCAAGGTTGTCACCTGATTTAACAGTATAAGTAATAGCAATTGTATTTTCAGGTACATTTGATTCAGGTTTTACCTCAGGTTTTACCTTTATGGTTTTTGAAGGTTCAATTACTACAGTGTTGGTGTCTATGGTGTCATTTAATACTTTTGTAAAATAAATTGAATCTTCCAGATCAATAAACAAGGGTGCATAGTTGTTGGGCAATCGTAAAGGATATTCTTTAGTTTTTGCCGGGATAATATCAGTTTTGTATTGTGGATTCAGATACCTTATTTGTTCAACCGGTAAATCCAGCAAATCAGCAATCTTTGAAATGCTTGCCTCCTGCCTGACCATCACAGTGTCAGTAATCAAAGGAATATCAATAGGTTTTTTTGAAAGATTGTGTTCCTCATAATAATTCATAAGGTATGTTGCCGCAATGAAAGAGGGGACATAGCCTCTCGTTTCACGAGGTAAATAATTATACAGTTCCCAAAACGTATTTTTACCATTAGATCTACGGATTGCTTTATTTACATTGCCTGGTCCACAATTATAAGCGGCAATTGCCAGCGACCAGTCACCATATAAAGCATATAACTCACTTAAAAATTCTGCTGCTGCGTAGGTAGCTTTTAAAGGATCGCGTCTTTCATCAACAAAACTATTTATTTCTAAATTATAAATTTTTCCCGTTGTGTACATGAATTGCCATACTCCTGTGGCGCCTGCATGTGACACAGCATTCGGATTGAGTGCTGACTCCACAATTGATAAGTACTTTAATTCATGAGGCAGGCCATAAAGGTTAAATACTTCTTCAAACATGGGGAAATAGTAGTCGGTAAGTCCAAGCATTGCTTCAACAAATTTTCTTTTTCTGATTGTATAAACATCAATAAAAGCTCTTACAATGGAATTATATTGTAGTGGTATGATTGATGAGATTTGTGATAAACGATACGATACTAAAGAATCACTTTCAACAGGCACTTCATCACTTTTTTTTGAAGTATTGTTTGTTTGTAGTTTTATTGCCTGCTTAATATAATACATATTGGCAAGGCTATCAAGGTTTTCAAGAAATTCGGTATTTATTTCCGGGTTATATATTTTGGAACTGTCGTTGACTTGTGCAATAACAAGACTGTTTGAAGTAACAAAAAAAGAGATAAAAACAATTAAAAATAAACGCATTGAAAAAAAATTTAAGCCTGCAAAGTAAAGAAAAATAGAATTGTTTGCTGATAAGAAAATTGATATTATTTCCTGATGAAAGTTTTGAAAAATCTTAATTTGTCCTGATTTTGTGTATTTGGTACGTCTTCACCTATTACTTTAACATCCTCAACAGATATAAAAGCCTCAGGATTAAAGCGTTTAATAATATTGGTCACTGTTTTAAGATCATATCGTTTTATCACTGAAAAAATCATTTTTACTTTTCCAGACAGTGATTCTGTATCAACCACCGTTACATTGTATTCGCTTGTTTTCAGGTAATTAATCAATTCGATAGAGTCGCTTCTTGGTATTACCCTGATAATTACATTACCAAGTGACAGTTTTTCCTCAATCTTTAATCCAAAATAATTGCCAAGAGCAAAACCTAACCCATAAGCAATATAACATAGTACATTATTTAGGTTTTGAATGATTTGACCAATAACCAGCAGCCAGATAATCACTTCAAAAAAACCAAGCATTGGGGCAAGTTTTTTTTGTCCTTTCGACAGGAAAATTAATCGAAGTGTTCCTATAGTCTGGTCTAAAATGCGTGCTAAAATAATTAGTATTGGCAAAATTACCCAATTGAAAATAACTGAATCAGTCTGAAAAATTTGAAAATCACTCATTTTATCTGATTTTTGTTTGCCAACATGCGATTATTATACCAAGCTAATATCATGTATATCAGTCAGCATTGTTTCTGTTGCAAAGTTTTTTAAAAGTGCAATATTTGCAGATATTTTGGTTGCTACATTGCCTGAAATCAGTATTCACATTAAATATGTTTTGTAAAAGTAATTTTAAATGTTTTTCAAATTCTTCATTAAATGGTTTAAAGTCTTCGACAATATAAGATGAGTTTTTATTGTCATTGAAAATTAACTCCGAAGTAAACTTTTTATCATTCATTTTATTGATAATATAAAGCACTGGTTTAATTTTTACAGATGAAGCAGTGCTTTTATAAAACATGTAACAATATAATAAAATCTGAAAAATTGCTTTTTTTCTGTTGTCAATTTCTGTCAAAAAAAGTTCTTCTATTGAAGAAAAGTTATTTTGCTCAACACCGGTTTTGTAATCTACAATACGGTAAATTCCTTCTTTATTATCTATGCGGTCAATAATACCTGAAATAGTAGCCTTTTCAAATCCATCTTGTGTACTAAAATCTATTTCTGCTTTTAAGCGGTCTTGTGTTTCTTCCAGTGAAACAATATTAAATGGGGCATATTGTAAATCATACTCAATAACACGCAGGATGTATGATTTGATTGCTTCAGAAACTAAAATATTTATCCCTGTGATTTCTTTGTCTTTGTTGACTTTTAAAAAATCTTCTTTTATAATTGTATCAACAAATTCAGGGTTATCTTTTTTATATTTTTGTAAATCCTCTTTTGTTAAATATGAACCCTTTTGATATAATTTTGCCATGCATTGATGAACAATATTGCCCATCATGGGAGCATCAATTTCTTCTTTAACATTTTCATATTCTTTTATCCCGAACAAATGAATCAGACAAAATTTCAGACTGCAATCAAGATAGGCTATCAATGCTGATGGTGACAGGTATTTAGCATTTTTACCTTTATACTGGTTTAACTTTTCAGCAACGATGCCTTCCTTTTTAAAAATTATTTCATTGTATTTACCGGGTTTTACAGGAAAACCAAAAGTGGATTCATATAAATTTATTTTAAAATCATATTTCAATTGAAGGAGGTACCTGCTTTTTTCGGATCCTCCTGAAATATCAGGTTCAGTATTGTAAAAAATGAAAATGTTTTCAGCACGTTGCAATAAACGATAGAAATAATAGGCGTAAACCTGGTCGTCATGTTCCTGAGTAGTCAGTCTGAACACTTTTCTTACCTGATATGAAATAAACGAAGGTTCTTTTATTGTTGCAGGCCATATTCCTTCATTCATTGATAATATAATCAGGTTTTTGAAATCTAAACAGCGTGTTTCAAGGCTTCCCATGATTTGTACTCCGGAAAGAGGTTCTCCCGAAAATGGCACTTTAATACTTTTTAGTAGCTGATCTAATATATTTTGTGTCATTTCGTGATTAATCGTTATCTGTTTTTCACTGATATATTTTGAAAAAACCTGAAGGTTTTTATAAATTTCATTTAATATTTCTTTTTCTACTAAGGATAATAATGGCAACTGAAGATAATCTTTCAGTAAGCTGACTATTTTGTTTATTATGCTATTATTGTTATCATATTCCAATAAATTTTCAAAGTAACTGTGAATATGCAAAAGTTTTGTTTTGTCAATTACCCAAAGATTCTGTTTTTCAATCTCTTCTATCAGGAATTGTATCATTTCCGGATTTAATCTCGTAATAAACGGATGTCGTAACAATCGGGTAATATTTTTATAATAAAACAATTTTCCTTCAGCAGGAAAATGCTGATAAAAACCAAATAAAACCTTTACAAAATCAGCAATATATGATTGCATTACCGGAAAACCCATTGTAATATTGGTATTGCTGAATTCATCAGGTAGGCTATGAAGGAGCGGTATTAAAAGTTTTTCATCTGATAAAACAATTGCTGTTTCAGGATTGTCATGATCAATTTTATTATCAATTAGCGTATTTACGGCAGCTTTAGCTTGTCCGGCCAATAAACTTGCACCTGTAACTTTTATACTTTTATTAAAAATGGGTGTGCCACTTACAGGTTTGAAATTTTCAGGAGGAGGAAATAGTTTTAAATTTTCTTTAATATTTTGATAGGGAATGAAATCTTCTTTCTCAAGAAACAAGAGGTCATAGTCCCAGAAAAAAAAGACATTATTGTTTTCTTTTAAGAATTTAAAGATAGCTTTCTCCGATTTGTTCAATAAATTAAATCCTGCAAAAAGATAAGATAAACAAGCTGGTTGCCATGTTTTACTGATAATTTTTTCGACTAATACTTTATAGTAAAATCCTTCATAGCTGATTTTTTCTACTATTTGCTTTTCTCCCAGCAGATGATAAACATCAGGTAAAAGTTTTAAAATATTTAAGAATTTTTCTTTCTCGGCAGTTCTTTTTTCGATATCCAGATGACTCCAAAAAGATTTTAGAATATCTATTTGTTCTTCATCAAGGGAATCAAATTGCTGGTCTATTGTTTTAATGTTGCTGATATATTTGAATACATCTGCCGCTTTTACAAGATTTTTATCAATTTCTGAGAAATCTTTTAAAATGATTTTACCCCAGGGATAAAAGCGATCAATTGTTTCTCCTGAAATATTATTTTTTTCAAATATCTTTACAAAAATCTCATATAATTGAAAAACCTGAAAATTGATGTCAGCTTTTGTAAAACCAGTTTCTGTAGCAATAAAAGTATCAATATCAGATATTTCAGGTGCCCAAACCGGTGTTTTAATTATTTCTGATAAATAATGCCTGAAAAAAACACCTGACCTTTTATTTGGAAAAATTACTTTAACACCAGAATAATCATTACCAAAACGAGCTGTTGTCCACTCAGCAAGTGTTTTTAAAAAGGGCTCCATATTGTAAATAAATTACCCTGTATTACCAAAGATTTAATTATACTGGGTAATTTGCTATTGGTATTTTAAGATTATTTATTTTTTAAGATGTCACGAATTTCGGTAAGCAAAGTTTCTTCTTTTGTGGGGGCTGCTGGTGCCTCTGGTGTTTCTGGAGGATTTTTTTCTTTTCTTTTCAGCCGGTTCATTCCTTTAATCATTAAAAAGATGGCAAATGCAATAATCAGAAAATCAATGGTTGTTTGAATAAAATTACCATAATTCCAGGTGACTGCCTCTGTGAGTATAGCACCTGTATCATCCAGTTGTGCCTGCTTTATTATAAGATGGAGGTCAGTAAAATCCATACCCCCAATCAGCACTCCCAGTGGAGGCATTAATATATCGTTAACAAAAGAGGTAACAATTTTGCCGAAAGCAGCACCGATGATGATACCAACAGCCATGTCAACCACATTACCGCGGGAAACAAAATCCCTGAATTCTCGTCCAAAACTCATAATTATTAAAATTTAAAGTGTTTGAAATACCTATTTCAATTACAAATGTAAGTAATAATTGCTTCATAAATTAGATATAAAGAATTCAATTGAGTTCATTATTGTTGAGATAATTTTCTTTTTTGTTAAAATTAGTCAACTTTAATACAATTTTACTAAGCATTTGTATATCATTAAACTAAATTTCAGTTAGTTCAAAGTAAATTTTACTTACGAAAATCTCAATAAATTGTTAAAAAATATATCTTTGGTAACTTTAAATCTTTCCGGTTC
>Ga0172369_10001309_pt1 | contig 35943 bp, 27 predicted proteins | sample LakKiv25m_FD_114539 | JGI IMG/M metagenome (GOLD analysis project Ga0172369, IMG submission 114539) | Freshwater microbial communities from Kabuno Bay, South-Kivu, Congo - kab_022012_11.25m | ecosystem: Environmental > Aquatic > Freshwater > Lake | place: Democratic Republic of the Congo... | reverse complement strand
GGTTGCCGGTTATTGTTTCCCTGCAGGGTATTACTACTGTCATCTATAAGAAACACAATGCAGATTTTTCTCCACTACAGTTAAGATCAGTTTCATATATTTCAGGCTTGAAAATGGCTTCGTTGCTGCCAAAAACTTATTTTAGTCAGAAAAAATCCTTCTTAAAAAGATATTTGAGGGAACAAAAATTCCTGAGTTCGGCTAAATATGTTGAAGGACGGACTGACTGGGACAAAAGAGTAGCAAGTATTCTCGCTCCCGGTGCAGAATATTTTCATGTTGACAGAATTTTGAGAAACGATTTTTATCAGCATACCTGGAAGAATCCGGGAAATAAAGTGCTGCAGATCCATTCAACTTCAGGCGCCGGTATATATAAAGGACTTGAAACGATTTTTGAAGCTGCTTACGAGTTAAATAATATTGGGTTCAAATTTAATTGGAATATTGCAGGTGTATCCAAAGGAGATCCGATTCTTAGTCTAGTTAAAAAGCATCTTAAAAGTAATTATTCAGAATCGGGCATCAATTTTTTAGGAAAACAATCTGCCGGTGAATTAATAAAAACTATGATCGTATCTGATCTTTTTGTTATGACTTCCCATATTGAAAACAGTCCGAATAACCTGGCGGAAGCAATGGTTTTAGGGATGCCTTGTATTGCCACACATGCAGGCGGAACGTCAACTTATATCAAAGACGGTGAAAACGGAATATTAATCCAGGATGGTGATCCTTGGTCACTTGCGGGTGCGATTCTGGAATTATGGAACAACAAAGAAAAAGCTCTCGCTCTGGCAAAAAAAGCAAAAGAAGATGCTCTCGAGCGTCATTCTGTCGGTAAGATTACTAATTCAATGCTGAAAATTTACGAATCGATAATTGGTAATAAAGACTGACCTTGAAACTAAGTCCTCTTGAAATAATCGAAATATTTTTTCATGTTATTGTAGCTTTTTTCCTGGTGACAGCATATCAGGAATATGGTGAATCATTTAAGTACTTTGCCGCACCATATGTTCTTTATCTTGTTTTGAAGGAAAATCCTAACTATTTCCCGGCGATCTTTATCAATGTTGCCGGAGGAAGCACAATTGCCATTGCGGTACTTATCGGATGTCTGATTCTAACAATAAAACACCTGCGTTACTTCTCCGATATCTTTGGCACGTGGTTCCTTGTATTTGTATTTTTACCCGGGCCTGTACTTTTATATCAGTCGTTTTACAGATACTATTTTATGGAAACAGATATTGTTAATAGTATTATTCCATTGGGTTTTTATCTGGGAATATTTCCATTCTTCTATGGTATTTTAATTTCAAGGAAATTTCCTGTCGATTTATTCAAAGTACTTTATCTCACATTTATTTTTATTATTATCTACAATACTCTTACTATTACTGCTCCTTTGCGGATCGTGACTTTTGTTCTTGAATTATATACTGTAGTTGGAATACTTATTCTTCTTCCGGTAAAAATAAAAATTGGAGTGAATATTTTTTACAAAATCACAGCATTACTTACACTCGTTGGAATAGCCACGGGTTTTCTGGAAGTTAAATTCCACTTTTTGGGGTCTATCCTTCTTGCTGTCTTTATGATTGTGATTTATTGGTGGAGGAATGATCTTCTCCTGAATTTATTGACCAATAAACGACTTATTGTTTTATTGGTACTTGTAATGGCTTACATTATGTCTCAGACATATAATTATTCTCTAAGCAATGTGCCCTTATCCAGTTTTTCTTATACTGATATCACCAGTTATCCGGCATTCATTATGTACAAGGCATTTGCCGACAGAGGTGTTATATGGAATGCCGTTTGGAGCGATATATTATATTATCAGTACATCATGCCTCCCTATTTTGTTTCCGGTTATAGTTTTACTTCGATTTCAGGCTCACGTATTGAGGTTGAATATGGCGCGCATAATCTTTTTCTGGAATTAATGCGCCAGTATGGAATCTTATTCGGAATTATTGTTTCAATTGTTTACATCGCCATCATTGTTTATCTCGGAAAAGTTTTTAAGACAAAATTAGATGATTTTTATGTGCTCTTCCTTTCCGCCTCTGTCTTTGGTATGGGCGTCGTGGCAGGCTTAACAGGTATGTACACATTAATGATCAATTTCAGTTTCTTGTTTATCGGTCTGGCCGGAATTCTTTACGGACATGCAATAGTTAATAATTATTCAGTTGAGCCTGAAAAGGTTCGCTTTTCCACCCGCCGGAAATAATTTTGCTGACTGATATCGAGGCTGCTCCTGTTCTAATTGTCAAATATGATATATTAATTTATGACCCTTATTTATGATTACAGATGGTAAGAATTTTTAATCTGATTGGAATCTGGTCATCAGGTATCTTAAGCTTTATCTCAACGAGATATATGATTCTGCATTTATTATTACTTAATATTTCATTCGGAAAAAAGATCAGATTCTTCGGCAGAGCAAAATTTGTCAGGTCTGGTTCATCAAGAATAACGATTGGCGATAATTGTTCATTTCGGTCAAAACCGACATCTAATCTTATTGGTATCAACCGCCCGTGCATAATTACCGCAACAGGCAGGAAAAGCATTATCAGAATTGGTGATAACTGCGGTTTCAGTGGAACAGTGATAGGGTGTTTTAAGGAGATTATTATTGGAAATAATGTGCTTTGCGGGGCAAATACACTTATTACTGATAGTGACTGGCATGGAAAAGATCCCCGCTCAGGCGAAAACAAAGCCGTTTTTATCGGGAATAATGTCTGGCTCGGTGAAGGAGTTAAAGTGTTAAAAGGAGTAGCAATCGGTGAAAATTCAGTGATTGGAGCAGGCAGTATTGTCGTTAAGAATATTCCACCGAATGTTATTGCTGCCGGCAATCCCTGCCGTGTTATCCGGCAATTGAACCAGTAATTAATCCAGACCGATCCTGTATAATCAGTTTGCGCCAATTATGATCAATATTGATCAGGCATTGAAAAGTCCGCCTAACTCCCTTAATTTCTCTAAAATAGTCTTTTTTATTTAACGATCTATGAAAATCAGAATAATATTCGATAATAAATATCCGACTTTGGGCGCAGCTTCGAGACGCATTCAAAACTATGAACTCGGGCTCAAAAAAGTTGGCGCAGATATCGAAGTTATTTCTTTTCCACCACCGACAAATAATATTTTACTGGTCTTTTTAATTCCCTTCTACACTGTCAGACGTCTGATTAATCTGAATCTGAAAGCGGATATATTTTTTATCTATGGATTTGGGTGGTTTAGTAAACTTGCATTTATTATTTACTCGCAGTTTTCCGGTGGAAAAGTATTTTTCGAGTTAAATGAGAAACCATACACTTTACATGGCAGCGGGCGACGGGAAATAATACTTAAATACACTAATTCAATGAGTCTTTTTTTACTTACAAATTTTGTTTACCGTTTTGCTGATGGATTCATAACTATTTCAGACCCGCTTTCTGAATTTGCTGCCAAGTATGCCGGAAAGAAGGCATTTATTAAGAAAATACCAATATTGATAGACACGGATTATTATTCCTCAGAAAAAATTAATCTGGAAATTTTACACAGACCATATCTTCTTCATACGGCGATGCTGAATGATCACAAGGATGGAATTATAAACGTTTTTGAAGCCTTTGCGATAATTCACAAAACATATAAAATACCATTACATTTTTATTTAACGAACAGGATTGGTTTACCACAGGATATCAAAGCCATTGACCGCATCGTCGAAGAGAATGGACTCAGCCAGTTTGTTCATTATCTGAAAAAACCTGATGATGATATGGTCCTTCAATATCAGCGCGAGTGTCTTTGCACTGTTTTGAATAAAAACAACACCGAACAAAACAGATTCAATTTTGCAACAAAACTTGGCGAATATTTAATATTGGCAAAACCTGTCATTTCCACAAAAATAGGAGAGGTTCAAAACTATCTCTCAGATGGAGAAAGCTGCTTTTTTGTAAATACAAATTCTCCGGAAGAAATTGCAGAAAAGATAGCTTTTACATTTAATAATCCAGAAGAAGCTGCAAGGATAGGTTTGAATGGTAAATCGGTTGCCCTGAAGTATTTTGATCAGAAAACGAATGCCGGTACTCTTTATGATTTTTTCACCCAGGTTATATCCGGGTAATCATTGAAAATGAAACCATGTTAAATTGGATAATGTTTTAATGATGCTGAGAAATATACTCTCAAGAGTCCAAACCAATCTGGGCGGCTGGAATACAAAAAGAAAGATTGTTGTGTTTGACTCAGATGACTGGGGCAGCATCAGGATGCCCTCCGGAGAAGTATATGATTCTTTGCTCAGGAAAGGTATCCGGGTCGATCTTTGTCCCTATAACAGAAATGATTCTCTGGCAACTTCGGAGGATCTTGAGTCTCTGTTCCATGTCCTTTTAAAATTTAAGGACAGAAATGGGAATAATCCTGTAATTACCGCAAATACGGTTGTGGCAAATCCTGATTTTGAAAGCATCCAAAAAAACGGATTTTCCGATTATCAATATGAACCATTTACCGCAACCTTACAACGCTATCCCGGTCATCATAATTCTTTTGAACTATGGCAGCAGGGAATTTCCTCGAAGCTTTTTCATCCTCAATTTCATGGCAGGGAGCATCTTAATATTTTACTGTGGTTAAAATTGCTCAGGGAAAAACAGCCCATTTTTCTTGAGGGCTTCAGGAATAATCTTTGGGGTTTTTCTCCGGCAATTACGGGTAACAGATCATATAATATTCAGGCGGCTTTTGATACAGATGATCAAAACGAGATTGAATTCCATAAAGAGATAATCAGCGATGGTTTGAACTTATTTGAGAGAATATTTGGTTACAGAGCAACAGGTTTTGTTGCTAATAATTATATCTGGGACCTGAAATTAGAGAAAACACTTGCTAAATGTGGTATTGATACGATAAAATCGATGAAATATCAGAAGCAGCCAAAATACATTACAGAGCGCCGCAAACTGATCCGTCGAAGAGTCGGGGATAAAAACAGTGCAGGTCAAATTTATTTAATCCGTAATGTTACTTTCGAACCGGCGCAGAAGTCTGCGGCGTTTGACAACGTCGGAATGGCGCTAAAAGAAATGAATATTGCTTTTTTCCAGAATAAACCGGCGATAATTGACACACATCGGCTAAATTACATCGGCTCTGTTAATTTAAGTAACCGGATACGCTCCTTGCAGCTTCTTGAGGATTTTTTAAAAAGGAGCCTTGCAAAATGGCCGGATATTGAATTTATGAATACAACTCAGTTAGCAGAAGAGATACGGGGCAATTGATTAATAAAATCAATTAAGAAGGCAGATTTAACCTTCCTTTTATCTTAGATTTTATGATATTAATAAATAACTACTTAAAGAATTTAGTCGGCTGGCGAACAAATCGCAGGCTGCTTGTAATTTCAGTTGATGATTACGGTAACGTTCGTCTTGCCTCGAAGCATGCAAGAGATTCTATGGACAGATCAGGGCTCAAAATACAGAACAGGTTTGATGCACTCGATACACTGGAAACATCAGATGATCTCGCAGCATTATTTGAAGTGTTGTCAGCATTTAAAGATCAGAATGGAAATCATCCTGTATTCACAGCATTTTCAGTGCCGGTAAATATTGATTTTGAAAAAATGTCTGAAAATAATTTCAGCGAATATCAATATGAATTATTACCCCAGACATACAGGAAATTAGGTGCAGTGGATGCCTCCGCATATAAGAATGGCTGGATTATTTGGAAGGAAGGAATCAGATTAAAATTAATTCACCCCGAATTCCATGGAAGAGAGCATCTGAATCTTAAAGTTTTTAATGAAAAACTTAAACGCAAAGATGCCGAATTGATCACATCATTAAAGAACCGCAGTTATTCATGCATAAGTAACACCGGTTATCCAACAATTAAATATACAGCTGCTTTCGAATTCAATGATTTTAACGAGAATTTTGCTTTTGAATCTATTATCACTGACGGATTGGAACAATTTTATAATGTATTTGGGAAAAGAGCTCTGCACTTTAATGCTCCCGGAGGCAGAGAAAATTCTGTAATTCATGAGTATCTTAAGAATAATGGGATACTTTTTCTCGATACACCTTTTATTAAATCAGAGCATCAGGGGAACGGAAAGTATAAAAAGTCTGTTAATTATACCGGGAGACATAATAATCTTGGACAGACTTTTATCGTAAGAAATTGCGTTTTCGAACCAACTGAAGAGAGAAATATAGACTGGGTTGAATATACATTCAGGCAGGTTGAAGCTGCATTTTTCCTGAAGAAACCTGCCATAATCAGTTCGCATCGGGTTAATTTTTCGGGTTATATTGATGAGTCGAATAGAAGGCGGGGATTAGACTCTTTAAAAAGATTGCTGAATAAAATATTATTAAAATATCCGGATATTGAATTTTTCACAGCCCCGGAACTCGGTAATCTTATTAATTACACTCTTCGTAAAGTTGGGTGAAAACTTAATTTTATGTTCTTTTTATGGGGAGAATTTCTTTGGAAAATTCAACAGTTTATATCTTAGCTTCAGAAAGATCCGGCACTAATCTGCTTCAGCGGCTGATCTCTAATCACAGCAGATTTGGCGGACCAAAATCGTCTTTTATCATTAATGCTTTTTTCTATCAGCTCAGATATTATTCGAAACTGAATGAAAGAATCCTTTTTGAGGATGTTCTAAATTTTTGTAATCAGGGTTTGGCTGACTGGAAGATGGATGCCGATTATCAGGATTTTGTGAAAGAAGGCGGCAGCGGATTTTTGGACATTGTAAATTATCTGTATAAAAAGAAGATGCAGGAAATCGGGAAGGTTCGTTTAATTTCAAAAGAATTAAATACTCACCATTATATGGGCGAATTGTTGCTGAAGGATCCAGGAGCAAAGTTTATTCATCTGGTCAGAGACCCAAGGGAACAGGTTGCATCTCAGTTAAAATCACCGCAGAAGTTACGGGATGCATACACAGCTATAAATCATTGGATTAGAATCCAGTCTGAAATTATTAACAAACAAATCCTTCATAAGGATAAGGTTATTACAATCAGATACGAGGATATCGTAACCGATACGAAAAAAACAATCGACTCAATTTTTGCTTTTCTTAACGAAATACCTGAACCGGCTTGTTATCAGAATCAGACACATGATTCCGAAAAAATGAAAAGCACTGAGATATGGGATGCTCTTTCAAGACCACTTGGAAATAGATTCGATAAACATAAAGAAATTCTCCATGAGGAAGAGATCCGTCTAATTGAACATTTAGCTGCCGAAGAGATGAGGATATTTAATTATACCCCATATACTACCGGTAAATGGAAAAATTCCATCGGGTTCCGGATCAGAAACAAATATTACAAACGGCAGGTCATAAAAAGGCTGAATTTCAAAGGATCTGATGTTTTTAACTCAAGACGCGAATTTGCCCGCAATATTTTTGAACAGAGGAAGAAGGAATTCCTTAAAACACTCTGATAATGCAGATGGACGAAAAAAAAATTGCTCTCATTCTGCCGGGAATAGTTCCCGGTGGTCTTGAAAGGGTTATGGTTGAGCTTGCAAATTCTTTTTCTCTTGTTGATGGAATTGAGGTACACGTTATCTCACTAACAAAAGGCGAACAATTCTACAGGCTTGAAGATAAGGTTATTTTTCACGAACCATCCTTTTTTCACAGAAGTTTCGATAGAATAACTTTTACTGTCAAAACATTCAGATTCCTACGAATAAAGTTAAAAGAAGTGAAACCACTTTCATTGTTAAGTTTTGGTGGAAAATATAATGCATTCGTCCTTTTGGCGGCAATGGGGATTGGTATCAGATCGTACATCTCTGACAGGAGCAGACCGAGGATAAGCTATGGAAAAATTCTTGATATTCTTAATCCGATACTATACAAGAGAGCTGCCGGAATAATTGCACAAACGGAAAAGGCGAAGCAGGTACATCTGGAAAGGACGGGGCATAAAAATATCAGGGTCATAGGAAATCCAATCAGACAGACCGAAATCTCCCCGGCATTGCAAAAACAAAACATTATTCTGAATGTCGGGCGATTTATTGCTTCCAAGCACCAGGATATTCTCCTCGAATATTTTGCTTCTGTCAACTCTGAGAACTGGAGACTTATATTCCTGGGAGATGGCAAACTGAAGGTGGAAGTTGAGGCTAAGGCGATCAAACTGGGTTTAAAAGATAGAGTCGAATTTCCGGGGGCAGTTAAAAATGTTGACGAATACTATCGGAAAAGTAAAATATTTGCTTTTACATCTACCTCTGAAGGTTTTCCAAATGTTCTGGGTGAGGCAATGTCTGCAGGTTGTGCCTGTATAAGTTATGATTGTGAGGCGGGACCTTCGGAATTGATTGATGATGGAATTAACGGCTATCTGATAGAAGAGACGGATCACAAAAATTATAAGTCAAAACTTCAATCATTGATTGATGATGAAGAATTATGCATAAGATTTGGTGAAGCGTCTCGAAAAAAAATTGTTGAGAATTTTGGAATCCGGATTATCAGGAATAAATATCTCGATTTTATTACCGGATAATAAGTGAATGTATTCAAACATTCTTTTGAATACAAAATCTGACATTGAAAATACTAATGAACAAAGAAATTCATTTAAAATGAAAATTATTATTAATACGGCTCATCAGAGATTCGGAGGAGCAATACAGGTCGCTTTGTCTTTTATTTATGAGTGCCGTAATTTTCCGGAAAACGAATACCACGTTTTTTTAGGACATGGGGTAAGGAAATCCTTAAAAGAATCCGATTTCCCGGAAAATTTTACTTTCTATCCTTTTGATTTCGGGATTCTCAAATTCAGCACCACTTTTAAATTAAATAAAATTCTCAGTGCTCTTGAAAAAAAGATCAAGCCTGATTGCGTAATATCTACATCCGGCCCTACATATTTTCATTCTAATGCCCCTCAGATCATTGGGTATAATTTGCCATTGTATATTTATAGTGAATCACCTTTTGTTCAGAATCTTTCGCTAAGGAAAAAATTCCGATTATGGATCAGAAAAAAAGTTCATTTTTACTATTTTAAAAGGGATGCCAGGGCTTTTACCACACAGACCGATGATGTTAATCTTAGAGTGAAAAAAGCGCTGAAAACTGATCAGGTATTCACGGTGACTAATACTGCAAACGGGTATTATAACGACTGGAAAAAATTTCCGGACAAACTACCTCCAAAGCAGGATAATGAACTTAGATTCTTAACGATTTCTGCTTATTATAAGCATAAGGATCTTGAGATCATTCCACGGGTGACAAAAATATTACGCAGCAATGGAATTCGAAATGTGAAATTTGTTCTCACACTCGATCCGGTTGATTTCCAAAAGTATATTGGAAATGATGAAGATATATTGAATGTGGGTCCTGTTAAGCCGGAAGAGTGTCCATCACTTTATAACGAAACCGATTTTATGTTTTTACCAACACTGGCGGAGTGCTTTTCAGCATCTTATCCGGAAGCGATGATAATGCAGAAACCGATACTTACTACCGATCTTGGATTTGCAAGAAGCATCTGCGGTGAGGCTGCATTATATTATAAGCCGCGTAATGCCGCTGATGCTGCGGAAAAAATAATGAAATTGATAAATGATGATACTCTCAGACGAAATCTCATTAAGAGCGGCACAAAGCAGCTTGAAATCTTTGATACGCCCTTGTCACGGGCAGAGAAGTACCTGAAACTTTGTCGGGATGTTCTCGTAACTAATGTAAATAAATAAGTAAAATCTTAAAATTTTTATTAATTCGAAATTATTAAGGATTATTTTTATGGAAAAATCAGCTTTAGTATTGGGCGCCGGTGGGTTTATCGGCGGACATATAGCAAACAAATTAAAAAAAGAAGGGTTCTGGGTCCGGGGAGTTGATGTTAAGCATAATGAACACCAGGGGTTACTGGTCGATGACTTTGTAATAGGTGATCTTAGAGACCCGCGGGTTGTAGAAAAAGTAATTGACCGCGATTTTGATGAATTATATCAGCTTGCAGCGGATATGGGTGGTGCAGGCTACATTTTTACCGGTGAAAACGATGCCAATGTTATGCACAATTCCGCATTAATAAATATGAATGTCGCTCACGAAGCTACCCTCAGGAAAGTCAAAAAACTGTTCTATTCTTCTTCTGCCTGTATGTATCCGGAACGTAATCAACTTGACCCTGACAACCCTAATCTTGCAGAAGATTCAGCATATCCGGCTGAGCCTGACAGTGAATACGGGTGGGAAAAATTATTCAGTGAGAGATTGTTTCTGGCTTTTCAGCGTAATTATGGTCTTAATGTAAGAATTGCCAGATTTCATAACATTTTTGGACCTTTTGGAACATGGAGAGGCGGTAAGGAAAAAGCTCCTGCCGCAATGTGCAGGAAAGTCGCAGAAGCTCCGGATGGCGGTGAAATTGAGATATGGGGAGATGGAAATCAGACCCGTTCGTTTCTTTACATTGATGAGTGCCTGGAGGGTGTCCGCAGATTGATGGATTCAGATTTTATTGGACCCGTTAATATAGGTTCTGATGAAATGGTTTCGATAAATCAGCTGGCAAAATATGCGATGGAATCAAGCGGCAAAAATCTTAGTTTTAAACACATTGCTGGTCCCCAGGGTGTCCGAGGAAGAAATTCTGACAACAGACTGATAAAAGCGAAGTTAAATTGGGCGCCTAATCAGCCGCTTAAAGTTGGTATAGCTAAAACATACAAATGGATTGAAGACCAATTAAAGTCGAATGTCTGAGGTTAAAACAAATCATGGAATCGGATCTAAAAAGATTCTGTTCCTGAGACAGGATAATAATTCATCTTTGATTGAAGTAAGTCAGTACATCTTAAAAAAGCATGAGAGTATTGAAACGCATTCGCATATTTCAAAATCGGAAAGTTATATTTTCCTTCAGGGAAAAGGTGAATTAACCGTTAATGAAAAAACTTATTATGTTCAATCAGCCGATCATATCTATGTTGATAAAAAGAACAAACACTCTTTGACAAATATTGGAGACGATGAACTTTCATTTATCATTCATCATATTGAATGTTAATTTCCGGAGAAGCAATGAAGAATAAAAAACTAATTTATGTTGACCAGTTAGTGCATTATATAAGTCTTGATATCGTCAATGCTTTTGCGGAAGAATTTGATGAGGTTATTTTGCTTACCGGGTTTATCAGGCAGCATGAGAGACCTCTGAAGGAAAATGTCAAGGTAGTAAAACTCAAAAAATACGAAAGGAATAGCTTTAGAAGCAGAGTATGGTGCTGGTCTGTTTTTACGGTTCAGGTCTGGTTACGTCTTCTGTTTTTATATAAGGGAGCAGCAGTTTTTTTTACAACGAAACCGCCTCTGACTCAATTCTATGGACTGATAACCAGGAGAAGATTTGCTGTCCAGGTTTTGGATGTTTATCCCGATATACTAAAACTTTACAATATTGGTGAAAATAATCTTGTTTACAGGATTTGGGCGTTTCTTAATAAAGTTGTATTCAGAAGAGCCATCGAAGTTTCAACTATTAGTATTAGGATGAAGAATCTTGTAGATGAATACACTGAAGGTCGTGGTGCAGACATTATTCGTCTTTGGAGCGGATTCGGGAATGTCGGACGAGTCGAAAGAAAGAACAACGAATGGGCAAAAAAACTCGGCATTCAGGATAAATTTATTATTCAATATGCAGGCAATATTGGACACGCACATAATGTTGAAGTAATGCTTGAGATTGCTGAAAAACTGAAGAATGACAATGAAATATTATTCCAGATAATCGGATGGGGTGAACGTTTCTCTGTGATTGAGAATAAAATCAGGCAGAAAAATTATCCAAATGTTATGATGTTGCCGATGCAGCCTATTGATGTTGTTAATCAATCGCTCTCAGCAGCCAATCTTTCGGTTATTCTTCTCGAGGAAAAAGTGGCAGATGTCAGTTTGCCGAGTAAGATCTACAATTTGCAGAATTTGGGAATTCCTTTGCTATGTTTTGCTCCTCCGAGTTCTGAATTGAACACTCACCTCAATGAATTCAAAAATGGTGTCCGATTTCTGGAATCTGAGATCGATGAAATTGCGGGTTTCATTTTGGATTGCAAAAACGATCCTCTGAGCTTAGAAGTTTTTTCCCAAAATTCATTGCGTGCTGCTGCCAGTTTCTCGCATAATAATGCTAAGAAATTCGTTGAACCTTTTTTGCGGTGATTAGAGTCTTTTAGCGGCAGATATTTTATGAAATTATTCATCGATATTCTTACAAATAACCCGGACTGCTTCTTGCAGTTCACTTTGACTGGACTTTATGCTTATTATTCTGAGATTTTCCAAACTAAAATGATGTCTAAATGATTAGTCGTTTAATTTATCTCGCATATTACTTCCGGCAGACCGACAAGAAAAAATTAGGTGTATTTCTCGATCATGCTTCCGCTTCGGCTAAGCGCAGCAGGACTTCATTGTTTATTTCAGCCATTGTAAATTCATTGATTTATAATATTTCTATCCTGGAATATTTCCAGTTCAGGTTTTTTGAAAAAAAACGGAAGGAGAAACTGAAATGGGCTGGCACTGGCTTTATGTACGAATATCAGCTTAAAATGAATCCTAAGGCAAAAAGAGATATTCTTGATGATAAGAGGAAATTCTATAAAAAATATCAGAGATTTTTTATTCACAAGGTTTATGAACTAAGTGAATTGAAGAATAATTCAATAGCAGTTCAGTCATTATTGAGTAATAAAACAGGGAAAATTGTACTCAAACTTTCAGATGGCAAATGCGGTGCGCAGGTAGTTATAAAAGATGCTCTTGCTTTTAATGGTGAGGAACTTATCAGCTACATGGTGAGCAATGGATTTGATCTTGCCGAAGAATTTATCGAACAACACTCCGAAATGAACAGACTTTCTCCTTCGGGGGTTAATACTGTTAGGATCATTACTCAGTTGAACAGTACGGATGAGGTTGATATTCTTGGATGTCGGCTCCGGATCACAGTAAATTCTGCCGTTGATAATATGGCGGCTGGTAATTTGGCAGCTCCCGTTAATCCTGAAACTGGTGTTGTCACCGGGGACGCTGTTTACAGCGATATTTCAAGAGTGGATGAATCTTTGCATCCTGTCACAAAAACGGAAATCAAAGGATTTCAGATACCTTTCTGGAAAGAAACTCTTGAATTGGCTGTAAATGCACAATTGCTGCATAAACAAAACCGTTCGATAGGCTGGGATATTGCAGTTACACCTGAAGGTCCCGATCTTATTGAAGGAAACCACGACTGGTGCAAACTTCTGTGGCAGCTTCCTGTAAATCAGGGAATGAAGTTTGTTCTGGAAAAATATATTAATTAGTATTAAAATTATTCCATTAAGATTAAATGTATATATCATTTTTTAAAAGAATTATTGACATTTTACTTTCTGCCGCGGGGATAATCATCATCTCACCCTTATTATTGGTTGTTATCATACTATTATTGTATGCAAATAAGGGCAAACCGTTTTTTGTGCAGGAACGTCCCGGGAAAAACGAAAAACCTTTTAAGTTGATTAAATTTAAAACAATGAGTGATAAAAGGGATTCCAAAGGCAACCTCCTTTCAGATAAGGAACGTATGACAAAAGTCGGAATATTTTTACGGGGATATTCTTTAGATGAGCTTCCTCAGTTATTTAACGTGCTTGCCGGAAGCATGAGTCTTGTCGGTCCCCGTCCGCTGCTTTTTAAGTATATCCCGCTTTATAGTGAAACCCAAAGAAAAAGGCACGATCTGAAACCGGGTATCACAGGATTGGCTCAGGTGAACGGAAGGAATTCAATCTCCTGGACTAAGAAATTTGAATATGACGTTGAATATGTTGAGAATGTGTCGTTTTTACTTGATCTTAAAATTCTCTATTCTACAGTTATCAGAGTAATAAACAGACATGGGATAAATCAGTCAGCAGAAAGACCAATGCTTCCTTTTAACGGATCGAATTAGTTGTTTTTTAATAAAACATAACAGGGAAATTATGAATATCCTTATCACAGGGGTAGGCGGACCTTCACCAAAAAGTGTGTCCAGATCATTAAAATTTCATTCTAAATTAAAAGATATTAGGCTTTTTGGAACCGACAGTAATAAGTATGCCTATGGTCTTTATGATAAAAGTCTTTATGAAAAAACATTCCTTGTGCCGCGAGTTGATCATCCGGATTACTGGAAAGTATTTTACGATATCATCCGGGAAAATAATATTGAATATGCGATAATTTTACCTGAACTTGAGGTTATCGAATGGTCGAAAATCAGTGAGACTCAGGGGTTGCCGTGTAAGGTTCTGCTTCCCGATCATGCATTTACGAATGCTGTTTACAGTAAAGCTAAGATGACAGATTTGCTCAGGGATTCCGATCTTGTTCCCAGGTCATATGTATTAAAAAAAGATCTCAGCAATCTTGACGAAATAACAAACAACCTTGGCTATCCCTTTTGGATCAGAAGTTCCTCAGGCTCAATGGGACTTGGATCGTTAAAAATAGACAGTAAGGAGACATTAAAAAACTGGCTGCTTATTAATCCAAATGTCGAAGAATTTTTCGCCAGTGATTTTTTGCCGGGAAGGAATTTAGCCTGCAAGATGCTCTATTGGAATGGCAATCTTGTAAGGGCTGCTTGCGGTGAGAGAGTTTATTACATTATGTCCAAGGTGGCTCCATCCGGCATAACTGGAAACACTTCATTTGGACGATTGCTCAACGATGAGCTGGTTTTTAACAGAGCAAAGCGTGCTATGGATTCCCTTTTTGAAAAAGTCGGCGCAAAAAAACATGGCTTCTATACAGTCGATCTTAAGGAAGATAAAGATGGTTTACCTTACGTCACGGAAGTAAATATCAGACATGTCGCTTTTTCTATCTGTTTTACAATCGGCGGAATGAATTTTGCGGAAGACACAATCCGCTTATTAATGGATGATCCGTCTTATGATAAGTCTTTCAGGCTGCATCAATTCGCGGAAAATGATCTGATCTTTCTGAGGGATGTGGATTCAGAGCCCCTCGTATTAAAGGAATCACAATTATTCTGACTGCGACGAAAACTGATGCTGACTTTAATATCGAAAAGCATTTGAAATTAGTATTTGCCCCATAATTATTAACCCGGACTGACACACCAGAATATGAAAAAAATACTGATCACAGGAGCTGCCGGATTTATTGGGTTCCATTTGCTGAACCGGCTTATTAGTGAAGGTTACGAAATCATCGGAATGGATAATCTGAATGATTATTATGATCCGGCGCTTAAATTCGACCGGCTGACTGAATGTGGCATTAGCAAATCAGAACTGACCGCAAACAGGATCTGCAAAAGCACTCTGTATCAAAATTACCGGTTTATCAGATTGGATTTGTTGGATATCAGTTCGCTTCTTTCCTTATTCGAAGAAGAAAAATTTGATTATGTTCTTCACCTGGCAGCGCAGCCCGGAGTCCGGTATTCTCTTGTAAATCCCCAGGCTTATATAGACTCAAATATAACCGGATTTCTGAATATTCTTGAAAGTTGCCGAAAATACCCGGTAAAACATCTGATCTTTGCTTCGTCAAGTTCAATATATGGTGTGAACACTAAAATGCCGTTTTCAGTCAGGGATAATGTTGACCACCCCGTTTCATTGTATGCTGCCACTAAAAAATCCAATGAATTAATGGCGCATACCTATTCCCATCTCTTCAATATTCCTTCAACAGGATTACGTTTTTTTACTGTTTACGGACCATGGGGAAGACCCGATATGGCTTATTTTAAGTTCACAAAAGCCATCCTCGGGAATAATCCTATTGAAGTATTTAATTATGGCAATATGAAAAGGGATTTCACTTATATCGGTGATATTGTTGAGTCAATTTCCCGTCTGCTGCCAAAAGCTCCGCAACCCGATAAATCCTTCGACCATTACAACAATGATTCCTCAAGGAGTTGGGCGGCATACAGGGTTTTGAATATCGGCAATCATAATCCGGTACAGTTGAAGGATTTTATTCATGAACTGGAGAAAAACTTAGGCAAAAAAGCCGAAATCAATTACCTTCCTATGCAGCCTGGTGATGTTGAAGCAACTTATGCCGATGTTGAAGAATTAAATAATTTAATTGATTATGCCCCGCGAATCGGAATTAACGAAGGCATACGAGAATTCATTGACTGGTATATCAGGTATTATAAAATCAGTTCCTGAAAAATTCCTTCAGGAATTTCAATTAAAACTCCCTTTACTTATCCTGCTGGCATTTGCAGCATCAGGAATAATAACAAAATTTTTTGGATTCCAGGGAGTCCTGCTTTTTATACCGGCAAGCATAATTTATTTGAAAGTACTGAGTTTTGAGAACAGTTTTGTGAAAATACTCGGAAAAGTCAATTTTATTACCCTAAGTGCAGTTCTTCTTTTAATAATGTTCCTTCTGTTCATGGTCATATATCCCGCAATAAATGATCCGTCACATCTTAACGGCAGCGATAGTGATGACGCTCTGAATATCGCCGCAGGCAGGATTTTACAGGGACAATATCCATATTATGAAAAAACTTATCTTAATAATTCAATAACACCCCTGCCCGGGGCTATTTTTCTGGCTATGCCTTTTGTGATTGTATTTGGAAATTCTGCTTTTCAAAACTTCTTTTGGCTGGGATTATTATTCTTGCTTGTAAATAGGTACTACAAGGATAGAAGTGGAAAATCAATTCTCCTTATCACTACGTTTTTCTTTTTCCCTCTTATTCCGTATAATATCATTATTGGTTCGGATTACATCTCAAATTCAATTTATGTCCTGCTTGCCTGTGCCGTTTTTTGTAATTATTGTTTAAATCACCCTGACAGCAAATTCACTCCGCTTTTTGCCTTGATTTTCGGGTTTTCATTATCTTCCCGCCCGATTTACCTTTTACTGATTCCTGTATTATTTGTCTTCCTTTTCAGAAAACAGGGCTGGGAAAAATCCGTGAAATATTTTACGCTGATTATTATTGCGTTTACATCTGTCACATTACCTTTCTACCTTTTTGATCCATCCGGATTTTCTCCATTACATGTCAGTTACAAATTGGATAGGTTTAATGATATTCTGCCGCACTCTGAAATAATTATCCCGATTTTTTCAATCCTTGCAGGTATTATCTGGGCTTTTTTTGCCGGAAAAACTTATGATCTGGATATTTTTCTGCTGATCAGCGCCTTTACTTTATTTATTCCGGTTTTTGCCGGCACAGTTCTATTAAGTATCAAAGCCGAATCATTTGATCCGGCTTACACTTATTATAGCTCGCTTTTTATATTTTTTGCACTTAGCCCGCTATTAAATTTATTCTACGTTAGAAATGGACGGATTAAGACTAATGAATAGCTTTTTTGTGGCGTTGGTTTTCTGTCAATTTATAGACTAATTTTCTTTGTATGAATTCTAAAAATATTTTGAGTGATTTTTTTTTGATAACGAGTTATGCCGACTAAAGTCAACGATTAAACAAACAAAAAGTAATAGAATTTTAGTCGCAGTTGGGATAAAGTAATCCCAACAAGAACAAAAAAGTTCTTTCACATAGTGATAATAATGAATCGTTTACATCTTTTAAGAGAGGACAAGAGAATGAACCCGCAAAGAACGGAGTTATTCGTTATGGGACTTCATTTGTTTCACTCGTTTTTTGTTTTGCTTCCGTGAAACAGGAGCTACTGAATCGAAAAATTGAAATCTACGGTGTTTGAGTTCCAATGGCTTAATAACCGTAATGATTGTTATCTCGGAGTTCTGTTTATCAATCTCCTGATCGAACTTGGTCTTATGCTTGAGCATGCTATAGATGATTCTAAGTATTTTGTGCATAGCAAAACCAAAAGCGGCTAAACCGGTAATTGGCAAATAGCCCGTGCTTCAGCTTTACCTGCCTCTTTTCCTTATGTCTTAGCCGGGATTAAAAAAATTTCACAAGACACTCTGTCCCATTTTTGATCTTTCTGCATTATTTATTATGTTGGATTTTTTATAAGAGGAATTATTCATTGCAGGATTTTTCTTCAGTAATATCAGGTCAGTCCACTTCAACGCTCAGTAATCTGAGCGCCTTTGAAAATTGTGCGGGGAAATATCTCAGCTTTTTAGATAATTATGGTCATAAAACAAAAACTTTCCAGAAATTTTGCTCTGCCTGTTACGGAAATTATTGAACATGTATAAAAATGAAATGCACTGTTTTAGCCGATTTGGGCGCAGGAATTATAATTCCTTTAGACGGATAAAAATTGAGGAATGTTATGCTGCAAACCAATGCAGGATAACATACATGTTTAATAAAGTATTAGGATTTGTAATATGTTGTTATATAGTAAGTTAATAACAAAATATCAGAAAAATGACGGTTTTTTATCCGGCAGAATTCTGCTGGATAATATTCCAGGTTGCAACATTTTGTTGCAGCTTAATTAATAGTTAGCTTTTTAACATAGAGAGGTAAAAATGGATGAAACTAAACTAGCTTTTTTATCACATCTGTCATTTGAAAATAATTCTTGTATCCGAGGTGGTATTCTCATTTCCGATATTTATACTAAACCTTTAGAATTTAGAGTTACCGCACCAATCAAACCAACATCTTTTCAAAAAACTCTATATGGAGATATTCTGAATGAACATATTTTAATTGAATTAATTGGCATTCCTTTATTGAACGCTGTTAAAGGAACACCAGACTTTATATTAGTTCGTGATCCTTTATTTTTAGGCATTAACGAAAGTTTAGGACTAAAAGTAATTCGATTGTTTAAAGAAGATGAGATTACTTACGAAAAAACGGAAGGAAATAGTCAGCAATTACATTCCTCAAGTGGTAAGTATGAACCAATATTTTTTGAAACCACTAAAAATCTTGATGGAGAATTACCTGAAATAAGAAAAATATTAATGGAAATTTTTATAAAAAAGAATTTATTGGAACCATTTGACAGAGTAAACTTGGCTATTCAAGAAGTTCACGCAAAAAATCTAGTTCCTTAAAATTGTTTAGAATAATTAGACATAAAATTGCTCGTTCTATTTCCCATATAGAACCAGTCATAAATGAAAATCTTACTTTTGTGTTTTCATCGGTTAATTCTTTACCTATTCCTAATCAATTCGTTCTCCCAAATGTAGGCACAATCGCTCATAATTTCACTTCATCGCAAATATCAAATGATGTTTTGCTTAGCTTAGTCAATTCTGAGAATGATTATTATTTATTAATCACAAATGATAATAAAGGAATTTGTTTTCTAACAAAATACAGTGATGATGTTGAAAAGAAATATACATATAAGTTTGCCAAGTCCTTAGAATTTTTTGAAAGATTAACTTCTTTTGTTCTTGAAGATTTATTATTATCAAAACCAATTTCATTCGAAGTAGAAATTACTTTTAAACCAACTATCCTTGATTTTTATTTTGATCTTGAGTTTAATTCCATTTTAATAAAAGAACTAAACGTTGACATTTTACTCAATGTCATTACCGAAACCTTTGATATAAATTTTTCTTTTTTAGTATACATATCAAGGAATATATTTGAACCATTAGGTAATTCTAAACACGGTGGGAAAAATTTTTGGAAGAAAAATGAACAAAAGGATCTTTTCGGGAATAGAGATTTGACCGAAAAAGATTTCGGTAAGGGAACGAGAAAAGCTTATGAGGTCATTAGTAAAACATCCCGATCTACTCATACCAAATTACAAGACCCGTGGGATTTATTATATCCCTTATTACTTCCACCTATTGATTTTGATTTTGCAGAACAAATAGATTTTTTTCAACCTTTATATCCATTTCAACAACAAGGCATAGAATTTCTTTTTAATAATAATTCTGCTCTATTAGCTGATGAAATGGGAACTGGAAAAACAGTTCAGACAATTATAGCTCTTCGTTTTCTTTATAGGCAAGCCTTTGTAAAAAAAACGCTCATTATTTGCCCAAAATCAGTATTAGGAAGTGCACAATTAAGTTTAAAAACCGGTAAATCTGAAGGATGGGATGGACATCTATTCCATTGGTCTCCAGAATTATCGGTTACAATTGTTGATGGAAATTCAGAGCAGAGAAGATTAGATTGGCATTATCCTGCACACGTATATGTTTCAACATTTGATTCTATAAGAAATGATTTAGAAAAAGGAATACTAAAATTAGATGAAAATATTTTTGATTGTGTTGTAGTAGATGAAGCTCAAAATATAAAAAATAGAGAATCTGGAAGGTCAAGAGCAGTCAAAAAAATTAATACTAAGTATAGATGGGCGCTCACGGGAACACCTATTGAGAATAAAATTGAAGATATTATTTCAATATTTGATTTTGTTAAACCAAAGTTATTTAAAAAAGAGAATTATACAGCACAACGTGTCAAGAAATTAATTGAACCATTCTTTTTAAGAAGGCTTAAGAAAGATGTATTAAAAGATTTGCCAGAAAAAATAAGGCAAGAGGAATGGTTAGACTTAGATACAGAACAGCAAATAGCTTATGATAGAATTTTAACACAAGGTCGAAATCAAATTTCTTCATCATTAGAATCAGAAAATGAATTTACAATAAGAAGGCACATATTTAGTCTATTAACTGAACTTAAAAAGATATGTAATTTTGCCCCAGATAAAGAAACTAGTCCTAAAACTGATATTCTTTTAGATTATATAAATATAATTTCAGATAACAATGAAAAAGTTCTTGTGTTTTCCCAATATGATAAATATGGTATTGGAATTTTAGAAAAGCTTTTTGCAAAAAACAAAATTCAATACGTTTCTTTTAGAGGAAATATGTCCATTTCAGAAAGAAATAGAGCCATTGAAGATTTCAGAAATTTATCATTAGGTATTCCAGTATTTCTTGCAACAGTAAAAACTGCTGGAGTTGGAATTTCACTTACAGAAGCATCTTTTGTAATTCATTTCGATCATTGGTGGAATCCCGCAGTGATGTGGCAAGCTGAAGACAGAGCACATAGACCCGGACAACAAAATAAATTAAATGTTTATAGTTTTTGGATGAATAACACAATAGAGGAAAGAATAAAAGAAAAACTTTATCAAAAAGGATTGTTAATTGAAAGTGTGATTGATTCATTAGCGACTGAAGTAATTGAAGAAATGATTTCAACTTCCGAATGGTTAGAAATGTTAGGCATACCAAATAATAAAAAGCGTTTTGAAAAAGATTCAGAAAAAACAAATGAAGATATTTTAGGAAAAATTAAATTAATGAACCCTCGTGAATTTGAAATAATAACGCAAGAATTCTTTGTAAAATTAGGATATACAAATTCAAGAGTAACCCAATTTTCAAGAGATGGTGGTATTGATGTTTACGGAACAAGGATCATAAATGATAACGAAGAAACAATTATCGCACAATGTAAACGAACAGAAACAGTAAGTGTAAATGTAGCACGTGAGTTGCTTGGTGTAATGTCAACAAATCAAAGAATCATAAAAGGTTTTATTGTAACATCCGGAAAATTTTCTGAGGATTGTAAAAGTTTTGCATATTCTAATCCACGCATTAACTTAATTGATGGAATAAGTTTTGCAAAATATTTAAAAGATTTGAAAGTAATGTAGAGAAAAAGCTAACAAGTGCATCAAGCCGAAAGCGTTTTCGCATTTGGCATTTGTTCAGTTTAAAGGTTTGTAGTTCCGTTTCGGTTTTGTTGTTAAGTGTAGTTTGTAAGCTAAAGTTTGTTCTAAATAAATAGTTATTTATTAAATGTAACATTGTTGTGCTGGGCTTCGGCTTAGGCACAACGTCGTTATAATGCTGAGAACATATGGAATATCGAAAAGAAGATCTAAAAAATATTATTGATTTTATTGAAGAAAATCTACGAGCTAGTAACTCTGCTGGTATCGAATTCATCGATGCCAAAAATTATTTGGGTCGTATCTCCACAAATCAAAATCACGTAATTTTTGGACGTAGAGGGGCTGGCAAATCTTGTTTAATTTCTTCCCTTACCAAACTAAAAGATAAGTCACTTGTAAAAATCAATATTGAGGATTTTAAAAATATAAGTTATCCAAATATAATCGTTCATGTGCTGAAAGCAACTTTCGAACAATTATATGAACTGCTTACCGAAAAAAACAAGATAAGTTATAAACGATTCGAAACAAAAAAGTCATTAAAAAAAGAAATAAGTATTCTATCGAAACTTATTTATGAACCAGATAATCTTGATGAAAATATCAAGAATCTTCATAAGGAAGAGTCGTCAAGGGAGGGATTTCTAAAAAAAGGTATTCTAGGTCTAGGTGGGAAAAGAAACAAAGGGAATGAACTTGAAATCTCTAAATCAGTTTCAAAATCCAAATTAGATTTCCTTTTATTAGATTTGCCAAAATATAAAAAATTATTTCATATAGTTTCTAATACACTAAATCAGTCTTCTATATATTTAGTTTTCGACGATTTCTATTTTTTGCAAAAGAAAGATCAACCTAACTTCTTAGATTATTTCCATCGCCTTTCAAAAGATATTGAACTTTACTTAAAAGTTGCCACAATTAAACACCGAACTAAACTTTATAAGCAAGAAAATCAATCATATGTCGGTGTTGAAATTGGACACGACGTTCTAGATGTTGATCTAGACTACACACTTGATAAATTTGATGATTTAAAATCTTTCATGTTATTGCTTCTTGATAAAGTTGCAGAGTTGTGTAAAATTAAAATTGACTTTCAATATTTCTTCAGTGGCGATGGCTTTTCGCAACTATGCTTGGCTTCCGGTGGTGTTCCAAGAGATTTTCTAAGTTTATTTGTAAAACTTGCCACAAAAATTCTTACTAATGAGTTAAAAACAATAGGGAAAATTGATGTTAATGAAGTCGCAATCTCCAATATCAGCAATAAATATCAGTCTCTAAAAACTGATTCTGCTTCCGAAAGAGAGATATTAGAATCATATTTGCACGAAATTAAATCTATTGTATATTTTGAAAAGAGAACTAACGCATTTTTAGTCGCAAAACCCGAATTAGACACGCATGCACAAGAACGTCAAGCTTTACGCGAACTTGTTGATTTAAGATTGCTCCATATAATAGACTCTAATACAAGTCGGGCACCAAGTGATGGAAGAAGATATGAAGCTTATCTAATTGATGTAGGTTTATATGACAATTCTAGACCTAGAAATTTTAAACAAATTGAGCCTGGAACAAAAGACGAGAAATCAAGAAAAGATGATTTGAGAGCATCACCTTATATTGAGTTAGCGAAACTTACACAGAATATTAAAAAAGTTTGTAAACAACTTGAGCTGGAATTATCTTCAATTGACTAGCGCATTATAACCAACAAATCAACCGGACGCCTTTATTCATGCGGGTTTGGTGGTGTTCTTAAGTTTTGTGTAATAAACTACATTGCTGTTCGGCAATGTATTAATAAACAAAATTGTTGCAACCGGTTTGTGCGGTGAAATTTACAAACCGGTGCATAAACTTTGGCGTAGTCTTTTTAATCGGCATTCCAGTGTTGGGGTGCCGGTTATTTACAACACTGGAATGTGGTGAGATAACAATATGAGTATAAATAAAAAAGGTTTTCTAAGTGAAGAAGTTTTAACTTGGAGCAATGTTACTAAACAAAAATATGTTGACACATTCAAAATTTGTAATTACATAAATGAATTTGCTCAAAAATTATTATTTGAATTAAACATTCATAATCGTCTTATAGACGAACTTATAATTGGTGCTGCTTATAAAAGATTAATAAGCAGTTATCAAGGCTCAATAATTTTAGCAGAGCGAGGTATGTCAAATGAAATGAAAGTTGTATCAAGAAATCTATTAGAACATACTTTTTTAATTTTCGCAATTTCAAAGAATAAGGATTTTGCTAGAAAGTTTTTGCTTAACGATGAAATACAAAGAAAAAAAATGCTTAATAAATATTCATCGCTCAGTCCAGATATAAAAAAAGATACAATTCATCCTGATGTGGTAAAAGTGTTAGAAGAAATTAAAACTAACATCATAGATAAGGATATAAAAGAAATTAAAACTTGGCAAATTGCAAAAGAAGCTGAGCTAGATGACCACTACAATACATATTATTCATTGTTAAGTTTAGTCGTTCATCCAACTGCTCGTGATTTTCAAAGTGATTATGAATTTAACGCGTCAAATGAAATTACAACTATTAAATTTGGTCCCAATGATAGTGATATAGAAAAAGTTCTTTTATCTAATGCTGGATATATCCTTATGGCAGTAAATCAAATTAAATATCTTTTTAAGATTTCTATAGAAGATGAAATTAGCAAAATTAGTAATGAGTTTAATACTATTTGGAAATCAAAACTTGCAAATAATTAGCGTCACCACATAACAAGCAACTGTTAATGAACTCAAGCAGCGGGTAGCGGTGTTAGCGATAATCCGAAGCGCCGGGCTTGTTTATGTAAATATTATAACTGTCGTTCATCATTTTTTTTCCTATTATTTGATAGCCTAACGCACGTAAGCGGAAGAAAAGAGCACCAATTCACTGGTCTGCCACACTGACTTGTTAAGGAATGGAGATAAGTTCATTAAATATAAATTTTATGGCAACGCCATTATTGTGGACTCAAGCCGACCGCTTTTTTCGCATTCGGCATTTGAAGTATTTATTGTTTTGTCGTTCCGTATTTAGTTTCTTGTTAAAGGTTCAACTACTATGAAAATATTTTTTATAATAATTTAAATTGTCGTTCTAACTTAGCCGTCAGCTCTGGGCGGCGGCTTAGTTGCAACGCCGTTATACCGCAAGTTGTGAATTCAAACTTGCATAAACCCTCCCAGTAAATAGGGTGGGAATATTTCCCTTTGTTTTATGACAGTAAGGTGTTGTTTTTAGTTGTAGTATAATTTATTTAGCAAAAGCAACAGGGGGTAGTGGCATTAAGAAATTAGATTTATTAAATAAACACAAGAGTTTTGCCACCTTAAGAATAACGAGATGCATTTGTGAAAAGTGCAATTGAATTTTCATTATTAATTACTTTATTATTTTTTGCTTTCTCTTGTGAGAGTACCGAACCAGATGAAATAAATCCGGAAGAGAAAATAGCTCTTGAGATTATAGGCACAATGCCAGAGCAAGTTGAGCTAAAATTTACTTCAACTACCATAAACTTAACTGATTCTATATCAATATATAGATCCGACCTTCTTCCAATTCCTCTAGCTACATTCCTTAACGATGTTGCCGAAACAACCTTTATAGATAATAACAAAGGTCTTGGACTTGAATGGAATATTTCATATAGTTATTATGCTAAAATAAAGGGGGAAACTAATAAAGCTACTAAAGAAATAACAACTTTTACTGGTGAGCCTGATACAACAACAAGAAATTTTTCAATTGAAGTATTTGAGTTTCCATCTGTTACTCCTGAGAGTAACTACCTTGAGGATGTATGGGTCTTTGACGAAAGTAATATCTGGGCAGTAGGTGCAATAAATTCTTTTGAAAACGAAACTATGACATTTAATATTCTTCATTGGAATGGCTTTGTCTGGCAGAGGAAAGGAGGTTTATTTAATACATCAGGAATAGAAGATATATGGGCACTTGATTCCAATTTGGTTTATCTTATAACAGGCGGAATCGTGAAATATGAAGATGGTAATTTTAATGTAATAGACCTTATAGACTTGGGTTTTGATGAAAATCATTCGTTTAGAGCCGCTTGGGGAGCCTCCAAGGCCAATGTATTTGCTGTAGGCACAAGTGGCGCAATTGTTCATTACAATGGCGAAAGCTGGTCCAGGATTAATTTTAGAGATGATGTTCATTTTCGAGGTATTTGCGGAAATAATCAGACGGGCATTGCATATGCGTACGGAATTTATATGGGGCTAGCTGGTAGGAATACAGTTGTTACAGAAATAACTAGTTCAGGAGTTTCCGAGATTTATGATGATGGAGGATATTATAATTATACGAATTCTATATTTTCATTGAACGATAAGGTTTTTTGTACTTCATTGAAAATATCATCTGATGATATCTATACAATTGATCAACAAACACGTCAAAGGGATATTATCCATCATGTTAAAGAGGATTTTGTAATAAAATCAGCAGTTGCAATTTCAGATAAGGATATTTTTTACATCGGTCATAATAGTGAGTCCGGGAAGTTGTATCACTATAATGGTCAAGGCTATGATTTTTTGGATTTTCCAATACAGTCTCCAGCAGTTAATGGAACACATGGAGTAAGGAATCTCATAGTAAATGTGGGCTATATAAACAGTAGTGCTTATATAATAATAATAAGGAGGGAAATATCAGCCAAATGGAAGTAGAAATTTTTAGAGCACCGTATTACCAGAAGCGTTCAATTTCAGATTCTGAAAATGATTAGACAAAATTCCAGCAACATTGTTATTGTGGTGTTTTTCCTTTTGATTACGGAAATTATTCCGCAAAGCAATTATCTGAATAATCAAAAAATCTACGATTTTTTGGATAGGATGGAAGTCAAAGGATATATAAGTTTAAATCATCATCAGAAACCTTTTTCAAGACAAACAATCTCAGATAAACTGAATGACCTGGCCGAAAAAAACCTCAATGATATTGAAAAAAAGGAACTGAGTTATTTTATAAACGAATACAATCCTGATTTTGCTGTTTCGCCTGAATCAGATTTAACTGTTTTCGCCAAAAATCAGAATGGAGCTTACCGGTTTCTGGAATATCATGACAGCCTTATTTACCTTAACCTGCTTTTTGATGGCGGCATCGAATATTCGCGGGGCGCAGAAGGAAATTATAAGTTACGCTACTGGAACGGGATCAGTACTTTCGGTAACCTGGGTGAGAATTTTTCTTTTGATCTTAAATTCAATGATTTCTCGGATAAAGGCAGTTCATTGCGAATAAGCAGAAGATTTTCGAGGGAGCCCGGTTATGAGTTTGCCACTTCCAGAACTTCGACAAGCAGTTATAACTACGATAAAGTTGACGGCAACATCACATATTCCTGGAAATGGGGGAATTTATCTTTAATCAAGGATAAGAATATATGGGGAAACGGTTATAATGGATCAATAATTCTTTCAGATAAAGCTCCCTCTTTTGCACACATCCGTTTTAAAATGTATCCGACCGATTGGCTCGAGTTCACCTATATTCATGGTGACCTGAATTCGAATATTTTTGATTCCACCACATACAGAAACAGCGGCGGTAACAGAGGTCATATCCAGATGGTCCCAAAATATTTTGCTGCTCATATTCTTACCATTGATCCAACCTCCGATTTGAAAATCAGTCTTGGTGAATCGGTAGTTTACAGCGACAGGTTCGAACCTATATATCTTATCCCGGTGCTGTTTTTCAGAATTGCCGACCACTATCTTACCAATAAAGATGAGTCATCAGGCAATGCCCAATTATTTTCTTCAATCAGTTACAGATTCCCTTCAATCTCAACAAGACTTGATGCCTCTCTGTTTATTGATGAATTAAGTTTATCGAATCTCACAGGGAAATACCCTGAGGCGGTCGGCTATTCCATTGGTTTTACTAATTACGATCTTTTCCTTGCCAATTTCGGCATCAGGCTTGAATATACCAGAATTAACCCGTTTGTTTACGAACATGACGATCCCGTCCAATCATATTTTAACCGGAATTATCAGATGGGACATTGGATTGGCAGTAATGCAGAACAGATATATTTTCAATCCTCATATCCGTTTAATGAATATCTACGGGTGAAAGGTGAAATTGAATTCACGAGGCGCGGGGAAATATTCAATAAAGCTGATGAGCGTTACAAACGGGGGCAGAATTTCTTATACGGCGGAAGGAGCCAGTATTTACGTTATTCTCTGTCAGCCGAGTATGAAATGCTGAATAATCTGTTTGTAACAATATCTGCAGTTTCCAGCACTGCACAGGGAGTAAATAACATAATCAATGTGAATGATTACAATTATAATGAAGTTTCCGCCGGTGTCAGGTTAGGTTACGACTATTAGCAAACTACAATAAAACTCAAATAATTTTGGCAACATAATGAATAAAAGAATCTGGCTCTCATCACCGCATATGGGCGGAGACGAAATAAAATTTGTACACGAGACATTCGAATCGAACTGGATTGCCCCTCTCGGGGCGAATGTAGATAATTTTGAGAAGGATCTGGGCGATTATACCGGGGTAAAACATGTTGCGGTTCTTACCTCAGGAACTGCAGCAATCCATCTTGCTTTGATTATACTTGGGGTCCGGCAGGGAGATGAAGTGATCTGTTCGTCATTTACTTTTTCAGCCTCTGCAAATCCTATAATATATCAGGGAGCAACGCCTGTATTTGTGGATAGTGAAAGTACAACCTGGAATATGGACCCGCAACTTCTGAAAACCGCCATTGAAGCAAGGTTAAAACTGGGCAAGAAACCCAAAGCAATCGTTATTGTGCATCTTTATGGGAATCCCGCGAAATTATCTGAAATTGAGGAGATTGCTGCCGGATTTGATATTCCCGTTATTGAGGATGCTGCAGAAGCTCTCGGCTCCGAATATAAAGGCGCGAAATTAGGCTCGTTCGGAAAGATCGGTATTCTTTCTTTTAATGGAAATAAAATTATCACAACCTCAGGCGGTGGAGCGCTCCTTTCTGATTCACAGGAATATGTAGAAAAAGCTCGTTTTCTTGCAACTCAGGCGCGTGACGATGCCCCGCATTATCAGCATTCGCATATCGGATATAATTACAGAATGAGCAATGTGCTGGCCGGCATTGGAAGGGGACAGATGATTGTACTCCCGGAAAGGATCAGACAACGCAGATATAATTTTGATTATTATAAAAATAAATTATCCGGACTTCCGGGTGTTTCATTTCTGGAAGAAGAAAACGGATCATTTTCCAATAAATGGCTTACATGTATGCTGGTTGACCCAAAGTTATCCGGGGGCATCACCCGCGAGGATATTCGTCTATATCTCTGGGAAAGTCAGATTGAATCCCGGCCGCTTTGGAAACCTATGCATGTACAGCCCGTCTTTGAGCAATATCCGCGATACGTTAACGGAACTTCGGAAAAACTATTTCAGGATGGACTTTGTCTGCCCTCCGGTTCAAACCTTTTGGATGAAGATCTTGAAAGGGTAACCAGCGGTATTTCAGAATTATTTATGAAATAAAGTGTTTTTTAAAGTTTTGTTCTCAGAAAGATATTTTATTGCTTTCCGATAACATATCATTCTTCTTCAAATAAAAACCCGATCCTGAAAAAACTGTGTGGTATCATTATCAAAATTCAGTCTTTCAGCATTAAATCTGAACACCTTTCATGGAATTTATCTGACCTTATCATTGCCGAAAAATTTGCCGTTTGATTTTCCGGCTAATTATATATACCTTTTATTGTGCTTTGATTTAGTTTGTGATCAGGTTTTTTATGCTAAATATTTATGAGCCGGCATTAAATTGAATACCATTGAGTTTTATAAACCTTCCCGCCACCAGTTTTGGATTAGAAAATGAAAGGAATTTCCTTGCCTCCCTTTAGAACCAACAGAATACTTTCGAGAATCAGGAACAGACATTTTGCCCTGCTGGATCTGTTAGTTTTTATCCTCTCCGTTTTTTTTGCGATACTTATCCGCTACGATAACTTTAGATTTCTGCACGCTCACTTCAATGAGATTGTCACTGTTTTTTCTCTTTTCCTCGTTGTCAAATTTACGATCCTTATAATATTTGGCATCTATCGTAGAATGTGGGTGTTTGCGGGCGTTGATGAACTTGCTCAATTATCAATTGCCGGAGGTGTTATTTTATTTGCTGAAATCATTCTATTAGCGGCGCTGGAAATACTTTTTGACAACAAATTTGCTGCCGTTCCAAATTCGCTTATTATTATCGATTCATTTGTTTCACTGGCTTTTATCTCAGCGAGTCGATTCAGTATCCGATTATTAAAAAGGGCGCGTGAGCGGTTTTTGCTTCAGTCAGAGGGTGTCAGCGTTGTTATTGCCGGAGCCGGTAATGCAGGCATACAGGTTGTATCCGAGATTCAAAAAAATCCTCGTTTAATGATGAATCCGGTGGGCTTTATCGATGACGATCTTTCAAAATTGAAACTTCAAATCCGTGGACTGCAGGTATTAGGTGACCGCAGATCACTTGTGCACGTGAAAAAGAACTATGGTGTAAAAAAAGTCATTGTCGCTATGCCGACAGCCCCTGGCGATGTGATCCGCGATATTATTCAAAAATGTGATGAATTGCAGCTCGAAGTACTGACTCTGCCGGGTATCTCCGATCTGATAGGCGGGAAAGTGACTATAAATCGTCTTCGTAGTGTTAAAATTGAGGATTTGCTGCGTCGGGATGTGGTCGAGACTGATCTTGAGAGGATCAGACAGATGCTTAACGGTAAGGTTGTCCTGATTACGGGCGCCGGGGGATCAATCGGTGCTGAACTCTGCAGGCAGGTGCTTACAGGTGTCCCGTCAAAAATTATTTTATTCGGGCATGGTGAGAATTCAGTTTTCGAAATTGAACAGGAATTGTTGTTAAGGATTAGCCGCCAGCAGACATATCAGAACCCCAAAACCGAAATAGTAAGTAAAATTGCTGATATTAAGAATATTGCAACTCTTGAACTGATATTTAAAACATTCCGTCCTGCTTATGTATTTCATGCAGCCGCCCACAAACATGTGCCGCTCATGGAATCAAATCATCTTGAGGCAATCTGGAATAATGTTATCGGGACAAAAAATCTTATCGAAGCCTCCATTAAATATGATGCCGAAAAGTTTATTCTTATTTCGACAGACAAAGCTGTTAACCCGACGAGTATTATGGGAGGAAGCAAGAGGATTGCCGAGATGCTTACTCTTGCTGCAGCGCGGAAATACAAAAGGAAATTTGCTCTGGTTCGTTTCGGGAATGTGCTTGGCAGCCGGGGGAGTGTAATAAGAACATTTAGCACACAGTTGGAAAACGGGGGTCCTATTACAATTACGCATCCCGAAATAAAACGATATTTTATGACAATCCCGGAAGCTGTAAAATTAGTGCTCGAATCGTTCTTTCTTTGCAATGGGGGTGAAGCATTTGTACTTGATATGGGAGAACCAGTAAAAATAGTTGACCTTGCGAAAGATATGATCAGGCTGGCTGGTTTACAAGAAGATAGTGATATCCGGATTCAGTTCACGGGTCTCCGTCCTGGTGAAAAATTGTTTGAAGAACTTTTTAACGATGGCGAGAATTATTCAAAAACTTCGCACCAGAAGATTCTTATTGCACAAAATGCCAGTGAGTTCGTTCATGAACAACTTATTAGCTGGGTGCAGAGGTTTGAAAATTATTCTCCCAACTGGACACATGCCGAATTGGTAAATGCGATAAGAGAAATAATTCCGGAATTTGCGAATGAAACGCATTTAAGGGAAAATAACCCTAAGTAAGTTTAGAATTGCAAAACCATGGAATATTCTTTCCTTATTGTTTTAACGGGTTCTGCTAATTATCATACCCCACAAAATACCAGCTGCTTCCTGTAAAACATTGTCGATAAGTATTGATTTATGCCAGGAAGGCTCCCACCCGGATCCGGGATTTTCCGGATCTTCCATATACAAATAATCACACGGCGCCGGAATCGTATTCACTCCATAACTTTTAAACCAGTATTGCGCTCTTCTCATGTGGAAAGCGCTTGTTACAAGAACAATTGTACATTCTGAATCATTGTTCATTGATGATTTATTAAATCTTATTGAGTAAGCTTCGGCTTCACCCCGTGTATTCAGGGTGTTCGAAAGTCTTAGAGTATCTTTGGGTGATACTCCTAAGGTTACTGCCGCATCGGCGACTGCCTCTGCCTGAGAACGGTCTGTATTGATTGCAGCCCCGGAAGTAATTATTTTTGCTCCTTCAATTGATTTATAGATGCGGATCGCTTCCATCAGACGTAAAGAAACGCTTCTGCCTAATTGTGAAAGTGTCGGGAAAACCGGATTATTTGTATAACCAGCCCCCAGGACTATTATATGCAGGTTTTTAGTGTCTGTACTTACTGAATTGATATCAAATGGCGGATATTCCTTTTCCCACCATTCTGAAATCAGAATCGGCAGAGGTGAGATAAAAACAATAAAGATGAGCGGAAGCAGGATCGATAAGAGAATCAGTCTTAGTCTTCGATTTTTATGGAATAACCAGAGAGAAAAAAATAAGATCAGAAATAATATCTGAATGCTGATAAGATATTTTAATATCTCAGTTATTATGGACATTATTTTTCACAATTTAATTAAGTTAGAGACAATAAATTTTATATCAATCAAAATATTTTAAAGCGATAAAAATTGCTAAATAAAGATACTATAAAGAATTCAAGGAATTCCGAATTTCTTACTAAAACCATGATCATCGGTTTTGCGACTTTCCTTTCAAAAGCCTTTGTTCTTGTTCTGCCATTTTTACTGATACCTGTTGAATATAATGAATTTAACACAATTTATTATCCGCTGTCACTTATCATTATAATCGCGGGTTTTGGTTTTGAATTTTCTTATCCGCATTGCAATATTTCGCTTCTAAAATTATTAACTGCCGTTACAGTAAATGTTACAATCGTCGCATCAGCGTTGATTGTAACGGGTGTTCTCAATACTGATCCGGTAACAGTGATCCTGATAATTCTTGCTGCCGTTGCCGGAATATCTGTTAGTGTTACATCCTTCCATATGCTCTTTCACGGCAACATAAAGTCTTATGGTATTCTTCAGATTACATTCCATGGCGTTATTATTGTTCTATTTCCAGTAATCAATCAGTTTGAAGGCTCACCATTTTTTTTCTATGTCCTCTTAAAAACTGCAGCAGCTTTGATAGTATTTTTATTGATTAAAAATAATTTGAAAAGGCGCGGTAATGAGATTCTAAAACTTTATACTTTCGGTTTTAATGCAATGGTTATTAACGGACTATTTACCGTAATCTTAAGTATTAATCATATTCTTGCCGTTAAATTATTCAGTGTGGATTCCGGAAATAATATTATCCTCTCATGGATATTTGCGATTCCTCTGTTATATCTTAGCGGTATTTTCGAAAAAGTATTGTATAACAGCAATGATCTTAGAGAAAAGATCATAAACTGGTCAACCTGGAATCTATCCCTGATGATATTTTATACTCTTGGGCTTGTTGTATTTATGAACTGGTTCGGGAATTTTCTGCCTGCTTCTGCCGATACGACCCTTCTTGCCAGATTTATCCCGGTCATTTTACCGGCGATATTTCTCTATTCAATATTTAATGCCTTATTAAATGCGTATGTATTCAGAACTCTTGATTATAAATATCAGAGCAGGATAGTTGCCGGTTATTTAGGAATACTTTTAATATTTTTATCTCTGGCAATTTTAATGGGGAATAAAATAATTTTAATCAGCGAGATTGAATTAACAATATTCAGCACCATTGCGATAATGCTTTCTATTCTGGTGAAGTCAGTTTTTTCCATTCAATACTTCAGAAAGAATTAATATGCTTCCAATTATCGACCGAAAAAAAAGATACCTGCTTCCAGCGTTTTTACTTTTTTCAGTCATGAATTCTGTTCCTCAGTTTAAGCTGTTACATTATTTTACGCCTTTACTTGGAATCCTTATACTTTATTTATTTCGTGCCGATCTGAAAGAAGCGTTTTCTAAAAATCGCGCATATTCTATTTTTTTACTGCTTCCATTTTTTGCGATTCTGTCTTCATTTTGGTCACCAGATTGGTTTATGTCTTTCTCGAGAGGGGTGTTTTTACTTTTTATTACAATTGCCGGGCTGTTATCAGGATTATTATCATATAAATATTTACGGAAAAAGAACATTTTTTTACCTGTTAATATTGTTGTTATTATGCTTTCAATCATTTCTATACTTTTTGATGTCCCGGAAGGCAACTGGAAGCAGATCACTTTGCAGGCTTTCAGAGGATTTGCATTCCATCCTAATACACTTGGCGCATTGATATTATTCTCTTTAAGTCCTCAATTAATATTCTGGTATGAATCAGGGAAAAAGATCCATCCTGTTGATATACAAATGAAAGATCAGACGGTCAATCTTCCTTCGAAATTAAGAAAAATACTATCAGGCCAAAGATTATATTTACTAGGGGCAGGTATTCTCATTTTATTAAATTTATTTGTTTTATCACTTTCATTCTCGAGGGCATCAATTCTTTCTTTATCGGTGCTTTTTTTTCTGCTGTTATGGAATTTTTATGTAAAAAAAATACTGCTTTTCGTATTAGCAGCACTTACTTTGTTTATAGCTTTTTATTTTATATTGCCTCAGACAGCAGATTTTGTTTTGCAAAAATATTATTTTAAAGGAACCGATCAGATCCTTCACACGAGGCAGAAATTGTGGGAGGATTCATTCAAAGCTGCTGAAAATGGGGGTTTATTTGGTCTAGGGTTTGGTGTTTCCGACCCCACAATTCAAAATCCGATAGAATCTCATCCGGAGAGAGGAATCCGTGAAAAAGGCAACAGCACTCTTGCTGTAATTGAAGAAATCGGGATTATTGGTCTCTCTCTTTTCTTACTGCCTTTTGGGGGGCTTTTAAGAGAAATTTACAGAAAAGGCAAATTGGCTGATCTTGGAATTAGAATTAGTTTGTTTATTTTGGTGGCGTTTTTTGTCCATTCTAATTTTGAAGGATGGTTTGTCGGGGTTGCATCATTTAATTTATTGTTTTTTTATGTAATCACAGGAATATTAATCGGCAGGGTAAGCGCAGAGCAGGTCAGTTGATCGCATAACCGGGTACAAACAGGGTGCTGCTATTACTGACACTTTTTGTATGAAAAATAAAACGATTCTCATTTTTGCCGGATATTATATTCCGGGATACCTTGCAGGGGGAGCTCTCAGGACAATCTCCAATATGGCAGCGCATCTTTCAGAGATATTTGATCTGAAGATTATTGCACTTAACAGAGATTTTGATTCTCATTCATCATACCCCGGCATCAATACTAATATTTGGAAGAAGACCACAGCCGGTGAGATTTTCTACACTGATCTTAAGGTTTCTTTCCGGCAGGAAATAAAGAAGCTGGATTTTGACATATATTATCTTAACAGCCTATTCAGTAAAAACTTCTCGATAAAAATTATTCTTTTGAGGAAGCTGGGACTAATACCCGGGAAGCCTGTGATTCTTGCTCCCAGGGGTGAAATTATGGCCGGGGCGCTGGCTGTAAAGAGCTTTAAAAAACGCATTTTTCTCACTTTGGTGAAATTTCTTCGATTGTATAATGATGTTGTCTGGCATGCTTCTAACAATCTTGAAGCACAATTTATCAGACGTGAATTTGGGGATCAGGTTAAAATAAAAACAGCAATGGATGTGCCCGATTTTTCCCTGCTCGAAAATCCTGCCTTTAGTAAAAAAAGTAAAGAGAGGGGTAAATTAAAAATCCTCTTTTTATCTGTTATTAACCCCAAGAAAAATCTCAGGTTTGTGATTGATGTTCTTAATCAGGTGAAAGGCGATTTTGAGCTTGATATTTTTGGACCGGTAAAAGAGCACTGGTATTTCGAGGACTGTATTTCCGCAATACTGCCTGAAAAAAAGGAAAGAATTAATTATCGGGGTCAGATTGAGCACTGCAGAATTGCCGAAATCTATCCATCGTATGATATATTTTTTTTCCCAACTCTGGGAGAAAATTTTGGTCACGTTGTTTTTGAAAGTCTCTCGCTGGGTTGTCCCGTTCTT
>Ga0172369_10001306_pt1 | contig 35984 bp, 47 predicted proteins | sample LakKiv25m_FD_114539 | JGI IMG/M metagenome (GOLD analysis project Ga0172369, IMG submission 114539) | Freshwater microbial communities from Kabuno Bay, South-Kivu, Congo - kab_022012_11.25m | ecosystem: Environmental > Aquatic > Freshwater > Lake | place: Democratic Republic of the Congo... | reverse complement strand
TTCCTGCTGAATCTGATGAAGTTGTATCTGGTGCGCCAGTAAAGGCAGGAGCTGAATTAGTACCACTAGGAGTGCCGGCTGATACGGCAGTAATAGCTTCTGCAAGACCATTTGCGGTAATTGAGGTCCAACCATCTGAATGTTTAGTCTCGATTCCTAGATCGCCTGGACGATACCTAAATTGATCTGCAGATAATTCGTTGTTAGTAGTTTGTTGTGCTAATACTGCTTTGGTATTAGTAGAACAGCAAGAAATGATAGAATCAGCACCAAAACTTGCGGAAACATCCCAGTGATCTGTCAATGTTCCTGCAACAGTGGCTGTTTTGCCCGAAGTATCTCCAGTAATCGTTTCCAATGCCGTAAATTCTCCGCTTGGCGCAGTAACTACCAAATATGTGGTATGAACTGAATTGTCCTCTGCAACAGTGGCTGTTTTGCCCGAAGTGCCTCCTGTGACAGTCTCGCCAACGGTAAAAGTTCCAGAAGCTGCAAAAATATATAATCTGAGCGTACTTGCTCCTTGTGTTTCATTGGCTGCGGCTAAATTATGCTGATGTGTATCCAAAGCATTGCCCATGAATGTTGGTGCTGCCACTGTTCCAGTTGGTGTTACCGTATGTGTATGTCCAGCAAGTGCATTTCCTGCAAATGTGACTGTGAGAGTCAATTTTGCAGCTGTAACTGCTCCATTTTGGATAGTGAATACGCCAGTATCCGAAATGATAACATCTCCACTTTGTGCGACTGCTGCCGCTAATCCTGCTGCATTACCAACAAGAACCTGATTATGAGGTAACGAGATATCTCCAGGACTACCAGTGCCAACGAGTTTGAATTGGCATGCTGTTGCAGATCCTACGTTTTCATAATTTGCTGATGTACCATCGGCTTGATTTGTTTTCGTAAAGAAGGCTCCTTTTTTATATCCAGCCTCTCCATTTGTTGGTACGGTAGTACCAGCACATTCATTGACATTGAAATTTGAATCAAAATCGAATGCTGTTATCGTGGTGGTGTCTGGTGTTACCGATACGCCAAGCCTGAGCGTTCCAGGACAAGCCACAATCTGTCTTTCTAACTTTACTGCAAAATTCATAAAAGTGAATTAAATGATATTTATATATTTGAAATTTTTGTTAATACCTGTTCCACTATTTTTTATATTATAAATTCGCCCTTTCACTCCAGTGGGTGATGGAAGAGTAACGGTGAAAGAATTGGCAATACAATCAATAGTATAATCAAATTCCGTCGCAATATAATCTGCTATTTTTGCCACATAAGAATGGCATACTGATCCTAAAGCAATAAATATTGAATTTGATGATTTAGTGCCTATCGCTAGGCTAATCAAATCTAATAACGTAATTTTTTTATATTCTGTACCTGACATTTTTATGAATTAAGATCTTTTTTTAAACCTTCCAAAACTTCTCTTTGTTTAGCCTCCTCTTCTGGAGGAAGACCCTGAGCAATTAAATCTTCAATGTTTTTAATATCCCTGAGCAAGAGTTCGTTTATCATATAGTTGTGTTACGAATAGTAGTGAATGAAGCAACAATATCTTCCGATGCCGTCGCGGGATCGGTCACTGCTTTAATAGAAATGGTATCTGCTGGGAAGTTCCACCAGTTCCATATAGTTCCATTGGTGTGTCTAGTAGTGTTGGTGAATCTAATATAAACTCCATCGGCTAATAGTTGCCAATCGCCTGTGATAGCTACACCAGCTGCATTAGCAACCACTCCTCCAGATGTATTATATTGAGTCCAACTAAATTGGTCTGGCGTTCCTGTAGCAGAAATGATCAATGAAAACGAAGTGATGATTGAATTGGTATATCTTCCTTTATTGACTAGATCAGTTTGTCCTGTTCCACCGCCAACTTCATAAATGTGACCTGTGTATCCACATTTAATTTCAATTGGCGTATCGAGGACTATTCCACCAAATTTTTTATCCGCTGTAAGGCTTACCGTGGCTGGCGTAGCCACTCCATTCACCATCACGGTGTACGTATCAGTAGCAGCACCACCAGGTGCTACACGTGCCTGAACCTCAAAATCGGAAATAAGTTCTTTAACATGTGGAATATATAGAGGATAAGCATTAGACGACAGCCCCCCACCATGTGTGAAAAAAGCTGTTGTATTAAGTGGAAGTGCACCAGAATATCCATAATCTTTAGCAATGAACGGATCTGTATCTGAGGCGTATTGAATTAAAGAATCTTTTGAAACCTGATTTGTTGAAACGCCGTTTATGATATATGGGGAAGAACCAGGTCCATAACCGTGTGGAACAGGATTTGAACCAATATCAAGAGTGATGACAGAAGCAGCAACCGTGTTTATCAAGAAAGTATTAAGAGAATTTGTAAATCCTCCTTGATCATAAATAAAGCCTAGTGTCTGTCCATTCTGATAATTATATCTTGTAAGAAGGTTGTGTTCTACTACGTTAGTAAGAGCCGAAGTCACACCACCAGAAGAAGCCGTTACAATATCATTTAAAACAAAAGTACCTGCGGTGATCTTGTAGAGAATCTGCGTCGATCCAACTGATTCAACAATACCTGTTGTCCCCGATAGACTTCCCGTGATGGTATCGCCAATATTTATCGGATTTGTATGTGATCCAAATTGAATAGCCGAAGCCACTACTACGGTATCGGGATTTGTGTCGTAGATTGCAAGTCCTCCCCCTTCTTGAAGCTGAACCACATTTGTATAAACTGGCATTAAAACTCTTGATCCAATACGTTTGCATACGTTTTTAGTGTTTGGAGAAATCACTACTCTTGATGGAGTTGTGCCTAGAGCAATAAAAGAAGTCTCATTAGCTGTTTCCTCAAATTTAGCCCCAGGAGAAGTTGACATAATTGAATTAGAATTCTTAGCTGTGATAGTTGTCGTTGAGGGTAAAAAAGTTCCATCAGAATCAATCATAATTGTTGCAGGTGTACGAGCTTTATCTGTTTCTCTAGTGAGATTTTCTCCATAAATTTGACAAAAATTAGTCATTACTCCTCCAGATTGAATAAGGATTCCTCCCCGTCCACCAGTAGAATCGGCTATCATACTAATTTTCCTCTGAGCAAAAGTATTTAAAGAATCTCCTGATCTATACCAGTGAGCACCCGTTAAAATCAATCCAAAATAACCGGTTCCACCAGACATGTTATAATTTGCATTATCAACAAATTCCGCATCGGTGGATAACAGTATTCCGGTAGTAACGATTGCCGTATTTCTAATCCAACTTCTTACATTTCCAGTTGAAAAAGCATTTATTCGACATTTACCAGCACCAACAAAGAATTGGTCTACATTAACAAAATTTAAGTTTTTCCATGAGACATTAGAATCGGCAATTGCCATACCACTTTTCACTCCACTTCCACTTCCTTGAATTGTCAAACCATCCAATACATAAAAACACTTCAAATTTCTGAAAGATAGAGTAAATTGATTAACCAATGTATTTCCTATGATATTGACATTTTCTGGATGTAGAATGTTTCCAATAATATTGATGATGTTCGTTCCTAACGTACCACTTGAAGCATAGTCAGAATTGAAGAAATCTGGAAAATTGATGTTTTCATTGTAGGTTCCATCCCCAAGATACAAATTACAATTTCCTTTATTTAGGGATGCAGCGGCTGTTAATCCTGCCATGAACGTTTTTTTAGGTAACAATTGAGTGCCAGGATTATTATCATTACCAGTGGCATCATCTACATACATGGAAAATCCAGTGAGCTGCTGAGACTCCTGAGCAACAAAATTACATAAAATAGAACTGCCGATATTCATATATCTACATAGTTCTCCATCTATTGCATCTGTTTTTATAAAAATACAACCTTTTTTGTAACCCGACTCTCCCGAGGGAATGGTAGTGCCTTCACACTCCATAACTAAAAAATACTCATCAAAGTCGACGATAGTAACCGCTGTACTATCAGGAGTAGCCAATATACCGCCCCGCATGGTTGCCGGAGCGGTCGTTATCAGCTTTTCGACTTTGACGGGGTATTTTAAGTTACTCATTGAAAATTAAGACTATAAATTATGCAATGGCATTTTTGATTAAATATGCAGCGTTTGCATCTGTAATATTTTGATCATAACTATATCTGACACGAATAAAGTCCGCAATTACAGCATTTTCCCTATATGTGTCAACGACACGAGGAACATCAAACAAAGTGTAGCCAAAAGATGGCTGCATAATGCTTGGAGAATCTGGGGTGTAATGCAACCAAGCATGTTTACCCCATAAATCTGTGATATTAGAGGTTTGTCCTTCAATAGCAAGATCGCCCACTGCTTCACCAACGAATACATTTTTCAAATTGAAAAATTGTTTCAAGAAATTACCCATATCAGTATCGGAAAGCTGACCACCATTTGTGTATTTAACAGCATCCCTAATTTCTGGATGAATTTTAAGAGCTTTGAAAACTGTATAACTCACGCTGAGTGAATTTGGTCTTCGGGCGATTGTTGTACGGATTGCATCAATACCAATGTTAATGTCCTCAAGTGGCTTAGAGGTAGCAGCATTATTCCACTGATCTCCACCTGCAAGAGTAACATTATTTGTCAAAATTCCGGTATTTGCCATTGCATTGGCAAGAGCATATTCTTGATTTTGCCAAAGATTGTCCATTACAACTTTGACCGCATCACGTTTTGCGTCGTACGGATCATCTTGATTGTTCATGAATTCATCAGGAACCTTTTTTTCCAAAGCATGTTCTTGACAAACATATTGTCCTTGAGAAACGCTATAATCCACTGATTGCGCTCTATCTCCTGGATTTCTTGTTGTCTGTCCAGCATAAACACGGAGATTTTCCTTTCCATATTTTGCAACTTTACCTGTTTTTTCTTTAACTTTAAGAGGCGGCATAATGAGCTCGCCAATATAACTTGGATTACTATAAAACAATGAGAATTGACTCAAAATTTTATCGACTTTCGTCTGACCAAGTTGTGGGCCGAATACTGTCATATTTTTGATTGTTAGAATTTAAAACTATGCGCTTAATGTTCCACCTCCAAGTAGGACGACCGTCAAATCTCCGTTTGAAGAATTTTGAACAGCTTTTGAACCATATTTGTCTTTGTTGGCTGTTGCAGCCACACCTTTACCGTTTGCGTCAGATTTTATAAATTGATCCTGTGTAATATCTCCCGCGGTATAAAGCTTTGAATAACCAATTGATCGGACTACACCGACGACTGGAGCACCCGTTGCACCTTTTGGAGCATTTTGGAGGATGCCTATTGATTGATCCCCTGCACCTGCAAGCACTAAATAATTACTTGCATCTTTCTTGACATAGAGATATTGACCAGCGGATAGATCACTTGCAACCAAGTGTTCTATATCTTGACCGATAATCTCTTTTGGCATTGTGATTTCATTTGTTGAAGCCATCTGAAAATTTTGTTAAAAGTTAATAATTACTCTCCTTTCTCTAGCTTTTGCATTGCCATTTTTTGAGCTTCGGAAATATTCTTTGCCTTGCCATCTTTAAGCAATGTTTCTGCTAAACTAACGACATTTTCCTCGCTTAATTTGACTTTTGAGACTTTTACGCCGAGGCCACCTCTTATGGATAGATCTACAGATTTAACAAGAGACATGAGTTCAAAAAACTCTTCTCTCTTGTCTTCACTTAGACCTACTAAGAAGTTGGTCACTTCTACGAGCGTTTCTTCATCCGCAACAAAGCCAATTTCACGATCGTCTGATAAAACTAATTCGTCCTCAATTCTCTCTTGCAATTCTTGACGAGCAATTTTTTCTTCAAGCTCAATTCGTTTTTGCTTTTCGGCCTGAAATTCAGCAAGAGAAACATATGATTTCTTTTCAGAAAGTTTTTTACTCTTTCCTTTTTCTGTTCCAGAATCTTCTTCCTCTTCCTCTTCCTCTTCTGCTTCATCCGGTTCTTTTCCGTCATCTTTATATTTATCTTTCACTTTTGAGGCCATATCTTCGAGTTTTTTCTTGTCTGCCTCTTCCATTTCCTCGGCATGATCTTTTAAATGTTTTTTCATCATGTCGTTAAATTCGTCAAGATCACCTTTAGTGATTTTTTCTTTGTCCATAAGATCACCAAACTTTTTTGCTAAAACTTTCATATTGTTTTGATTAAGATATATATTTGCTTTTTCTGATAAACTCACTGGGGCCATGCCTTTAACTGCGGGGATATTTGTTAATGCCGCACCGATAAAAACATTGCGCACCTTTTTGCCAGTTTTTGCGTCGGGCCAGCTTGGTGCAAGCTCGGAACTGGTGAATTTGAATTGTTTAGATTCAATTTTTTCACGTCCGAGAGGTGTCCATTCGACCTTAGCCATAAGAGTGTCGCCATCAACATATAAATCCTTGATCCACCCTGCGGCCTCGCCCTCTCGATTATGTCCTATGTTTATTTGTAATTCTGATCCATATACATTGTTTTGGAAATTCTTGACATATTGCTCAAGCATTTCTTTTGTAACAGTAAGATCCCTATCCAAAATCTTACCAATTCGCAAAACTTCGATTATTGAAATGTCGGTATTATTCAAAAAATCAACATATTCAAAAGGCTCTTCATATTCTTGATAGTTTTCTGTTTCCTGATCTTTTAAAATGCGCTGAAATTTAGCAATAAGGGCGGCTTTTTTCTCTGTTGGAAGCCCTTTAACTTGTCCAATTCTTGCTAAAGCGTTCCGAACATGGGCAAGATCGGGAGTGCCGCTGGCATTCTTGTATGGAAGATGCCTCAAAGATCGAGGTGTCGTCTTCCCTTCCTCATCTTTTTTTCCACCATCCTGAATCCACCCAAAAGAGGAATCTGGAAGGTTATTAACTGCTGCCGTGCTCCATTCCGCTTCCTTATTGATCGCCATATAAAGATTTTTATATATTGACGATCAAGTCGTTCTAATTTGAATTTAGCACTAATTAGGATTAGCGCAAGTTATTTTCATGAAAGTATTGCATTTTGATCTCGGGCATTTAATTTCTATCTCAAGATTTCCAAGAGAAATTTGATTTTCAATCATAAAAAGAAGTTTATTGCATGTCGGACAACGAACATCGTTATTCCTGTAATCTTTTTTTGATTTCGGACTCAGCCTCACCTGATAAATCATTCGCAGGAGTTTTTAATTGCTTAAAAGCATTCACGGTCGGGATTCCAGCGACGGTCTCAAGAGAATTTGCGGCTTTTGGATTTAAGCCGATTTTTGGCGGTAATTCTTCGCCAATCATTATGGGAGTCCATAATCCCCGACAATTATAATGAACCTGATCTAGGTTCTGCATAGGGTCATTGGGAGCGACGACATTATTATCTATAGATAAACAAAAATTACATGTTCTGCCATCAAGTAATTCGCTCCTACGATAACCGATAATTTCTATCGAAAATTGTTTAAAAATTGTTCTGCGTCCATTATTTATATTTTCTCCTACAATGTTTCCAGAAATATTGTTAATCATTCGGCTTGCTTTGTCCTGTAGTGTTTGCTGGATGATGGCTAGGACCGTGGCCGTAGATAAATCTTTCACTAAACCTTCATGGGCTTTTTGTTTTGCCGCAGTATTTAATTCGGATACAAAAGCATCTGCCAAGGCATCCGCATTGAGATTCATTAGCTGGATATTCTTCAATGGAGTGGCTGGCACGGATTTTTTCATCTCAAGAGCTGCTCCGATCTTGCCCTGCTCGAATGATTTTTTAATCCAATGAATCAAAATCGGCGCGATGACTGAATAACTTATAAATAAGGACTTTCCGATTGATTTAACGTCATCTGAATCGATCTTATTTTTAATTGCATTAAGTCCTGCGATAATTCCTGTCTTTGTAGCTTTTATCAATTCGTCTTTAAAATCTTTTTCATATTCATTAAAAACTTCATTCAAAAAAATAAAATTAACTTTTTTTTCCTGTGGAGACAGAGCACGCCAGGCATGAAATTTTTTTTCATGTAAAAAATGTTGATCCATCGTAGCCTCTCTCAATTCTTCAAGAAGGATTTGATTTTGCTGCTTATTGCAACGCAAATCCTTCAATGCAACCAAAAGAATATTTTTTGCCGCTGTGGATTTGCTTTTATCCAAAAGCCGACGAATTTTCCCCTCTAGCATTTCTGCTTTTTGGATATTATCAATTGATTTTTCAATTGTTTGCGCCGATTTCATCGACATTTTTTTTGGGTTGAATATTTATTTGACTGACTTGTTGCCTAGCTTCTTCCGCCTCCATCAATTCTTTTTCCTCATCGGTAAATTTTGGAAGATCAAAATTATTATTGATAAATTCTTTCATCTTGAGATTTGGCACAACAAAGCCAGAATCCGTCAAGACCTTGATCCAAGTTGCCATGTCCGCTTTATTGATTTCACCAACATGAGAAATTGAAAGTTTTGGATAAATTTTTCTTTTGCCAAAATTAAGATTAACCAATTTTTTGATTATCTGCGTCGTAAAAGCATCCGCAAAATAATTAACCCTATCTTGTGCATAACTTAGGAAAAATCCATGTGCATCTTGTGCAAGTGCATATGACCCTGTTTCCTTATCCGTTGCCAATCCGAGAAAAGAGGCCAAAATAGAAGCAAGAATCATCTGATCATGATGCTGAATTTGATCTTTTATGTCTTCTCCTGCTGTGCTTCTTCCTTGTGGAGTTAATATTTGAATTGTCCAATCCTTATTTGGCAATACAACATAACTTTGCTCATTGCTACGTAGATTTTTGATGATATCTATCGATTTAGAAATGTCTTGATCTCCCGCACTCCCTGGCATTGTTAATACTGGTGTACCAACGCCATATCGTTCGGCTGAAATTGCCGCAATATTATATAAATTATTTTTAAGATAGAAATGCTTGTAAGCAGATCTTAAAATTGACATTCCGGTAATATCATCCCCCTCCATATCATTAGTGAAAACAACGCATTTATTGATTGGAATTTCAACATAATAATTTTTGACTTCATCGGTCCTGAGAATTTGTACAATTCCTCTTGTGCCATCCATCAATTTCCAACGCAGAATTGAGTGTTGAATACGAGGTGCTAGATCTTTTATAAAGAATTGTCCATTTTTAAATTCCCAGATAATTTCAAATACTGAAACACCAAAATCAAAATATGTCAACGCTTCACGCAAAAATTCCTTCCATCCCCTTTCCATGGAAAAAATATTATCTTTGCAAAATTGACATATTTCCTTATCTTCTGGATCGTCTGAATCAATCGTTATATCATAATTTGCGGATAAAAAGGGTACTTTAATCGCCTTGAGTGCTTGAGAGCATCTACCATCACCACGACGCATCTCCTCGGCAGTATCGACACGGTTTTGCATGTCTTGCCATGCCGAGTCATATTCTTCGTGGAAAAAGCCACCATAGCGGAATGTTCCCGAATCGCCAATAACTATTGGCAAAACATCTTTTGGAACAGGCGGAAATAATGTTTCTGGATTATTTTGGCCAGCGATAGAGACTCCATAACCAGGATTTGCAGCCGCAAAAGGATTTTGTCCTGGTAGTGGATTTTTTGGAATTGCTGTTTGTGGAAATTGTAATTGAGGATTCTGATTAGGCGACGGTGGTGTTTGTGGATCTGCCATATATTTAGAATTTTTTATTTAGAAGTCCTGCGGTAATTGGCCTTTCTCCTATCAATTGTTGGGCAAGTCTCTCTTGAATTTGTGAAAAAGAAACGCCCGACCTATTGGCCCATTCTAGGCAATATATGAGAGCATCAATGTCGTCATCATGTTCAACATCGGGAAAGGCTGTTAATTTTTCTGCAAATGCTCTTTGCGTGGAATGAAGGTGTATTTCTCCCCTTTCGAAAGCGGCTTGGTGCATCTGCAATCTAGCCACCTTGTCTTTTCCCTCTGGCTCCACTGCAATTAGCGGAATATTTCTATTATCATTATTTACATTTGGCAAGTCAATCTTTTTCGCAATCCATTCCAAAAGAATTTGGTATACTGCAACCTGAGTCAATACTTTTTCAACGCCTGCCGTCAAAACGTGTTTATGTCTTTGACAAGTTCGTACAAATAAAGCGGCTTGTTCAATTTGGCTCATTTTTCCTTCAAGTCTTTCAATCAAATATCTATGTCTGTCACCCGACTTGAATCCTACTACACAAAGACCGTAATAATCGGCGGTCTTACTTTCCCCCGCTTGCGGATCGAGCATAATTATTTTCATCAATTCTGATTCATTCTCGATATTCTGATAGAAATTCGGCTCAATCCAATTCATCGGAACGAGGGAAGTTTCTAAATTGATAGGAGTATTCAGGTATTCTTGCGAAAAAGCATATGTGCCAATTTTGTTTTTTATTTCCATTAACTTCTCTATCGAAAACATCTCTGACCAAATCGGCTGGTCGTTCTCAACTGCTTTTCGGAAAATTCCGCCGTGCTGTTTATAGAATTTTAACAATTCACAATTAGGACTTAATACTGTACCAATCATTTTGATTTTTGCCCTGCTCGCATCTTTAGACGGAAAAATTACGTTATATAGCCAATTATGCAATTTTTCTCGCCTATCTGCACTTCGGACCTCTTCATCATCTTCAATATCATCAAGAATAATTTTTGTCGGACGTTGATTTTTAATATTAACACCTCTTCCTTTGGCTGCTCCTCTAGCCACTACGTTCACCATATTTATTGTTTGGAAATGTTTATTTGTCCATTTTCTTCCGAAATTAGATTCTGGAGGAACTAAATTACCGTATATTGACAATAGCAGTTCGTTATTTTCTAATTCGGACTTGATGGATTCAAGGTGAAAACCTGCATCTGCAAGAGTGACTCCAACATATAGAATTACTGGTTCAATTGAATAAACAATATCATGAATAGTGTCTATTTTTTCCCACGTTGATTTTGCGTGTGCGCGTGGAAAAATAATCGCTGAGTCATCTGGTTTTGAAAATTCCTCAAGAAGATCAATATGACAGTCTGGAACCTCTGTTTCTCCTTTGATAATATGCGGAAAGAAGAATTTACCAAAAATGTATAGATATTTTTTATCTTTTAAATAGTTTTTAATCCAGATTTTCTTCTCTTGTAACGGCTGTTTAATCAACTCGTCCAACCATTCTAAATATTTAAGCATTTTTCTTTTTGTGGTCGGCTATTTTTTTATTGATAATCTCTTCAAGATTCAAATCAACCTCACCTGTATGTTCAACTTGTTGTCTTAGATTAAATTCATCCCGCTCCCTCCGCTCAAGCCACCATTTTGAATTTTCAACATCTTTTTCTTCCACGATGGACTTTACAACATTTTGACGTGCTTTTATTGATGGGGTTAAGCGCAAAGATTGCAGTTTCGTTGCGAAATCAGGATGCGCCTTTAGATAACGATGATAGGAATATCTCGAGATTTGTGCGTATGTACAACATTTTTCCACTGGTACGTCAAGCTGTGCGCCTGCTTCTAATTTCGCTCTCACTTCATCCACATTCTTACCATCAAACCATTTTCTTCCTGCTTTTGATTTCTTCTTTTTACCTGACATTATTGATAATAGTTAGTTGGTGAAATGCCGAGCCTATTTCTTACAGCACAAGACTTACTACAGAATATCTGCTTGATCTGCTTATCCGTGTGCAGCTTTGCGTTTCTTTCATACGGTCTGATTTTTGATAATTCAATCTTTTCCATTAAAATTCTTTTGTAAATTTTATTTCAATATCTTTTTCTTGAAGAACGCTTTGTTGTAGATTTTTCATGAATAATTCAAAAATGTCATTTGATACTTTTTTATTCTTTTTGACTGCCTGTAAAAGCGTGGATAGAAGATAAAAAAGAGGTCTCAGTCCAGATAGTCCATCTGGCAAACAATAACTAGCCATGATTGATCTATTTATTCCATTATTTTTTTCTCCGACAAGAATATAATCTTTAAAAAAATATTCTTCTGGCAAAGTCGTTCTATTTAACTGGATTGTTATTTTGTTCATTTGGTGATTTTATGCGATCAAAAATCTCTTTCAGTCCATCTCTACAATCAACCATATCGTCTAATGAAATGAAAATTGTGCGTTGTGCATCCATTTTGACTGGATATAAACCCATGCGATTAGCGATTTGCATTGTCACTTGTCCACATGCGTATTGAGGAATCCTGCCGGAACTGGTTATATGATTGACTCTTTGTGCGAGAGCCATATTAGGCTCAATATATTTGGGCTGTTTCCAGAATGATTCTCGTGAAGGATAGGGAATTGCCCCAGAATAATCCGAAATTTCGTTAATCATTTGTTTTATTTCTTCAAAAGTTATCACCTTCATATTGTTTGATTATGTGTTTGAATTGTGAAATAAAAAATTTTAATTTATCCGGATATATTTTTTCGATAGATTCATGTTTGATTCTTTCCAGTCTTTGATACGCTTCAATTCCTCTTAATTCTATGATTTTATCTTTCATTTTTTGTTGTTCTTTGGCATCGGTAGAATGAACATGAGCCCTGTGATGTTCCACACACAAACAAATACCATTCGATAGGGATAATCCGAGCCTGAGCGGTGAACGTCCTTTTATGTGATGTGCATCAATACCCTTATTGCTGCCACAAATTTCGCATCTATAACCCGCAATTGCTTTTATTGCTCTTGCCCACCATTCAAATGCTTTTTTTGTTAATTCATTTGCCTCTTTGCTCATTCTGTCGTGCATTATTTAATTTTTCTGCAATCAATTCTTTTTCAATCAATCTCCTAGCACGTAAAAAGGAATCAATGAAATTTGCACATTCAATGTGCATTAACGGAGTCGCATTTTTTGATTGATTATCTGCAAAAACGTAAATTATATGCTTTCCGTTAATTTCTGAAATGATATATTCATGCCGAGCGGTGAGATAACTAAAATGATCTCCTTTCATTTCCCAGCCGTTTTTTTGCATATATTCAAGCATGTCTTTGATTGTTCCCGCCAAATCAAGAGCATTTTCTCTCACAAAAGACTCGATTTTGCGATAACGTAAAAATCTATAAATATTTATAGATAAAAGCCCAACCACGAAAGAAATTCCAAATATCATTATTACAATAGAGATCATTTTTAATTTTTAGGTAAATAAAATAATTTTGATTCAGTAATTTTTAAAATTTCACAAACTTTCATGCTATGTTTTGGGCGGATGTCGTGTATATTTCTCACCCATGAACATACAGTGACGGGAGTCACTCCAAGCATTTTTGCAAATATTTTTTGCTGAATTTTTCTCTTATCGAGCCAGTAACGAAGTTTATTTAGTTTTCTCATAATAAAAATATAACTTAAAATTTTAATCAAATCAATAGGAATTGAGGAGGGGGTTCGTTTGGCATCGGGATGTAAATTCCTAAATCGGCCGATGCAAATTGGCGAACTTTACTTAAATAATTTTCAAATTCATAAATGGATAGATGTTTTGTTGACAATATTTTGGGCAACTTTTGGCTCCTGTCACATAAAAAAAGATATTTAAGTCCTTCGTGAACTTCGTCATCTGTATGTCCGGTGTATTGACTAATCATATCAATTACCACCCCCCAATAATAACGATTCTCTTTGTCTGTTCTGTTATTATTATTTTTAGATTCTTTTTCAATATTGATATATAAAATACCAGGATTTCTGCCCAAAAAAGAATTTAATTTGTCTGGATTTGTAAACTGAAATTTTCCGTTTTGGAAATATGCAATAAATTTCATTTGATTATTTTATTTCTGGGAATTCAAATATTATCTTGAGCGTTGTTTTATCTTTCTTAATATTGTGACTTATCCACATTAAACATTTTGAATTAAAGTTGCCATTTAATTCATCTAGGTAATGTGATAATCCTATTTTATTAAAATCCCCTGTCCTTCTTTTTATTTGAGCCAAAAGATTCATAATGGCTAATTCAAGTATCCTCTCGCAGTTTTCCTGTGGTTTTTTCATTTTCATAACTATTTTTGATTAGACGGTAAGGCGTATTTAATTTCCCCGAAATCAATCACTGCGTCTGTATTTATCCACGGATCATAATGGAATGGCTCTACTTCATTAAAAGAACCATCTTTTGTTGCCTGCTCCCATCTACCGGCATCAGCAATCCAAGCAGCCTCTTCCAGTTGAACAAATTTCCCTTTCGCATCTTTAACTCGTCCTGTGTAATACAAAGTAACCGTCCTAATTAAATAGGATTTACCAATCTCAAACGGAGTTTCAGGTACAGGAATATTCAGCTCTACCGATTCAGATTTGCTTTCAGAAATTTTTGACAAGAGTTTCTGGATTTCTTTGATTTCATTTTTCATGGTTATTTAGTTAAGATTTATTGGTTAAAATTTAAATATTCCTGCTCCAGCTCCTGCTCCAGCTCCAGCTCCCGCTCCCGCTCCCGCTCTCGCTCCAGCTCTCGCTCCTGCTCCTGCTCCTGCTCCTGCTCACGCTCCAGCTCCCGCTCCTGCTCCAGCTCCTGCTCCCGCTCCTGCTCCCGCTCCCGCTCCCGCTCTCGCTCCAGCTCTCGCTCCTGCTCCAGCTCTCGCTCCTGCTCCTGCTCCTGCTCCTGCTCACGCTCCAGCTCCCGCTCCTGCTCCCGCTCCAGCTCCAGCTCTCGCTCCATTCCCATCCAGTCCGTAGTTGTATTGCGTTCATAACTATTTTTAATAAATTTGTGTTTCTGTCCATCGACCATATTGTGGATGGCCATAATAAGGAGAATTGAAAACTATTTGCTCAATATTTGATCGAATAAAAATATTAAGATCATGTGCTTCTCGGAGTTTCTCTAATAGAGATAATAATTCCGCTCTTTTTCCCAAGAGGCAATTTTCACTATATTCAATCATTTTTGATCTTGAAAAATGTGTATATTTGTCCACGACTTCGAGAAAGACTCGTGGCCTCATGCCTGTATTTTCTTCGACTAACCAATGATAGAAACTCATTTGCAATTCATAATCTTTCGGATCAAAAGTTAAAATATTAGCTGTGGTTTTTATATCTCTAATTATGCCATTCTCATAATCATCCATTTCAGCCTTGAGAATAAAGCCTGCTACCTCATGAAAAAATACTTTCTTTTTTGGATTTGGCGCAAAAACGGTTTGATTTTTAAATTCATGATGCATCTGATCAATCAATTTTGACATCGTATTGGTGAGCTGTACTTTTTGGGCCTTTTCGTTGCGTCTAGCAACTGTTTCGTATGTAGATTGATAGTAGTCCTGTCCGTAAGTTAGAAGATCGTCTAATGCCCTTCCAACAATGAAATAGTCTGCTTCCTTCTCTGTCGGATCCGGAATTAAGTCTACATGCTTGAGCTTGTAGGTAAGCTGGCATTTTTCAAAATCTTTTAATTTTGAACTGGTAATAAAATGTTTGTTTTTCTCAACATAACCGAGATTTTGAAATTCGGGAGTTAAGCAGTATTCTTCAAGCTCAGTCCATTTTTTAGATTTTTGACATTTTTCAATAATTTTTTGTAAATTCATAGAGTTTTAATTTAAAGGATATTCTGATTGACAAGCCTCTTTTTCAGCTTCGTTTTGAATTTGCATCTTTTTTTCACAATTATAACAATAACCTAAATTTTTAATCAAGTCAAGGTCTGCTTTTGTGGCAATTTTTTTACACTTTGGACATTCGGATTTTTTTGGCTTCTCTTTTTCGATAACGGTCGGCCACTTAGCTAATTCGGTTTTTTTTGAAATTGCGACTTTTTTGATAATTTCGATGTCGTCTTTCGACAGTCCAACCGTAATGCTAATCATAGTAGTAGCTTCGTTATATTCGGCGATTGTTTTAGCATTTTTCAATTTTAACAAAATTTCATCAACTCGTTTTTGCTTTTCGGTAACATCTACAACATTAGGCTCGGATGAAAAATCCTCCGCCTCTTCCTTCGTATAGGATACTGCGCCAAGAACTTCTGGCACATAGAATCTAACCAGACGACTGATTGCGTGCCATCGGAGCTTATCTTCCGGTGCGAATCCATAGGCTCGACTCTTGAGATTAAGCATCTGTTCTTTCGTTGCCGTGAATTCGTATTTTTCCACGCCTTTATTGATTCGAGCCGTGCATTTGCCAGGTTCTTCCGAATAAGTAATAATCCAGCCTGCTTCACGCAATCGCTTCGTCATGGCACTTCCCCAGATGGTTATGTTGCCATTCACGATATAGAGCGATTTCATGGCTTCCATTGGCGCCATGCCCATCTCTCTGCCCGCCTGAATCTTCACAAAGGCCTGATGAACATTCTGTACATCTTTCCCGAAACATCCCGCTTTGTGGAATTGATTAGCAATATCCAGGGCCTGTTGTAGATAAGTTTGTGAAAAAAACTGATCTACATTTTGTTTTTGTATTACAATTTCTTTTTTTTCTTCCATATTTTTAAAATTAAAAAATAATTAGATTACTCATTTCAACAATCAGGGCAGATAAATTCACCACCTTGCTTGACTTCTGCTGGTTCATCCTCGTAATCATATGATTGCTGACAACATGTGCATTTTTTTGTGTTCATATATTTGATATTATGTAATAAGAACAGCATAATTATAGTTTAGTTTATAATTGAAGTCAAGGGGCAATTATAGTTTTCTTTATAAGAATGCTTGCATTAAACTGTAATTGTGTTATCATCAAAAATATCATTAACCCATATAAAAATGCTTAATCTATGTCAACGTGATCCGAAGTGGGCCTCTGCATCCCTGGGTAATTCACCCTATCAAATAGGTAGATATGGCTGTACTATTACCTGCTTATCCATGCTCACCGATTATTTTACAAAATTCGACGGCTCATGGAAGAGTCCGGATCAGCTCGGACAGAAATTAGATTTCACTGCTGATGGATTGATTATCTGGGGTTCTCTATCGAAGGCGACACAATTTCGTCTCGAAAAAAGATTATATGGCGAAAATGATCCAGAGATAGACATTTCGTTGCAAGACCCGAAAAAAGCCGTCATCCTAGAAGTAGATCATTATCACTGGGTTGTTGCCATTGGCAAGAATTGGTTTGGACGATATAAGATTATAGACCCATGGTTTGGCGATAGAGCTTCGATTACTCGGTATCATGCAATCACTGGAAGCGCACATATGATTTTGAATTGAATTTAATTCAAAAAAACCGCCTTTCAATCGGCGGCTTTTTTGATTTTCTCCTTTTCCTATGTAATTAAATTATATTCTTCATTTATAATTTGTCCAACATTTTTGAATTATTTTCCGTAGTAGAATTGCTTGACTGCTACAAGCCAACTTTCTGGCGCGCTGTTGCCAGTCCAGATAACTGCCTGCTGATAAGTAGGGAATCCCCCGTAAAACTTCTGCCAGACCCTTTTAAATTCGTCATAGCTGTCTTTCTTTGATTTATATTGCATGTCTTTGCCGTTATGACGAATTCCGAAACAATTGAAATACTTTTTACCTAGTCCTTTTGTACAATCCTGGGTTTCAGCCATTGCTACGGCATAGGCTAATTTATTGATATCAAACTGGGCATCTCGCCCTGTCTTTGCAAAGTTTTGCATAGTTTTAGCCGTTGCCCCTATCTTTGGGCCGGCACTAGAAAAGACGATACAGTTTGTTCAGCGTTCTTCTTATCTTCTTGAGCTTTCAATACGACTGGCTGATATTTCTGGATCTGGATATTTGCTTCAGCCCATTGTTTAGCCGCTTCATTGATTTTCTGTTCTATCTGAGCTTGTGGATTTGATGCCTGAGTGTTTCCTGAAAATAGAGGCACAAAGAATGACCCCAGCATAATAGCTGAGACAAAGATTATCACCGCTACCTTCACTACCTTCCATAGTAATTGTTTTTCCATATAACATTTTGTTTTTAGGTTATTTTTGTTTTATGTAAAGCCTTTCGGCGATTGTTGCTATACCCAATGATACATGTTCTAATGATAAAAGTCAAGAGGCTAAAATAGATTTTCTTGCCTAAGTCGCTCAGTTCCAATTTTGCAATATTTTTCGTTTATCTCAAATCCTATAAAGTTTCTACCCATGTCTTTACAAGCTCTAGCAGTTGTCCAACTTCCCATAAAGGGGTCGCAGATTAAATCGCCCTCTTTACTGCTTTTTTGCATTAAAAATTCTATGATTTGTAGAGGTTTTTCGGTCGGATGTTTTAAATTTTCACCCCTGGGGTAATTCAAGACGTTTACAGCCCTGTTTCCGCTTAGAATCCTCCTTTTTAAATTCCATTAGATTCGTTGGGTTCATTTTGTTGCTCATTTTTCTTCTTTCGACCGCCTCTTGCCCCATAATATCGGGCAGAGTAGCAAGTAAGAATCTTCATAATATCTTCAGCTAACTCCTCTTCGTATTTCTTTTCTTTAATTTCTACTACTTCAACAATAATCTCTAAATTTCTAAAAATTGCGTCCAAGTATTCATATCCAAATCTTGCCAGCCTATCTTTATATTCAATTAAAACCCGTTCAACTTTTCCCTCAAAACACATCTTAATCAGTTTATGTATGCCTTTGCGTTTCTCGTTTATTCCGCTTGCTATTTCGTCTATCATCAAATACTTGTATCCCTTTTCTTCAGCGTGTTTTCTTAGTCTGTCTTTTTGCCTTTCCAAGTTTTCTTTCTGTTTGGCGGTAGAACATCTGGCATAAATTACTGTTAGGCGTTCTTGTTTTTCTTTCTTGACTCCCATATAAGCATCAAGGTCATCTTCTCTGAATCTTCTGTGTTCACCGCTTGTTTTGAAAGAATTTAATTTGCCGTTATTCGCCAGTGTCTTTAACGAATTTATGCTTATGCCGAGATATTTACTCGCTTCGGTTATTTTGTATATTTTCATAAGGTTTGGCGTTTAACGCTTTCAATATAGCTATAATTTTGTTTGTTTTCTCTTTTTCAAAAACTTTATCCCTCTCATTTAACGCCTCCATTAACTCTGGTTTTGTAAATTCGTTCCGACAATTTTCACAAAAATACTTAAATGATACTGGATAATCTCGGCTTTTATCTCCGTCCATTATAGGCACATAACTTTTGCCATATTTAGTGTCTGCGAAACCCATTCCATAAGCGATTGATTTTATTTCTGGTTCTCCATCAATCCTTTCTTCCTTTACATTGTCAAAATTAGTTGTTTTACAATGTGGGCAAAAGAAATACTCTGGTTTTTTAAGAGAAAAACAAATACCTTTGTCAGCTAAACGCCCTACAATCTTTCCGTTAATATCATCAAAGGAGATGCTGACTTTTCCAAAGTAATTTATTGGTTCTAGTAGTTTATTCATATTATTTATCTTTTAATTTATTAACAACTTCCTTAGCACTGACTCTCCTACTTTTAACCGCCAGCAAATCCTGTTCCACCGTATCCATAATCTTCTGTAATTCCTTTATGGATATGACCCTTTCTAAGGGCTCGAAGAAGTAAACTTTTTCTCCTTCAACCTCATAATACTCTTTTGTTATTTTTGTTATCTTCATATCAATTATAGGTTATTTAATAATAAAAAGCAAGTGTTTTTAACCGATTTCTGTGGATATTGTAGGGTTTTTGTAAGCAGTTACTACCTCCTGCCTTTGTGAGCATAGATTATGTATTCAGTTTTATTGCCATAATCACCCTCTAAATCTCCACTCGTGTGATTATTTTTGACCCAAACAAGCATTCTTTTCAACACAAATCCAGCATTTTTTAAGTATAGTCTTAAATCCCCAATAGTATATTCATTACAAAAAATATAGGTGTGGGAATTATCTTTTAAGATTCTATAAATAGATTTACAAAATGGTTCTATCCATTCAAGATTGTCGTCATTTTCTATTTTATCAAATTTATCAGTCCTCCAGGAGGACTGATAGTTCATTCCATACGGTGGATCTGTTAAAACGAGATCGATACTGTCATTAGGAATCGATTTCATTCCCTCTAAGCAATCTCCACAAATAATCTCGTTTATACATTCTTTCCAACTTTTTATATCTTTCAAGTGCTTCATAGTATTGATTTAATTAGTTTGAGCATGGGCTAAAATATTTAATTTGGTGTGAAGAAGGAGAGTTTAACTCCTATATTTGCTGCAGCAGTGTTCTACCATTGAACTATCTTCACCTCGTTAGAAAACTAGGAGGGGCTGGCAAGGATTTGCGCGAAGGACGAGAGTACTTGGAGCCGTTTACGCCCTACTACGGCTCGTTTTTTTTCTCACGAATAGTCACCTTGCAAATCTATAATTTTACCCATAGACAGGCCTTTCTTGTGCGTTTACTATTCCGCCACAGCCCCTCTTAATCTTCTAGTTGTTAAAGTGCGAAAGGATAATAGGAATTAGGATGAACGTGTCCCTATCATCCTTGGCCGTTTCTTTGAGTGAATCCTTCTGTCTGCTGTGGATTCAAAGTCATCTTCGCCATTCTTTACCACTGCCCATTTTACTCCTTTTCTTCGTTTCTCATCTGGATATTTTTGAGAACAATCCATGCAAAAGTTCATGCGAGTACCAGTTTTCCCGAGATAACAAATGTAAACTTCCCCAGCTTTCATTTTGTAGCTACATAAGTCACAGGTTTTCATCCAATCTTTTTTCATAGTTTTAGTTATTCCGTTGCCCCTTAGCGGTGAAATATGGGGCTAATTTGGCCTTCTCTATTAATTTCTCGGCTTTTTTAAAAGTTCTTTCTTTTTACCGTCCTCTTTTGAAACGTCTAGGCCTGTGATTTCTTTAAAATCTTCTGCTATGAACTCTGGAAGAGATTTGATATAATCAATTGCAACTTTAGGCATATCTAGCCATGAATCATTCCAGTTTTTGTAGGTCAATTCAAAAAGATTTATTTTGTTCCATTCGTTGCCAGCTTTCATATAAAGTTCAAAAGCGTTTGTTTGATTTGGTCTCCATCCATTTAAAAGTGAATAGATTTTGCTATTTATTTCTTCGAATCTATATTCAGAAACCTTGGTACGGAAAATAAGGAATTTATCCCCCTTAACATTAAGCGTAAAAATAGATCTACTTACAGCTTTGCAGTTTTTACCTCCTAGCAAACTGTAGCAGCCACCGCAGCCTTCGCAGCCACCGCAGCCTTCGCAGCCACCGCAGTCTTCGCAGCCATAGCATAAATTACAATTCTCACAGCTTGTGTCTGACATAGTTTTTTAGTTATTTAATATATTTAAGAGCTTTTAATAATATCTTGCGGGTTCCCCCTAAATAAACTTCTATTTCAGGCGTTCCAGGTATGAGGCTGCTTTGTTATCTAATAATTTTGCACGAATGTACTTAAAAGCATTATCGGGATAAGAAAACCATTCTGGATGTGCCGTTGCCTCCTCAATCTTCTTTCTCCACATTGCATTAATGCGATCTTCGAGGATCTCAAGATCTTCTTTTAAAGTGATTTTTGGTGTTTTTCCGAACATAACATCGTCATAAATTAACGCAACCACCACTTTGTCAACGATCCTATCTTCCGCCTCTTTTTTCTTCTTTGGTTTCATGTTAGTTTTTAATAGATATGACTGAAAATAAAGACATCACCACAAACATCAAGGCAGCTATGGAGTGTCCATTAGCACCAAATATTGATCCGCAAATTAAATATACACCCCAGGAAAATTGTTTATAAGATACATTCATAATGGTTTTTGATTTATTTAATATATTTAATTTTTTGGATTAAATTTTGGTCCATCCGGAAAATTAGTTAAAAAAGAAGTATTCCAACAACGACGACACATTTTTGCTCCCCTGAGAGAATCAATAAGATACGGGGTGTTTGCCAATATATCTGTCTCTTTTTGACAATAATCACATTTCATAGACAAAATATAATGGATAAAATAAACCACACACAAAACGCCGCAAGAACGAAACAAAAGGTTGCCGCTAATAGAATTAACGCCTCAATGATAATATTTCCAGAATTAGATTTTTTAAGATTGATTTGATAATATGTTTTTTCCATAATTTTAAATTTTAAAAAATATTGCCAAAACCGCAAACCAAATTCCAATCACCGTTAATTCAAGCCAGGACGAAACAAAAAACGATAAGAATACAGAGACAACCGATAAAATCATCAAATCACGATCAAGTTTTTCTATCATAAGAAAAGAGTTAAGTAACTAAATTTATTCAATTATATTTTAAACTATAATTATTTGCAAGAGAATTTGACAATTAAATCATAATTTATCTGAGTTCGAACTGAGTTCGATGATATAACCATAATTATAATTTGTATTTGCTTTTTAATTTTTCTGAGCTATTATGACAACAGAACGCATGCCCTGGGCAGAAAAAAATCTTCTATTCTGCCCTCTAGTCAATATTTAATCTCCTTGCAGGGTTTTGACGCAAGACGAAGCCCTGCAAGGGAATTAAAGCCCTACCGCCGCCAATATGAATGGACGATGAGCATATTGGATTAACCGGCGCATTGTTGAATCAATGACGGCCTCATCGACCCTTGTGCCAGAAACTTCAAAACATACGCATAAGCAAAAATCCCGCTCTCGCGAGATCTTGCTCCTTGAAAATTGGTTTACCACTACTAATTGTAGTACACATTGAACACTATACTATAGATTGAGGACTGTCAATAGCCTAGTTTTGCTTTGTCTTAATTTTTGCCCGAACGACACAACGGCAATTACCCTTCGCCATTGCTTAAAACACCGCATATAAAACAAATACTAGATTTAGATTTATTTATGCTTCAAACTCAAGAGAAAAAACTGCATCACTTCCAATATCGGCAGGACTAGAAATAGAAAAATCTGTATAGAATCTTGTTGATTGACTCACTGTGACTACCCAGTTACCCCAATTAACCAATGCCGCATCCCCCCGCCCTGCACCAAGAGCAGAACCATATGAATATGAATATATAAAATTTCGATATGTTCCATTTCCAAATTGTCCATTATTAGATACTCCAGTATTCGGATTGCCTCCCTCGGATGCACGGATTATTGAAGGAACTACCCCTAAATTATGATAAATTCTCCAAGTGAATGCTCCTGTATTTTTAATCTTAGAATTCGTATAAAAAGAAATATTTAAGCATTTTTTTGAATTATTGACATCTAGTTCTGTTGTCGATATAGCTGTGCCAATTATTATTCCTGTATCAATAGTTGTTAGGGTATAAGAATTGAAATCTTGATAATATGTTTTTCCTATCAATAGACCAGCAAAACCATTAATTATTCCAATTGATCTTATTGCTATTGAATTTCCAATTGTGACTGTTTGCAGCGCACATCCAATATAGAGATTAGAATTATCATATTCAGACATGGCCCGAGCGGAAAATGTACCATTTATCCATACAATTTTTTTCCTGTTGGAATCGATAAGTGTAATACATGAATAATCACCACTTCCTATGCCTCTAATTGAAACAAAACTACAACTTGCTCCACCTGTAATAATTTCCATAAGTGTTCCACTACTTCCACTAATAAAACTTCTTGATGTGTTGTTCGACGTAGAATCAACTTCAATACACACAATGCCTAAATATTGAGGAGAATTACTGAATCCATCTGGAGTTGTTGATAGAGCAAGAACAGATGAAAGAGTGCCATCAACTTTCAATGTTCTTGCATTATATTTAGGCCCACTATCATACCATGTGATAAGTATTTGTTCGTTTCCTGCATTCGTACAGGTTTGAGTTGCATTTACGAATTCGGCAACGCCAGATACGCCGACTGTATATGTGGCTGTGTCCGCTGGTACATCTCCCGTAAATGTGACCTTCCAGCCCAATACTGTAGCAGTTTGATAACTTACTATCACCATCGCAATCGTAGAATTCAAACAAACTAAATCTATGGGATCATTTCCAGTAGTATATCCATTAGGTTTTGTGATTTTATTAGCAATATGATTAGTACAGTTTGTGCCAGACACCGTCACGTCGAATATTCCAATTGTTGAATTTCCTCCGCCAGTCGTATCATCAGAATAAGCAACAACAAGTTTATCTGTACTCATTAGAGCCATTGAACACCCATAAATATTAGTTCCGGTATACAGATCAGATTCTGTTCCTAAAGTAATTGTTGTGCCGGAAACTGTACCAACACGAATTCGCAAATGTTTATCTGCGGTAAAATATAAAAAGGCGATCTTATTGTCTGCCATATATGTGCATTTTGCCCAAATAGTACTTGCAGTACTTGCAGTATTTAACTGAACAGGTGTGCCAAAAGACAAACCTAAAGTCTCTCTATTTATTTCTGCAATTATTGCCTGCCAATTAGTTCCATCGCTATAAATGACGGCTGAATGATCTATATCACATTTACAATTTTTATATTGTGTTCTTGTTCCACCAGGACTTACGCTACTAGGAGGATTATCATAATTATGACGAATTGTTTTTTCTACAGTATTGGCGGTTCCATCAATTAACGAGACCCTATCATTTACAGATATAGATTCGTTTGCTGTAAATATTCTATCAATACTTTTTGCCCCCGCAGAACCTTGAATGACAAATTGAGTTCCGTCATATACACAAACAATTAAAGCATTAAGCGCAATATCTCCATAAATTAAATCTTCACCGTTTGATTTTTTAATATTTTTTGTAACATCAAGAGCAAGAGAGTTTTTAAATCTTAACGTCGAAGCTCCAGTATTAGCATGTCCTGCAATAAACTTCACTACTTGTCCAGTTGCCAGAGCGGTAATTTGGTTATCACATGTCACAATGTACGCATCTGCCACACCCGTATCACTAAGCGTGTCTGCCGCATGAGTAAGAATATCCAATCTGACACTATTGTACTGAGTCGCAAGGGCTTGATCGTTCGCCGCTACTATTGATGAACTTATTGACATATTTTAATTTTATTATCATCCATCTGACCACGTGATGGTTGTTTGTACATTAAGAGTTTCTACATTTGATTTTGCAACCGTTTGAATAAATCTATTAAAAAGTTGGCCGGAATTTGCCGCACCTGTTCCATCAATAAAATTCCCATATTCCTCAAAAGTTCCGTTCACTTCTGCCGCCGTAAAAAAAGTTTCTAAATAAGAAACGTTGTTTAAAAATGTTCCACTTGACAAAGCTTTTCTGTATGTTTCTGTTCCGAGGGTAGTATTTCCAACTGCTGGGGCAGCATTACTTGTTCCTAGTGCTGTATGCGTAACATTTCCCGTATAGGTATTGACACCAGCCAATCTCTGAGCAAAAACAGATCTTCCAACCGTTGTGGTTATGTTTTCGACCCGAAACTGCCGAATCATAAAACTTTTATGTAATTTTTCTATTAAATAACTATAGATTTTCCAAAGTTCAAAAGCTGCTTTTTCGTTATAGTTTCCATTTTTTAATAATTCTTCTCGATTTATTCTTACTTTTTCAATTTGTCTTTCTAAGTCTTTTGCCACTTCACTTTTTGCATCGCAAAGCGTAAGTAAATGTAATTCTTTTCCGACCATAATCTGATTTTGTTCTTTTGTATTCATAAAAATAATTTAAAAAATCATCCCCAATCAAATAAATTCCATCTTGTTGGCAGGTCTTGTCCGACAGAAGCCTCCCAGTGCCATGTTCCTTGATTATGCTTATAGGTGTGTTCAGCCGTTTTAACTGCTGTAACACCTTCAATTTTCGTTGCTTTTTTGAATCCACCAATTGCGGCGGACTCAGATGTCGTTGTTGTTGTTACTCCTTCGGATGCCGTAACGAATGTTTCGACCACCTCGTTAATATTATTCACAACTTGTGCTTGTCGGGCAAGCAATTTTTGATAAAACTCGATTAAGCCAAAAAGTGTCGTGCCTGCGGTTATTTCATAAATAAAATAGTCTGAAAATTCACCAGCTATCTGTTTAGCAGCCACAATTTGAATTAAATAATCATTACCAATTCCACGCACCGAATCTTGAATGTGGATTGTTTGTCCTGCCCTTAATCCTTGACGATCTGTCTTGAATGTTGCGGTGACAATAGGATTTTTATAATCTTGAATTGCCGCCTGTGCCAAGGCAACCGCCGTTGCTAAGTCTTGAATACTCACATCGGAAACTGGTAATAGATCAAATACGCCATCTCCCAACCCCAAGGCCTTGAGGGCATTAGCCGAAGCCGTGTCTGTGTACTGTATTTGAATGGGTATTTTTTCAAAATAAGAAAATCTTATAAATGTTCCCGACGATAATGTAATTGTTTGGGTTGATGCCCTTACTGATTGGACCTGAGCATTTACCATATAATCAAAAACACTTTCATCATCGAGTCCTTCACGTCCATAAGTTTTAGAGATTGCAAAAAAGCTAATTGTGTCGCCATTAGTTTGTCCGACAACGGCCTCGACGGTGAAGTTGTTTGCATCTACTACTAAAATTTGTCTCACGGTATTTCCTCTGGTTCTATTTATCACATGATCGCCAGAAGATAGACCATGACCAGTTATTTTGATATTTGTGGTGATAGTGCCCACCTCTGCTGCGTGTGTTGTTGTATTGTCGTCAATTTTGATCGTCATCCCAACATCATCAAATTTATTCTTCATGAGCCATTCTCTTCGAGCGGCATCCCCTGGAACGACTTGTGCATATTGCGAAACAGAATCCGTCTCACCTCCCTGCACAATCACTCGATTTGAAAGTTGGCTTTGATCTACTTCAAGAGTTAAATATTTAAAATTGTTCGACGTATCAGTCAAACTAAAGGGAGCCGAAATAGTATCCATGCCAAAAAAATGCACATCTTTTTCATAGTCTACGTACCACATGAAAGAGAAATTTTTGGCCAAAGTTTGCATTAAGGCCGTTGGCTTTATGTTGTTCGACCTAAAATCATCTAATTTAGTTGTAGGATTAAGATTATATGCAGTGAAACTTCCAGTGGAATTTAGACGGAATCCATTAACTTTAGTTGATGATGTTGCAGTCTCGGTTATAATAATTGCAGCATAATTCATAACCGTCCAATCTGGTACGCCGACAACTGTTCCCGTCGCCAAATTTGCACTTAAATATTGCCAGTTGTTATTTGTGGGAAGAGGTAATGTCACCTCAACATAATTCACATTACTTGATCCAATTCTAAGTTTTAATGCTGTGATTTTTGTGTAGTCTAACGGCTTCACCCAAAACATCAAAAATCCCTTCGTTGGCGTTCCATTATTAACACCCGTCCACGGAGAGACGTTCTTGATTGTAGGGGTGGCCTCCCATTTAGCCGTTCCACCAGCAAATGTCCAATTCAGCGATCCTGATCCTGAACCTTCTATAAAATCCGCTAAATCAACGGTGGCGGCATTACCATCATTTGTCGGTGTCCATACCGCCTGAATTGCGCCATTTGTGCCGTAAGATAAGCTATCAACAGTAGAATTATAATTTATTGTAGTGTTTAAAAAATCGTTAATGATCTGTCGACCGTCATATGCAATCCAGCTATCTGCAATGAGTTTTTTATCAAAAATTTTTGTATAGTCAACACATTCGATCGGATATTCCAGATTTGCCAATACTTCTATGTTTTGATCTTTAGTTCTTGATATAACGCCGCCATATACAAGTTCTCCAATTTTATCACCAGGATTGACCGTAACACTCGGCGATGTGGTCAAAGTAAGAATTAGTGTTGATTCATCATAAGACAATACTGTGGCTTTTGTTTCGTCTGTTTGGCCTATTCGCAAATGAATAATTTGGCCAGCATAAAATTTATTTGTTGATTTTTCAAAATGTCCATCAAGCGTTATGACTGCCCCTGCAATGCTTTTAACCGTGTCTCCAACATATAATTTTACATCTTCATCATGACTCGGCTTTGATCCCTGAAACAACGTGAAGTTAAGCGTGTCTGCACGTTGTTGCACTTGATTTTGTTTTTCAAGTGTTTCCCTTTGTAGATCGCCCGTTCTGTCTGTTCCATTTACGTAAAGAAAAAGCATTTAGAAAGCTTGTGATTGAAGTTTGAAGTTGCGAAACATAATGTCGGCATATTCTTGAGCCACTTGTTTGCTAGAAATTACACCATTGAAATTGAAATTGATTGTTGTATTTCCTCCCAGCTTATCATTCGGGATAATCGTTCCAGATGTTGAAGGATTAAAATATTCAGGGCCATTTTCACCAACTAAATATCCTTCATCCGGAGAAACAGGGCCACCAGTAGCTCTTGCCTTGGTGGTCACGTGTAATATTCCGGCTGACTTTGCCGAATTTGCGGCCGAAATTGCCTGTGCAAGTTTTTGATATTCTTTGATTTGCGCTTCTATGTCCGATGTGACCTGTTGAGTGAAATAATCTTCCTGTTCTCTTCGGTATTGATAAGCATCTTTCAGAATTTTATTTATTTCATCTGACTTTTCCTTATAAAGTGTATTCTCTTCTTTTAATTTTTCTTCTAAATCTGTTTTTTGTTTCTTTAGGTTTTTTAATTTTACCGCTGTTTCTTCCTCTATTTTTGCTTCTTTTTGTGAATATGCTTGCATTTCTATCTGTAAAGAAGCTTGCAAATCAGATAATTGCTGATTGAGTACGTTTTTTTGTTTATTATAAGCATCTTGTGCGGCTAGAGTTTTTTGTTGAAATGTTTTCACCGCTGACTCCAAAACTGTTGCATCGGCTGATTTTTGGGCGTTTGCAATGTCTTTTGCGTATTGTGCAGCTAGATCAGAATATTGATTTAGCGAAGCTTGTTGTTTTAATAAAGAATCTTGGACTGTCTTTTTCTTTTCCGAATCAGAATCTATATATGATTGCAAAACAATCTTTTGATTTTTTATTTCATCCTCAATAAGTCTTTGATCTTGTGGATTTTTTGCTTGATTAAGCTTTTCTTGCAATTGATCAATTTTCAATTGCGTTTCAGCAATATTATTCGGAGTTTTCCAGTTATCTAATTGATTTTGTAAATCTGCAACGCTCTTTTTTGTTTCAATAAAAGCTTTTGATAAATCATCTACTGCAACCTGTGTATCTGCCGCTAACTTGTCATCAAGATCAGATAATGATTGACGTATTTTATCTATATTGTTCTGTATAGATTCCGTTGTTTTATTGTGCTGTTCCGCAAGGCTTTGTAGCGATTCTTTTTCTGATTTGATTGTAGACTTATAGGTATCGTCTAATGTGACGAGCTTATCAATAATGTCTTTGGTTGTTGTATTGTGGGCTTCTTTTAGCGTTTCTAAGTCTTTTGCTCCTTCTGTAGACAAAGACCTATAAGCATCTGCGGATTTTTCCAAAGCATCCGCAAAACCTTTCATATTTTCGTCAATTTTTTCCTTGGTTTTTTTGCCACTATCTAATAAAGAAGAAAGGTCCGCCCCACCTCCACCACCTCCACCACCAGTTCCAAATTCATCAGTAGATTTTTTGGCAGATTTTAATCCTGCGAATCCTGCCGATAATCCCCATTGAGCAATGCTAACAGATTGCATTTGGCGACGCACATTATCTATGGATATTATCATGCTCTTTTCCCATGAATAACCAGAACTGATCATATTTGCCATAGATGCTGCCCAAATATCACCAACGTCTTTGCCAGTTGCGGCCATTGATTTAATTATTTCAGCATTTATGGTTTTCCATTTTGCTAAATACGCATCTGAATAATTAGAAACTTCTGTTGAGGTTAAATTTAAGGAAGATTTTATTTTTTGCAAATCTGCGAGTTGATCCATTGCCGTATCATGTAAATCTTTAGACAAGGCAGAATTTCCCTCTCTTAATGCAACATCGCTTGCAACAATTCCTTCTTGTGCATCTTTCCATTTTGTGAAAAAATCATGTAAATCTCCACTGGTATTTTTTGCAGCTTCCGAAAGTTGATCGTAAAATTTTGAATCAGATTCTAAATTATTCGATAATTCTACGTTGAGTCGATTATTTTCTGTCCAAGAATCATTTATTTTCGTCAATTGTTCATTTAAAATGCTTGCTGCTCCACTCGCCTGCGTGAATCCGGCAACTATATTATTTCCCATTTTTGAAACTGTATCAGAGAGCGTCGTTGCGGTATCTGATGTTTTCTCAACAATTCCTTTTGAATCTTGAATGGATTTAACTAAATCACCGTATGCCAACTTGCCTTCTCTTATTTGAGTGGCAAAATCTGGACCTGCTTTTGCACCAAAAGCAGCTATAGAAATTTTTGCGGCATCCATGTCTGTTTTTGCGTCTTTAATGTTCGCGATTAACTCGGAAAATGCTGCTGCGGGATCTTTAATTCCATGTTTTGCAAAATTAGTCATTGCCAGATTAAGAGCTGTAACCATTTTTTCTGTGTTACCTCCCTCCATCTGAAAATTACCAAGCAAAGCTATTGTATGCGTGAAATCAAAGCCCATTGATCTAAATTGTTCTCCAAACTGTTGAGCCGTTTTTGTTAAACTGTCCACGCCAATTCCTGTTTTTTGGGAAACAGTGGTTAATGCGTCTAAAACACGACTTGTTTTATCCGTCGAGATATTCCAATTATTCATCATTTGCGAAACGTCCTGAATAGACTGTTTAACATTTGATCCAGTAATTCGTGAAAAATCTAAAAAATTTTTAGAAAGATTGTCTAATTGTTGTCCAGTAACCCCAAATCGTTGATTTATATCTGCAACTGTAATCGAAACATCCTTAATGTTTTGTGGAACAGTTCCCAAAACATTAGATAGACTTCCCTTTAGTGAATCTAGTTTGTCTCCGAAAGCTCCTGTTGTTTCAATGAGTGTCTTTTCAGCTTCATCTATGTTTTTTATAGTTTTTGTCAATTCTTGCCATCCCTTGAATAAAACAAAAGTCGCAGCCATTCTCACCGCCATGTATTCAAGCCTGGTTGTGAATTCATCAATTAAGCCTGCGCCTTCTTCTGTTTTAGTATTCGCCTCGGAAAGATAGGTTGCATAATCTTGCCAATCTTTATTAGTAAGCTGTGCCTGTAAATCAAACGCTTCCATTTGCCCAGATAAAGAGGCAAAACTAGCTTCTTGTGATTGTATTCCTGCATTAAATTCTTGTGTTGCTCCTGCCAATTCATTTTGGGTCGCACCTAAATCAGATAGCCTCTGTTTTACATTTTCGATTGCGGGAGTGGCTTGATCTTCTGCCGAAAGGACTATTTTTACTTCATCATCAGCCATGTTTTCGTGAGTCTAAGTCAATTTTTTTATTTTGTGCGTTTAAAATTGTAATAAAATTTCTCATACGCACATTATCGTGATCTTTCCATTCTAATCCGAACATCTTTGACATTTCAAAATCCGTAATTTCATCTAAACAGTCGGTTTGGACTCCGTGGATGATTCTGGCTGTGATTGCGTCGAGCTTTTTTTTTCGGGAGTATACAAAGCCAAAACCTTAACACCCAATTCCATAACGCTAGCATATGTCAACTTTTCAATATTTTCGGGCGAAACTGGCATATTAAAACTCCACGCCACCACCACTTTTTTTAGAGCAGGTAATATATTTTCTAGTGAATCTTCCTTGTTTTTAAAGAAAACTCTAAAATCTTCGAAAGAGAGGCTTGATTTTATATCAATCCAGTCATTTCCAAAAACTAATCTGGATGGCTTGTCGTCAACGAATGAAATCATTTTTATGGAGTTAAAAGATATTTTTTAATTCTGTCTATAACATTCTCAAGGAGAGATTTTGTAATGCCGACAATTTTACGGGCTGGCATTTTTGGAGTTCCAAATTGATGATAAGTGGCATATTCAATCGGACTACTGATTGTTAATTTCTTATTTTCAATTTTAGAATTCCATGTGTTTTTTAATTTACCTGTTTTTTCCAAAATTGGCCACGGATAACTTTTTTTTCTTGGCTGCCAACCATCTGTCAATATTCGTCCTTCTTCCGAAAAATTGGCCTTGAATTCTTGCAAGATCACGTCGCCAGAATCCGCAAATGCTGGCGACAAGTCTGCAAGTCTTTTTTTAAATCCGTCGATTCTATTATTTAATTTTTCCAGGCCAATTATTTGAATTTCCATTTTAGTAGCTGGCTACGTCATTGATAAGTAATAACTCTGCTAATTCTCCTGTTGTTGAATCATAATAAGCAGTAAACGGGATTGCTTGATTAACTACTGCATCCTTCGCAATAGAGGTTTGGAATGAATCAAATTGAACATTTGGGAAAATGAAATCAATTTCGTAATTCAAAGCGGTTACACCAATTGCCTTGCCCGTACAAGCAATTGAGAAAGCTTGTTGAGTATTTAGTCTCAAAAGTCTGTAATAGGTTTCATCTTTGTAGTATGCCTTGAATGAACCCTTGGCGGTTAAACCTTTCTGAATGATTGCCGCTGGAAATCTATCTTTTGGCAAAAATCCAGTAGCTGCATGTCGTTCTTCATATGCGTTTATCACTGCATATGTGAAATCTTCAAAATCTGCGACTGCCAAACTACTCAATGCGTCACCAATTTTGCCAGTTGTTGAACCAATCCATGCAAATTCATCACCGACGCTATAAGTTGCTGTTTGAGGAGCTAGAACAATCAAGTCTCCTGCAATGGTAGAAGTTTGCAAATTTGTGACGGTAATATGGGTATCATCGTTGACAGTTGTAATAGTATGTGTATATGTCAAGGCTGCTGAAAATTCCATGAAGCCAGTTCCTGGCCTCCATAGTTTAATGGTATCACCTGCAACAAGTCCTTTTGTTTGATCAAGAATAAGCTGCTTTGCTCCTGCTCCTGATACTGTTGCTGTAGTGATTTTTCCTTCACGAAATTCTTGTTGAGAAATCATTTTAACATCTGCGGTGATAATGTTATTTGATTGAGCAATTTGATCGAGAGCGGTAAATCGAACGCCAAAATATCTGACTGCCGTATCTTGAAAATTAAACTGTAGTGTGAATGTTGGCATCGTATTTTGTGGAAGTTTGCCACGATGACCATAAACAGTCGTATCGAAAGCAGTAACCTTAGCGGTAGCTCCTGAAGTGCCTCCTGTGATCGTTTCGGCAGCGATAAAATTTCCAGTTGGCGCAGTAATCAATAAATATTCCGTAGAAACAAAGGCGACTGTGCCGCTTTTTGCCGAAGTGCCTCCTGTGACAGTCTCGCCAATCTGAAATGTTCCCACTACTGTATTCATTGGCAAATAATTACCTTCTGTTAAAGTTCCATAAACACCTTCCGCTAGATAGCCGAATTGCTTTGGTTCAATATTTAATTTGATTGAACCTGTTGGTGCTGGAACAGCCTTTTTGACCGCTCTCAAATTCATTGTTCGATTTGCAGATACTGGTTGCGCTGGTTCGAGTGGGTATTGTGTAACTACAGATTCTTCATTTATTCCAAAAAATTGATCTGGAGTTACTGGGGTGGCTGGTGTTGTTTCTTTTTTCAAAGATATACTCGCCACACGAGAATAAAATGCTGATGTACTCATGTTTTAATTAGTTATGGATTATTTTTTAATTTTTTCATCTATTTTTTCGGATTTTTCTACTTTTGGTTGAGGAGTAACTTTTTTGGTTTTATCCTCTTCTGCCAATCCTCTATCTATCAACTCCTTGCCGAGTTCATCAGATACAAAATACGATTTTGATTCTTCAAAAGCTGGATGAGACGGAGTGTTGAAATTTGCGAGTGCTTTTATAATCATGATTTTTTATGGTTAAAAATTATTTTCTTAAAGAGAATTTCGTAACTGCTTTTAATTCCATTATCGCCTTAAAATAGACTTTATTTTTAATTACATGCTTACTATATTGAATAGAAATGGCGTTTGAATAAAGATAATTTGATCCAAGAATATTTCGGCGTAAAACTCCCAGGACAGTATTAGGTAGAGCAATTCCATTTGCGTCTCTTTGTTCCATGAGCTGCTTGAGCGTTTGTTGCGCCCGTAAAATATCATCATTATCAGAAACGTCTGATAATGAAACTTTACTGAAAGCATCAATATACGCCTCAATCACAATACTCATTGCCCACATATCAGTGTTTGATGATAACGCCCTCATGTCTGTTGATTTGCCGTATAGACATAGACAAGGCAAATATTCCAAAGGAAAAGCATCAACTTGACCAACATAATATTTTTTGAATCTTAAAAAGGTGATGGAATCTCCTACTGTTTGTCCGGTGGTTGAAACCACGGTGAAATTATTTGCATCAACCACGGTAATTTCCAGCACTGCACTACGTGTAACATTTTGGATAAATTCGCCAGTTGACAAACCATGGTTTGTTATTGTAATATTTGTCGCTGTAGTGCCAGCCTCTGCGGTATGAACCGTATTGATGTTGGTTTTGAGCAAATCCCTTATTTCCTTTTCAATTTTATCCATTAGAATTTCATGTTCATTGTGAATTTTGGCTGAGTACTATTATCGGCATCTGGTGACGAACTCGATGTTGTAGGATATCCCGAGATTGTTCCAGATGAGTTTATTTGTAATTCAGTGCCTCCATCGCCAAATAGTTTTATTTTTCTTGTTCCAATTGCTGAAAGAATTTCCATTTGAATTTTCCACTGATCTTCGACTTTAATGCCTGGTTGAACTTCAATATTAACATCTTGTTCACGGAAAATTATTAGTCCAGCAATTTCTTTGCTCAGATCGACGATGATATTTGGTACAGTCGAAAGTGGCAATTTATAAACTCCTCCAATAACTGAATTGATTAGATCATCTGCTTCTGCGATTTTTTGTGTGATATACGCATCATTTATCAAGGTCGTGTCTTTGAATGGTGTTTGTTTGCGCACATCTGATGCTAATGAGTAGGGCATTATTTTGTGATTATTTTCATTATAATTTCTCTAAATTCTTTGAGATCAGTTTTCATTTCATTCACTTCTCGATAAATTCCGTTCACTTTTTGCCACAATATGCCTGCCGTGGTAGCAAATCCGAGAAGAGATACAATTACACTTATTTGCAATGTTATTGAGTCTGTCATACACCTTGATATTTTTGATGAAGATATGCGGAAATTCCTGAACCGAAAATCTGAATAGCCCAATTGATTGAGCCAAAATCATGACCAGCAATAAAATCTACCAGAAAGACAAGAACTGTCCCGATTAAGCCATGTAAGCATAGCCATCCGATAGCTTTCCAATCTTTAAGATTTGTTGTTCCTGATGGTGAACCTGTATTCATATTTTTTTTGATTAAGGGATATTAAGAAAGACTAGCAACATTTTCAATTGGAGAAAACATTGCATAAATTTTAATTTTTCCAGCTGTTATGGCTCCAGTAGCAACTGTCAAAATGATCGGACCATTATTTACAACAGTTTTCTCCAAAATATTTTTATAAGAAACCTTAAAAGCGGGTGTTCCTCCACCTGTCTGATCTTGCCAAACTTTATTTACTGTCAAATCTGTCGCTAAAATATCCGGACAAAAAAGTGCTACATCATCGGAAGTTCCGATTGAAATATGTCCTGCACCTGCCGAAACTGGCAAAACCTCTCCGATTACAAAGATTCTTACCGTTCCAGCACCAACAGGAGTCCACAAAGAAATTGTGCCGATTGCACCTTTTCCAGCCGTTCCATCAAAAGTTATTTCCTTCAAATAGACTGCTCCTTTATCCGAAGTTGCAAGAGGGAAAAGCACACTCGGCGGTCTTGCTACTCCATTTATATCTGTTTGTAACATGGTGAAAAATTATTAAAAATTATTGCATGTAGCCCATCCTCAAGAAAATTTCTGCACATTCTTGATCTGCGCTAACAAGTTCATCTTTGTGATATATCGTTCCATTAAATTTAACATTTCTATTCATAACATAAGATGGGCTTATGTCATTTTTCTGAATTGAACCAGTTGGTTGATTTGATTGTTTTTTAGCCATATTTTTAGCTTAAAGTATTTGTTCCTGATGGTGTTCCTGCTGAATCTGATGAAGTTGTATCTGGTGCGCCAGTAAAGGCAGGAGCTGAATTAGTACCACTAGGAGTGCCGGCTGATACGGCAGTAATAGCTTCTGC
>Ga0172369_10001305_pt1 | contig 35994 bp, 27 predicted proteins | sample LakKiv25m_FD_114539 | JGI IMG/M metagenome (GOLD analysis project Ga0172369, IMG submission 114539) | Freshwater microbial communities from Kabuno Bay, South-Kivu, Congo - kab_022012_11.25m | ecosystem: Environmental > Aquatic > Freshwater > Lake | place: Democratic Republic of the Congo... | reverse complement strand
GCAGCCACAAGCACCAGAGAACTCGCTATCAGAAAAGGCTCTATGCCCATATCCATAAGCCTGGAAATAGCGGTAGGCGCGTCATTTGTATGAAGAGTGCTGAACACTAATTGCCCTGTAAGAGACGCCTTTATAGCTATATCCGCGGTCTCGGAATCCCTTATCTCGCCTACCATTATCACATCAGGGCTCTGCCTCAATAATGAGCGCAGCCCATTCGCAAAAGTCAGCCCTATCTCGGTATTCGCCTGTATCTGCGTTATACCTTCCACTTGATATTCAACAGGATCTTCAATAGTTATAATATTTTTATCAGGCGTATTCATCTGATTTATCACTGAATAAAGAGTCGTAGATTTTCCGCTCCCTGTAGGGCCTGTCACAAGTATCATGCCAAAAGGCTTCGCTATTGCTTCTTTAAACCTCGCAAGCGTATCAGGGGAAAAACCAAGCGTATCAAGCCCTATTGAAAGATTCGATTTATCAAGCGCCCTTAAAACTGCCTTGCCTCCAAAAGCAGTCGGCAGCATAGACACCCTGAAATCCACTTCCTTTTTCTGCAGTCTTATCTTAAATCTTCCGTCTTGCGGCATCCTTGATTCCGTGATATTCATGCCTGACATAATTTTCAATCTTGCAAGCACAGCATTTTGATTCTTTTTCGGTATCCTCAAAATATCCTGCAGGTTACCGTCAATTCTGTACCTTACGCGAAGATAATCTTCTTCGGACTCGATATGAATATCGGAAGCCCTCTTTTTTAAAGCCTCCTGTATCACTAAATTTACCATTTTAACAATAGGCGGGGTCTCGCCTTCCAGCACAGCCTCGCTGATATCAAATTCTTCCTTCTCCATATTTATAACTTCAAGGGTGGAGTTCTCCGTATTTTTAATAGCGTCAGACATAAGCCTGTCGCCTGAATCATACATTTTGTCTATTGCATCCAATATGTCGGTTTCAGTGCTTAAGACGGGTTCTACATTAAATTTTGTAAATTCTTTCAGATCATCAATCACAATTATATTCAATGGATCAGCCATGGCAACTATCAATGTATTGGAAAATCTGCATATAGCAACAACCTTATGCTGCCTAGCCATTGATTCCGGTATCAGGTTGACACAATCTTTATCCATTTTATACTTTAAAAGATTAATAGCGGGTATATTCAGTTCTTTGCTCATCACAGACATCAGATCTTTTTCGCTTACTATGCCTTCTTTAACAAGTATCATGCCAAGGCTCCCGCCGGATTTAACTTGAAGATTTTTAGCTTTTTCAAGATTTTTCTGCGTAATGAGCTTATTTTCAATCAACGCCTCTATTAATCTGTCTTTTAATGATTTAGCCATAAGTATTACCTGGTCAACCTGCCAGGTTACCCATCTGGGTAACCTGGCAGGTTGACCAGGGTTTATATTACTCGTCTGCCACTGTTACGCGCAAAACTTCTTCCAGGCTGGTAAGACCTGCTAAAACTTTCGCAATACCGTCTTCCCGCAATGTCTTCATATTCTCGTTGCGGGCAGCGTGCTTTATTTCATTTTCTCTGGCGCGTTTTAAAACAAGGTCTCTTATAGCAAGTGTAACAGGAAGTACTTCACATATACCCACCCTGCCCGAATATCCTGTATTTGAACATACAGCGCACCCTTTTGCTCTATAAAATGTGATATCTTTTGTCCTTTTAACATCAATCCCGAGTTTTGTACACAAGACCTCTCCAGGCTTATAAACTTCCCTGCATTTAGGGCATAATTTCCGTATAAGGCGTTGAGCGACTATTGCAATAAGCGATGAACTTATCAAAAAAGGTTCGCAGCCCATATTTATAAGGCGCACTATTGAGCCGGGAGCGGTAGTTGTATGAAGCGTGCTCAATACAAGATGGCCCGTAAGAGCGGATTTTATTGCTATATCCACTGTATCAAAATCCCTGATTTCTCCTATCATTATCACATCCGGATCCTGCCTGAGGATAGACCTGAGTGCACTGGCAAACGTAAGGCCCGCCTCTGGCCTGGCTGTAACCTGATTGACACCTTCTATCTGATATTCAATCGGATCTTCAACTGTTATGAGATTTTTATCAGGCGTATGAACATATTTCATCAAAGAATAGAGTGTCGTAGTCTTGCCACTTCCTGTCGGGCCGCAGACAAGTATCATGCCATGAGGCCTGGACGCGCATTTTTTCAACTTATCCATAGCGTAATCGCTGAACCCTAATTTGTCGACATCGAGCATTGCCTGAGATTTATCCAGAACCCTCAGTGCTACTTTTTCGCCTTTGCTCGAGGGGAGAACACTTACCCTGAAATCTATATCGTTATTATTTACCCGCAACCTAAACCTGCTGTCTTGGGGAAGGCGGCGCTCGGCAATATTTAGTTCGGACATAACTTTTATCCTTGAAACAATAGATTCGTGCATATTTTTCGGAAGACTTTCCACCTCTTTTAATACGCCGTCTACCCTATACCTGATGCGTACCGAATCTTCCATAGGCTCTATCAGAATATCGCTTGAACGGGCCTTTACTCCGTTTACAAGGATCATATTTGTCAATTTTACAACAGGCGCTTCTTCCACCAACTTGAAAAGTCTCTCAGAGTCTACTTTTTCTTCAGCCTCTCCTATCTGAATAATCTCCATTTCCTGCGTCTTTAAATCTTTCATTAATTCTTCTATAGCTTCATGAGTGCTCTCTGCGTAGTATTGGTCTATAGCATCCTGAACCTCTTTGTTAGAAGAAATAATAATACCTATGTCAAGGCCAGTGATAGACCTCAGGTCATCAACTGCAAATATATTCAACGGATCCGACATTGCAATAGTAAGCATGTTGCCGACTTTTGAAACAGGCATTATCTGGTATTTATTTGCCACGTCATGAGGAATAAGTTTTAAAAGTTCCGGGTCTATTTTAAAGCGCGCCAAAGATATGGGCGGGATGCCGAGACCCTGACTCAGGACTGACACCAGGTCTTTTTCTGTTATAAAACCTGATTTAACAAGGATATCTTTGAGGGAGCCGCTTTTTTCTTTTTGGATTTTTAATGCCTTATCCAGCTGAGATTTTGATATGACCTTGTTGTTTATCAGTAATTCTATCAGGCGTTCTTTTAAAGAATACATATCTTCAGCTGTAAGTTTTAAGCTATAAGCTGTAAGCCTGAAGAAAAAATTTTGTTTTTGTATTTTTTCTTACAGCTTATGGCTTAGAGCTTATAGCTATTTATAATATTTCTCTATCGCTTTTTTGATATCACTCGCTGTGCTTACGAAAAGCTGCACATATAAACCTGATAAAAGTACAATATCTTCTACCGCCTGATTATTCAAAGGGTTTGCCATTGCTATCGTGAGATTACCTCCTATCTTATCCAGAGGTATCAAACAATATTGTATCGCGACATTTTTAGGGACTATCTTAACAATCTCAGAGTCTATCTCGTAATTTTCGAGCGGCAAATACGGAAAACCGTACTGAGCTGTAATAGCCTGGGCAATTGCCTCTTCGCTCACATAGCCTAAATCAACCAAAACCTGGCCTATTAAGCCGCCCTTATTTTTCTGGATCTCCAGCGCATGATTAAGCTGATCCTTGGTAATAAGGCCTATCTCAACTAAAAGCTCGCCTAATTGTTTTAAATTAACTCTATTTGCCACGTAGCATCCTCTCTAAATCCTGCACCTCTGTAGTGCTTGCCAGCGCCTCTTTTTCCGATATATCGCCTTTTTTGCAGAGCTCGGAAAGGGCCTGATTCATAGTCTGCATATTATCCTTCTGGCCTGTTTGAATCACGGAATATACCTGATGGATTTTTGATTCTCTTATCAGGCTTTTCATAGCATGATTCGCAATAAGAACTTCTACGGCAAGGACCCTGCCTTTCCCGCTCTTGCGCAGTAAAAGCTGCTGAGAAAGGACTCCAGTCAATACAAAAGAAAGTTGGGTCCTGACCTGCGCCTGCTGCCTTGAAGGAAAAACATCTATAATGCGATTTATTGTCTGGGAGCTGTCTGAAGTATGAAGCGTTGCAAAAACAAGATGGCCTGTCTCTGCGATTACAAGCGCTGCTTCTACCGTCTCCAGATCTCTCATCTCACCTATCAGAATAACATCGGGGTCTTCCCTGAGAACATGTTTTAGCGCCCGAGCGAACGTATGTGTATCAGAGCCCACCTCTCTCTGGTCTATTATAGATTTCTTATTGGAATGCACATATTCTATAGGATCCTCTATTGTTATTATATGACAACTCCTGTGAATATTTATATAATCAATCATAGAAGCAAGACTTGTAGATTTTCCGCTTCCTGTTGCGCCCGTGACAAGTACCAGGCCTTTCTGCCTATTGCAAAAATCCTGGACTACATTTACAGGAAGGCCACATTCCTGAAAACTCATTATCTTAAAAGGAAGCGCCCTGATAGCAGCGCCTATGCAACCTCTTTGAAAAAATACGTTTACCCTGAACCTGCTTAAGCCTTTTATAGTGAACGCAAAATCCAGTTCTCTGTCCTTTTCAAATTTGTCTTTCTGCTCATCTGTAAGAATAGAGAACACCAGGCCCTTAACCGAAGAGGCATCCAGCACCGTGCTATCAATAGGCACAAGGCCTCCGTCCACCCTCATATGCGGAACAGTGTCTACCCCTAAATGTAAATCAGAAGCTCCTTCTTGAACAACGTCTCTTAACAGCTGGTTCAAATCCTTTGCCATTTTATACCCCTTTCCACATATAAGTGACGTAAAAACATATTATATTTTAAAACTCACGCCATCAAACTACCACTCTATTTTTGCCAAGAGGCTTGATGCTAAGCACAAGCCTCTCCGCCTTTTCCATAAGTTCGTCTGCTGTAGAACCATCTATCGGGTTTTCGCTTACGCCTACGCTGACAGTCAGTTTGCTGTCAAACTTCATCCGCTTCCCAATCTCTCCCTCTATCTTTTTCCTTATCTCCTCTGCAATATAAGTAGACTGCCTTTTGTTTTTCTCCGGTAATATTATTGCAAATTTGTCGTCGCGCAAGCGTCCTACTTTATCAATTTCTATCACAGAACTCTGCAGGATAGCGCCAACCTCTTTTAACAACGCCTCTGATTCCGCTTCACCATAGGTTTTATAGAAATTCTTAAAATCATCTATATCCACCAGAAGATATCCACAAGGCCTCTGATATAGAAGAGCTCTTTTTATTTCTTCGCCAAGCCTGGCTTTCATGTAATTATAGTTATAAAGGCACGTCACCTCGTCTTTTATGGCAAGCTCTCTTGATTTTCTGGCAAGGAGGTCATTTTCAAGCGCTATAGAAATCTGCTTGGCAAATACCTTCAGAAGCTCTTTTTCATCATCTGTGAAAACAAAATCTTTTTCATTATTCCCTATTATAAGCATCCCGCATAATTTCCCGGCGGATGTTACAGGCATACTCGCAATATTCTCTAATCCCAGCTTTCCTGTTAAGATATCAAAAGACAGTTCAGACTGTTTTAATGTTAATCCAAAGACTTTATCATCTTTAATATTGCAGCTATATGCCGCAGTATATTCTTTTAAGCTTTTGTCTGCAAGTATCAATACTACTGCGGAGTTATTCTCTATATCAGATACTTTCTGCGTTATAAAACTCAGGATGTCGCGCAGGTCTTTTGAAGATGAAATAAGATTCCCTATCTGCAAAAGCCCTGAGAGAGCGAAGACCTTTTTATTTATATCCAGGTTTATAAGTTTCGTCCTCTCTTCATAGACCTCCAGCTCTTCCATGTTTTCTTTTATTTTCTGAGTCATGATATTAAGAGACCTGCTCAGATCTCCAACCTCATCTTCCCGTATTATATCTATGTTTTTTGTTATATCTCCCTCTGCTATTATTCTTGCCTCTTCCGCCATCTTTATAACAGGATCTATCATTTCTTTTGTAATATAAAGGCCTAATACAGATATTGCTATACATATAAACAATATAAAACTTATATTGCCTAAAGTAAGCCCAAAAAATAAATTTATATTAGGGATAATATATATCATTACGACCCAGGCGCATACCAATATGGGGATAAGAGACATCAAAGAAAAAGCTATCATGGTTTTATATCTCAAACCTTTTGGAACCATTGACAGCTCTTTTAATAACTTTAACATATACGCCTCCAAATTTTGCTTTGCAAAATTTGATCCTGAGTCCCGATTTGTCGGGGCAAGAAACCTGACTAATTCAAAGTATACAATACAATCATTGCAAGTTCAAGTCTTACCTGATATTAACTGCGTAAATTACTTTATAAACTCCCAGGGTAAGCTTTCGTTTGCTTCTTTCTTCTTTAAATAAGCTTCCGGATCAACGCCTGTTTCCTGGAACGCCTGATCCCATAAATTATAATTAAAATGTTCTGTCCACGCCTGAAGCTTTAGGCCTTTCTCCCATGCCTTAAATATGACTTTCCCCATGTTTCTATCGCCTCTGGCCAATACTGCCTCAATCTGACCGGTCTCAGGGCTATGGAAATCCACCTTTACTCTTGAGCATAGAGCATAGAGCTTAGAACTTAGATATCTCTGCTTTTCTTTTAAAATTTTAAGGTTTCCTATTCCTTCCCTTTCGAAATCAGAATGCGGTTTCGGTATAAAAGGGCTTATGCTTAGGTTAACATTTTTTATTTTTCCTGCCAGGTTTACGATTGCATCCAAGTCCTCATCTGTTTCGCCGGGAAGGCCTATCATAAAATACAGTTTCACTTTTTTCCATCCGGAATTTAACGCCAGCCTGGATTTTTCTATAATTTCAGCGTCTTGTATTTTTTTATTCAACGTATGCCTCAGGCGCTCACTGCCTGCCTCAGGAGCAAATGTAAGCCCTGCTCTTCTCAGGGTATCCATACCGCTGCGCTCTTCAAAGGTGCCTACTCTTAAAGACGGAAGCGATATTTTTACGCCAAGCGATTTGAATCTCTCCTGCAATTTAACGGCAAGTTCTTCGATATGCGGATAATCCCCTGACGAAAGAGACAACAAGGATATTTCCTCGTATCCGGTGTTCTTTACGGACTCTTCCGCTATTTCCATTATCCTTTTTACAGACCGGATTCTTAATGGATGAAAAATTTTACACGCCTGGCAAAATCTGCATTCATGCGGACAGCCGCGCATTATCTCTATGCCAATCCTGTCGTGGATAATTTGTATGTATGGGACAATTATATTTGTAGGAAAATAAGAACTATCCAAATCTTTGACAATACGTTTTTTTATTGCGCCGGGATGTCCCGGAACATAAACTCCATCTATTTTTGCAAGCTCTTTCAAAACAACGCTCTTTGCTTTATGTCCTATACCCTCTGCCCCAAGGATTGCTTTTGTGATTTCCAATATCGCCTCCTCCGCTTCTCCAATCACAAAAGCATCTATAAAACCCGCCAGCGGTTCAGGATTAAACGCGCATGGGCCCCCCGCTATCACAATAGGATCATCGTCAGACCTGTCCTTCGAATACAAAGGCACTCCTCCCAAATCCAGCATATTCAAGACATCTAAATAATTCATCTCGTATTGAAGAGAAAAACCGATAATATCAAACTCTTTTAAAGCATGAGACGACTCGAGCGAACAGAGGATTTCTTTTTTATCCCTTAACCTTTTTTCCATATCCGGCCACGGAGCAAAAAACCTCTCACAAATAACATTCTGCTCTCTGTTTAATATGCCGTATAAAATCCTCACGCCCAGATGGCTCATGCCTATTTCATAAACATCTGGAAACGAAAGCGCTATTTTCAAACCGCCTTCATTCCATTTTTTATGAACCGCATTCCATTCGCTGTTTATATATCTCGCCGGCCTTAATATTTCCAGCATATTCCCCGTCCTTTATTATCCTTCATTGAACAAACTTGACACTCTGACAATGTAAGTTTTGTCAAGATCTTGGCGCTTTGACAATGTCGCTTTTGTCAAAAACTTGACACTCTGACAATGTCAGAGTGTCAAGTTTATCTGTGAATCGCGATACTTTCCAACAGTCCCAGCGCTATCATTGTAACCAAAAGTGACGAGCCGCCGTAACTGACAAGCGGCAAAGGCAGTCCCACAACCGGCATAAATCCCATTGTCATGCTTATATTCACAATCACCTGAATCCCTATGATTGTCGCCATGCCGCATGCTGCAAGAACGCCGCACGGGTCGTCTGTTTTCTTGGCTATCTCGAAAGCCCTTCTAACCAGGATATAATACAAGACTATTAAAATTATACTTCCTGCAAAACCCCATTCTTCTCCTGCCACTGAAAATATAAAATCCGTATGCCGCTCTGTTAAAAAATTCAACTGGTTTTGAGTACCGCTAAGCCAGCCTTTTCCAAATACCCCGCCTGATCCTATTGCTATCCTGGATTGTATAATAGTATATCCTGCGCCAAGAGGATCTATATCGGGGTTCATAAAAACCATAAGCCGGTCTTTTTGATAATCTTTTAATAAAAACCATCCTAAAGGAGACGCAACTAAAGCTCCTCCTATTATAAAAAATAAATGCTTGAGCCTGGCTCCCCAGACATATAAAAGCACAAAAAATAAAGGCACAAGCATAAGGGCAGTACCCAGGTCCGGCTGCGCAAGTATCAATACGAAAGGCACGAACATAATAAAAAAAGTCATCGCTATATTTTTAATCCCTTTGTCGATCTTATGCTCCGTAAGATACTGTATCAGGGCAAGCGTTATAAATAATTTTGCAAATTCAGAAGGCTGAAAATTAAAAGACCAGAATTCCAGCCATCTCTGGGCGCCAAGCCTTTTAGACCCGAAGAAAAATACAAGCAATAATAAAATAAGCGAAAGAAAATAAAATACATACCCCAGGCTGATAATTTTTCTATAGTTTATATTTATTATAATAATAAAAAATAATACCCCCGTTAAAAACCACGCTATCTGCCTTATTATAAAATCTATGTTCTTTGTATATGTAGCGCTAAAAAGAAACAAAAGCCCTGCTATAAAAATAGCCGCAGCGATTCCCAGCAACACCCAGTCAAAATCTTTATATTTTTTTATCATTTTTATGCTTTCCAAACCAATATTCCAATGCCAGCTTTGCAATCTCGGCAGGCACATCTCCTCCGGAACCCCCATTTTCTAAAAAAACTGCGAAACATATCTTTGGATTTTCCGAAGGTGCGAATCCTACAAACCAGCCGTGAGGCGTAACCCCGGGGCCTACCTGAACAGTCCCTGTTTTTGCAGAAATAGACACTATTTCGCTCGCCGCCCTGTTTCCTGTACCATCAGGATCTTCTATGACTTTCCGCATCCCGCGCCTTACCGTATCTATGTTTTCTTTTGCAACCTTAAGAAGAGGCTCTGTTTTAAAATTATCCATATCAGCATCTCCGACACGTTTCAGAATATGAGGTTTTATAAGCACGCCGCCATTTGCAAAGCTGGCAACCATGCGCGTTATTTGTAAAGGCGTTACCAATAAATAACCCTGGCCTATTGAAAAATTTGCCGTATCGCCGGGATACCAAATTTCCTTTTTCTCCGATCTCTTCCATTCCTTTGTAGGTATAAATCCGTTAGATTCCCCGAAAAGCTCTATTCCTGTTTTTTTGCCGAATCCAAATAAGCTTGCATATTCGCTGATTTTATCTGCGCCGGTTAAAAGCCCTGCGTGACAAAAATAAACATTACAGGACCATGCAATAGCCTTTTCCAAGTCCACATAACCATGGCCGTCTTTATTCCAGCAATTGAGCTCATCTCTGCCAATATTAATTTTACCTGTACATACAAAACCCGTATAAGAACTTATGTTTTTTGACTCAAGAGCCGCGATGCTTGTGACAAGTTTAAAAATAGATCCGGGCGGATAAACCCCCATTATCGCCCTGTTTAAAAAGGGCAAATCCTCTGAGCGCATGGCTTTTGATAACGACTCATTAGGGTCGTATGAAGGGCTGCTTATAAGGCTTAATATTTCCCCATTATACGGATTCATAAAAATCGCCGCGCCTTTCCTGCCATTGAAAAGATTATAAACTTCCCTCTGCAGGCCTGCGTCAATAGTAAGATAAACATCCCTGCCGCTCTTAGGTTTTCTGTAGCTCATAACCTTTACCTGCCGGCCCCTGTTATCAACCTGTATTTGCATGCCTCCGTTCTTTCCGCGCAATATCCTGTCGCAAAACCTTTCAACGCCGTCCTTTCCTATAAGATCCCTGATATTATAGCCATAAGGTTTTAGAAGTTCCAGCTCGAGATGGTCTATTTCTCCGACATATCCAACCGCATGGCTGAAAACATCCTTATAATAATAATTTCTAAAAGGCATCTCTTTCACAAAAATGCCCGGCATTTCAAGCCTGGATTCTTCTATTAAAATCGCCGCTTTCTTTGAAACACCTCTTATGAGTTCGCATGGAGCAAAAGAAGCAGTCCTGTTGCGCTTATAGTTTCTTTCAAGAAGGCTCGTTGAGACCCCCAGGATCCTGGACAGATTTTCCATCTCAGCGTCAATATCATCCACTTCCTGCGGAACTACAAAAACCCCGAAAGAAAGCGTATTACCTACTATAAGCTTTCCATATCTATCGTATATATTACCGCGCGGGGCGGATATATTCAAAAGCCTGATGCTATTTCTAGAACTAAGGTTGCTATAAAAAGGGCCTTTTATAATCTGGAGATAATAAAGACACGAGCCTACCAGAACAAAAAGTATTGTAAATAAAATCTGTAGTATTTTTGTTCTCATAATCCTTTTGAATTACCTTGTTTTCGCAGGCAGCCTGTGAAGCAACCTACGAGTTCAAGGCAGTATCGCTATCAATAAGTTTGAAAAATAAAGGTGAGATAATGCTTGAAAAAATTATTGTAAACAACACGCCTGTCTGGACTGTTCTCGTAAACGCAAAATACGCGAGATAAAAAAACAGCATCCCGAAAAATGAAAAAAGAAATTCCATGGCAACACCTTCTCTATAATATATATTCTGCTTGATTATTCCTGCGGCAAGCCCAATCCCGCTATATAGCATAAAATTTAAACCCGAAACCTGGGATGATAATATCTCTGTAAAGCCGCCTATGAATATGCCGATAAATAATCCCCATAAAGGCCCCTTTTTAAGCCCTGCAAAAATAGCAAAAAGCCCTAGAAAATTAATATTCAACTGGGTAGTGCTTTGCAAAAATCCTAATATTATTATCCAGATAAATAATGTCATCTAATCACCAGCACTTCCTCCAACCTTTTAATATCGACATCTGGTTTGATGACTGCCTTCATGTAAAGGCCTGTGGAATCAGCCTCCAGAGAAACAACTTCTCCTATCGATATGCCTTTTTCAAAAACGCCATACAGTCCGGATGTAATAATCTTATCGCCTTTTTTCACATCACACCCAAGATCCAGATACTTCATGGTAAGGCCTGCTCTCATATTGCCTGAAAGGGCGCCTTCATCCCTTGTCCTTTCCACAATCCCGCTGAAGGTAGAATCATAATCTGTAATAAGAAGGACCCGGGATATCCTCCATCCTGTTTCAATAATCCTCCCTGCAAGGCCGGAGCCGCTTATAACAATCATACCTTTTTCAATCTTATCTTTCTTGCCCCTGTCAATAATAACAGTATCGTTCAGGCCTGAAGGGTCTCTCGCTATAACAAGCGCCGGAACAAATTTACTCCTATCCGATTCTTTGAAATCAAGAAGCTTCCTGAGCCTTTCATTTTCCAGGGCTGCTTCTTTTAAATTCAATAATTCTCTTTCAAGATTAGTTATATTTTCTCTGAGAAGTTTATTTTCCATCTGTTTTTCCCTGAAACTGGCCACATCCCGCAGCGCATACACAGAGCCAGAGATTATTTTTAAAGGGATCCTGAAAATATCCAGGGTTTTTATTCGAAATTCAGAAGAAAAAATTTGGGAAGATAATACTATAGCAGCTATAAAAATCAAGACTACTATTATAGGAAGGTTTTTTTCTGGTTTTATCACGCATTTACATTTTGTTCCGATCGCCGGTCGGAACACAGGCCTCGCAACTCTAAAACTCCATTCTCGAGCGCACTGTAACTTTTCTGAGGTATTTTATTTCGCTTAATACCTTGCCTGTGCCAAGAGCCACTGCTGTAGTGGGATCCTCTGCAATGTGAACAGGAAGCCCTGTTTCTTCGCTTATCAGTTTGTCAATGCCTCTCAGCTGAGCCCCTCCGCCTGCCAGCACTATTCCTCTTTCAATCAAATCTGCGGAAAGTTCCGGAGGTGTCCTCTCAAGCGTCATCCTTGCAGCTTCAAGTATTGCTGAAACAGGCCCGGCAATTGCTTCTCTTATTTCCTCTGAAGATATGGTAATTGTTTTCGGAAGGCCCGCTACAAGGTCTCTGCCGCGGACTTCCATTGTCAATTCCTGCTCCAGCGGATATGCAGAACCTATCTTTATTTTAATATCTTCTGCGGTGCGTTCTCCTGCCATCAAATTATACGTCTTTTTAAGATGCTCTATAATAGCCTCGTCTAATTCATCTCCGCCTATCCTGATAGAACGCGAAAATACAATCCCTGCAAGAGAGATAACTGCTATCTCCGTTGTGCCGCCTCCTATATCGATAATCATATTACCGGCCGGTTCTTCTATGGGAAGCCCGACGCCTATGGCAGCTGCTATAGGTTCTTCTATGAGATATACCTCCCGGGCGCCTGCATGTTCGGCAGAATCCTTTACAGCGCGTTTTTCAACCTCTGTTATTCCGGACGGTATGGCAATAACCATCCTGGGCCTTACAAAAACTTTTCTATTGTGGATCTTTTTTATAAAATACCTGAGCATGTCTTCTGTTATTTCAAAATCTGCGATAACGCCGTCTTTCATAGGCCTTATTGCAACTATATTGCCTGGAGTACGGCCGAGCATTCTTTTAGCTTCTGTTCCAACTGCAAGGACAGCATGACTGCTTTTTTGAATAGCCACGACTGAAGGCTCGCATAGGACAATACCCTGGCCTTTTACATAAACAAGCGTTGTGGCTGTGCCAAGGTCAATACCCATATCATTCGAGAACAGACCTAAAAAATTATCGAAATATCTTTTCAGTAATTTAAAAAGTTTGATCATTCAGCACCTCAGGTTTTAAGCCTAATTTATCTAATTTTAACAAAGCCGGTTTTCTTTGTCAATTCAATTTGTTCAGTATATCTAGAAAATTCGGAAAGGATTTATTTATGCAGTCCAGACCTGTTACAATAACTTCGCCTTTTGCGCCAAGCCCGGCCACCAGCATGCTCATTGCGGTCCTGTGATCACCGAAGCTGGACACGTTTGCGCTATGCAGCAGCCTGCCGCCATTTATAACTATAGATTCGTCTTTTACTTTAATATCCGCCCCCATCTTGTGCAGATTCATAACCATGGATTTAACCCTATCGGTTTCTTTCACACGCAGTTCTTTTATGCCTTTTATGATAGTCCTGCCTTTTGCAAAACACGCAGCTACCATTATTACAGGTATCTCATCTATCGCTCTTGTAACTTCTTTCGGTGAAATCATAACGCCTTTAAGCCTGCTCGATTTAACTATAATATCACCGGCTGGCTCCGGCTTTAAACCTTTCTGCCCCAAGAGAAACAGAGGGTTAATTTTAAATTTTAAACTAACATCTGCTCCCATTTTTTTTAGTATGTCTAGAATCCCTATACGCGTTGGATTTAAACCAACATTTTTAATAATTATCTTTGCACCGGGGGAAATACATCCTGCCACAATAAAAAATGCAGCGCTGGAAATATCTCCCGGGATTTCAATTACGCCTGGAGACCTCAAGCATACCGGCCCTTTTAAACTAACTTTACGCCCTTCGCTTTTCACCTTGCAACCAAATATTGCAAGCATTCTCTCCGTATGATCTCTTGATTTTTCCGGCTCATCAACGCTGGTAACGCCGTCTGCAAAAAGACCCGCTAACAGAATACATGATTTTACCTGAGCGCTCGCAATCTTTGAATTATATTTAATAGCCTTTAATTCCCCTCCATGGATTTTTAAAGGAGCTCTAATTTCTTCAGCCCTATGCCCTACCTGTCCCGAGCGTAGTCGAGAGATGCCCTTTGCCCTTTGTCCTTCTATATCTACTCCCATCTTCTTTAGAGGCGCTGCAATCCTTTGCATAGGCCTTTTTGAAAGCGAATTGTCTCCTTCTAAAACCACTTCAAAATCTTGTCCTGCCAAAATACCAGGCAATATCCGCATAGTTGTTCCAGAATTGCCTAAATATAACGGCTTGGCAGGTTTTTTCAACCCATGCATGCCAACGCCATGCACAATAACATTAACCTGGGCAGCTTTCCTGCGTATCGACATTTCCACGCCCATAGCACGAAACGCCTCCATGGTCCGTTTTATATCCTCTGCCATTAATAGATTTTTTATGCGCGTAGAACCCTCTGAGACAGATGCCAGCATTATAGCGCGGTGAGATATTGATTTGTCGGGGGGAATTACTATACTAACGAATTTCAACAATCACATTACCTTTCTTCATATCATTTATCTTACCGCCGGGAAGAATTGTAGCAGAAGACATCGTATCATAAACCTTATCTATCTGCGCTTGTCCCAAAAACTTAGACTCTTCCATCACATCAAACTTCATACCTTTCTGGATATTTTTATCCTGGCCTATATCAGTAACAACAAAACCATATTCCTTATTAACTACCAGAATCTTTCCCTGCATAACCGGTTTTACTGGCTGGCTGGCAGTCTTATCTTTATCATCTGGATTTACAACTATCGTATCCAGGCTGACAGGCTGTTTTTCCTGCGATTCTGCTATCCCTTTCTCAAGATCCATCTTTTCTTTAGCAAGCCTTGATGCTTCATTTTTTATATTATCATAATCAGACTGAAGGCTATCAAGCTTTTTTGATATAGCTAATTTTTCCTTCTTTTCATTATCCAGGTCTATCTTAACCTTTGCCAGCTCTACCTTGCTTGCATCCAGCTTCGCACTTACAGATTCATTTCTTTGTTCAGCTTCTTCAAGCTTAGAAGAAAGCTCCTTCGACCATTTCTCAAGTTTGACAATTTCAACTTCTATTAATTCTTTAGCGGATTTGACTGCTTCTAATTCTTTTTCAATATTTTTTTTCTCTTTTAAAACAAGCGCAAATTTATCTTCCACAACAAGCCTTTTCGCATATTCTCTTTCTTTGCCGATAAATTCTATTACAGCCATTGTTATGGAAACTACGCTTACCATTACCAAAAATACAATAACTGCTTTAGAAATATTAGACATAGCATTAACTCCTTTTTTATAGAGTATATCCTTAAAAAATCATATTGTCAAGAGTATTGCCATATTCAACCGCGCCCCGACTTATAATCGGGACGCGGTTGTTTTTAGTTCCATGGAGCGTTACTGCTTTTCCTCTTCGTATGCCTCCAGTACAACCTCATTCAGGGATTCCCTGAATTCCTTTGTCAAAGGATACGCTGTATCATGCCATTTGTCGTCTTTACCTTTTCTAGCCGGCATGCCTACAAATAAACCGTTTTTGCCTTCTACAACCCTCAGACCTTTCACTATAAAAACACCTGCAAACGATACGTCTGCAAAAGCCTTAAGGTTAGATTCTCCGCTGAGTCTATGCAACCTCAGCACCTCCACCCCGTTATTCTGGTTTACCATATCTATCACCTCCTGCTATATTAGACACATCTGGAGGCGATTTTCTTTCAACTTTTTTTTCTTTTTCCTGAATTCCTTTAAAAATCATTATAACCCTTTTAGCTGATTCACCTTCCATCACCCACTTAAATCCTAAAATAACTGAAATTGCAAGAAATTGAAAAAAATAGTGCCTGAAAACAAAAGATAAAATAAAGAAAAATAAGCCTGCAAAAAGCCATTTTAATTCAGGCCTTTTCTTGGGCTGTTTTAAGCCAAGCTTATTTTTTATCTTATCCTTTAATATAGCCGGGCATTTCTTACTGCGGCTCCGGCTTTCATATGCCACTGAAAGCATGCCAAGGCAAATGTTACAATCCGCAATATGCTCCTCTATGCCTTTCCGCTCCGCATCAGAAAGTCTTTCATCCAGATACGACGAAAGCGTTTTCTCATCCAAGCATCTCATGTTCACCTCCATAAACTTGACAAATGTGACATTGTTAGAATGTCAAGATTATATTGCGATGACATAAACTTGACAAAACTTACATTGTCAGAATGTCAAGTTGTTGAGTTTAAAATTTTTCTTAAAAGCTCTTTTCTCCGCGCAATTATTGTGGAAACTGTGTTAATGGGCATCTTCATGAAATCCGCTATTTCTTTGTGCGTTTTAGAATGCACTATATTTAATTTCAGTATGATTTTTTCTCTCGGAGGAAAGTTTTCAACAGCCTTTTCTAACTCTTCTATTAACTCCGACTCATAATCTTCCTTTTTATCCGAAACTATATTTTCAACCTTAAATAACTCCTCTTCGCTCAGAAGTCTTTCCTTTTTCTTCCGCATGAAATTCAGCGCCCTGGTCTGGCCTGTTATACTAAGCCACGCTTTTATTTTATGTCTTTCCCTGACTTCTGTCAGCATAGACTTCTCCCATATATCCATAAATACATTCTGAACGATATCCTGGACATCCTGCTCACTGAAACTATAGCCATTCCTCTTAAGCCTCTCCCTGGCTGAATAATATACAAGGCCTGAAAACCTGTCTATAAACTCCAGCCATGCCTTTTCCTCGCGTTCTATGCAACGCCCTATCAGATCATGAATATCGTCAAACATACGTTTAATAATACCATATTTCCACTATATAAGACACATAAAAACGCAGTTTTCTTTCAAAAAAAATGCCCCGCTCTTTCTTATTTCGAAATTTTTCGTTATAAGAAAGCTCGGGGCCAATCTTATGCTTAACTTAATTCATCTATTTATTGCTGAGCGGCCTGCTGCGGAGTATCGCCTGTTTCTTTTATCTCCATGGTATCCCTGTTTAAATCATACATCTTTTTCGGGTCCATTTTGAAATTAAATTTCTTATCCATCTGCTTGTCTATTTCCTGCAGATTACTCTGCTCCACTGAAAAATATACCTGCAACACATTCATCCTGGTAAACGTTGCCTGCTTTGCAGCATAAAGCTTCTCAAATTCCTGCATCTCTTCTTTTGTCTTAAACTTGCACATTATTTTAGGCTCTATTGCTTTTTTATCTTCAACTTTTTTTACTTCTGCTGCAGCAGGTTTATCCTTTGCTGCTGCTGCAAAGACAAAGCCGACATGGATAAATGCAACAAACGCTACTAAAACTATTATCTTTTTCACTGCCACACCTCTCTGTTTTTTATGCTAAAATAAGCTTTCTTCTTCTCTATTGGCCTTTATTTTGCTCCCTTAGTCGCAGCTGGTTTTGGCTTTTCAAATATAGAGAAAAAACCTTTTTTCTCGGACGGCTTTTGCTTTTGTTCCTCCGAAGCAACTGGTTTTGCCGGCGCTGCTTTTGGCGCATTTAATTTCGCGTCTATATCCTTGATCTTACTTTCCAGGTCCTGTTTCATGCGGACATCCGCTGTTTTTGCGATTACATCGTTTAATTCTTTTTTAGCGGCGTTAAGATCTCCTTTGGCTGCAAGGATGTCAGCTATATGTATCGTGTACCATAAATTTTTTGGATCAAGGGCCTGGGCTTTCCTGTTTTGCGCCACTGCGCCGTTAACATCGCCCCATTCATTCAGCCTGTCTCCGTATCTTGAAATCATACGCGCGTCATTTCCTACCTTTGCCAAAAGTTCATTCCACGTCCTTTTAGCTTCCTCTTTTTTGCCGGCTTTAAACAACAGATTGGCTAACCTTTCATAAAGAGAATTTTCTTTCGGAGCCATTACAATAATCTTTTTAAGCTGAGTTTCCGCCTTATCAAGCTTATTCGAGCGCTCATATAAATCCAAAAGCCTGTCATTCGTATCCCTGTCATTTAAGCCCTGAGCTATCGCTCTTTCATAAGCTCCGGCTGCTTTGCCCAAGTCAGAACTCCTCTGATATAATTCAGCGAGAGACCTGTATAAAGTTAGTTCTTTAGGCGACTGCAGCAAGTCTTTTTCAAATCTTGCTATTAAATCCGCCAACTTATTCTGTCTCTGGTAAATATTTACAAGCTCTGAAGTTGCCCATTCTTTCTGCCAGGACGCTTTGGCGCCTCTTAAAACCTTATTACAGATTGCTTCTGCGTCATTAAATTTTTTAGTTCCAATATAATATCCTTCAATAGCCTGTAAATAACTTACGTTTTCAGGATCAAGCTCTATCGCTTTTTTTACCGCTTCAGTCGCTTTTTCTATGTCATTTTCTCCGCTGTAAAAAATCGAGGCCTGCATAAAAACTTTTGCGTTATTAGAACTCTTCATCAAGTCTTCCCATAATGCGAGAGCTTTGTCGTTCTGGCCAGCATTTTTATACGCGTTAGAAAGCATCTGAAAATTAGTTATGTTTTCAGGTTTCAGCTCGGTCATTCTTTTATATATCTCAGCCGCCTTTACATAATCCGATCTGCCCTTGTATAGGTTCGCGAACCTGTTTAATAAATTTTCGTTGCCGGGCAATATCTTCACTGCCTTCTCATAAAATGCAATTGTCTCATCTATTTTATTCTGGCGTAAATAATCGTCTGCCATTAAAAAAATAGCGCTTTCAAAAACATCCGGGTTTCTATCTATAAAACCGCTTATCTCTTGTAAAAATGCATCCTTGTCAGCTGTTTCAACTGAAAAAGCTGTAAGCGGCAATGCCAGGATAATAGTTATTACAAAAACAACTAAAACCGTATGTTCTCGTTTAAGCATATCTCCTCCTTAAAGTTTATGATTATCTATCTATGAATATATAAAGAGATCAAAGGAATGTCAATAGATTTTTGTAAGCTTTTATAAAAATGCTGTTTGTTTTGCTCTCCGGCGTTAATCGCCAAGCGAGGCCTCTTTCTTGGAAACACTCAAGGGATTTCTTACATACAACCAATAATTTACGCTTCTATCCTTTGACACAAAGCTTTGTTTCGCTACCCCGACACCGCAAAAGCAAGCTTGAGCGCTAGAACATTTCTTTGCGCATTTATAATCTATGATCATCAGCAAATCCGCGCCCAAATCATCTTTCGCGTTCTGAAAAAAATATACATGCTTAACTTTTACAAATTTTACAAAATTAGAATAATTAAACCACAGTTTTTTCAGGTCTTCGTCTACTTCCTGCTTGCCTTTGCCATGATAAGCTATTATTAAATACATATATTTAAAATATGCTAATTTTAAAATGAGAACGTTTTTTTAAATGCCTTTAATCCGTACCAATATAATCCTTTAAAAAATGGTTGTCAATATATTGTGGATATTTTTTCTTTAACCACTATAAGTATAATATATTTCAATATGTTGTGTCAATAAAAATTATACACACAATTAACCCAACCACTCCATTCTAAGCCTTTATGCTACAAGTAAATCTAAGTAACCCCCATCATTTCATAAACTTTACATTCTGACAATGTAAGTTTTGTCAAGTTTATGTTATATTGCATGGAATAGTAGCATGGACAAAGGATAAACTTGACAAAACTAACAATGTAACAATGTCAAGTTTATGGATTATTAGACAAGGAATTGTTTGATGCTTGATGGAATTTCCGCAGTAAATTCGACTTCTTTATTTTTGAAAGGATGAATAAAACTTATGGATTTTGCATGGAGGGCTTGCCCTGATAAGCCTTGTACTACGGGGCCGTTATAAAGCACATCTCCCAGAATCGGATGCCCTATATGCGAAAAATGTATGCGGATCTGATGGGTACGCCCTGTCTTTGGAGTCACCTCAAGAACTGTAAAATTTTTTTCCTTATTCCTGGATATTACTCTATAATGCGTTACCGCTTCTTTCCCTTCATATCTATCAATTACCATCTTCATTCTATTTTTTTTATCATGATTGACCGGCAAATCTATTATCCCTTCATCCAGGCTGACAATGCCTTTTACAACTGCGATGTACTTTTTTGTAATGGTCCTGTTTTTTAATTGGCTTGAAAGCTTGCGCAGCGCAGGGCCTTTTTTCGCTACAAGCATCACGCCTGAAGTGTCTTTGTCCAGCCTGTGGACTATGCCGGGCCTCATTATTCGTCGTTCGTCGTTCGTCGCCCGGGGTTCGTTAAAATCCGTAAGAAAACCCTTGTAGTTCAAAAGCGCGTTTACGAGCGTCCCTGAATAATTTCCGCACGCCGGATGCACCACCATGCCTGCCGGCTTATTAACCACCAGAATATCATCATCTTCGTAAATAATATCGAGCGGTAATTTTTCAGCTCTGGGAATTTTTTTATCATGCTCTACAAGGCTTTCTTTTTCCAGTTTTTCCAGATCTATTTCTATCTTATCGCCCGTATTTACTTTGTGGCCTACTTTTACTTTCTTACCGTTAAGCAGGATTTCGCCCTTATCTATCATATCCTGGACAATAGTCCTTGATAGCTCAAGTTCCGGCTTCACTCCCACCAAATGCTTGAGGCTTACATTGTCTACTCTTTTGCCAGTGTCTTCCGCGGTCGCAATAAACTCGTACATATTTTTTCCCTTCCCCTCTTTTCCCATAAACTTGACAAAACTAACATTGTCAGAGTGTCAAGTTTATACTATTATAGTATAGGTTGTAGAAAAACCACAAGAGATTTAATCAATATTCTCATTAAGAATCTCAGGAAAGGACTGTGTTTTATAAATTCTGCTATAGGAGGGCTAAAACGGTAATAGGCATTAACAAGCCTTTCTCCTGCTTCTGTTTTCAATAGATACCTATCCCTAAACTTGTGCAATGCTATTACTTCTCCAGCCATAGGCGAACCGAATGTTGCTGTAGCAATAAAACAATTTCCTCCCGGGCTATCACTATTTTGCTGGCCAGGATCCTCCTGTAACGGGATATTTTCAGCCTTCTTTTCAGCGCCTGCAATTCCAAATATAGTAAAATGGCTTGTTTTCACCGTAACTATATTTTCTTTTGGAAACACAAGACTATCCGCAAGAATCTTCCATTCTCTGATATCTTCATCATACCAGTAAGCGTCCAAGGTTAATTCGTCAATATTTTTATCATCCACAATACCGTCTTCGTCTTCATCGGCATATGGTATAGATATAATCATTTCTTTGTTAAAAGGATCTTTCCGGTTTTCAAACTTATATTCCCGGTACTCTCCTATGGACTTATTTTGATTAAGGCTAATATCCTTCTGAATCTGGTCTTGTTCTAATCTTTTTATATTAACGATGTCATCTTGATCTAACACATCCGCCGGCAAAATTAAAGCTGTCTTGTCTGCAAGTTCTATTTTACCTATTTTATGCCTGTATACGTTGTTAGACGGAGTTATTGGAATCTTGTCATTATTCTTTTCATTTGTAACATAGATTGTTTCATGGCATGAAACAATAACTCCCTCGGCTGTTCTAACGTCAAGCCTTGCCATATAAGTTCCTGAATTATTGTATACAAATTCCGACCGAGGCTCAGATGTTATAAGGTCAATTACCCCGTCATTGTCAAAATCCCATAAATATTCCGCATCGCTTATCTCGTTTTCAGTTTCAAAGAAAAATTTTGCTGCAAGAGGCGCATTGCCTTTTTTATAATTCAAGATGATTTTGCCTTTTTTAACAACTTCCGGGTCGAGGATTCCAAATCTAACCTCTGATTTAACCTGACTGGATAAATTATTTGAGTCTGTAATGCGTGCAGTAGGTGCGTAAACGCCTGGTTCGCAATAAGTATGTTTAACTATGCCGGGGTTTAACGAGGTATAATCAAATACGCCGTCGCCTTCAAAATCCCATTGGTATTTTTGAATTAAACCGCTGCCATTTACAGCAGTTTCGAAATTCACTTCCAAGGGAACATTCCCCGAGACAGGCGATATTGAAGGATTGACGCTCAAAGCCCTGGGATTTTCTATTTCAATTAAAACTATTTCTGAGCCGGTTAACCCATCTACGCTAGTAACCCTGAATTCCGCATTATATTTTCCGGGAAAAGCGTACGTTTTAACAACCTCTCCTGATTCCAGGGAACTGGCGTCAAAAATACCGTCGCCATCAAAGTCCCATTCATATCTGGATACGCCTTGAGGACAAAAAGCGCCGCCTTCAAAAAATATCCTGCATGGCGCAACGCCTTTCAGAGGAGACGCATTCAGGTAAGCTCCCGGGGAGGCAGGATTTTTGTCTACGTTAATAGTAACCGTATAAGTATTTGCGATTCCATTTTTATCCGTTAAGCGCAGTATCGCAGGAAAAACGCCTTCGCCCGTATATATAAAAACAACCTCTCCTGATTCAGGCGAACTAAAATCATATACGCCCTTACCGTCAAAGTCCCATTCATATTTCACTATCTTCCTGTACCTATTAACTAACTGGGAGCTAAAATGCACTTCAAGCGGCGCCATTCCGCTTATTGGCTCTGCAATTCCTTTTGCCTCCGGTATTATAGTTATAAAGCTGGATACGGTTATTTTCACTTTTTCGGAGGACTTGGCCTTTCCATCGCTTACAATAAAAGTTACATAATATTCTCCTGTCTCTTTTTCTCCGGGTTTCCAGTAAAATCTTTTTATCCATGGGTCAAAACCGGCTCCCCGGGGAATCGATTCTGCAGAATAAATAAGCAAATCTCCGTCTATATCAGTGGCTTCTACGAAAAATTCCAGGATGTCTCCTGTGGCCGCTTCTTTTTCGCCTATAGTAAATAAAACGGGTTTATGATTTTCTTTTGTAACCTCTTTTTCGCCTACGTCAAAAAATATCGAACCCTGTCCGATTTCTTCGAAGTTATACATAACCCTGTAAATTCCCGGCGTCTTAAGTTCAACGGAGATCTCTTTATTTATTTCACTTACGCCTTTTTTCAAAACAACTACTTCTCCCTCAGCAATATTAACGCTATCTGAATTCGACTTTACCAAATCCACAGTTAGCTTAACAGAAGAGTCTTTTCCTGATTCAATCTTCCAATTAAGAGCCACGATTTCTCCGTCTTTATAAATATCTTTATCGCATCCCGCATTGATAATTTTAACGGAAGGTACTTCCGGCTTTTCCCCGTTTATTAAATAAGAATTTAAATAAAGGGATTTTCCGGATTCAAAATAGACCCCGTAATAAATTTTCTCCTCCTTATCTAAACCAGGTATGTTGAACTCCAGATCTTTTTCTTCATCCAAGGCAAAATCTATCTTTTGTTCATAATCCCCACACCTGGCTTCAGCGAAAAGCGTTATATCTTTTACCGGACTTAAATTTTTAACCTTGAGCTTAAAGATATCACCCTCAACGCCGGCATCAGCCTCAATTTTTACGCTTATTATTTTAAAGTTTACTTTGTAAGTTTCTTCTTCAAATTTATATTCTGCTTCATAGCCGGCTTCTTCCATATCTTCCGGAGTTAAAAATCCAAATGCAATATCCTTGCTCTCGCCAGGGGCTAATAATTCCGATTGTGTTTCATTTATTAAATCCTGATATTTAAAATTAACCTCGTATTTTCCTTTTGTCCCGCCTTCATTCATGACCCTGAACCTGAATTCAGCCTTTTCTCCTGCACCAAAGCTGACTTTTTCGTCTTCCAGATAAAAGATCTTAAAAAGTGCCGGCGCAGCCTTCTCGCCTACATAAAAAGCTCTTATAAACTTCGCTGCCTCCTGCGAAACCGAAGATTTTAATATCGCCTCTATGTAATATTTCCCTTTTTCGGAAATGGGCGGAATTTCAAAATTAACTACCAATTCATTTTCTATGCAGGAAATTTCTTCGTGTTTTTGAAAACATGAAAAATCGCTGCCGGAATATTGATCAGCCGGTGTATAAACAGCAAGAAGCCTGTATCTTAAAAAAGAACTCTCGCTGTTGTACCTGTCGTAGGCCTGAATATAATAATTAGAGGGGCTGGCGGTTTCAAATTCCAACGTAACGTCCTCTCCTGTCATGCCGCCTTTTATATCGATGCACTGTCCGGAATCTCTGTAAAGTTTCATGTAAGGCCTGATATTAACCGGTATGTCCTTTAAATAAACCGTTATTTTGCCGGCGTCCGGTATGGATAATTTATAAAAATCAGAATCTGCTTTTATCGCAATTGTAGCAAAGTAATTTTTGCCAAAGTCGATAAGGCCCGCTGTTTCTTTTGTTTCGTTGGGTTCATATTCGTCCAGGGTTTTTATAAAATTAAAATTCAATGAATAGCTATCGGCCAAGGAAACATTTCCATACCAGTCTCTTACTAAAAGATAATACAAACCCAGCTTGTCAAATTCAGTCTCGAGAATTATTTTTTCGTTAGCGGAGCCGCCTTTCGAAGAAACTATCCTGCCTGGGATAGAAGGATCGTATATCTTTATAGAAGGCCGCAGGCCCTGCGGCACCTTGTACATTTTTATATACAGAATGCCTTTTTCAGGAATATCGAATTTAAAAAAGTCTTCGTCTCCGGCATTGTAGATCCTGCCGTGTATCCTGGAATTTAAATCTATCCCGCTTGCGTTTGTAAAAGCGCTGTTAGGCTCCGTCTCCTGAAAATCCCGATATACAGACAGGTCAGATGTATCGTTAAAAATGTTTTCGCCTTCGTTTATTTGTATATTTTTAGATATCCCTCCGGGGGAGACAGCCAAAAGATAATTCCCAACAGGCAGATATCTGAATTTGAACAGGCCCTCGCCTGAAGTCACGCCAAATCTGGTTGAGGAGTCTGAACTAAGAACATTCACAGGCTCTAATGTAATGATTGAGCCTATTGCATTCTCGATAACGCCTGATAGATTTCCATATTTTGAAAGCGTTAGATTTACATCCAGGTTATTGTCTCCCGGAAAGATTTCAATGCTTTTTGAAACACTGTCGAAACCAGGGGCTTTTATATTAATAACTCGCCCGCCTTTATCAAGGCCTTTCAACCTGTATTTCCCGTCTTTATTTGTATAAACGCCTTCTACTGCTGCGCCTTTTATAATAGCTCCACTATTATCCTTCACTATCCCGCATAAGTCCCATGTTTTCATGTCCTGAAAAACCCTGATATCAATAGAGCTTTTTCCTATCGCCTCTCCGGTATTTCTGATTTTAACACTCGCCGGTATAAGCTGATTCTTCGGATAATTATTTTCTATATTTATAATTAAATCCGCATTCAGGCCGGAAATAGCGTAAGAGTCTATATCGGTTCCTGCCCCTCCTTCGTCATCAATTAAAAGCTCCGGGACTTCAAAAGATATGATCTTAAATCCAGCAAGCCTGGAATTTGAAAATGCGCTAAGTCTGGCTTTGCATATCCCTTTTGAGACATCCTCCGGCATTACAAAACTCCGGGGCAAAAACCAGGAGCCCAGCTCAGCTAATTTAATCTCCGAGGAGTTGTAATAAATCTGTTTGTTGCCAGAATCGGTTATATCCAGGATAGTTAAAATATCAAGCGCGGCGCCGGTTTTGTTCTTGATATCCGCGGTCATTGACACTGTTTCGCCAGGCAGATACTGTTCTTTATCTGCAGACATTTCTATATCCAGGCTCGGCTCAAAGACATTGATGCCTCGTTCCGCTTTGCCTATAAAAACATTCTGCGAAGAATAAAAATAAGAACTCAGCAGGTCTGTTGAACTGACAACTATTTCCTTATCAAACAAAACCGTCCCATTGGCAGGGACTGCGATTATGTCATTATATTCTATTTTATGGTGCTGGAGCGCCGCTTTATACCTTATTGACTCGTCCCTGGCAGTATTATTTCTTATGTGGAATGTAAACGTAGCGACATTGCCTGAGATATAATTCTCGCTGTCGCTTGTTATATCAAAGGTAAAGTCAGAATTTTGCAAAAGGCCCGGCAACGGCTTGGCAAAAGAAAAATAAATTCCTTCTGCCTGAGGTTGAATGGCTTTGGAGTCAGCGCCGTAAAGAATATAGTCCACAAAATAGATCCCTGGTTTCTTCAGAGCCAGGCCTAGTTTATACACTGCTTCGCTTGAAATGTTTTTCTCTAAGATTTCGCCTTCTGGCGAATACAAGATCATTTCTATCTTGCTAAAATCTCTGTTTACCTGAATTGGGCTCTCTAAACTTTCTCCGGTTTTATATTCCGGCAGGTTTTTGCCGGATTTTGCCCACCGCAAAAGATCCCTGACAAGGTTAATCTCTGAAAGGCTTGCTTGGCCATTTAAATAACCCCAGTCTGAATAGATAGACGCCGCTACAACAGCGCCTTTGCCAAGATTATATATAATCATTGCGGGCATCTGATTCTTTGACCTTCTAAGTAAAACCGTGGTGCCGTCAGGATAATCCGTAAAATATCCGTCCAGTTTTATGTCAGGATATAACTCGTCTTGCGAACTGAGCACTTGATGGAAATTTTCAATATAAGCGGCTTTTGCATAGCAAGACGCGTCTTCCTGCCAGCCGTATGCATTTATCTTTCCTCCCGGAAGAGCGTTGAAATCATATCCGTACTGCTGGGAAAAGCATATAACAACTCCTCCGTTTTTTACATATTCCAAAAGTTTGTTTTTAAATATTGTTGAATGCGAAAGGCCTGAGAGCCCGCCTGTAGGAATCACCATGACCTTTTGTTCATCCAGTAAATAAGGTTCAAATGTATGATCTACAATCCTGACTGGTTCACCGATCTTTTCTATTACTAACTTTCTCATCTCATTATAATAACCATTTGCCAATACGGCTATATCAGGTGATTCTAGATATTCCCTGAACGCATACATATAATAATCCCGAAGGAGTTTGTTTCCCCGGCCCAGGGCGTCTTCCCATTTATTAATGACATCGTCTGCGCCAACGCCTGTTGAGATCTCCGATTGAGCGTCTTCAAACAGAGTCAGTATTTCCCAGTATTTCATCAGATACGTTTTATTTTTCCTGACAGCAATCCTGAGGTATAAATCAAAAAGTTTCCTGGGGCTGAGGTCTATGCCTTTGGCAAAATCTATCGTATCAAATGTATCATCAGGATGATCTATTCCGGGGCCTGACAAAAATGCCAATTGTTTATTTTTATAAGGTTTGAACCTTTTGAAAAAAACACTTTCGTCGCCTTTTTCCAGCTTATCGAGGACTGCCGTCAGCACTGTCTTGCTACTGCAGAAATTAAAATGATTAATGCCCAGAAAATATTCATATCCTATGTCATCTCTTTTTCCTATTACAGGGCTCCAGTCGCCTACAACCCAGTCTTCGTTGCCAATCGCAATAAATGTCTTTATGCGTTTATCAGGCCCAAGATCTTGAATGCTTTTTAAAAACATGCTGTCCGGAGATAATTCCTTTCTCAGGTTTTCAGATTCCATGCGGCTGCCGGGTATCCAGATTTTACTACCGGACACTTCCAATGCATATTGATAAGCAGCCACGCTTTGGGTAAAAACTGACGGGATTATGCCGAGAATATTTTTAACATTCGCTACGAGGCAGGTAGAGCCATTGTTGGGCGGGGTAAGCTCTATTATTGTTTTTATATTATCCTTATAAGTGATCAGCCCAAGCGAACGTGAATACGCTGTTACTGCAAGAGCGCCTGTAGAATGCGTTATTACGTCCGCTTTTTTATAATTTCTATCCGGAAGATTCTTATTTAAATAATCTATCCCTTCTTTTAATGCTATGCCTACATCATCGCCTAGATCGCTTGCGCCATAACCCCATGAATCTCCGACCACAGGCGCGTCTATCTTGTGATCCCCGTTTATGTCAACTGCATTTCCACGCATATCAACGACAATCACATCATAGCCACGTTCGTTTAATTTTTTGACATAATTCTCATTCTTATCAATCCATACTTCTCCGCTAGAGTTAAAACCATGCACTAATAATACAGGCCTGTCTTTTATATTATACGTAGCGCTTTCATAACAATAAAAATTTATTTTTGCGCCCTTGGTGCTTTCAACAGTAAAAGGCTCGCCAGGCTCGTTCAGTGCAAATATATTACCTGCAAAGAAAATTAACAACGCTCCTGCTGCTAAATAAATAATCAGCTTCATGTAATAATTCCGCCGGATTTTTAATCCGTATTCTACAGCTGCAGAAATCCGAAAGCGGGCAATAACAAAAGGATTAGACATGCCCTTTATTGAATCAATCTTTTAAGAGCAATTTCTCCGTCTTTCAAAATCAAGAGATCGTCATTTTTCAGGAGTATTTTCACTTTGTATTTTTCTGACCGGTCTGAGAATTTAAACTTATTTACAGGCGCAGGCTGCCCTCTTTGTATAATTTTATCTGAATCTGTTTGTGGTTTTTTATCTGTGCCGTCGGGATTAATCGTCCAATACCTTATGCTAACGGTATGCGTACTCCACATGTCGGTTTTCGATAGCTGCTGGCAAAACACCACCCTTCCATCGTTAGTCCATTTAGGATAGTGCATATCTATTTCAAAAAAATTCCTCCAGTGACATCTTTTAAAAAATTTTGCTATGCGATTTGTAGGTGAACGGTCCTGAAAAGTAAGTTTTTTCAGATTTTTACCGTCCAGATCCACTACCCAGATATCAAGATTTCCAATTGGAGTTATTGCGGAAAATGCAATTTTTGATTCATCTGGCGAGAATTCGAAATCCGTAATCTTTACAATATCTTTTGCAGCATACTCATCCGGCTCATGACTGCATCCCGTGATCATTAATCCGCAAATTACAATCCACAGGCATTTCAACAACTTTACTTTTATCAAATTTTTAACTATATTTTATTTTTTCTTTTTTTCTTTTTACGGTCTTTGTCTAACGCGCTAATTAATGGAAAATAAATATTTATATTGGCTGGACTGGACTCCCTGAGGATATTGATTATTTTCTTTTTCTTATAGTCATGCGAATCCAGTTTTTTATCATCCAGCAAAAGCTCATAAGTCTCTATTTCAAAGACTTCTGCGATGCGGGAAATTATATAAAAAGTAGGAAGTTTTTTACAACTTTCTATCCTGCTTACATATGTAGGATGGACATTTATCTCTTCTGCCAGCCTATTTTGCGTCCACGCTCTGGAATTTCTAATGGTCCTGATCCTGTTGGCTAAAATATTACTATCACTCACTATCCTCATAAGGTTTCCTTTCATTGTAAATAGATCGACTATAAGTGTGAACAAAAATAAGGTCACATTATAGTGCCTATTAGTCATGTAAATAAACTTGACACTCTGACAATGTCAGTTTTGTCAAGATCTTTGACTATGTCCGTAGATAATTATATACAGCCTGCCGACTCATACTCAATTTCTCCGATATTTCCGCAATAGTAAATCCCCTGGATTTCAATTGTTCTATTAAAAATTTCCTGGCATTTTTTTCTTTCGGGCCTTTAAGACTTCCTCTGCTTTTTAATTCTTCTATCTTCTCTCTTAAGTCCCTGTCGCCTGATAAACCATGTTCTTCTGCCCACTCTTTATCTCTTTCTCTCAACATCTGCGCCATTATTTCAAGGGCTTTCGGTTTTTCAAACGCATCGTTTATCTGGCTAATATCAGATTGATTTAATAAATTTTTATATTTTATTCTGGCTACAGAAATATCATTATCTAATGTCCCAAGAACGAACTTATAATCTACAAACGTTTCTTTTTTTACTTCGTTTAAAAACAACGCGCATGAAGACCATCTGTAATCTATAGGTTTTTCAACTAATTTACTTCTTACAGGGTTTAAATGTATATACAAAGAGGCGGCCAAAAGATAGCTATCATCAAAACATAATGCCGATCTGTAAGCCCCGCAAAACACATGCCCTTTTCTCTGGTATTTTTTATTGAAATATACAGCGTATCTTTGCAAAAGCGCCTTCATAACATCTGGCATATTTGATTCAAGAAATTTTAACAGCAAATGAATGTGATTTGGCATAAGCGAAAAACTCAAGGCCTTGCACTTAAACTCGCAAAGAACTTCTTTCATTAAATGAAGCATATAAAGATAATCGGGGTCTTCTAAAAATAAAGGCTCCTTCCCTGATGCATGCTGGGTAATATGACTTATAGCCCCTTCAAAGCAATGTTTATTCCTGGCTCTGAAATATCGCTTCAGCTTCCCTTGTTCAATTAAATCAATTATATCCGTCATAACACACCTCCTTCTGCTATAAACTTGACAAAACTTACATTGTCAGAGTGTCAAGTTTATATGGTAAAAGCCTTCTTAGGCTTTGGTTTAACTAATAGCTGCCATTTCCGGCATTAATTCATTCGCACGCTTCCCTCCTTTCTATATAAACTTGACAAAACTTACATTGTCACAATGTCAAGTTCTTGTATATTAGACACATTTAAATGGCGTTTTCTTTCAAAAAAATAAAAAAAATCCATAAACTTGACAAAACTTACATTGTCACAATGTCAAGATTAGGGATTAGAGGATTTCTTTTAGAATTGATTGGAGATTTGCGGGAACTACTTTGGGTTCTTTGATGGATTTTATGGCGCGGTCAGGGTCTTTGAGGCCATGGCCGGTAAGGATACAGACGAGTTTGGGGTTTTTGAACTTTTTGAAATAATCTTTTTTGGCAAGTTTCATTACGCCTGCTACTGACGCGGCTGATGCAGGTTCTACGAATACGCCTTCTTTTGACGCGAGAAATTTATAAGCTTCCAGTATTTCATCATCACTAACCATATCTATCAGGCCCCTGGATTCATCTCTGGCAGATTCTGCCATTTTCCAGCTTGCAGGATTTCCTATGCGAATGGCAGTAGCGATAGTTTCAGGCTTTTCTATAATCTTACCTCTTACTATAGGAGCCGCGCCTTCTGCCTGAAAACCAAGCATCACAGGAAGATTTTTTATCTTGCCTTTCTCTTTATATTCTTTATAGCCTTTCCAGTAGGCAGTAATATTACCCGCGTTTCCTACCGGAATAGCGTGAAAATCCGGAGCTAAGCCCAATTGATCGCATATCTCAAATGAACCGGTCTTCTGGCCCTCAATCCTATAAGGATTTATGGAATTCACCAGCTGGATATGGTGCTTCGCGGTAATTTCTTTTACAAGGTTAAGCGCGTCGTCAAAATTCCCATCTATCGCGATGACCTGGGCACCGTGTATTAGCGCCTGGGCAAGCTTACCAAGCGCTATCGCGCCTTTTGGAATCAGGACAATACATTTAATCCCGGCTTTTGCCGCATACGCCGCTGCCGAGGCGGAGGTATTGCCAGTAGAAGCGCACATAACCGCGACATGCCTTTCTTCCAACGCCTTTGTAATAGCAAGAGTCATGCCCCTATCTTTAAAAGAACTGGTTGGATTAAGGCCTTCATATTTTAAATACACATCCCCCGCAATCAATTCCGAAAGATGGCGTGAATATATAAGAGGAGTATTGCCTTCGTTAAGAGTGATTACAGGGGTAGCTTTGGTAACTGGTAAAAAATCCCTGTATTTATCTATTATACCTTTCCACATACATAACCATCCCAACCGCGCAGGATGCCTTCGGCAACTTATGCGGCTTTTACTTGGTTTTTATTTTTCCAGCCTTATGACAACGCTTTTCCTCTTTATGGCGGGGAGCTTGTTGATTCTGGACAAAGCAGCCTGCATATCCAGTTCTCTTGCCTCGTGAGTAAGCATAACTATTGGGACAATATGTGCCTCGCGACGCTCTTTCTGCACAACGCTTGCAATGCTGATATTGTGCCTGCCTAAAAGATCCGCTATATTTGCAAGGACACCTGGTTTATCTATTGCAGAAAAATGCGCATAGTACCTGGTTACGACATCGTCCATTTTCTTGATATTTTTTATTTCAATATCTTTGGAAATTACGGATTTTGCTGAATTTTTTCCGCAGGTAATCTTATAGCCGATATCCACTATGTCGCTCAATACAGCGCTTGCAGTAGGCAGTTTACCGGCTCCCTGGCCATAGAATAGCTGCTTGCCTACCAAATCTGCTTCTATAAATATCGCATTGTAGACTCCCGAAACAGATGAGAGCAAATGTTCCAAAGGTAAAAGAGTAGGGTGCACTCTCGCTTCCAATTCATTGCCGTAGCGCTTTGCTATTGCAAGGAGTTTTATCGCATAACCAAACTCTTTGGCATACTGGATATCGAAGTTAGAGATATCTTCAATCCCTTCTACGTAAATATCGCTTATATCCGCCTTTTTTCCAAAAGCCAGAAGCAAAAGTATCACAAGTTTATGGCTGGAATCCAAACCTTTTATATCCAGAGACGGGTCTTTTTCAGCATAGCCTTTAGACTGTGCTTCCTTAAGAACAGCTTTAAAACTTGAGTCCCGGCTTGACATGCTGGATAATATATAATTAGAAGTGCCATTCAGGATCCCAAAAACACTGGAAAATTTATTACCAACCATTCCTTCGCGTATCGCTTTTATAATAGGGACACCCCCTGCAACGCTTGCCTCAAAATATATTTCTTTATTCAAGTCTCTGGCTTTCTGAAAAATCTCCCCGCCTCGAGATGCCAGAAGCAGCTTATTCGCAGTCACGACATGCTTGCCTTTTGACAACGCTTTCATTACAATTTCTTTTGCAGGATGGATGCCGCCTACCAGTTCAACAATAATATGGATATCAGGGTCGCTTAACACCCTGCTGACATCTCCGGTAAGCATGCCTTTGGGAATATTCACGTCTCTTTTAAAAGATAAATCTTTATCGCAAACTAATGAAAGATTAAAGTCTATGCCGGTACGTTTCAATAATAGATCTCTCCGCTCCATCAAAAGCTTTGCAACGCCGGATCCTATAGTCCCAAAACCTATCAAACCGATATTTATTTTATTTTGTAATTTTTTATTCATAATTCGCCAACCTTTTTATAGAATCTTTTATTTTCTGTTCAACCGCTATAAAGCTGGCTCTCGTTTCATAAATAATACTTCTTGCCCGCTGTGTTGAATTAACAACTTGCGCCTGCACTATAACATAATCCAAAAACTCAGGCAACTTAAGCTTGATCTTCAATATAGTGCCTTTTTCAAAGCTCTTGTCAGAGATAAATGACAGCCCTCCTTCGCTTAGATCCTTAGTCTGAGATACGTTGTATTTTAACTCTCCGTTTTTTACAGGCGTATATGAAACAATATAGCTTCTGTTTATCCTCTTAAATTTTCTTCGATTAGACTGATTAGAAGATTCTTGCTCGCTACTCATGACAACACCGCCTTTTATATTTTGATCTGCACATAAGGCCTGCCATAAACCCGAGCGACATTGCTTTTTAATACCAACTCTTAGCGAGTGGTTTATGGTCGGGACGGCTGGATTCGAACCAGCGACCCCCTGAACCCCATTCAGGTGCGCTAGCCAACTGCGCCACGCCCCGTCTTTATGCAACCAGTATTTTCAAAGAGTTTCGAAACCTGAAGTTAAGTATACATTATTTTTTCAACCCTGTAAAGAGTGATTTCCTAAATATAGTATTATTTAAGACTTAGAATGGCAGGCGGGATATTATATGGTTGTTGCAGCCTCTGTCATGCTTCTGCGGGCCTGGCCTGCTCTTATGGTTCCAGGCATAAAGGGCTTATTAAACTTCATCATAATTTCTTTATTCATCTTATGTCTTCCCGGGATTTATATGCTGTTCTTTATCCCTCTCAGTCCTGACAAATAGCTCTTCAAGTGAATCCAATGATAAAGAGTGTCTCCCTTAATAATGATCATTATAATTTTTTCAATATCTTCTGCTTCCCTCATCCTGTCTAATTCCTGTTTTGTCGGCTCCAGCTGCTTTCTTGTCGGGCGAAGCAAATCTCCTCTAAACATTGCAAGATATGGCTTAATCTCACCTACATGAGATTTTACCCGTTCTGGAATTTTATAGACGTTAGCTCCTATTTCTATTGGCTCCAAAAGTCCTAACGTAAGAAGCGCCCTTATATCATATCTTACAGTAGACGGAGTTCTTCCTGCCAAGCCGGCAATCTCTTCTTCTGTAAAAGCAACATTTATGTTTTCAGGCAGAGTAAGCACGGTAAACACATTTAACACCGAGCCTCTTGGCAGCGCCGGATGTAATACAGTTCTTACAGCTACACCTGGTCCTGCGAGCTTAACTTCAATTTCATGTTTCCAAATAGATAAAATATCTCTGCTTACGAAGTAAAAATTATCACCTTTATCTATCTCCGCAAGCGCTATAGACAACGCCTCATGCAATCGTTCCAATAATTCCCTGGATTCTGTTTCTCCGAATTCGTTTGCAATACGATTTACGCTAGCCCGAGGAAGCAAGAAATGAGGATCATTTACAGCAAGGCCGGGATAGTAGCAAAGATTGAATATAGCATCCAATAAGCGCTTATTTTGAGCTAATCTATCGGTTTCGGGCTTCCGCCAACTGCCGCTGAAGTCCACCAGCCGATCATTTACCACATTGTCAGGGCCTGACCCCTCATAAGAATACCTATAATCTGTGAGTACCGGCACAGCCAGCATAGCGACAATAGCATTACTGAAGCTTCCAATTAATCTTACGGAAGAACCCTGCGTAAGCCTGCTGGCCAAGCTTACTCCCTGAAGCTCTTCTTCCAGTACATAAGGAGAACCTGGTATTATCTGTAATAATCGTGACGCATAAGGTTTATCGCTGAGTAAAACCTGTTCAATATGCGCAACGAACCAGCCTTGTAAAGCCTGGGGAATTTCGGGTGAACTAAATCTCTTGATACGCATCCTGATATCAGGATAGCCGGCAAAACTTACAACGAACTGGTGTAATGCCCAATTACCACCATGCTCAACTATATCAATTTTAACTTCAATAATTTCATCCAGAGAAATCCTTTTGCCCAGCAAAAGTTCTAATGCAGCCACATAATTAAAATCCGCTATCTTTTTCTGAAAAGCTACAGGCACATTTTTGCCAAAAACAATCCTTTGTTGATCCCGGCGTTGAACAGCAGGGCGCATAACAGGTAATAAGTCCTCAGAAAAACCCTTCAGCACTCCTGCTTCTCCTTTGTATGACAGGATATGGCGTGCTACCCGGGCGCGGTCCGAAAAAACTTTTTGCGCATCAATAGCAGCATCTCCGGCATTTAAAGCTACTGCTCCTTTGGCCTCTGATATATTATTTATAAGCTGGGTAAGATATTTATCCTGTTCTCTGAATATCTGCCTCTGGAAAGCCCTCAAGATATAATGAACCCTTATCGACTGGTCTTTTATATTTATCCATCTTGCCCTGCCTTCAGCTAGCTGGAATTCTATGTGTGATATTTCTCCGGGATGCCCATCGAAATACGCATGCGCTATTTCATGGAACCAGGCTATCGGATTATCTTTTAGATATCGGGATACTGCTACAATATCCCGCATACCCAGGCCTAAAAGGCCTCTATTATTATCTTCGAGAATCAGGGCGCTTCCGCTTCTTACAAATTCATCTGTATACCAACGTATGATCCTGCCTACCATTGGGTTTGCGCTCATTACCATCAGCTGCTGCAGAATTTCATTTATCTCCCGTGACGGTGCGCGTTGAGCATTTATATTTATACTCTCTATTCCTCTCTGAGGCCTTTCTGTATCAATTAATTTTACAGAAAGAGCATTTCTTTCCCGATCATAAGAAGCATATTGAATAGAAAAATTGCCTATGGCTCCTGGCCCTTGATTTTCCCAAATATTTATGGTTTCAGTTATGCGGTTATAAGTAGATTCTCCCCCAATAGGAACTCTCAGGCGTGATTTATCAGCTATATCTATCCCATATGCTGTGTTATTAAAAAGAAACGATACAGCTGCAGCCAATGAAATAATTCTTATGTTTAATACTTTTTTAAACTTTATCATAATCTGAACAAAAAAATAGCCTTTCCTTTTTTAGGCTGTATTAATGTTGTATTTAACTAATATATATTATACCACAGAAATAAGCGGGCTTCAATTTATCTTGATTCAATTT
>Ga0172369_10001300_pt1 | contig 36089 bp, 22 predicted proteins | sample LakKiv25m_FD_114539 | JGI IMG/M metagenome (GOLD analysis project Ga0172369, IMG submission 114539) | Freshwater microbial communities from Kabuno Bay, South-Kivu, Congo - kab_022012_11.25m | ecosystem: Environmental > Aquatic > Freshwater > Lake | place: Democratic Republic of the Congo... | reverse complement strand
TTGTGATTTGAATACAAATTCAATCCGAATTTTTCAGCAATATATCTTAATGTCTGCTCTGAATAAAGACTTATATGCTGCCCCGATTCGAAACTATAATAATCCCATTTGTCGGGCTGTGGGAAATTTCCCGAATAAAGCTCAGTTGAAAAAATGATATTATCCGAAAAAGAAAGCAGCCTGATCATCTCATCCATTGGATTTGAAAAATGCTCAAAACACTCAAAGGAGGAAACCGCCTCAAATTCTTTTTCGCCATCAAGAGAAAAGTTCAGGGCAAAGAGATTCTTTGTATATTTATCATCCCAGAAGAAATTATATCCCTTATCCCGCATGAGACGGACAAAAATGCCGTAGCCTCCTCCATAATCCAAAAACTCTGCATCAGCATCCAGATAAAATCTTATTATAAATTCAGTCCTGAGGGAAAACAGAATATTTCTGGCTAAAATGCCAGTGTCTTCGTCTGCGATCGGATTCTGATATGCCTCATCAAGCCAGTAAGGATTTTCTGTCTGGATCAATCCGCAAGTGGGACATTGGTAATATTCGACATTGTGCTTCTGAAGAATCCGGCGCTTAAAAATAGGATTAATATCTGTTTTACAAATTCGGCAAGGCATTGGCGAGGAATCCTAAAATCTGTACTCTAAAATACAAAATTTCGAGATACATGGTTTCCGTTCCGGACAAATATTCCCATCCTGATGATATTTCACTGAATTAAATGTAAACTCAGAGATCAGTCTGAAACAGAACCGGATTCCCTCCTGACGGGCATTGTCATACACCTGCATCCGCCCCCGCCTCTCGAAAGCTCTGAGCCCGGAACTGTGATAACACAATCGCCTTTAGGCAGGGTATCTTTTCCTGATAATATATCTTCTGCCCTGAGGATTTCGAAACCTGAATCAGACATTGCCTCAAGGGTATATGAATTCCTTCTATAAGCCATAACTTTCCCGGGTTCGATAGCAAAAAAATTGGCGCCGCTATGCCATTGCTCCCTTTCCTGTATATAATCTTCGTTATCGCCGCCGCAAATCACAGGCTCCATTTCCATTCCAAGTTTTTTCAAAGCCCGGAGCAGATTTGCTTCTTCTTTAATAGAATGTATTTTGCCGTTATCTACAGTTATATTAACTGTCTGAAAAGCATGCTGATTGAGAATTACCTGCTCATAAATGCAGCATTTATGTTCGGAAAGGAAAGTGAAAACCATATCAAGATGAATGAACGATTCCGGTTTCAGGGGTAATTCCTGAACAAGGATATTCAGTCTCTTATTCTGTTGTTTGTAATGATCGACTAAATAATCGATACCCTGAGTTGATGTCCGGGATCCTGTCCCGACGAGTATAACATCATCCCGTGCTATAAGGATATCTCCTCCCTCCATTCTCACCTTGGCATCAAAAAACGGCATAAAGCGGGGATTAATAATGTGGCAGTTAAGATCGGGGTGATTTTTAAAGATCGTCTGCATAATTATTGCTTCACGCTCGCGGACAGCATTCGAAAGATTGCAGATCAGCACTTCATTATTTAAAGCAACAGAGGAGTCCCGCGTAAAGAAAAAATTGTGGAGCGGAGAAAGCGAATACCGCTCTTCACTCAGGAATGAAGTCAGGTTGTCAATTTTCAGTTCCACACCTTCGATAAGCAGATCGGTCAGCTCCCCGGCTTCGAGTGCAATCAGTTCATCTTCAACATTTTCTGCATTCTCATTCCTGCAGATAGTATATAACATATCAGTTTTAACTTCTTCATCCATCAAAACATCTGTAAGGAGTTTCTTAATCTCATATACTTTCGTGACAGTTTTAAGAAATGAGCTAAAAACAGAATATTCCTCTCCGGCAACTGCGAGATTTAAAATATCGCTGTATAGTGCCCTTTCAGCATTTTTGGGTGTCATATTTTCAACTTCATCACCCGGAGTATGTATTATTACACCGCCTAATTTTCCTATTTCAGAATTAACAGCAACTTCCATATTTCTCCTAAGGAACTACCCAAATACCGTTTTCGATCTTTAATTTGACATCATCAAGATAGACATCATAGCCTGCGCCGCCTTTCCTGAAATCAGCAACAATATCAACATGCTGAGCTGAAATATTCTGTATGCCTCTTGAAATAAGTTCTGATTTCTGAATTGCCATCGAGTGAAAACACTCAGGGTAACTTGCACCAATTGCAATATGCAGTGTCGCGCCGACTTTTTCAACAAATAACGGATGCTTAAGAACTTTTGTAATACCATTATTCATGCCTAACGCTACTTCCCCAAGTCTGTGTGATCCTTCATCGGTTTCAATAATTTTGGCGAGCGCTTCATAGCCGGTTTCCGCGCTGTATTCAATAATTTTACCATTTTCGAATCTCAGGTATATTCCCTGTATTGTTGTACCGCCCTGAAAAACCGGAAGATCGACATAGATCTCACCCTCCGTGCTATTTGTAACAGGCGAAGTGAAAACTTCTCCATCCGGGAAATTTCTTTTACCTGTACATTTAACAGCGTCACATCCTTCAATATTAACAACGAGTGTAAGTATCTCATCCGATCCGGGCTTTCTGGTTTCGATAGTCACTGTACTCGAATTTTGCATAAGGCTGTAAATATCTTCTTCCACTTCCTCCAGATAAACCGGATCGACTGTGGATGCAGAAACTATCACATCGGCGTACTGCTCAGGAGACATGCCTTCAATTTCAGCAAAGCCCGAAGTCGGGTAAAGAGTAAGTACCCAGGGTTTTGCAAGTCTGATGTTTTTAATCGGCTCATCAGCTTTCATAACACTCTGGTGTAATGAAGGATCCATACCTGAAAAATTCTCCGGATTATCCACTCCGAGTATCTCGATATATTTAGTCATGGTTTCGTATCTCTCAACCATCCAGAGCGGTACTCTGCTTATCTGAGCGGCAGTTCCATGCCGCGCAATGGAAGCGCCCCAAACCTTTCCTCTGTCATTATCGGGAGCAACTATATTTATATCGGCAATACCTCCGGCGGCAAAAATTTTATCCTGCAGAACGGAAATAAGAGGCCAGCATATATTTTCACCTTTAACCATAATGATGTCATCCGGTTTTACGCCGTCAAGGGAATAATTAAGTAAATAATCCGCCCAGAGTTCTAATTTTTCTTTTGGAATCTGTAAATTCATTTTCGTTCTCCTTTCCAAAATATTTTTTGCTCTCTCAAAGTTTATAATAGCCTTAAAAATTCAAATTTCCAAAAGAATTTGACATAATATATGATGGAATTTTTTGATTTGCTCTGAAAGCGGCGTTTCTGAAAACAGATTTGATTTCTACCTTTAAAAATTGCGGATTTATTACAAGTCTCTGATGTGCTGGTTAATTATAATACAAGATGTTGAAGGACAATTCGGAATCATTACACTCAGAAAGAATGGGTATAGGCAGAATAAAGTCCTTTATATAAGGACAAGATCAAATCACATCTGAAATATCGTTTCTGTGCATAGATATGGGTGAAACTTTCAATTTTCTACAAAAACTGTTCCAACTGAAAATTCCACACTATTAATGAGTACCCGAACCTATTTGATAAGCATTAACTTTCCTGTCCTTATATTCTCCTGATTTTCCATTCTCAGAATATAAAAACCAGAGGGCAGATTACTGCCGTCAAATTTGATATTATGCGTGCCTGCTGCGAAAATATCTTCTGTAAGTCTCAGAATTTTCTCACCGGTTACGCTGTACAAATCGAGGATACATCTGCCTGTCTCGCCCATCACAAAAGAAATTGTTGTCTCAGGATTGAACGGGTTCGGATAATTGGGCAGAAGATAAGACTGCTCAGGAATTTCGGCATCGTCCTTCCCGGCAGAGGTTATAAAATCAACTGTCATATCATCAAAATACAATACCCCGTCGTCCTTTTTTGAATCATTTGTTTCCGCCAGATAAATCTTTTTCCAGGTAATCGGAAAATCGAGGACGGCATTAGGATTTGACCAGCTTGGAACAGCTTCGCTGAGTCCGACCTGTAAGAATTTCCATTGGTCAATCCAGTCGATACCGGGGCTTGCAGCAGTGAAATTTATAAGAAATTTTTCATTGTCTTTGTCATTAAACTCACCTCTGAGCCAGTGACCTTTGCCGTCACCATAAACAAACAAACCGATTTTATCAGGTGTCCCGGAAATAGGGATCGTGCAATTCAGATATAAAGCGCTGGTGCCTCCGGTTGTCAGGCTGTAATTCATTTTTGCCGACGAAGATGGTGATATAAAAATAGTGTTATCAAGAGTAAGGGAACACTGTGCAAGATTCACAAGTGTTCCGGTCAGATTCATCCCATTCAGGTCGCTGAAATCCTCAACAATTGCAGATGCTGAAAAACCTACAACAGCATTTACCTCTCCGATAACGCCGTCATACTTCGCGGTAATCGTTCCCTCACCAGCCTGAAGTGCATGGAATAGTCCGGTGTTCGAAATTTCACCGATCTCAGTAGAACAGAGCCATTCAAAAGTATCAGGCTGAAGCTGCACAGGATTTCCCAGATTGTCGAAAGCTTCGGCAGTCATCTGCTGGATTTCACCGGTTTTTAAAATCACCGGATCAGGGGACAGTATAATACTTGTGAGCCTTGTAACAGTTACAAAAACCGAATCATCAATTGCTCCGGTTGAAACAGTAACATAACCGGAGGCAGTATCAGATGCAGCAACAAACTCACCGTCTTCGCCAATGAGTCCGATTGCCGGGTCGCATGACCATGAAACCGGCGCTGTATTCAGGGGAAGCGGATTATAATATTCATCAAATCTTTGCACATCGAAATTCAGATCTGCGCCTGCAGCCACAAAAACTTCGCGGGGACTTATCCGAAGGTGGGCAAGTGGTCCTGTCGGAGCTGATGAAACAACCAAAAGCGAATTAGCTACGGCTCTTTCGCCGCCGATATCGGAGGGGCTGTTTTTGATTTCGCCCCGGACAAGCATTGTTGTCGAACCACCGCCATCGAGATTAAGAGCCTGATAAACTCCCCAGCTTTTCATATAAGTAGCCAGTTCAACGTATGACATTCCAACGCTGTATCCGGCTTGTCTTCCGTCAACTGTAATAAGATAAAGCATTGTTGAGTCACTGTTAAACCCTGCCGCCGTCCGGGGATGACGATCTCCTGTACCCACGACAATGTTGCCGTCAACTATCAGTTTTACATTCCCGCCGATAAGTTCATCAAGATATTTAGGCGCAGGTGAAAAATTCATAACAAGGTGAAGTGTGTCGCCAATATTCACTTTCGACAAAAACTGTTCTCCCGTACCGTGACCAGAAAGCACAGCTTTACCAGCAGGGATTGTAATATTGCCGACGGTGGTCTGCTTTTGCTCAACTACAACCGTTGTTGTATCATTCGCGCTCCAGGATTCAATAGGATTGATTATTACTTCAGTGCCCCATGCATTGGTAGCGGTACTGGATCCGAAGTATGAGTTGTACAATACAAGGAAATTTTCCGACCGTTCATAATTTACTGAGTTTAAAGTGCCATTGCCGCTGTCGCTTATAACGGTTCCTGAAAAACTAACATCTGCAATAAGAGGCTGGTTGGATTTACTAAAACCTATCGTAAACCAATCAAAATCAGTTTTAAGAATCTCACCATTCGAAACCTGAGCCCCAAGCGGAAGTCCGCTTCCATCATAGAAATCGCCATTGACCGCACCAACTACTCTATGCCCTTCATGATCGTTCCTGCCCGCCATTGAAGATGTGCGTTCATTTGCTCTCAGTCTGTCATTCGCTTTTACAGTTTTAAGACTAATAAAGGGGTTCGTAAGATCAATTCTCAGAACATCGAATTGCCACGGTCCGGCCGGATCGTATTCTTCGAAATACCAGACTCCCGGTCCCACCTGAACGCTGTCTCTTTCTCCTGCATAAAGGTTAAGGGTAAACAAAAACAAAAATGCTAAAAAATATTTTTTCATATTATCTATCAGTTTAGTAAGAATTACCTTAGTGAAGCATTCAAAACTATTTCAAATAACTTTCCACAATTTCGGAAATATTTTTGAAACGAAGAACTTTAAATTCTCCCGGGCTCAGTTCACCCAGCATGAAATTACCTACGCTGATCCTAACAAGCCGGAGAGTAGGAAAGCCGACTGCTGCCGTCATACGCCGAACCTGCCTGTTTCTTCCCTCAAATATTTTCAGACTTAACCAGGAATCGGGGACTGATTTTCTGAATCTAACCGGAGGAAAACGCTCCCAGAGTTTCGGGGGATTAATAATTTTCACATCAGCCGGCTTAGTTATTCCGTCTGACAGCTCAACTCCCCGGCGCAGTTTACCTGCTGCATCCTTACCAGGGATCCCTTCAACCTGCACATAATATGTTTTAGGTAATTTATTTACGGGATCAGAAATAAGAGCCTGAAGTTTTCCTGAATCTGTGAGGATCAGCAGCCCTTCACTGTCCCTGTCCAGCCTTCCTGCAGGATAAACATTTTTTATTGAAATAAAATCAGCAAGTGTATTACGTTTTTCAGAATCAGTAAACTGACTCAGCACATCATACGGCTTATTAAAAAGTACAATCCTGATCATCCGGTGAGATTTGCCTGATCTGTTAATAACAATTGAAAGAGTAAAAAAAACCAGAAAACTCGTTTTATTAAAATAATAAAACACACGGATTGGAAAGGAAGCTATTTTCTTATATCCTCAATTCTCCATAGTCCAAGTGATTTATCACTGAAAACACCATCCATTTCAGTACACTTTTCATTAAGTAAAAATGCCGGAGAAGGAAGATTGAAGGGATCTTTTCCGAGATTTATGGGTCTCCATCCACCGGTTGGAATATCTTCATTCAATTCCTCATCGGGAAATGTTGTTGTCATAAAATATTTCGACCTGCTAATGCTCAGATTTTCCAAAGTCCGGAATATATCGCTGAATGAAAAATGCACCAGACAATCCCGGCAGAAGATAAGGTCGTATTCGCCAATTTTATCGGAGAGCAAATTGAAATGGAAAAAATCGATGTTATCAGAGGCATATACTTTTTTATTCCGGCTGACTATTGATTCCACAATATCGCCGCCGGAATACTTAATCCCGGTAAGATCAAGATGCCTGAACCAGTTGAAATCACCGCAGGGTATATCAAATATTGATCTAATACTGAACTTACTGAATACATCCGGCAGAAGCCTCAGAATTTCTTTTGTCTGAACTGCGGAAGAGCCTATCCCTGAGACTGATTCAGGCTCCGTCCAGACATTTTCTTTTTCAATCTCACGGAATATTTCTTCAGTCGATTTGCCGATAAATCTGCTGCCGTCCGAGTATCCATATAATTTTGCGCGCTGCATATTTTTCCTGCTGAAATTTCAAGATAAAAAATAATAAATCATTTCCTTCTGAATTATTTGATGCTTTCTATTGCAGTAATTCGATTTCCCTCATATTAAGCATAAACATTCTGAACAGGGTCAAAACCTCTGTGTATTTTTCTTAGTCACTCATATTTTAGACTAATGAAACGTATAGCACCTTTGCCTCAAAGAATAATTGTTCTATTGGAACCCCTTCCCCAAAATTATGTCCTCCATGTTTTTATTCTCTTTTTCTGGTTATGATGAACAAAAAAAGATAAAAATTAAAATCGTATTTCATTTGTTCTGAATTAAAGGAAATGTTACTTGCGAGAAAATAAGGAATTAGCATATCACCTGGTCATTGAAAGTGATTTCAGCACTCTTCACTCTCCACCACACAATTATAGTCCGGCAGACAACGGCGAGAGTTCCCCGTTGCGGGAAAAATCATTACGAAAAATTAATTGCGTATTTTTGATAATATGAGAACAATTTATTAGCAAGGGCAATCGCCGAAAAGACCGAGGTAAATATTTTGTACGAATATCAAAAAAATCAGAAATACTTCGCACAGGTTCCGGGCTTAATGGAACCGCTTTGTGAAGCGGAATTCAAAGAACTTGGTGCTGTGGAAACCGAAATTACTTACCGTGGCGTGTTTTTTACCACGGGAATACAGGCGTTGTATAATATCAATTATAATTCGAGGCTTTGTTCAAGAGTACTGGCGCCGCTCGTCTCTTTTCCATGCCATACAACAGAAATGCTCACAAAAAAAGCCCGTTCAATTAAATGGGAAGATTTTTTAACTGTAGATCAGACTTTTTCAATTACCTGCACAGTATCTAAAAGCCGGATAAATAATTCGCTTTACGCTGCCCAGTGTCTGAAAGATGGGATTTCCGATCATTTCCGGGATATTTTTTCAAGAAGACCAAGTGTGGATACGGTTTCTCCCGATGTCCGTTTTAATCTTCATATCGAGAAGGATAAGGCTCTGATTAGTCTTGATACCTCCGGGGAATCCCTTCATAAACGAGGGTACAGGCTTAAGGCCGGAGAAGCTCCTATGCAGGAAACCCTAGCTGCAGCGCTTGTTAGGATAAGCGGCTGGGATGGGGAAATTCCTTTCTGGGATCCGATGTGCGGTTCCGGTACAATAATTGCCGAGGCCTTAATGCATTATTGCAGAATTCCGGCTCAGTATCTCAGAAAAAATTTCGGATTTTTCAATATGCCGGATTTTGATAAAGCAATTTGGGAATCAATTAAAAAGGATTCTGACAGCAGGATACGGCCACTTCCAAACGATATGCTTTTAGGCAGTGATAAATCGCAGATTGCAATACGTACAGCCGAAGAAAACATTGCTCCCTTGCCCTTTGCAGATTCAATAAGCCTGAAATGCCATCCTTTTGAGCATACTGCCAACTTTGAGAATGGAGTTATCGTTACCAATCCGCCTTATGGGATCAGGTTAGGCGAAAAGGACGCCGTTCAGAAATTGTACAAGGAACTCGGGGATTATCTGAAAAATAACTGCAAAGGCACAACCGCTTTTGTTTACACGGGTGACCGTGAACTGGCAAAACATATAGGTTTAAGACCATCAAAAAGAGTAGCTTTGGTTAATGGAAAACTTGAAGGTGTTCTTCTTCGAATTGACAGTTATGCAGGCAGCCGAAAGAATAAGTATAACAAACAGGAATCTGAGCAGTAAGAACCGGCCAAATTATATATTATCCAAAACTGATAATGCAGGCAGCAAAATGAAATCTCCGATTAAAATTTCAGATAAATTCCCGGACACACCAAAAATGCCGGTTTTGTTTCTGGGGCATGGGAGTCCTATGAATGCAATCGAGGACAATGAATTTGTTCGGGGCTATAGAAAAGTTTCATCCGAAATCGCCAAACCTAATGCAATACTCTGCATATCGGCACATTGGGAAACCAGAGGCACTTATTTCTCAGCATCGGAAAGACCAGAAACCATTTATGATTTTTACGGCTTCCCGAAGGAATTGTATCAAATTAAGTATCCTGCTCCAGGCAGTCCTTATCTGGCTTTCAGCGCCGGGAAAAGTATTAAAAAGGCAGAGATTCTTATGGATCCAGACCGTGGACTCGATCATGGAGCATGGTCTGTCATAAAACACCTGTACCCGCAATCATTCGCCCCGTTACCATTATGAACTCGCACGTGAATTATCCGGATTGAGGAAAAAAGGCATTCTGATTTTAGGCAGCGGCAATATAGTACATAATTTGGGAATGGTTGAATGGAAAAGGCTGGGCGAAGAGAACTACGCTTATGACTGGGCAATCGAAACCTGTTCTGCTATGAAAAACTATATGCTGAAAGGAGATCACAAATCACTTATTGATTATCCTGCGTTAAGTACCGACTTCCGGCTTTCTATCCCGACTCCTGAACATTTTCTGCCTTTGCTTTATGTTCTCGCTCTTCAGGAAAAAGGGGAAGAATTAAGTTTTTTTAATGATAAGGCTGTCGGCGGTTCAATAATGATGACTTCGGTGCTTGTCGGGAAGTGAAACCGTTTCAGATTGTTAATTTAAAGAAGCGGAATAATTTCCTGATAAAAATTATTCCGCTCCGGGAATATTACGGTATCATCACATCGTTTGCGCCAGTAGCGAGCCGGTTTTTAGTTCGAAGAGTTTCCTTCTTCAGATTTTCTGAAGTTGAAGTCTGATTAATAACCTTTTCCAGTGCTTTAATTATTTCAGGTTTTTTCAATGAGAAACTGAACCATCCTAATGCTTCTGCCATATTTATACGAATCTCATCAGGCATATTTTCATCCTGTAAAATCGAAATGAGTTCCGGTACTGCTTCAGTAAATTTATAATTTCTGAATGTCCTGACACCCTGTTGTCTTTTTGAAAGTTTAAGACTGTCGTTTTTTATTGAAGTTATAACTTCGTCAAAAATCCAGGCTCTGTTTCTTTCGAGCGAAGGAACCAGACTGCTCATTATCAGGTCTTTTGAAGCAATTTCAGGAAGATCATTAATCGCCTTTTTTGCTGCCACAGCCGAACCGCTTATATCAATAAAGCCCAGCGATGACCTTCCGTTAAAAACAACTCTTTCCGATTCGTCATGAAGAACGGCATCAACGAGCAGGGGTAGATATGCTTTATCCCCGACTTCCCCCATCCATTCGGCGGCTTTACGCCTGATAAGTTCGAAAGGATCGTTGATAGCATGGAACAGAACTTTCCGGAATCCGTCTCCGTCAATTTCCGCAAGTGATTTTAATGCATGGAGACGAACATTGACTGATTTATCTGAGAGATATATCCTTACGAGTTCATCTTCGAATTTATCCTTGAGATTATAATACATTTCTCTTACAGCAGTCTCTCGCAGAATATCATCGGCGCTCTTCAGCAATTTTTCCCATTTCGACGCATTGTATCTGTCGAGAACAAGCATTTTGTTAAGATCAATTTCTGAACTTCCTGTAAAACGGTAAGTCGGATCTCCAATAAGATGTGATTCAAGCAGATTAATTTCTCTATGAACAAGACCTGTACGGACACCTTTATCAAGCCAGCCTAAAAACTCGTCCGCCCATTTGTCCTGTAATACATTTACCGAATTAGCCGCACCAACCACAACATTTCCATTTCCGAAAACATATTCTCCGGCAATGTACTCATCTAAATGAAAAGATCCGTTAAAGCATTGATCGAACATAATAAATTTAGCCTGAGGGCTGATATTCCTTACATCGCCAATGTGCATATCAAGTCTGTAGTTCACTATCGAATCAGCGGCAATAAGTGAATCGCCAAAAGTGCCCTCAAACCAGGATGCCGGAACGTCAAGGTCTTTCATATAATTCTCTTTTACCTGTTCAACCTGCTGGTTCCGCCTTTTTGCAGTTCTCAGTTTACTCCGAAGATACATCTTGACCGATTCAATGTTTTCGTTAACATTTCTGGGAACTGGAAAACTCAGGAAGAGCTGGATATCCGTATCACCATGAGCATGAAACAAAGCGATGTCAAGTTCTTCTTTCTGAAGTTCCAGCATTAGAATTTCTTTCATCTCCCGGCTCATTTCATGAAGGAGGTTTTTGATCCTTCCACCGGGCTTAAACAAACCCGGGAACTGTTCCTGCAGCGACAACCTTTCATCCGCCCAGGCAGTCAGTGATTCTGAAAGATATCCATGACCCAGAAAAACAAAAGCATTATCAATAACATTTATTTCTTCTTTTATTTTTGCAATGCGGTCAAGGTATTTTGAGATAGCAGCATATTTATCAATGTTTACTCCCGATGGTTTTATCCGGGCAGAGTATATTTCACGCTGAATCCTCTGAGGTGAATCGGGACTTAGGGAATAATAATATGCGAGCGTGTTTACCGTATCCTGCGACAGGTACTCGAATTTCAGATCGAAATCATCATAAAATCTATCGGATGGAACTGAAGATCTATACCATGGATATTTATCTTCATCAAGCTTAAAAGCAGATGTCATATGCTGAGCATTTCTGATCATCGGTATTGGGATTTCGCCGACAAAAACAACCCCTTCGAGCATTGGTTTGGAAGAATACAGTTTTAATATCTCATTTTTTACTTCTTCGGGAGTTTTCCAGTCACTGTAAACAACATAAGCTGATAATCCGTCTTTTTCTATTGCATTTTTATAACTATTAATCGCTGGTTTACAATTTTCATAAGTTTTTGAATCAGCAATTATTGCAAAAGCTGTTGGATGGGTCTGCCCCGGTTCAATAGTCTGAACCTGAGCTGTTTTAACCTGTGACAGGATTATAAAAACTAATAGTACTATTTTTATTTTTCCGGGCATACTAATTCCTTATTAATTCATTTTCCGAAATTGAAAAATCCAATATGGATGATTCACTGTGTTTTATTCTTATTTCATCAATAGCATCTTTTGAACTGAAACATAATCGCCTGCCAGCAAACGATAAAAATATATTCCACTCGAAAGAAGCTTATTGTTCAATCCCTTTGAAGCATCAAAAGTAATTCTATGCATACCTGCTTTTACTTCATTATCCAGTAATACACTCACTTCATTGCCAAGTATATCGAAGACTTTCAAAACTGCATGAACTGAATAAGGCAGTTGAAATTCGATCACAGTTGAGGGATTAAAAGGATTTGGATAATTTTGTTTAAGACTGAATCCCTGTATTAAATTATGATCGTCCATTTTGACAATTGTTGGTTCACCAATTATATATCCGACTGAAGTTCCAAAGAACGCTTTGCCTGTCGGGCTGATAGCCGAGGCATACAGATAATGTTCTCCCCGGAAAGTTGTGTCAGCACTCCAGGTCGTACCAAGATCTGTTGTCTTAAGAATTGTTCCATCAAACTGACCAATATACCCGAGAGTATCAGAGGAAAATGCAATCGTATAAAAAGATGAATCGATATCGCTGATACCATGGTCAAGATACGTCCATTCTCCGCCTTTATCAGTTGTAATACAGATAAATTTATCTCCGATCGCCATTGCAGTATTCTCATTAATTAAGGCGGCGCCCTCGAAATCCTTCGTGCTGAATTCAGCAGGAAAATTATTCAGCGAAACAGGATTCCATGTGCTTCCTCCGTCAGCAGTTCTCTGTGTCCAGAGATCAGGGCCCAGTATGACCGCAGTTAAAGCATCAAATGCAATTATATTGCCTGAAATGTAACCTGGTCCGGCAAAAGATGCCGTCTCAGACCAGGTTTCTCCTGCATCAGTTGTTTTATAAACATGATACTCGCCATAGTCATTCTGACTGAACCAGGCATAACCATTATTCGGGTCTCCAAAACTTATACCGCCGACAAGATTTCTGGATCCAGGATTAACTGGATCTAATACTGTCTGCCAGGAAACTCCGCCATCTGTGGTTTTTACTATATGATGATTTTCTTTGAGTACAAAACCGGTGTTTTCGTTAATAAATGTCATTGCCCCGGCATTGTTTCTGCCTGTGCTTGAATAATAGTTCCAGGTATTTCCCCTGGCATCCTCACTTGCATACAGATCACCATTCCGGGTAACGGCGTAGCCTTTACTTTCGGTCATACACATTGCATTTATTGAGGAGGGGGACTTGAATGGAAGTAATTCCCAGCTATCGCCGAAATCGGAAGAAGAGATCAAATGTGTTGAGGTTCCAAGTGCAACAAGGTCATCATCTATCCCTGTAATATTCTGGAGCCCAAATGCAAAATCTTCAATTTTGTTTGTCCAGGTCTCTCCGCCATCGGTCGTGTGCACAACAAATGCCTTGCTGAAACCATCACTTCCGATACCCACGCCGTTTACGGCGTCTTTAAAATAGGCGTCTTTAACTCTGTCGTAAACACCGGCAAAAGACTGATTTTTCTTCACCCATGTTGCACCTCCGTCAGCAGATTTATATGCCGGGACAATTACACCTGAAAATTCGTTCCCTTCACCGATAGCTATAATGTCTGTTGGACTCAGAAATTTCACGTATTTAAGATCGCGGAAAAAATTATCTGCAATCGGCGCTGAGTAAGTCCAGGTTTCCCCAAGATCGGATGAGTATTTTTCGATATCTTTTTTATCGCCAACAATCACGCCGGAGTTCCCTGAGAAATCAATATCATACCATCTGCGGTTTGTTGTCCCTACCAATGAATCCTTTTTTACCCACGTTACTCCGCCGTCAATAGTTTTAAGCAAATATGATTGTTTCAGTTTACCGGTAATAATAAACCCTGTATTCTGATCGATAAATTTCAGCACATCACATAAACTTAGGGTAACATGAGGTATTGCGGATCTGTAGGAATATTCCGACCATGATGCCCCTCCGTTGGTTGTTTTTAATATTATCCCGTCAAGGGTAGTACACCAGCCATTCAGGGCATCAACAAAAAACACCTTAACAATGTCGTTCGTAATACCTGAAATTTGTTCAGACCACTGATGCCCTCCATCCGATGTAAAATAGATCGTCCCATTGTTGCCCACCATCCAGCCTGTGCTGGCATCAACAAAGGCAATATCTCTCATTGTTTCTTTAAAATCGGGGCTGCTTAGTATCTGCAGACTCTGACTGAAACTAAGTGTGCTCATAATTACGAGTGCAAAAAATATTTTGTACATATCAGGATCCCTGAATATTAGAAAACTTTTATTCTGTATTCCAATGCTGAATCAAACGAATTACGTTTCTTTCCGCTAAAGTAAGAATCGGCATCTGCGGTTGCTATTCCATGGTTGAGATAGACCAGCAAAGAGCCATCGAAAATTTCATCTATCTGCATTGCCACAGAAAATTTATGATTGGAAAATTCTGACTGCTGGTAAAGTAAATCATACTGCCGGTAATTAATAAAGTATCCGGAAGCCATTCCGGATAACCTTTGGCCTTCATTCAGATTTTTTACGAAATAACTATAGGCAAAAAGCGCAGAAATATTTTGATTCAAAGCGAACTCGGAACCAAGAGTAAAATGGATGCAGTTAAATTTTGTATAAGAGAAAACATCCGAATAATGATCATTCTCTGTGATTGGAGTAAATGAAATACCTCCTTCAATTCCAATCGATAAAGAATTGCTTAATGTCTGCTGCAGTGCAGCCGTAAAAGAATTCTCGCTAAATTCTCTCTCATAATATAAAACATCAAACGCCGGATTTTTTGCCCAACCATTTTCAGAATGAAATAAATATTGAAAGTCGATCCTGGTGTCAGATAATTTTGTTGAAATTCTCACCCCGGCATCAATCAGATCGTTTTTCCAAAAACCTACCGCCTCGGGATTGATTGCATCATCTTTTATATTATTCTTCTCAAATCCAATGTGCAGGAATCCGGCAGCGTTAAATATTTTTTCCGGACAATAAGAAAATGTTAAGCCGGTTTTATACATATTCGTATAGGAATACCTTGTCTCTGTTTTTTTTCTGAATACATTGGGGAAATCGTACCCTTTGAATTTTAGTATTATCGTTTCATTTGTAAGACTTCCCTCATCTTCCCGATACGCGATATGTTCATTTTTATCAGTTACATAAAAAACAAGCCCAGTATTCAGACCACTAGTGAAAGAATAGTTCATTCCGAATTTTACGTCTATATCACGGTGTTCGGATGTGGGGCGTGGCGAAATCTGTTTAAGAGCTTCATCAACAGCATATTCGAGGCTAATGCCTGCTGAGATAGAATTAGTGATTTGAATTGCATATTCCGCATCCATTGCTATCCCATTGATTCGCGTGTTACCGGTTGTACTATCACCAATAAGAAATGGGTTTCCTGAATCATAATCCTTTGTGAAAATCCAATTCCAGTTCCTTCGTTCAAGCCGCTGAAAGGCAAAACTTCCCCTGAATTTTTGGGTGCTGTCAATTGATTTTTTTCCGGAAGCCCTCATTTGATAAAAACGATTATTTTCGGGTTCGATGAATTGTCTGAATTGACCCCTGTCATCATCTAAATCAGTTCTGATAGAAAGCACTTCATCCGATCTGCGGAAATTGAGCAATGCCGGATTGCCGCCGAAATAATATGGATTTGTTTTTTCTGGGGAGCCAAAGATAAGGGAAAATCCGGTCGGGAATTCATAAAAAGTCTGTCCGGATAATTCCGGGACAGTTAAAAATACGAACAGCAGTATAATAAAAATTCTATTCATCGGATATCAGTTCGCACTAATGAAAAGTTTGTGGTGTTGGTCGTTCGATGATCACAAAATCAACCGAAGAATTATTTTCATCTTTCAGAATTTTCCTTCCGGCATCTGAAATCAGAATTCTTTCCATTGATTTTCCCGTATAAAACTGTATTCCACCCGTTGCTCCTGCATCAATTGATTGATTCAGGATTTTAGTATCAAGTTTCGTCGGATCGTCTAGATATTCAACTCCGTCAAGAATTGTTCGGTAAGGAATAAGGAACTGGTCATCGAATGCAATCAATGAATCAGATGAAAACCGGGCAATTATCAACGAACCTTTTTCTCCGCCGATCAGCCAGTCATTTCCCGAAGGCTGATAGATACGGATCATATTTGGCACAGCCGGATTATCAACATCGGGAGCATCATCCTTATAAAACTCAAATTTCGAATTTGAAAGATCAACACTATTTGGTGCATTTATTCTGTGATCAATTGCATCTTCAGCACAAACGACAAATTCACCGGGCTGGATTGGGAAATCCTGACCGCTGCCCGGAAAAATCCATATACTTTTTGAATGGACATAGGTTGGATCATCTCTATAATTCAATCCGAGATATGAACTTGCATAAACAACTGCTATCATCAGATTATCAAGATATTGAACCGAATCGGACTGATTGAAAATCTCAACATACTTATCATGATAATACAAGCCTGAGCCCTCTGGTCCGCTGCCATAAATTTCACTTATAATCAGTGGTGATGAGCCAATAACAACTTCCATGTTAACTTCTAATGGTTCACTTATTGCGGCATTGAGCTCGATAATTCTCTCATTCTTATTTGTAAGTTTAACATTTGAGGCATCAGAACCACTGATAACCAACATTTCCTCCGGAGTCATAAAACGATTTGCAGTCACAAGATATTTATCCGAAAGTATGCCGCTAATACTCACAACACCATTAGAGTCGGAGAATAGAGTGTATTCTGTTCCGAGAAGATTTGATTTCAGTGTGACTTCTGCGCCCCTAACTCTTGAATTCCCATACAGGGTTTCCATAAAACCGGAATTATCCTTAAGCACCAGACTGAAAGTAATATTTCTTTCAACTTTTTCCGGTTTTGATTCTGTGCTAAGAAAATCGCTGCAGCTGAATAGAATAATTACAGAAATTGCTGCGAAAGAAATTTTAATGATTTTCGATTTCCATTTTTTCATATTTATCAGTTAAAATTTAATGTTGTACTGAAATCTATTCCGTAAAAGATATCCGGATTCCTTCTTTCATATGATGGTGCTGCCGGTGAACTTCTTTGCAATTTGTACAATGGTCGGTTATTAAAAAAGTTATTCACATAAAATGAGACCGCTGCTCCTTTCCAGAGTGATTTACTTACTTTAAGATTAAAAAGCCATTTGTTTGGTCTGTCTTCCTCGAGCAGTTCAAAGGACTGGACAGTGCGGCGCAGGGCTGAATATTTCACATCAATACGCTCTTCCATCGGAATATAAGTCAAAATCCCATCGGGTGAAAAATACCCGATCGCCAATGTATCATCGTACCGCGTCCGTCCATCAATTTCAAATAGTTTTTGCTGAATATGCAGGGTTAACCAGAGACCAAGTGTTTTTGCCTGTACTTCAAATCTGTAATTGAGCAGCAAATCCTTGCTGTAATACTCGTAGGGGTTGTACATCGGCATCACTTCCATATTCATAGCGGGAACAAATCTGGATGAAGAAAAATAATAACCGTTTTCGGTTCCACTTTCATTATAGACATAAGCCGCATCAATTTTTAATACTGTATTTATAACAGGTATTCTCTTTGTGCTAACCGATGCCTCAATTCCATTTACATTCTGCCATCCATTATTTGCATTCTGTAAATATGTGTCAATATAGGTGTGGGAAATAAAAGCACCATCCTCATCGGGCCAGTTTGGGAACGAACGCTTGTAATATGTTGTCGGTATCGTAATACCTTTGAACATTCCTGTAGTTCTATTAATATAACCGGTCACCGAAAAGCCCCAGAAATCAAACTGCTGATCAAAACTTGCTTCATATTTGGTCTGCTTATATCCTTTGATATTATCATTAGCCTGCCGACGGATAAAAGTTGAGACAATTGCGAAATTGCTGTCGGGATACTGTGGATTAACCACTGACACAGTATCTATTATATCGTAATACTTATCCTGTGCGAAAATCATCCCCAGAGGAGGAGACTTCGATGTGACGCCATATCCAAGCCTGAATTGCGAATTGTCACTCAGATTCATAGAAAAAGTAATTCTGGGGTTTAAAAAACTTCCATTATGTGATTCTATAAAATCCGCCTGACCAATCAGCCCCTTAAGATTGATCCCTGTTGGTCTGTATGTCTCATATCTGACGCCAACCTGTAATGTAAAGGGTCTCCAGATATTACCGGTAATTTTATCCTCGGCGTAAAGGCTGAATATCGGATAATCCGGTATATCACTGTATGTCCTTAATCTTGGAGTTGTTGTTGAAACACTTGGCGGGAAAAGGGGATCGAATACAATTCCCTCTCCTTTATTAAAATCGTTGCGATATGTTCCGCCGAAGACCCATCCGTGAAGCAGTTCTCCGGTAAAAAATTTATAATAATAATTCAGATCGGCATAGATGTTCCAAACATCCCCGTTAATATATTTTTTACCCAGATACGATCCAAACACTATACGCCCGGGCTGTGTACCTTCAGTAAGCCGGTCGGAGATAACTATATTATCCCTCGAAACCAATTGCTGAATAAATGAATTTTGCCGTGTGTAAGAAACTGATACTCTCGAAGAAAGTTTGTTGAAAGAATCGTAATACTTTGAAAAATTTCCTGTGTATTTGAAATTAAGATCCCTGTTATACCATGCTTCCCTTAAAGCATAACCCGGTTTTTCCTTATACTCATCAAATGCGCGGGTAAAACTGATTATGTTTTTTATATTATAATCGTCATTATCCCGTTCAAGAGAAAGCTGCGTAGCAATCCTTGTATAACCATCCCCCTGTATCCTGATATCTCTTTCTGAAGAAGCAAGATTAAAATTTCCATTGAGTATCCAGTTTCCTAAATTGAATCCTCCGCTCAGATTCAATTCATAAAGTTGAGGATTGTATTTAATTTTGGCAATTGACATTTCGGCAGCCGCTTTGGTCCTGACAATCATTAAACCATCTGTCAGATCGCCATAAACAGCCGAAGGTATTCCGCGAATAATTTCAACTTCTTTAATATTCTCGGCAGGGATTGAACGGAGGTCTATTCCGCTGTTGGCTGTTGAATAACCAACACCCACCTGCATATTGGCATTATTAGAAACAGGAACTCCATCGAGTACGATCTGTGTACCGAGAGCATCGCCACTTCTAATTTGGGCTTTTTCCGATGTGTTGAGTGTCGGGTTCGTAACCTCAACACCAGGGGTAAGTTTTAGCACATCGTTAAGACTTGCTGCCTGCATATGCTCAATCTCATTTGATGAGACCACCGTTTTTGTTTCAGGCGTAATCGGCAGGAATTCTGACTGGACTGTCACTTCAATCGTACCGATCTCGAATGAGGTGCTTTTTAACGTAAAATTTTTTTCAATAGTCCTGTCAGAGATTACCTGAATTTTCTGAACCACTTTATCATAACCGATGTAGGATACTTCAATAGTAAAAATGCCGGGATGTGAAATTAGTTTATATCTTCCTCTCTGATCAGCAGCTGTCCCGGTATTATTCTCTTTAATAATCAGATTTGTGAAAGGCAGAGGATTACCTTTTTCATCGGTAACAATACCGGTAATTCCTCCAGGGTTGGTTTGTGCAAAGACCTGGAAGAAAATTGAAGAAAATAAGATAAAAGCCAGAATTTTCATAAAAACTTTAAGTAAATTATAATAAAAACAGAGCGGCATCAGCCGCTCTGTTCAGCTAAGATTACTTGAGTAAGATCATTTTCTTTTGATCAGTGAAATTACCCGCTTTAATTGTATAGAAATAGACACCGCTTGCAAGCTCGCTTGCATTAAAGTCAACCTGATAAGTTCCGGCATCCTTCACCTCATTAACAAGAGTTGCAACTTCAGCGCCAACAAGGTTGAATATTTTTAATTCCACATTAGATTTTACCGCAACCTGATAATTAATAGTGGTTGCCGGGTTAAAAGGATTAGGATAATTCTGTGAAAGCGAGAAAGAAACAGGGGCTGAAAAATCAACCATAACAATTTCTGAATATTCGAAAGAACCATCAAAATCGGTCTGTTTCAATCTGTAATAAACTGCTCCGTTGAATGAAACATTGTCCTTAAATGAATAGTGACTGATTTCGGTTGTAGTACCATTGCCCTGAACAGTGCCGATACTTGTCCATTCTGCTGTACCCAGTTTTCTTTCAACCTGGAAACTTTCATTGTTAACTTCTGTAGCGGTCACCCAGCTCAATGTAACTTGTGAGCCATTGACCGAAGCATTAAAAGAGGTAAGTTCAACAGGGATCTGAGGATTGCTGTAACCCTTCAGTATCGTTCCGCCACTTCCGCCGGTCCAGAGGTCATTTCCAACTATAGCAACACTGTACAAGCCATTATTGTTGATTTTTTTCGCTCTGACCCAGTTAGTTCCACCATCCTCGGTGTAGAGTATATTGCCGTTAATATCAACTGTCCATGTAATATTTTCGTCCTTGCAACCAATACCCCAGATACTTCCATAATTATCGAATTCCGATGGGAATATAACTGCATTCCACGTCAGACCGCCATCAGTAGTTTTGGAAAGCACCGGTGAGGGTGAGTTGTATCCGCCAATATAACCGGTGAAGTCATCGAGAAAGCCGATTGCAAAAAAGCTTCCCGGAATATTTGTTACAAGAGCAGTCCAGTTATCACCGCCATCGGTGGTCATAAACGCTTTTGCAGATCCGCCGACAGCAATCACTTTCTGAGCATTGAATACTTTCAGTCCATAAACAATTGTTGTTCCGAATGGAGTATTTGTCAATGTCCAGGTGGTTCCGCCGTCAACAGTTTTTAAAATATTTCCGGTTGAACTTGCTGCATAGCCTGTAAGTTCATCTGCAAATCCCATGTCGTAAAAATCAGCTGATGTGCTGCTGATCGGATTAGTTTGCTGTGTAAAAGTTGCACCGGCATCAGTGGTTTTAAACAACTTATTATTTCCTGTTCCGGCATACCAGGTTTCCATGGTCGGCATTGCGAATGAATATACCTGAAATGTGAAGTTGTATCCTACATCATTCCAGGTTGCTCCGCCATCAGTGGTTTTAAGCAGGAAGCCGAGATTATCTGCTGTAGTTGTAGAGCCGCCGCCGGCAAGACCGAATGTACCGGTTTTGAATCTGATCTGCCTGAGAGTTTCGGTCGTAATTGTCGGGACCAGAGATGTCCAGCTATCCCCGGCATCCGTACTCTTATACAATGCGCCATATTTACCTGCCGCATAGTAAACAGAACCAAATTTTGTCAAACCATACATAGGCTCAGGACCTGAAGCAACACCTGTCCAGGAGAGTCCGCCATCTGTTGTTTTATAGATATCACCATTATTGTTATTAGTGATAAAACCGGTTGTAAGACTTTCAAAGTAAACAAAATTTGGAACAATTAGTCCATTGGAAACAGTGCTGTTCCATGTTGCTCCGCCATCTGTTGTATAATAAATCTTACCGCCGTCCTGTGAAGCAAACCAGCCATGATCAGCATCAACAAAAGAAATACCCCAGATTGTTTTAGTAAATCCTGTTGGGGTAACATCAACCCAGGTTGCACCGTAATCTGTTGAACGGCTGAGATACTGGACAGCGCTGCTTGAGGCAGTTCCAATATAAATATTGTCAGCAGATACTACTTCAAGAGCATAAATTGAATTGGTAATAGGTGAACTTAAACTGACCCATGTTGCTCCGCCATCAGTAGTTTTGATAATTGTACCGCTGGCGCCGACAGCATATACTGTGTCTGCATCAACATAATCAATTGCGTATAGCTTTGTAGTCACACCGGTAACAAGGGTTTCGCCGCTCGCACCGCCATCGGTAGTTTTGATAACAACTCCGAGATCACCGCAAACGTAGCCGATCAAAGAGGTTGGCCAGGCTGAAGCTTTTAATTCCCGACCTTCGGGCTGATCGACATATAGTGTGTTAAGTGTAGTCCCCCCGTCATTTGAGTTCAAATAAACTCCGGACTGACCGAAAGCAAGCACAACATCTTCGCTGAGAGCCTTAACCGTGTTCAGAGTATTTCCCTGTGGTTTAGGGTTCTGCCATTCCCATTCGAATGACTGTGCAATTGTCATCGAAGTTATTATAAGAACTCCGAGAAGAAGTGTAACATATTTTTTCATTAAGCACCTCACAGATTTGTTAAGTAGTTAGTTAAAAATATCTCTTAAAACCTGGCAGAGTTTCCCGTGAAATTCAACAAGGAAACTCCCGCCATTAAAAGTTTTTTGTGATAACTGTTTATTAACAATCACCATTTAATTTGTCTTATCGTTTTGCACTTTTTCAACCTAATCAATAAATCAGTTTAATATTTATTTATGATTTAGTCAATCTCATCCGGGTCGATTTTCACATCAACAGCACTTGTCACCGTACCATCAGGTTTAATCTTAAACGGATTTTTCATATCCTTTGTGGTAGTCTGAGTGGTAAAGACTGTCAGATTTGGTCTCACAAGTGCTTCTTTAATTTTCTCAACTGTTGTTTTTGAATTATGGAAATATATGTATGCCGTTGGTCTCTCTTCCCATCTTGTAGATAACCGGACGATTCCAGAATCGGCAGAAAGATGACTTGATAATGAATTAAAATATCGACGGAAGGCAGGTATTCCGGCTTCGGGCATCGCGAAAGAAAGCACACTTAATTCTTCCGGCTGTAAATCAGCATATCCATTGAACATTCTGTCATATTCCCGGAAAATAACCTTCCTGTACTCGGACAGAGAAAGGTAGCCCAAAATTTCACCATCACCGTCAACGTTAAAATCAAGTTCGATTTCTTCTTCAACATTATTCGGTTTCTTTACTGTGATCAAATCTCTTTCAATAGCAGTTTTAATATCCTTGATATTGGTCTGAGATGCATCGAAATAGATTGATGTGATAACCGGCTCCCCGTAATTTGTTTTGAAACCATAAACCGCCGGGTTGTCGCGAAGTGTATAGAAAAGATTATTAAAATCGATAAGGTCGAACATACCGTAAATTCCAACCCGCCACTCTGCAAGAGATTCTACGCTGCCGGGTTTCGGAATATGAACCTGGACTTTTGTAGGTGAGAACAGCGATTCTTTCGCTTTTCTCTCGGTTATTACTTTTGGATCATAATAAATAACGGCGGTATGAGAAGCTGCGTATGTATCAAGTCCGATAACACCTTCAACTTTTTCCAATGCTCCTTTTAGTGACATCGAACTGCCGAAACATTGAATACTCTTAATCCCGGACTGCTCATAAACTGCATAATCTTTATCCGGATCAAAACTACCCCAGCGTTCACTGATTGTTTTGAACTCAACCTGTGTTGCAGCTCCAAGACTTAATAGAATCAGAACAATCACTGAAACAGGAGCCAGATATTTGCTGCTCTTTTTCTTGCCAATTGAAAGCGTATTGCTGTATGGACAGTGATAAACGCAGTCGGTACAGAGATTGCAGTCAATATGATTTACTTTTGAATATTCTGAAACCTTTATTCCCTGTGGACAATGAAGATCGCATATTCCGCAGCTGGTACATTTACTTGCATCCCGGGTAACCTTCGGCAGAGGCAAAAGAAAACTGCGCATAAAACCAAGTTCGGTAACAAGTCCAAGAAGAACCAGTGCACCAAGCAGCCAGATATAGCTAATTTCTGCACCCAATGCATTAATTATTACAAAGAGCAGAATAATGATTGCAGCCGGAACAATATTCAGGAAAATATTACTTAGTGCTCCAAGCGGACATAGATATTTGCACCAAAACAGGCGGAAAAATATTGAACCTAAAATAGTGATTGCAAAAGCAGCAACAGCATATCCGATAACTATGTCCGAATTACTGAATAAGTTCACTGAAGCAAAGTAAGGTTCGAACTCTTTGCAGAAGAGTTCACTTGAAGTCATCGTATAATACAAAGTGATAAATAAAAGTACATACTTCAGTGATCTTAATGGTCTGTCAAGAACTTTCGGCATCTCCATTCTTACTTTTAATTTTGCCCCGAGTGAACCGAGCCATTCAGTAATGGTGCCGATCGGACAAATATAACTGCAGAATAATTTTCCTATGATAATTACACCTACTAACAAACCAATTCCCATCATCAGTTGAACTTCACTCATCTGACAGGACATTGTACCCATGTTAAGTTTGCTGCCAATCGAAGCTAATCCGCCAAAGGGACAGTAAGATTCAAAATCAGCAATATATAAAGGATCAAAAACAGGCCGAATGGCTACATAGCCAATCAAACCAAGAATTATTAACTGAATGGTTAATCGTATCTTATTTTTCATTGCAAAACCTTAAAATTAATTACGGCTCCCCAGGTAAATTTTATAAATCCATGGAGGAATCCAAACAATGAATTCCTCCAGGTTTGACCAAATTAGCTACGTGGGTACTGCCAAAATTGCTTATCTGACAAGTGTCATTTTTTTAGTTGATGAATATGTTTCACCATTTCTGCCTGCAGCATCTAACTTATAGAAATAGATTCCGCTTGAGAGCAGAGATGCGTTAAAATTGTACTGATGGCGACCGGGGGCTAATGTTCCTTTATTTATTTTGAACATTTCTTCACCAATTGCGCTAAAAATTGTTATGGTTACATTCGATTCGACCGGAAGATCAAAACTGATTATTGTCGAAGGGTTAAAAGGATTCGGGTAATTCTGACCCAGAGAGAAAACATCAGGCTGAATGATCTCTGCCTGAACATTATCCGAATATTCAAAAGCACCGCTGAAATCAATTTGTTTCAGGCGATAATAGTATTTTCCGGCTGCCAGATTCTCATCAGCGTAAGTATATGCCGAAGGCTCTGCAATTGTCCCGTTCCCCGAAATAAAAGCGATCCTGCTGAAATTCCCGCCTTCAGTTTTTCTTTCGATCTCAAATCCGGAGTTATTGGTCTCTGTGGCGGTAAACCATTTTAATTCAACAGTAGAACCGTTAACCGAGGCATTAAAAGACTCAAGTTCGACCGGCACGATATTGTCGCCGATTTTCGTAATATAAATGTCTTCAGATCCGGCGGAAGTAAGCTGTGTGCCTCCGAAAGTTGCAACCTGCTGGAAATACCCCGTTGCAAGGTAGTTTCCCGCAAGATCACAGGCAACGCCGTATCCCTTTTCAGTACCGGCTCCGCCGGCAGAAAGCATCCATTCGAGATTCATGGATGCGTCAGTTTTAAGCATTACTACATCATCACCGCCTGCACTTGTTATCTGCACTCCGCCCAGAACCACAACATCCTCAAATTCTCCGATCAGATAAAGGTTACCGTCTGCATCTGCGACAACATCTTCACCGTTATCATCACCAATACCGCCAAAGCTCACCGCTTCGACAACCGTACCATTAGGATCGATTTTCAACAAAAAGAAATCCTGATCGCCATTGGTGAGACTATTTGTCTGAAGGTTAAAAGAGCCGAAAGTTGCTGCGCTATCGAAGTAACCAGTAACATAAACAAAACCGTTTGAATAAGTAATTCCCTGGGCTTCATCCAGTAAGCCGCCGCCGCCGTTAATCGCCCATTGAAAATTTCCATCCGCATCAAGTTTTGTAACGAAGATATCCGTTCCGCCAAAGCTCGTCAGGTTGGTTGAACCAAAAGTGGCTTCAGTATTGAACATACCCGTTACATAAATATTATTCTGCGGGTCGATACATATGTCATTGCTTTCTTCACCGGAGTTCACTCCGCCCATATTCTTAGCCCAGAGCGCTGTCCCATCGGGGCTGTATTTAACTACTGCGGCATCTCTGTTCCCATAGGAAGTAAGAGTAATATCCCCGAAGGTAGCGGTCAAAACAGTTGATGAACCAAAATAACAAGCCACGGCGCTGTTTCCGGCAGCATCAACCGCAATCCCGTATGAGGAAAGCTGTGAGGTACTGAATCCCTGTTTAATCCACAGGAGATTTCCGGCAGTATCGTATTTGGCGGTAAACATATCAAGATTACCGGCACTCGTTAATGTTGAATCACTAAATGTTGCTGTACCGAACAGATGTCCGGTCACCAAAATATTGCCATCCGGAGCAAGGACAACCGACTGTCCTCTATCGGTAAGCGTTCCGCCGCCGCCGCTAGCCCAGATCGCATTACCATACTTATCGTATTTTGCGAGGTAGAAATCGTAATTTCCAAAACTTGTAAGAGTTACACCATTACCGAAATCGCCGGTATTTTGATAATATCCTGTGGTGTAAATGTTACCGTCCTGATCAACCACCAGAGCACGTCCATAATCTTTACCAGTACCGCTGATTGGTTTAGTCCAGTCAAATTCCGGAGCTACCTGCGAGTAGGCAAGCGTTGCTAAAAGCAGTATAATTGACGCCATGAGTCGAGTTTTTTTTGTAAGCATACTCATATACTCATCCTTTTTTTATGAATAAAGAATTAATTAACATAGAACTTTAATTTCATCTTCTTAATTATTCTCATCTTATTCTACAACAAACAATTCCGAAAAGCGGTGATACAAATAATCCGCTCTCTAATAATCATTCAGTTTCCTCTTCATTGTCACTATATTTATGCTGACGTTCCAATGATTCTTTAACCAGATTGGTTTTTTCTTACATTTTCAGCGGTTCATATTTTGGATAGATTTTCTGATCCACTACACTGAGCGCTGAAAGGTAAGCCAATTTTGTTACATTTTCAATTTTTTTTGTATCTAATTTATCCACATCGTCAGTCGGTCTGTGATAATCATCATGTAATCCGGCAAAGAAAAATATTGCGGGGATCTCTTTGCGAAGGAAAGGACCCTGATCACTTGCAAAATTTAATAAACCGACATTATAAAACAACTCAAACCCGATTGATTTATTCGCTTCCTCAACTATAGCTTTCACATCTTTTCCGTAGAAAGGACCGCCAACCCAGATTTGCTTCGGGTCATTTCTCCCTATCATATCAAGATTGATCATCGCAACCGTCTTTTCCAGCGGTTTGATCGATTCAATATTTGTATAATACCGTGAACCGAGAAGACCATTTTCTTCCCCGTTGAATGCAATGAAGAGAATGCTCCTTTTCGGCTTAGCTTTCGAAAAGGCTTCCGCAAGTTCAATTATTCCGCTTGTTCCCGAAGCATTATCATCTGCACCATTATAGATTTGTCCTTTATCTTCTCGGTTTCTTGCTCCGTACTCGCCAAAACCCACATGATCAAAATGCGCTCCGATTACGATCAATTCATCTTTCATTTCAGGATCGGTTCCTTCAAGATAACCAGCCACATTTTGAGTCTGAATAAGTTCTTCATCGAAATTAATTTCGATAGTCACCTTTTTATCAGGTAAAGGTAACGATTGCGGAACATACTTTTCGTTGATCAGAGAGATTTTCTCTTTAAGATCGATACCAGAACCCTCAAACAGATCGATTGCTGCAGCTTTCGAGATGTAGAGAACAGGCATACTTTCTCTTTCGGCTTCAGGCAGCTGATATAAAACTCTCTCGAAAGACCGCATCAGCTTCTGATACTTAATTGTCATTGGCGGATCGGTTTTTAAAGGCGAACTTATTACAAGAACAGCCGCGGCGCCTTTTTTATGTGCGGCTTCACCTTTCGTGCGAGTGTTCAGATATGCTGAATTTCTTTTTTTGTTAAATACAGAAGCGGGATCATCCTCGCCAGGATAACTATCGGCTATAACGACGATTTTATTTTTGACATCTACATTTTTAAAATCGTCGTATCCATCAGGTCCATCAGTTATACCGAAACCGACGAAAACAACAGGTGCTGTTATTTTAATGTTTTTCGCACCGAAATAATGCACTAAGAAATCCACACCAAACTTATAAATGATTGTTTTCTCAATGCCATCTTTCGACTCATAAATTGAAAAATAATTTTTTTCGCTTAAAGATGATTTTTTAATGTTGAATTTTTGAAAATATTCATCGTAAACAAAAGAATTTGTAACGTCGAGTTTCTCAGTAAGCAGATTTTTACTGAGTTTAGATGTTCTTGGATCAGGAAAAACGGGAGTGAGTCCGTAACTGTAAAATTGCCGGGCAATAAACATAGAAGCAATCATATTTTCATCACTGCCGGCAGCTCTCCCTTTAAGGCTGTCCGAAGCCAGGAAAGAAACATTTCTCAGTATCTCATCTGCCGAGATTGAATTAAATGCGTTTTGCTGCTCATCAGTAAGTACTGTCTGTGTAAAACTTACTGATGTACAAACCAGGAATAGGAGAATTATTCTTTTCATATAACCTTATTATTACTTGATCAACATCATTTTTTTACTAATACTTTCACCACCCGATGTGAGATGATAAAAATAAACACCGCTCGTGAGAGAGGAGGCATCAAACCTGACGCTGTGCGTTCCGGCTCCCATAGTGCCGTTTACTAGTTCAGCAATAACTTCTCCGAGCATATCAAAGACTTTTAAAGATGTATGTGCGCTTTTATTCAGATTGAATTTGATATTTGTAACCGGATTGAATGGATTCGGATAATTCTGAGATAATTCAAATGACTCAACCAAAGGAGAGTTTTCTATCACAGAAACAAGAGGGTAATTCGTGAAAACAGTACTTTGGCTGGATACTATCCAGACAAAGCCTTCAGGATCAACTTCGACATCGTTGAGCGAATAGCCGCCAAAAACATTTGTATCGGCAATATCTGTCCATGTTTTTCCGGCATCAGTTGTTTCAAGGAAATACTTATCTCCGACTGCATATCCATGGGTTGCATTAACGAACGCAACATTTTTTATATCCTTATCCAGCCAGGGAAGATCGACATAATCCCAGGCTGCTCCCCCATTTGTTGTTGTGAAAATCATTTTCTGACCGACGAGAACGCCATTGGCGCCGTCAGAAAATTTTGCAGCCAGAAAATCATTCGTTGAAAAACCGGCAGGGACATTATTTAATGTGGATTGATTCCAGGTTTCACCACCGTCAGTTGTATAACCTGCGGCAAGATCCTCTCCGAGCACAACGCCGTTATTCGCATCATAAAATCTGATTCCAAAAAGATCTTTAAAAAAGAAATTGCCGGTTTCGGAGTAGGTTACCCCTCCATCTGTTGTTTTATAAATAACATCGGTATTATTCGCAACTCTTCCTGCAATAAAGCCATAGTTTTCATCTATAAAATAGAGCCCTTCATTGCTTGGTCCGGTCATCATTGTATCGGACATGATCGGGAACCAGGTCTCACCCATATTCGTAGTCTTGGATACTCCACGATATGAACGGACATTATAGCCTACATTCTCATTCACGAAATACATTTCCTTTATTGAAGGACATGATTTGGTGTTGTATGCGTATTGCGAACTCCATGTGACACCATGGTCGGTACTGCGCATAACCAGTCCATCATATCCTGCTGCATAAACCGAATTTCCCTTTGCCGTAATTGTATATAAACTCGTTCCGGGAATCTGTGTAAGCTGCTCCCAGGTATTCCCGAAATCAGAAGAATAGGCGGTTGTGCCACCATTCAATGAAACCCATACCTTGTCTCCGATTCCATAAACGGAATTACATGTGCCTCCGAATGGGGCATGAGTGGGTATCCAGTTCTGCCCACCATCGGTGGTCCTTACAATAACGCTTCCGTCATAAGCTGCGCCGCCAACTGAGATACCACTCATAGCGTCTCTCATATACATTGCGTTAAGATTCACATAAGTCCTGTTTTCTTCAGTCTGAGTGAGGAAAGTCCAGGTCGCACCGCTATCGGTTGATTTTAAATGGACTGACGGCTGAAGTCCAACAGAAGAACCCCATCCCGAAATATACACTGTGCTGGCATCTGCAAATCTGACAGCGCGGGCATCAGAGCGTGTATAATTAAATCCGCCAAGTGGCGGAACAGGGGCTTTTGCCCAAGTTGTACCATCGCTTGTAAACCAGAGATCAACAACGCCGACACCTCCGCCACAGGCAACGCCATGGGAAGCATCATAAAAATCCATGTCTTCAAGATCGCTTGTAGTATTTGTAAATGCTAAAACCCAGGTTGAACCGCCATCGGTAGTTTTATGAACTGTGGATGAACTCGAACTTGAGGAAAGCACCCATCCGGTATTCTCATCAATAAATTTAATGGCTTTAATATTTCCTAAAGCATCTGCAATTGTACTAACCTCCCAATTACCTCCGCCATTGGTGGTTTTAAGGATTGTAGCATTAGTGCCGCCCACAAAACCCAAATTCTCATTCACAAAGAAAACAGCCGAAAAAGTATAAGAAATATCCTGATACTGATAATTAATACTCCAGGTGCGGGCTCCATCTGAGGTTTGAAAAACACTGCCGCTGCTTCCTACCTGCCAGCCATTGTTTTCATCAAGCATAAAATTGGCTGAAATTGAAGTGTTTGTCTGATGAACCGCGACACGCCACTGCGCAGAAGTTGTAATTGTAACGAATAAAAGAAACGCTAACGTAAATAATCTTTTCATGACTACTCCCATGTATTTCTACTATATTAAAAATTCAAAACTTTCAGAGCAAAAACAATATCGGCCCATTCACGGTTAATTGATCCTGATGATGGTTTTAAGCTGCTGAAACTGGAATATAATTCAAGGTCATAACCATCCAGAATTTCAATTGATGCACCCACCGAGAATAAATTGAATGTTGCATCCTTTCCCCCAAAAACAAAATCGTTTTCGATTTTCGAGAAATTATACCCGCATCTAACTGATATCCTCCTGCTTATTTCATACTCTGCACCGAATTTGAAATTATGATCGAAAGAGGTTGCAGAATAATAACGGCTGTCGATATATTTGGAGGAATCACCGCTAAGCGATGCAATATTATAATCAGCCGAGAACAGCATATCAGATGTAACATTATAAGACACACCCAATCCGGCAGTCAACTGATTAATATCCCATTCCCACAGAAGCAGATTTCGATAAGGGTTTTTTGACCATGATTTATTAAGGGCATATTCAGTATTCAGACCGAAAGTCAAATCTTGATCGGTATAATACTTAGCTGATACACGCAGATCATAATGATAAAGTCTGACTTCACCTTCCTCAAACTCCTTGAAGGATTGATTATCTTTAACATAAGGAATCAATATCATTTCAACTGCATTTCTAAATGTTCCGGAAGCGGCAATTTCAAGTTTCTCAAAAGGAATTGCATGTATCTGAAGGCTGTAATGATCAATATCCCTTTGGATCTTATCGCTTACACTTCCCGATCTTTTCATGATGGAATAAGTATCCCCGCGGTAATAAAAATTTTCAACATCAAGCAGGTCTTCACTTTCCGCCACAATTTTTTCCTGGTAATCGATCATGGCATAATTTGCCGCAAACGTAAAATCATCGGTTATCTGATATGCAAGACCGGCATTAAATCCAACCTCACGAAGGTTTGATTCTGAACGGGTATATATATTCTTCAATCCATTCAAAATCCCATAGCTTGCCGCAGCACCAGCCTGCAAACCCGGGAGCAATTCAAAACTGTACATAAAATTCACATAAGGTCCATCGTATTTTATGTCCCCTCTGGTTGTATCAGTGAAGAAAAAAGCTCCTCCAAAGTAAGGATCATGTGTCAGCGACCGGCTCACTCCTTTGCGATTCTCGAAACGGTAAATGGTTTCGCCTAAAAATGTGCCGTCGGTCCCGAGTGTTTTAATTCCTTTGAAAGCAAGATTATAATTATTCTCTCTTCCCGGTGAAAACCGCTTTTTATAATCTCCCCAGGAATTGTTAGTCGAGGGGATCATCCGCAGCCAGGAAACTTTCTCATCATTATACAACCAAGCTGGATTGCCTGCATAATTGTATGGAGTCAAGTCATTATCCTCGTCAATCAATGCGTTTGAAACATTTCCCATCGATAAACTCCGAAGAGATTGACAAAAAGAGCTCTGCACAATAAGCAGGGATAATATAATGCCTGATACAATTTTTAACATAATATTTGCAACTCCGGGTTACTCAACGTTTTTAATTAGTATTATTGCTATTAACCCATAGATTCCCGTAAACGCTGCGATCAAAACATCGAAATAATTAAATCCATTTGCAGCTTTTCTTTTTCTTAATATTATAAAAGCGAGTATTGCCGATAATATTAGGCCCCAGACTGACTGAATTCCTGAGTGATTGAAGAAAATATCGAGCACGCCGCTTTTGGGTTCTTCAAAACTCAAAGAAAACGGAAATATCAGATTAAATGCAGAGATCGCCGCATCCTTTGAACCATCATAAAATTTATAATCGATTGCTTTAATTAATTTGTTGTTTCTGTCAGTTGCATAATTGGCAGTTGCCGTATCATTCTCGATTATCAGATTTCTGACTAAATAATCCCCCATATAAACGAATCTGTTCATAGTATGATCGTATTTGTCAATTGGCATCTCAAGAAATTTATAATCATCGTAGAGGATATAATATATCTTGTTATCTGTAGAAATTGCGATACCATAAAAATTCCGGAGATTGTTCTCCATCATCATGATAAATTTAATATTTACCCCTTCCGGATTCTTAGTGTACTTCACGAAGGGTTTACCTTTAACCATTTTTAGGTGGAAAAGCTTATTATCGGAGTCGATTACAAAATATCCCTCATCGAATGGTTTCATTGTAGATGGATTGCCTGCAATAAGTTTAGAAGGGAAATTAAATCCCGCTTTCAGCATGGCATCAGTATAGATTTTGCTTTTTGCAGCATCATTCTCATTGGTTTTTGAATCAATAAATGTTATTCCGTTCTCATCAATTCTAAAAAAATCATCGAGCATCGTCAGACGAACGCGGCCGGATTGTGATTCCATTAGAGGGAACAATTGAATCCACCTGGAGCTGCTGACCTCGGGCCCCACCCTCAAAGAAATCCGGTGCAGGCGAAGAGAATCGAGGTCCATCTTTTCGCCGTTAATGCTGTCTGGTAATATATTTTCGTATAGCAATTGGCGGTAATTGCTTGCGGGGAGGTATAATTCCCACTCGTTCCTCGAATAATTCCTGCCGGCTTCGTCTTTCCATGCGAAACCGTCAGCAGATTTACCTCCAATAAGAAACTGATTTAGAACCGGACTGTATCCAATTAATGGTTTGGAAACAGGCTTGTCAAATTTTAGCCAGTAAAAATCGGGGAGGTAATTCGCCAATACAAAAACAATAGAAACGAGAACTAAAATTCTTCCGAGTTTTGAGATTGTCATTTTATTCCTCTCTTAAAATTGTAACCGGTTAATATTGTCCAGAAAGGAATGATAAACGTTACAATTGTTAATAAAAGCAGTGCGGAAAAAGTAAAATCGCCGGTTGTAAATAAAATTGAGATCAAGGCGATTGAAGTAATAATCAATGTGATTCTTCTGGACCAGACTGGTTCAACAAAAATTGAACCAATTGCAAAGTAAACAGCGAATCCGGAGAGAATCCAGGGATAAATTGTCGTGAGCATATCCGAAACTATTTCAGAAGGGAAATAAATGCCTGTGATAATTGTGAGAAATATTTCGATGAAGAGAAAAAGCAGACCGATCAGAACAAATCCTGCAAACAGCATCTGAATAAGGATTTTATTTTCTTTAACTGGCAGATGCAAAGTGAGTTTCAATCTTGACTGCAATGCTTCGGGTGCATACTGTGCAATTCCTACAATAAAACCAATAACCAGCGGGATATACTGCAGGTCGCTGAAAAACTTATATTTCCTGAAAATAATAACACTCCACATTGTCTTAGCTTCATTAAATTCAATCTGTTTGCTTACAGTCATCCAGATATAAACTAAAACAAGTAAACTGACCAGCAGCATGGCTATGTAAGCCCACCTGACCTTTAACCATTCTTTGTATAATATTGCCTTAAACATTTTAATATTTCCCCGTAATTCCAATGAAAGCATCTTCGAGCGACATGCTTTCAAGTTTAAGATTAGTAAATGCAATTCCTTTTTGAGTCAGATATTCACTTACTTCCGATTCGCTTGCAAAAGTATAAATCACACAGTGTCCTTTGATGTTTTCAAAGTTCCTGACTAAATCATCTTTTTCAAGATTGAGATGAGCCTCCTGCGTGGTGAAATTAAACTGTCTGAAATTCTTCTGGAATTCCTTTACGGGCATTGTCAGCAGAACAGAATTGTAATCGATTATTACGCAGTCATCAAGAAAATTTTCAAGATCCTGAATAATGTGGGAGGTTATAAAAATAGTTTTGCCTTCGGCTTTTGCATATTCCGACAAATAATCAATAAAAAGCCTGCGGTAACCTGCATCAAGTCCCATTGAATAATCATCAAGGATCAGCAAATCCGGATCCTGCGCAAGCAGCAGACCAAGTGCAACCTGGGAACGCTGACCACACGACATTTTCGAAATTCTTTGCCCCTGAGTAACTTTTAATTTTGACATTAATTCCCAATATGGCTCTTTCTTCCATTTGGGATAAAACTGAGAATAAAATTTTTCGATCTGAACGATATTCATAAAATCGTATTGAATATGTCCCTCAATCAAAAATCCAACTCTTGCCTTTGTTTCAGGGCTGAGTTTGTAGGAATCCTCCCCGAACATAAGACACTGACCTGAAGCCGGTTTTAGAAAACCGTTCAGGATATTAATAGTGGTAGTTTTACCCGTTCCATTTTTACCCAGTAAACCAAAAATACTTCCCTTCTTAATACTGAAGTTCAGGTTTTCGTAAACGAGTTTCTTACCATAATAATGCGTAAGATTTTTTACTTCAACAACATTTTCCATTAAATATTCCCTTTATTTTTGTTTTCCGGGTGTTGGTGCCGGAATTATTTCCCAATCGAGAGAAGAGTCATTTGTATCTTCACCCGGTTCGCGTCTCTGCATAGCTTGTCCGCCGTATCTTGGCGGACTTAAAGCAAATCCGCGGTCAATTCTGTCATCAAGTGTTTGAACGCTGGCTGGATTAGACTGATATTCAACGCCATCAATGATCGTTGAAATATCAATTCCATCCGTCCAGGAAGTATCAGCGCCAGATGCAACGACGATAACATCGGAGACAAGATTTATAAGAAAATCTACTGTCCTGTCCGACCTTAAGTTGATTAGATTCGGAACATTTGGATTATCAATATCAGTGGTTGAATACTGATTATAGAATTCCCAGTCAGACTGACTGAGATCAATACTGCTTGCAAGTGAGTTCTTATGATTCACTGCATCTGATGCGAGCACCATAAATTGACCCGGTTGAATCGGATGAGATTTTTCACCGGGACTTCCCGGAAATTTAAAGATATAAGTTACCCCATCCATGTCACCATCTGCACCTTCATCAGCTCCCGGTCCCATTCCATCATTGTTTCCGGATACGCGCATTACGATGAACCCGTCAAGATATTTGACGGAATCGCTCGAATTGTAAATCTCGATAAACTGATCATAAAAGAAAAATATATTATTTAGCGGACCGCTGGCATAAATTTCATTAATAGAAATGCCTGAACTTGAGATTGGTTTAGCATAAACAGTATCACTGAAATCCATACCCGGGGAAACTGTAATATTCTTTAAATTTGCTATTAAAAGGATATTTGGATCATCGGGATGAGGCATACGAACTGAGATATTATAATCGGAGGCGGGGAGTCCCGGACAATATAAAAGTCCGTTAGGATCTGTGGCTTTTATCTGGATTCCATACTCGCTGCTCAAAATAACTTTAGCATTACTGAGGGGTAAATAAGCGGGATTTAGACTATCCGCAGACGAATTATATAATGCGGTAAAACTTATTACAGCATTCCC
>Ga0172369_10001297_pt1 | contig 36121 bp, 32 predicted proteins | sample LakKiv25m_FD_114539 | JGI IMG/M metagenome (GOLD analysis project Ga0172369, IMG submission 114539) | Freshwater microbial communities from Kabuno Bay, South-Kivu, Congo - kab_022012_11.25m | ecosystem: Environmental > Aquatic > Freshwater > Lake | place: Democratic Republic of the Congo... | reverse complement strand
CAGACAGAGCATGAAGTGCGCGTTGTAGCCTATCGGGTTGCCGGTGTAGAATATTTTATTGCTACCGACCGTTTTGATCTCTCAGCCGAGGATATTGCGCTTGCCTATAAGCTGCGCTGGGAAGTTGAAAAGTTCTTTGCTTGGTGGAAGCGGCATCTGAAAGTCTACCACCTGATTGCCCGGAGCCCCTATGGGCTTATGATTCAACTGCTTACCGGCCTTATTACCTATCTGCTGCTGTCGATTTACTGCCAGGAACAGTATCATGAAAAAGTCAGCATTAAGCGCGTCAGAGAGATCCGAATAAAAATCAGAAATGAATTCGCACGGCAGGAAGATATCCCGGTTAACATGAACGTGTTCAAAGAACAAATAAATGGCTTAGCTTCCAATGCAAAAACCTAACCGGAAATTACTGTATTTCTGCAGTTCCGGCCCTAACCGTACATGCTTAGCAAAACTTTTCCCTTTGATGGTGGTGTTCCACAGGTATTGGGGACCATGCCCAGCATGCCCTTTCCGGGCACAGGCACAGTTCTTCTTCCCGCATTTGCGATAATTAACCGATATGATCCCTCGTCTGAAATTACCGATTTCTTCCAGTCTCCTATATAAAAACCTTCTTTTCTCCAATAAGCTTTCTACGGTCTCTTCCATAGTGTCCTCCTGTAATCTGATTGCTTAATAAGCATTCAGATTACAGGAGAAATAATAAAATGTCAACTTCTACCTATAATTTTGTCGTACACCCGCAGCGCTATAAAGTCCTCTTTGAGGTCATGCTGAAAAATAGCGGGGCATCCGTTTTTATGAGTTGTGGCTTTTTTTATTGATTGAATTTTAATAACAACCTATCATAGTTGTAACTGATGGAGCTTCGTTTCGCTTCTTGCACTTACTGAAGGCCCGGCGGAAATAGTTCGCCTGAAGGCCCCGGCCGTGAACTAACCACGATGGTTTTATCAATTTCTTTGAAGAAGGGAGACCGTTATGCAGCTCGCAATGATTGGTCTGGGACGGATGGGAGGAAACATGGCGCGTCGCCTGCTGCGCGCGGGACACGAGGTCATCGTGTATTCGGCCACGGCGAAGACCAGGGAATCCTTTGCCGCTGAAACCGGCGCCTTCGCCGCCGCTTCTCTCGATGAGCTGGCGGCAAAGCTCAAGCCGCCGCGGGTGGTCTGGCTGATGGTGCCTGCGGCTTCAGTTGATGAAACGCTGAATGCTCTCGCCGGCCTTTTACAGAAGGGCGACATCATCGTAGACGGCGGAAACTCCTGCTACACAGATGATATCCGCCGCGCTAAGGAGCTTGCTCCTAGGGGGATTCACTACGTTGATTGCGGAACCAGCGGCGGCGTCTGGGGACTGGAACGGGGATACTGTCTTATGATCGGCGGCGAGGATGCGACGGTACCATATATTGATCCTGTTTTAGCCGCGCTGGCACCCTGCGCAGGCGAGATCCCACGCACGCCGGGACGCGAGGAAACCGGCGGCACCGCCGCACAGGGCTATCTGCACTGCGGGCCGCATGGCGCCGGTCACTTCGTCAAGATGGTGCACAACGGCATCGAGTACGGCATCATGGCTGCCTATGCCGAGGGCTTCAACATCCTTCGCCACGCCAATGCCAGCGCGAACCAGCAGGCGGTTGATGCCGAGACCACGCCGCTGCGCAACCCCGAAAAGTACCAGTACAGTTTCAACCTGGCGGATATTGCCGAGCTCTGGCGCCGCGGCAGCGTGATCGCCTCGTGGCTGCTGGACCTGACAGCAGCCGCCCTGCTCCGGGACCCGTCCCTCGGGGGATTCGCGGGCCGGGTTTCCGACTCCGGCGAGGGACGCTGGACTATTAAAGCTGCCATTGATGAGGCGGTGCCGGCGCCGGTGCTCACCGCAGCGCTCTACCAGCGTTTCAGCTCGCGCGGCGAGGCGGACTTTGCTGACAAGCTCCTGTCCGCTATGCGCTTCGAATTCGGCGGGCACCGTGAAAAATCAGCGAAATAGAGAAGCACGCATGCCTGCGCTGACCCATGGGGAACTGCCATGAATATTATTATACGGGACGATGCCGATGCTGCGGCCCGGGAAGCTGCCGCAATCATAGCCGCGGCGGCGTGCACCGCTGTGGCTGCGCGCGGCCGCTTCATCATGGCTGTCAGCGGCGGCAGCACCCCGCGAAAAATGCTGCGTGAGCTGGCAGACGAAGCTGTTCCCTGGGAGGGGGTGCATGTGCTACAGGTGGATGAGCGCGTGGCTCCTGCGGGGGGCCCGGACCGGAACCTTATCCTCTTGCGCGAAAGCCTCCTTGAGCATTCGCCGCTTCGGCCCGGGCAGATGTATGCCATGCCGGTGGAATTACCTGACCTGGGGGCCGCAGCTATGCGCTATGCCGAGACGCTGCAAGAGCTTGCCGGATCGCCGCCCATGCTTGATCTTGTCCACCTGGGCCTGGGAACAGACGGCCACACTGCCTCGCTGGTGCCCGGAGATCCCGTGCTTGACATCACCAGCACCGATGTTGCCCTGACCGGCATATACCAGCAGCAACGCCGGATGACCCTGACCTATCCACTGCTCAACCGTTCCCGCTGTATCCTGTGGCTCGTGACCGGCAGCGCAAAAGCAGGGATGCTGGCGCGCCTGCGCGACGGCGATACATCGATTCCGGCCGGGCGCATTTCCCGCGTCCAGGCGCTGGTGCTCACTGACAAGAAAGCAGCAGGGCAGCTGTAAGCAAAATGAGGGGGAAACGTTACGGTGCGGGTGTTTTTCAACAGCCGGCTATTTGGTTACTATTTTATCCTTAACCTGGATCTGCTGTCCGGGTTTAATGTCTGCTATAAGCTTCCCGATCGTCATGTCCTCCAGAACATTTATGATCCGGGCTTCTCCCAGCTCTTTAGTTTCAGCGCCGAGCTTTTTCCCGGTTATAGGATGCACGATAGCCGCGCCCTCCCGGTAAACGATGAATTTCATGTCCTTCTTGACACGGCTGGCAGCGCCGAAATCAGCATAGACATCCCTGCCCGCCGCCTTGATTACGATGCCCTCGACAAGCGGGAAGCTGTGCTTGAATTTCCAGGCAAGCCCGTTGACGATAAACTGGACCTGGGCGAGGTTCTTATCCTCCGCATACACGTCTTTTGCGTCCATAAGACCGGTGGTTTCCGTGTTGATGAGACGGGCATAGATTTCAATCGAGTTTCTGGTCTCATTGACCGTCCCCATTAAAATGCCTTCTGCCGCGATAATTTTCCCCACCTGCAAAGCCTTGGTTTTGTCGGCCAGATCAGTGGCGCTGAGTTTTAATTCCCTGAGCGCAGCCTCAAGCTCCGGGCCTCTGCTCACAATATTAAAGCGCTCCTGATTTAGAAATGCTGCTACCAGGTTGTCATAGACCGTGCTTCCTGCCGGCGTGGCCTCACCCTTCTGCTCAAAGGGAAGCACGGCAACACTCATCCGGGACCCTATGTTCATAACCGCCGGCATCTGGTACGTTATGGTGACTGTTTTTGCTGCCGTGGCGCCCCTTTTATTCTGAACCTCAATGCTGATCCTGTTGTCGCCGGGTTTCAGCTCTATAAGCTGGCTGAAGAAGATATTTTTCCCCGGCTTAATGGAGAGCGGGGAGCCGTCTATTTTCACGGCGACAATCTCATCAGGGCCGGAGACGCTGCCGTCTATGTACATGGTTGCATAAGACACGGTCTGTTTTTCAGCAAGCTCCTTGAGCGTCAGCTTGAACGGCGAGACCATCTGCTCTCGGAGGGCTGCGGTAAAAAAACGGTTCACGCCGGTATCAAGTATGCCCTCGCCGGCCAGAGCCAGGCGAATGGGTTCTCTGCTCTGCGCCCGGCCCTGGGCTACGGCTTTACGCATGGTTTTGCGAAGCGCCAGCTTCGGCACATAGACAAGGTTCAGCTCCCCGTTTGTTCTGTTGCCGGCGATATCATGGGCGGCAAGCGTTATCGTGTTATTGCCCTCATGGAGCTGGACGGTATGGCTGAACGCAACAGCCCGCTCTTTATTATAGGCCAGCTGCTGGTCATTGATGGTAAGCGAGGTGACGCCCGACGCATCAGCAACAGCACCGCTTAATATAATTTTATTCTGCGCCACTTCCTGCCCGTCGGCAACATTCTGGATGTTTAGCTGCGGCCCTTCAAAATCGCCGGTTATGGCTACTGTTTTTTCTGAAACTTTACCAAGAAGGTCCCTGGCTTTAATCCTGATCTCGTTCAAACCTTTTTTAATCTTTACCTCTTTAGAAAATTCAAGTTTCTTTTGCGCCAGCTCAATAAACAGGGGGTCATTGTTCACCGCCACGGTGCGGGCGTATGCCTCATCTTCGACCACCCCTGCAACCTTCAGGTTATAACGATTGCTGACCGCTTCCACCCCTCCGGTAGTTACCTGTATTGTGGCGGGGGGGGTATCAGCCCCGGACGTTTTCAGGATGGCCGCCCGGACCTCGTTTAAGTAATACTTGGCCCTGCCGGAATCCGCCTGAACCAGAGAATCTTCAAGCTGCTTCTGCGCTTCGTCATAATTACCAACATGAAAATAGGCTGCTCCCAGCTCGCGGTGGGGGAAATAATCTATAACGTGCATGCCGTAGGTCCGCGCCCTGCGCTGGTCGCGGTCGCGCTGCCTGAGCGCTTCTTTAAAATCCGCTATGGCTTCAGGATAAAAACCGCCCTGCGAAAACGAGCACCCGCGCTCATAGAAATTCCACCAGCGCTCCCGAAAAAGCCCCTTCACCACGCCATACTGCCTGCCGTCTTTAAAATATTTTTTATCCGGCGGGGTATTGCAGCCGCCGGCCAGCACAATCATGCTGATTGCGCTGAAAAGGAGCATGACCGGAAATAGTCTGGAAGTTTTCATGGACAGTGCGTTTTAAAAATGAACGATCATTGACGCGAGAAAATTGTGCTGCTGGTCATCTCGCGTGGCATGGGGGACCTCGGCCTGCACCCCATGGGCCCAGCGGTATATATAGCAGCAGTCAAGCACCACATTGCCGAGCATTATTCCGCTGCCGAAACTTGCGCCGTAGTAATCCTTGGGGTGCCCGGTGCCCGGCTCCGGGTCATAGAACATGCCGAAGCGCACGGGGACAATAGTTCTTTCGAGAATAAACAGGTATTCGCATCCAGCCCGCACCTGGGTGGTATCCCCGGGATGCGTCTTTCCCCGGGCATCACCGCTGATATTGGTCTTTGTGCCGCTGGCCCGGACATAAAATTCAGACCACTCGGTCCGGTACACGTCCAGGTCCACGGTTAATGCATCAGACAGCCTGAAGGCAATTCCCAGGCCGTAGGACTTGGGAAACTTAATGCGGATGTGTTCATCCTTTGAGACAAAAGGGGCAGAGCTTCTTCCGGCAAACGGCAGGGCGGTATCCCGGCCGAGCTCATAGGAGCTGCCTGAGCTGTAGGTGTGGCGGTCGGCATCAGCAATAAACGGCGTTTTGAAAACACCGCCTATGGTGATAACCCTGTTCACCTGCCAGAGAAACCCCAGGTTCATATTGAACGCTTCAAAATTGTCATTTTTTTCTTTGGTGATCGATTGATACCGGTACTGGATGAGCTTGTTGTTTGTGTTAAGCACAAAAGCCTTCCCGGTTACTTTTCTCACATTGCTCCAGCCGTTATCATAGCCGAGATTGTCGGTCCAGAAATTAAACGTGGCGCCGATCGACAGGCGCGGGGTGAGCTGAACGGCAATGGCCGGGGCAACCGCCTTCAAGGCGCCGGTCTGGTTGAAATCTGTTTTTGTCTGGACATTCTGAAAAATGCCGCTGCTGCCGGTCGAGCGAAAGTCGTAGTCAAAGCAGAGCTTGTTGTAAAAGTCATAGAGCCGCTGGTAGTTTAACGAAACAACAAAGTTTTTATCAAAAGCCCTGAAGGGCAGCGCGCAGCTCAAATAATTCAGGTCCTCCCGGGTTACGCTGTTCCAGCTGTCAGATTCCGGGTGGCTGGATGAGCTGATGTGTCGTTTGCGGTACGCGTAGGAGCCGACAATCGAAAATTCCGGGCGCTCAAGCTGGATGAGGCCGCCGGGGTTCCAGGATGCGGCCGTGGCATCATCTGCCACGGCAATAAAGGCCCCGCCCATGCCCTGGGCGCGCGCGCCCGAACCAACCGGGTTGGGAGATGAGCTGATCTGCACGTCGGAAAATATTTGCGCAGCTGCGTGCCGGACCGGGCAGAGCAGAACAACCGCCAGGGTGAATATACCTGCGAGCAGCAAGGGGTGCGGTTTTGTTAGAGCGACGTGCATAGGATACCTGCTTATAAATTGATATAACCGGTTATGACCCCCTGCAGCGTGACCATTCCCCGGCTTTTACCGGTATCCTGCTGTTGCATCCCCGCTTAAAAAGCAGGGATGCAACAGCAGGTATCTAAAGAAAATAATTAATTGCCGGGAAGCCCCGCCCTGTGGGCGGGGAGCTTTACTGGCTGATAATTTCCTCTACTTTCATTCCCGCGGCAAGGCCCGGTATCTCTTGTACCGGCGCAGCAGCGGCGCTCCCGGCATCAACCGCTGCTGCCTTGAGTGTGCCGATTTCCCGCAGATGCTGCTCCGGATCTTTTCCTGCTTTGAGCACTTTAAATCCCATGCCCTCCCGTACGCCCGCCTCGGCTCCGACGTTCAACACCACCCTGGCGCCCTCGACAGCGGTTACATATCCCCGCACCGGATAGGCCCGGTCAAGCTTTGCCAGTATCTGGCGCGCGGTCTTCTCCGCAAGCTGATTGATATCCCGGTCTGTTTCGGCAATGGCTGCCTTGAGGCTGGTGGTCTCTGTCTCCGTCAGACGAATGCTGGCCTGGATATCTTTTCCGTAACGCATTATGGAGCCGGTTGCAATAAGCCGGGCGGCAAGGATTTTTCCCACCTGCAAAGCCTTCTGCGGATCAACGAGATCGGTAGTGCTCAGCTTCAGCTCTTCCAGGAGCTTGTCCAGCAGCTCGCGCTCAACTACCTGCACCCGGCCGCTCTCCTGGAGAAGCCCGTTTACTTTCAGCTGGAAAAACTCGTCCTCTCCCTCGCGCATTGACGGGCCGCCCTTGTGCTGGAAATTTACCAGGCTCAGCGTAATGGGCTGCGAGGTCCAGGCATCCTGCGGCGGCTTTGCCGCGGGCGCCTTCCTGCTTGCTTCTACCAAGTCACTGACAAGCTTGTCAATCCTTTCCCCGCGGGCCTTGTCATCAGGTGCCTTCTGCCTGCGCTCAGCATCCGCAAGAAGGCCTGCCGCAACCGGGTCCTGCGGATTTGCCGTGACCGCTTTCTGATAATAGTCAGCTGCTTCCGCGACATTTCCCCTGCGTTCCAGCGCCACGCCCTGATTGGTGTTTATGACAGAGCTGGCCGGGTTCAGGGCCGCCGCCTCGCCATAATAGACCAGGGACTTTTCCCGGTCTCCCTGCGCTGAATAGATGCGCCCCAGCCCGTTGAGCGCCTCCGCGCGCTGCCAGGAGGGAGCGCGTTTCTGCTGTGCCGCTTTTTCGTATGCCGGGGCAGCTTCATCCATCTTTCCCCGGGAGAAGAGAATGTTGCCGACAACCACATGCGCGTATATGCTTCCGGGGAAAAGCTCCAGCGCCGTGTCCGCCATTTCCCGCGCCTTGTCCAGGTCGCCGCTCTCAAAAAGTACTGCCGCCAGCCCCTCAAAGCGCCGGTAATCAGTATCCGAGAGCTGTAGAAACATGCGCTGTGCCTGCTCCGTTTGCCCGGCATGCAGCAGGCCGTAGGCTCGAGCACAGGGGTCCTGCGCCTCCTGCCCCCGCTGCCGCTGCACCAGCAGCGCAGTGCCGGCAAGCAGCAGAAGCGCAAGCACCGCACCCAGAACAAGGCGCTTTCTTTTTATCGCCGCGGCTTTCTGCTCATTAAAAAAGACGGTTTCCCGGGCAGTGCTTCTGAACTGCGCCCCCCCGGGCACTTCCCGAACCGGCGCCGCTTCTTCCTCCTCCTCTGCCCCGGCTGCGGCAGAGGAAAAATAGCTGGCCCCCGGGTCTCCATAGAGCATATAGCTTGCCCACACAATAGTGTCTTCCCCGTATTCCTTGACCAGAAAAAGCCGCGCCATGCGCAGCGCCTCGCCGATGGGGGCGCCGTCAATCATGTACTGATAAAATTTTTCGGCAAAGCGGGCGCTGGGCTCATCGAGCACTTCCCAGAAAGTGCCGATGTAGTGCTGGACTCCGGCAAGCAGAAAGGCGTTTGCCAGGCCGTAAATTTTTTCGCTGTATGTTGGCTCCAGCTTCCACTCCTCGGTCTGCCCGGACTGGCAGGCATTACAGAACACCATGGCCGGCAGGGGCCTGCCGCCCACCAGTTTCATGATATCGGCAGAAGTGAATTTTCCGCCATCAAGGAGCCAGCCGCTGCTGGAGGGGTTTTCCGCATCATAGTCAGCGTGGCCCGCGTAGTGGACCAGGTCAAAGTTCCGCAGCTTCTCCATGATATAGTCAGCGCTGATCTGGCCGCTGCGCTGATTGGCGTTCAGCAGAGCGGGGCTCTTGTCCATCTCTTCCCGGATCCGCCGCCCCTCTTCAAAAGCGCTTTTGAGGTCACCGCGCGGGTCCGACAGTATCAGCATCTTCAGGGGCAGGGACAGCGCCCGGGTCCGCATGTTTACCACCGAGTGCCTGGTTTTGACGATTCTTCCCATGTTAAACTTCTGGCAGAGAAACTGCTCGCCGTCATAGAGGAGCTCCCAGGGAATGTGCACCAGGGTATCGTCGATGTTAAACACCAGGTCCTGCACCCCGGCAACGCGGATGACTTCCTTTGCCCGTGCGGTCAGCAGATTGTCAAACAGCACTGACCCGACATCCCGCAGCTTTGCCAGAATTTCTTTTGAGATGCGGCCGCGGGTATTGGCCCGGTTCAAAATGCTGATGACCTCCTGGCTGCGCATTTCAATCTTGTCCATGGAGACGTGCATTTCCTCATAGGGGCGCAGCGAGCCTGATTCATTGCCCGCGAGAACCAGGGAGGTGACCTTCAGGCTGTTGCCCTCCCGGGTAATGTCCATTTCCAGGCGCCGGCGCACGCCCCGTTTCTTTTGGGAAATTTTTTCCGCTGCGCCGGCGGCTCCGGAGCGGGTGGCCCCGGCAACCATCTCTTCATCGCCCCACACCACGCGGTATATGTCCAGCGCCTCTTCTTTTCCCCGCACCTGGGCCTGCGTGACATAGCGGCAGATGATGTCATCTGTTTTGCGCACGGTGTCATAAACGGATGCGCTGATGAGAATCTGGTCCGGATCACAGAGCGCCTCAATCCGGGCTGCCACATTCACCACATCGCCGAAAATGTCCCGGGATTCGACAATTCCTTCGCCGGCATTGATGCCGATGCGGATGTGAATCTGCTCCCGGGCGGATTTTCCCCGGTTGTGCTCCTCCAGGGCCTGCTGCATGACCGAGCCGGCGCGGACCGCCATGACCGGGTCATCAAACCCGGCCATGATGGCATCGCCGATTGTCTTTATGACCCGGCCCTGATGAATCTCAATCAGGGGGAACAGCATGTCATTGTGCTGCTGCACCATAAGCCGGCCCTCGATATCACCGCGGGATTCAAAGAAGGAGGTGGAGCCCTTGATGTCGGTGAACATGACGGTTACCTGCCGGGTAAATTTTTCCTTGAGCAGGTCATCAATCTTTTTCCGTTCCTGGAGGAGCTTTTCAATATTTTCCGGAAGGCTTTCCTGCGCTGATGCTTCTTTTTTCTCCGGGCTTTCCCCGGTATCTTTTTCTTCTTCCATGATTATGACTCCTTTACGGCAAGCAGCAGGTGCCCCAGCCTTTTATCGCCGTGCTGGACGGTTATGGTATATTCCCCAAAGGTGATATTTTCAAACAGCGCTTCACCGCCCGCGGTTATGAACGATGCGATCTCCCGTGAGTCCTTGAGAATGTTTACCCGTATGCCGTCAACCCGCGCCCCGGCATCCGGGGAGATGTCCCGGACCTTGATGTTTGCTGTCCGTTCCCCGGTTTTTTCAATCTCTATTTCAAGCTGTATCTCCTCGAACGTTTTTTCTATCACCACCAGGTTCGGGGAGATAACGCGCCTGTTGCCGCGGACATGCGCCGCCGCTGGCTGCTTGAAAAAAATAATTTCCGTCAGGCTGTTGACGAGCGATCTGCAAATCGCCGCGAGCCGGGTCCAGAGCGCAGACAAAGGCCCGATGCCTTCTGCTCCGATGCGGGAGAGCGCCTTTTGTATTGCGCTGTCTGGTATGGCGGTAATTGACTCCCGGTCTTGCTTCTGCGGCAGGGCTGCGCCGGCGATGACCGCTTCAAGACAAATGTCGCACCGGCAGAGATGCTGCTCCAGGGCCTGCTGCGCGGCCGCGGGCAGACGGTTTCCGAGATAGTCGGCAAGCGCTTCCTCGCCGGGGCACTGCTGGATGTCCGGCGCATGCTCGCGCGCCTTGAAATAGCCCGTCAGCAGTTCCTTTAAATCAGCGTCAAATATGGTTTTGTCGGTTTGATTGTTCATGGACTGCTATGGCACAAAAGCCCGTTTGTTACTTTTTTATGCAAACAAAACTTGAATACCCCGTTTTGTAAACGGGGATGAAAAGTTTTCCTGCCGAAGGCAGGTGTTGAGGCTCTAAAAAATGTTTTAAAAAGTTAGATGCCCCGCCTTGTGGCGGGGTTATTCACGTATAAATTCATGCATTTCATTCTAAATAGACGACCGGGAAACCGTTTTCTTTGACGTTTTTTTTAACGCCCCCCGCAATTTCTCCCGCAAATAATTGGCACGGCTGTAGACCGCGCTGGTTGAGGAATGTAACAGGGCGGCAATCTCCTGCGGGGGAGTTTCCTTATAATAAAAGAGCTTTAAAAAAAGCTGATCTTTTTCGGGAAGGTCTGCAATAGCATCCCGGAGAAGCTGTTTGCGCTCGCCGTCTTCAAGGCTCTGCAGGGGGCTGCAGGGTGATGCGGACTGCTGTTCCACGGCCCGTGTAGTTTCGTCCTCTGCCAGTAACCGGGCAGCGCGTTTTTTACGCAGGTAATCGATCGTTGAACGCACGGCAATCACGCGCACCCAGCTTGACACCGTACACCCGTTTTTTCCCTCATACTGGCGCAGTTTTTTACCATTGTTGGCTATGATGGACAGAAAGATATCATTGTGCAGATCATCGATCTCTTCCCGCGCCATATCGCAGTGCCTGCTGTAGAGGATCTTTCGCACAATATAATAGACGAGCGATGAATAGCGGCCGATAAAGTCCTGCCAGGAGTCCTTATTGCCCTGGATGCAGCCGGCGATGAGCGCCCTTTCCTGTTGTACGTCAATAGCCATGGGGGGATATGCCCGTGTTGAATACTGCTCTGTGCCGGGAAAAGCCTGGCGGCTGCGCAGGGGTCCTATGCGCCTGCACAGGAGCGGCCCTGTATGTCCTTGAGTTTGAGCTGAATGCTTTTAATTCCCTGCCAGAGGTTGAACTGCGGGACAAATGCCAGCTTTATTTCCTCCTCCTGCAGCGACGGGCAGGCACCCATGTTGAAACCGATTGCGTCATAGAAACAGCCGGCCTCCTTTATCTTTAATTTAAGGTGGCCGTTACCGACGACCATGGAGCTGTACGAGCGCAGGTCATTGCTGCAGAACAGGGGCTCGGGGTTGGCGGTACCGAAGGGAGCAAGCTTTTCCAGGTCTTCAACCACGTCATCGGAGATAGCGCTCAGGGGTACCTGGGCGTCGATCTCAAGGAAGGGGATAAAATCTTCGTCCCGCATTGCGGCGCTGAAAATAGCAGTAAACTGTTTGGTAAAGGCCGGGATGTTTTCTTCGGCAATGCTAAGCCCCGCCGCGTACTTGTGGCCGCCGAAGGAGTTGAGCAGGCCCGCGCACTGTTTGAGGCCGCGGTACAGGTCAAAGCTGTGAATGCTGCGCGCCGAGCCCCTGCCAATGCGGGTCTTCTCATCAAGGGAAATAAGCACCGTGGGTCGGTAGTAATCCTCTACCAGCCGGGAGGCGCAGATGCCGATAACACCCTGGTGCCAGCTGGGCGAGGCAAGCACAAACGGGTTTTTAAGGTGCTCCTGCCCCGCTATCATGGTTCGGGCGTCAGCGGTGATGGCTTTTTCCAGCTGCTGCCGTTTCATGTTCTCCTCGTGCAGCAGCCGGGCCAGGCGCTGGGCCTCCCCCGCGTCACCCGTTATCATCATCTCCACCGCGGTGGCAGCCGTGCTCAACCGGCCCGAGGCATTTATGCGCGGAGCCAGGCGATAGGTCACCATGTCGCCGCTCAAGGGACCCTCCGGAACAGCGCTCACCGCTTTCAAAGCCCGGATGCCGGCACGCTCTCCGGAACTGAGCACCTCAAGCCCGCTTTTCACCAGAATCCGGTTTTCATCGACCAGCGGAACAATGTCGGCAAGAGTCCCGAGCGCCACCAGATCAAGATATTTTTTAAGATTGGGGGCCTGCCCCTGCTGCCAGAACCCGCGATCCCTGAGCGCCTTTCGCAGCGCCATGATAAGATTGAACGCAACGCCGACACCGGCAAGCTCCTTGAAGGGGAATGAGCAGCCCTGCTGTTTCGGGTTCAGTATCGCATGCGCGGGGGGCAGCTTCTCCGGCGGCTCATGATGATCGGTTACGATGATATCAAGGTTTTTGCTCTGCGCATACTGAATGGGCTCCCGATCGGAAATACCGCAATCAACGGTTACAAGCAGCGTTGCTCCCTCGCAAGTTATCTTTTTCAAGGCCTCGATATCAAGCCCGTAGCCCTCCTGTAGTCGGTTGGGAAGGTAAAAGAAGGCATTTGCTTTAACTTCACGCAGAAACAGGAGCACCACAGCGGTAGCGGTAATGCCGTCAACGTCATAGTCGCCGTAAACACATATTTTTTCCTTTTTCTGCAGCGCGGTGATGATCCGCTGGACCGCCTTGTCCATGTCTTTCATGAGGAAGGGAGAGTAGAGGTCCTTCAGGGTAGCGTTGATGAAAAAATCCGCCTGGTCGACGCTCACGAGACCCCTGTTTATCAGGAGCTGGGAAACAAGGGGCGAGATATTAAAAGAAGTCGAGAACTCTTTGCTTAAATGCGGGTTCTGCTCTTTAATAAGCCATTTTTTAAGACCCGGGTTCAACGTAACCCCCTTTGCCTGCCGGTAAAAAATTGTTTAATTGTCACCCCGTTACAGTGGATTTTAGCGCTTCCCGGCTGCTGCCGGAGGCTGGTCTTGATGTGGTGTGGCAGCAATTTTATCAAAGAGAAGGGTTAAGTCAAGGAAAACGAAATCTTGTTAAGGGTGACTCTAAAAATATAGTTTTCAACGCGCTCAGTAAATGTAAGGTATTGCTTTTTTCTTCCCGCTGTTTAGCGTAAAACCAATTATTAGAGGCACCTTTAATTATTACTTGCTCAAGGTGCAAATAGTTGTCGATTCCCCCAATGTTAAACTCTTTTTGCCGCGCGGCAGTTACATGCTGCACAATCGTTCAATGAGCGTGGCATGCTCCTGCCAGTCATCTTCAAGCATCATGTTATGGCTCATATCGCCCCGGATGCTGCGGTCAGCAGCACCGAGGTAATCGGCCAGCGCATCCCACAGGTCGGGGTTTTTGCGGTTTCCAAGACCCGTGCGGCCGAGCACATAGACCGGGCAGGTAATTTTCCCCGGATCAACGGCGAGCAGTGCGTGATTCTGCAGCACCCGGGCTGACTCCCGGCCCAGGCAATCAACAGTTTCAGCAAGAACTTCAGCACTGACCTTGTTCTTTTCAAAGAGCAGGGCACTGGTTTTGTCCCGGTCCTTGGCCCACAAAAGCGTTCCGTCAGGCTGCGGGATAAACATTGTCCCGGTCATCTCTTTTCGTTTTTGGTCAAGCTCAAAGAATCCCTCGGTTACCGCCTTGCACGGCGCGCTGTCAAGAAGTATGAGCTTTTTCAGCGGGGTGCCTTCCGCCGCCTTCTGACTCACGACCCCGCCCATGCTGTGGCCGATAAGTATCGCCTGGCCGCCTATTGCAGCAAGGCATTCATGCACATCCTGCACATAATCGTCAACTGCCGCCCTTCCCAGCTCAGCATGGCCTCTGCTCAGCCAGTGGCCGCGGAAGTTAAGCGCGTAGCAGGAGATGCCCCTGCTTGAAAAATAGTCCAGAAAAAAGCGCCACATCCATGAGCCGTGGAAATTTCCGTGGACAAAGAGCAGGGGGTTTCTGCTCCTGGTGACCGCCGGCAAATAGCGCTCCACGCACAGGCCGCTTTCGAGTTCCATGATTGAACGCATATAACTCATATTAGTGTTTCCTTGATGAGCAAATGATTATTAACTACTCTTATAGTGCAATAAGCCGGGTAATGTCAAATCGATATACCAACAGTAAAATGCTTGACAGAAAAACTGGATAAGCAGCTAATGATCAATAATAACTTCGTTTTCCAGGCATCTGTCACGCCGGAGATCGCGAGTCCGAGCCTCGTCATCCCCGCCGTTTTGTGATAGTAGAACAGGGAGTTAGCAAGTCAGGCTGATTCCATGTTTTGCTTCTGCCTCTCTGGAAGTCCCTTTTTGACGTTCCTGAGAAACTGCTCAAAATGATACCACTCAAGGGGGTGACGGCGAACCATGCTTGCGAGCTTATCGGCATATTGCTGGGCAGCCTGTTGTACGGTATCATGGCGCTGGCTGCGGGGTGCGGGGTTGACTATATATGGCGGGAAGATCGTGCTGTGATAGCTGTTTTTGCCACAGCGGTTTACAAAAAAGATAATCAGCGGCGCGCCTGAAAGCATGGCAAAAAGAAACGGCGCCTCGGGAATGCGGGCCTCATGCCCGAGAAACCTCACCGTAACCGATCGCTGCGACGGGCTCCACAGCCGGTCACCGGTCATGGAAACAAAACCGCCGTCTTTTATAAAATTAATTCCTTCCAGCACATCAAAGGGAGCGGCTTCATCCTGCTTTGTCGCTATAATTTGAATACCATGCTGCGCAAGGTCCTGCTTCTGCAAGCGCTCTATCTGCTCGCCTTCTTTCTCTCCGAGATACAGTAGGAGTCGTATGGCAGGGCCATCCGCGCAGCCGCCCAGATAGGCAGCGCCAAGCTCCCAGTTGCCCAGATGCGACATCAGCATGATGCCGCCGGTTCCATCACGCGCAATTTTATCAATATGCTCCCGTCCTTCAGCCGAATAGGTAATGGTGCCCGGCTTCCGTGCAACCCACCGGTCGAGAAAAACCGTAGTAAAGTTGTGGAACTGCCCCCAGGCACACCAGAGGTGATACAAAAAATCACGGGCGGGGAACAGGGCTTTATAGAAATTGACGCTTATTGCCACCCGCCGCGGAAACAGGATAAAATAACCCGTGGCCACACACCAGGCCATGGCCCTGAAAAACCAAGCGCCGGTGAAAGCTGAGGTACACATCAGGCATCGGTAAAAAAGTTCTTTCATGATTCCCTGTGCATAATTTATTACATCTTAACTTCGGGCAATAAACCAGATTTCCTCCCGGCCCGGAGCAGTTGGCTCTTCGCAGGCGATGGTAAAGCCCGCCTCCGAGATGAGCGCCCTCACCTGCTGCGCCGTGCGATAAAACGACGCGATACCGAACATCTTGAGCCTTGTTGTCTCAATAAAGCGCAGCGCCGGGGCCCTTTCATGCGAAGGGATCGTTACCCGCACAATGAGCGTGGCACCGGGGAGGAGTTTCTCGCGCAGGCGCGCAAGCGTGAGCCGCGCCTCATCATCAGTTACATAATGAAGCATATCAAGCAGCAGCGCGGCCTCTGCAGGCTCAGGCACAGCAGGGATATCCGGCGCACGGCCCACCTGGACCGCGCCGCGGCTGCCGATAGCGCGGCCGGCAATGCGTGCCCGCGCCGCATCAGGCTCGACTCCAAACAGCCGGGCTCCGGGGAACAGTTCCAGCAGCCAGACCGCAGGCACGCCATAGCCGGTGCCGATATCGATGATCGTGCGCGGTGCAGTTAAAAATTCCGCAAGCCGCGGGAACATGGGATCACACAGAACCTTGAAGCGTGCAAAGAATCGCGGGTATGGTTCCATATGCCGGTAGTGCAGAAGCACGCGCTGCAGATGCCGCCGTGAGCCGGGCTCAAGTGTTTTGTGTAGAGCCTGAACAGGTGCAAACATTTTTCTTAAAACCGACGGCACGATGGTGAGAGCGCCAATGAATGAATAGCCGATGCCCAGAGCAAGTCCCAGCCCTGCGCTTTTGAGCATGGGATTGTCGCACACGGCAAGAACGCCAAAGCCAAGAAACGTCGTGGCAAACGAAAGAAAGACCGACAGGTGGATAAGCCCCAGGGCTGGATTACCGTCATCACCATAGCGCTGCCAAGCGCGGATAAGGTAGAACGCGTAGTCCGTGCCCATGCCGATAACCACTACGGTCACCATGAGCGTGGGGATGCCCAGGGGCTGCCCCATGGTTTTAAGAGTGCCCAGCGTGCAGATGAGAGCAAACAGTGTCGGCGCAATGCCAAGCAGGGTGAGCTGCCAGTCCATGAAATAGAAAAACGCGACAAGCACCGTGACCAGGCCGACAATGAGAGCCATTTTCAGAAATCCCGCCATGAGCACCAACCCCAGGCGTGTGCTGAAAAGAGTCGGGTCAAACATCCGCGCTGCGTTGTCAGCCGACATGCGGCCATAGAAATCTTCAGCGCTGTATGATGGGCCGGGCGCAAGCGTAAGCACCTGGCGCCAGGTGCTGCGATCTGCAGCGGTTGTTATCCCCAGCATGACGCAGAGCTCGTCCGGCAAGTATGCCGGCGGCATGGCGGGGCTGGCGAGCAGTGATAAAAAAGGCGCAAAAGCATCAGGGGAAAACCCGAGATCGCGCGATGCTGCCCCGAGCGCGGTTTCAAGAGCGGCAATGCGCTCGGTGTTCCAGAAGCGCTGCCAGGCCGCAAAATTTTCCCGGCGGGTTTCCGCCCCCGGAAGCAGAGACGACGGCAGGAAGCAGGGCTGCACCGCGCCGACGGCTATCTCGCGCTCAAGCATGCGGGATAGCCGGTCGCCGCGCCGTGCAAGTTCATCCCGGGAGCCAGCCTCCAGCATGAGCTGCACACTGCCAAAAATATCGCCCCAGACGCGCTGCACATACTTTTCAGCTGCCAAGGTCTGCGGGCTCGCTGCATTGAGCGCGGTCAGATCAATATGAAAATCAGGCCGGGCAAAAAAGAGCATGACGATGCCGAAGGCCAGGGCCGCGGCCGTTTTCCAGCTGTTGTGCGATGAAGCGATTCTGTTCACAAAAGCCTGCAGCGGCACAAAAGGTTCGCGGCCTGCGGCAGGCATAGTGACAAATACGAGGGGAAATATGGCGTGTACAAAAATATAGGTAAAAACCACGCCCAGGGCACTGAACAGTCCGATCTCGGCAAGGGCCTGAAAACCGCTTAAGCTGAGAGCCGCAAAACTGACGGCAGTGGTGAGCATGGCGATAAGCCCGAGGGACCAGACCTCGCGGGACGCTTCAAACCCCCTGGTCTCATGCCGGCGATCGAGAAAAAGCAAGTAGGCAATACCGTAATCCACGGTGAATGATACGATGGCGCCGCCGAAACCCACAGCCAAAAGAGATATCGACCTATTGAAAAGGGAATAGACAAAAACCGCAAGCATGGTTCCGACACAAGCGGGCAGAAGCGCCAGAAGCCCGATAAGGGGCCGCGAAAAAGCGCCAAGCAGCAGCAGGGCAACGGCCACGGTTGAAAAAAGCGTGGCGCGCTGCACAGTGCGCTTTGCATTCTCCTCATTGTCAAGAGAAGTCCGGTAGGAGCCGACCGGGGTCAGCGTAACGGTGTTTGCGCCATAGCGGGCTGCGACCTCGCCCGCTGTCTGCTGTATCACCGCATCAAGCCTGCGCGCAAAGGCCGTGTCAGTGCCCGGGCCTGCAGGCTCTGTAATGATAAGCAGGTGCCTGCCGTCGCTTGACATGAGCTGCCCCTTCACGAACTGCACATTCTTTGCAGGGATCAAACGGGACAAGCGGGCAAGCACGAGATTTCGCAGGTTCAAAGGATCGCGGGCCATAAGCACTGCCTGACCGATCCCTTCCAGACCGCCCAGGCCGGAAAGGGCTGCCGCGAGATTCTCGCGTATTTTTTCTGCTGCAAGCATGGGGGCCACAGCTGCTTCAAGCTCAGCCTGGCTGAACAGCACCGGAAGGCCCGTTGCGGCATACTGCAAAAACCCGGGCATGAGCTTTGTCATATGCTCAAGGCTGACCTGTTTGAAAAGACCGCTTTCCCGCAGCCGCGTTTCAACAAACGCGGCGCATTCAATCAGAAGCGGTGCCTCCGGCCCCTCGATACCTATGTCTATAATAATTTTTTCCAGTGCCGGATTGTGCCTGAGCACATAGCGGGCGTCTGCCAGCACGGGATCATGCTGCGGCAGGGTAGCAAGCATGTCGGTTGAAAACTGCAGGCGGTAGACTCCGGCAATAAAAAGTCCGGCAACTGCGAGGATAATCAGCAGGGCGAACGACCATCGCAGGGCGTATTGTTTCTTCATGCCGTCACCGTGCCGGATTTTTGTTTGCGGCGGATAAAAGGCAAAAAGAAAAACCGCCCGAAGATAAGGCGCGTGAAGGCGGCAGAGTTTCTCATGAAATCGACAAATCCCCGGTAATGGGAAATGCGCTCGTTTTTCGGGGCATAGGAAACCCGTATGGGAGCCTCAAGCACCGGGATGCCGTACCAGCACGCCTTCACCAGCACCTCGACCTCGAACTGAAACCTGCGCGCCCGCACCGGCAGGTCAAGCGTTTCCGGCAGCGGGTAGAGGCGCATGCCGCTCTGGGTATCGGAAACTGCAGGGCCGCCCGAGGCGCGCACCCAGAAGTTTGAAAATTTCCTCCCGAACCTGCTTGCCCAGGGCACATGCTCGCCGTGCATGCCCTCGCGCCGACCAACCACGATGGGGCGCCTGCCTTCAGGCACTGCCGCTAAAAGACTTCGTGCGTCCTCGGGCCGGTGCTGGCCATCGGCATCAAGGGTTATGGCCCAATGAGCCGTTTGCGCTGCCGCCGCAAACCCCGTGAGCAGCGCTGCTCCCTTGCCCCTGTTATGCGGATGCCGCAGGATGGCGATTGATGGAATGACCTTTATCTTTTCATAGGTGCCGTCTGTCGAGCCATCGTCCACCACAAATACCGGGCAGTTCAGTTCAAGACACTGCCGCACCACAGCGGCGACCGTTTTCTCATGATTATAGACCGGAACGATGATGGCAGCGCGCACCTGTTCCATGAGCTTCACCGCACCGCAGCGGGAGCAAAGGCTACGGCCCATGTGCCCGGCCCCGTATGCACGCCCGTCGTGAGAGACAAGGGCCGCACCAGCAGTTCTGTGCTTGGAAAACGGCGCTGCACGGTTGCGGCTGTTTCCTCAACAAAGCTGCGGTTGTCCGTGTACTGAAAAAGTATCAGGCCATAGGTCTCAGCCGCAAAAACTTCTGCGAGGCGCTCAAGGGCAAACCGCACCTGGTCAGAGCGGTTTCTGACCATACCGACCTTTTGCGCCCCGTCCTTTTGCGGGCTTATGACCGGTTTAAGCTTCAGCATATCGCCGAACAATGCCTCGGTTTTTGAAAGCCTGCCGCCTGCGGCAAGATAGTGCAGCGTGTCGATAAATATATACTCGCGTGCACGCTCCAAAGCTGTTCGCGCGCATGTTTCAACCTCGCCCATGCGTAGCGCATGCCGGGCACAGCGAGCCGCGCAATGCACGGCAATTGCAAGCCGTCCTGATGCTGTGCCGGTGTCTATAATAGTGAAACGGTTGTCAGGATCATGTTCCTGTTTCCAGCTAAAGGCGGTCTTAAAATTTCCCGTATAGACCGAACCAACGCACAGGTACAGCACGCTTGCATGCAGTTCGAGCGCTCCGGCATAATGCTGCCGCCGCTCATCCAGCGATGCCTGCGCCGTGGAGCAGGGAATGCCTGCGCGCATGGCTTTATACATGTCTGCTGGCGAGCAGCAGGTTTCAGGCAGGCTCGTATCGCCCATGGTTATATAGCTGTCAAGCAGGGCTATCCCCAGCATGGCAGCATCTTCGCGCGTGACGGAGCCTGCGGCATCCGTCATGATATGAACGACAGCGGTTGAACCCGGCTCTTTAAATATCCCCGTCTGGGCCGCGAGATCATCATCGGCCCAGGCAACAATACGTCCGCTTGCGGCAAGCTCGCGTTGAGCCTTTTCACGGTCAGGCGCATGCAGGTGCACCTTGATATACTCACCGCTGTGCATGACAACGGTACTTTCGCCCATTTGCTGAAGCCTTGCTTCGGTGCTGCCGTCACACTTCAGCACCGCGTCGATACAGAAACCCGCGGTTTTTTCCCGGCTGAACGTGTCGGCTATACGGAGGCATTCTTTAAAGCAGGCACGGGCCGGAGAAAAAAACTGCTTCGTGCCGGCAAGGCAGCTGAAATAACCGTCATAAAAAAGATACAAGCCCAGGGCTCCGGCATCGACAACCTGTGCCTGCTCAAGCACCGGCTGCTGAAGAACGGTGTCGGCAACCGCATATTCAAGGGATTGCAGAAGAGCTGTCGTCCACGTGGCGTCTGCTTTGGAAGGGATACAGCTGCAGAGTTCTGCAAGCCGGTCAAAAAAACTCAGCATAGTGCCGGGCCGGGGCTCAGTCACCGTCCGGTATGCCGCATCTCTGCCGCGCTGCACGGTCGCAGCCAAATCCTGAAGCGATGCCATGCACACGAACTCCTGCAGAAAGCGGGCGGCGATATTTCCCGAATTGCCGCGTGCTGCAAGCAGCAGGCTCCGGCAGAGATCCCCGGTATCGGCATACTCTTTTCGCAGCGGAGCAAGGCTTATGACAAGATTGCGGCCGGTGTCGCCGTCAGCCACGGGAAAGACATTGATCCGGTCCAGAAGCTGTGACCAGACCGTTACCGTTTCAGCGCCCGCGGCAAGGGCCCTATAAAAACAGGGCCACGTCACGGCATCCTCAGCGCAGCGCGTATGGCTGCGGGTATCTCGAAGAGCATTTCCCCCTCGGGCATTTGCACCGCAACCTGCTCGGTCCTGCCTTTAACGCAAACTCTGCCGCCGGCCTTGAGCCTGACGTCAAAGTCCACCACGAACTTTTCCTTGCAGTCCGCCACGGTGGCCCTGCAGATGAACTCGTCGCCGTATCGAAGGGGGTAGATATGCTTGGTGGATGTTTTGATGATAGGGAAAACACAATTGCTTTTTACATAAAATTCGTTCAGGTCTATGCCGACACTTCGCAGCAGGGCAGAGCGGGCGTCTTCAAAATATTTAAAATAGTTGCCGTGCCACACTATCTGCATGGGATCAAGCTCGTAGAATGCCACGGTGTGCTCAATCTCAAAGCTCGGATGATGCTCGCGGCTCATGGCTTTTGCACTCCTGCCGGCACTGAAAAGAGTTCGCCGCGGCCGATAGCCCGCACCAAAGCTTCAATGTCGCGGTCAAGGGGGCGGTCGTGCACAAGGCGTGGTGAAACCCGGCGTATGCGTTTCACCAGAGCCTGGAGCCGCGGGCGCTTTTGCAGATTGCCGCGCAGCTGGCAGGCCTGAGCAGCGGCCAGCAGATGAATGGCAAGCACACGCTCCACAAGCTCGCAGGCACGACGGGCATCGCGAGCGGCAATGGTGCCCATGCTCACCTTGTCCTGATTATGGGATTCGGAGGAACGCGAGAATGAAGCGGCCGGCATGGTGTTTTTCAGGGCCTCAGCGGCAAGGGCTGACGCGCTGATGGACATGGCCTTGAACCCGTGATGGAAAAATTGCTCATCCCCGACAACACCCACCAGGTCTTCGGGCAGCCCGCGGTTGAACTGAGGATGCACCAGCAGCAGTATCTGTCGGTCGGCCATGTCGGCAACCGAGGCAAGGACAGCTTTCAGGCTGTCCATGGCAAATGCGATATGGCCGCCATAAAAATTGCCGCTCATGAGGGGCTCGCCGGTTGCAGGGTCAAAGATTGGATTGTCGTTTGAGCTGTTGGTCTCGATCTCAACCCACTGCTCAACCCATGCAAGGGCATCACACAGCACACCGGCAATCTGCGGGGTACAGCGCACCGAATAAGGGTCCTGCAGGGCATGGGGGCCGTCATCCTCCAGCGCGCGCACATCACCACCTTTTGCAGCAAGCAGGTGCTCGAGGCAGCGGGCCACATACGCCTGCCCGCCAAATGGTTTTGCCTGGCTGATGGCAGGATGGAAATGGCACACCTTGCCTTTGAAAGCATGAACGGTAAGGGCCGTAGCGCACAGGGCTGCATGCAGTATGCAACGGGCACGCATAACAGACATGACGGCAATGCCGGTCATGGTGGAGGTGCCATTGACCATGGCAAGGGGCTCCTTCGGATTAAAAACATAGGGGACCATACCGGCTTTTTTGAGCGCCAGACGAGCGCTCATGCGCCTGCCCTTATAAAAAACCTCCCGCTCACCTGCCATGCATGCAGCCACATAGGACATGGGCGTGAGGTCACCCGATGCTCCTACCGATCCCTCGCCCGGCACCACGGGCGTAACACCCTTGTTGAGCATATCGACCAGCTGCTGCAGCAGCGCCACGGATACTCCCGAATAACCCGTTGCCAGGCAGAGCATGCGGCACAGCATGGCAGCACGGGTCTCTTCAATACCTATGGGCTCGCCCGTACCGCAGCCGTGAAACGGCAGCGGGTTTGCGGCTGTGCCCAGGGCTGCATCCCTGGGCAACCTTTTGCCGCAGGACTTGCCGAAGCCCGTATTCACGCCGTAAACTGCATCGCCCCGTTTGAGCGCCCGCTGCAGAAAAACCTGCGAACGTGCCATGCGAGCCCGAAACAGTTTCTGTGTGCTGAGCGCTACCTGGGCACGGCCCTGTGCAACGAGCTGAACCTGCTCGCATGACAAAAGCCCCTGCCCGACGATAACAACATTCTTTTTTGTCATATAAGAATTCCTGTTCGTAAAAGTAATCGTCATTCCGGCGGCCCCCGGATCGGCGCCCAGGGCTGGCGCCGAAATCCAGTTTTATGAACCGTTTAGGCCTTTTCTGGCCCCCGGCGTCCCACTCCGCCGGGCGACTTGTTACCGCTTCATCAAAGGTGAGCGCGGTATAGCAGTCATTTTGTTTATTCTTCCCGGCCAAACACTTTCCCCGCAAGATCGCGGCACCGGGGAATAAATGTGTGATCGGCTTTTTCCCGCTCCACCACTTTTTGCATGAGCTTGAACATTTTATAATGCTGCGGCTCGTCGCGGTAGAACAGGTCCCAGGCATAATAGTACAGCTCCTGCAGGCGCCCGGCCGTTATGTGCCGGGGCTGAAAGACAACCCGGTCGCAGGTGTAGTCATTCCAGTCATAGCTCGTGATGCGACCCTGACCGTGCATATCATCAAATGCCTGCGTGTGTGGAAACGGCGTCAGCACGGTGAACTCTGCCATATCAAGCTCTACCTCAAGCAGAAAATCGATGAGCCGCTTGATGGAGTCCTCGGTGTGATTGTCAAGGCCAAGCAGTATGGTGCCCTCAACAGCTATGCCGTAGTCGTGATAGCGCCTGATTCTGTTCCTGATGTGGTCGGATGTGTCAAAGACAGCCTGATAGACATACCAGGCCCCTGCCTGTGCAGCCGCTGCAAGAACCTCGTCGTCCTCCTCAATGGGATGGCAGCACCACTTTTTTTTAAGCCCCGCCATTTCCCGGAACAGGCCCAGTTCCCACTGCTTGTCCTGCGCCAGGGAATTGTCCACGATAAAAAGCCGGTTATTGTCGATGCCTGCCATCTCCGCTATAACCGTGTCGTAGGGGCGGGGCCTGAATTGCCGTCCGCCCAGGAACTTGACACAGCAGGGATAACATTTAAAACGGCACCCGCGTGAGGCATGCACCAGATCCACCATCTGCACGCCCCGGTAATTATAGAGATCGCGCTGCAGAATGCTTCGGCGCGCCGGGCCGATGAGCTCCATTGGCGGATATTCGGCCATATAGTCATAGCAGGGGCGCAGGCGGTTATTTTTAAAATCCTCAAACACCGCTTCCATCCAGCCTTCGGCCTCACCCAGAAACACCGCGTCAACATGCGCCATGGTTTCTTCTGCATGGAGCATGGCGGCAATACCGCCACACAGCACCTTGATGCCGCGGCTGCGGTAGTGATCGGCAATCTGCCAGCCGCGCCTGACCTGCGCGGTGAGCATCATGGAGATACCGACAAAATCGGGGGCATCGTCAAGCTCAAGGCTCTGCACGTTTTCATCCACAAACTCCACCGCCACATACGGCGGCAGCGTTGCTGCAAAAACCACGGGACCATGGGGCGGCAGATAAAATTCCGTCTGCCGGTCAAGCTTTTTCCATTTCGGGTAGATGAGTTTAAATTTCATATTAAATGCTACCTCGCATCACCAGGCTTTGCAGTCTCGGCAGTGATAGGGCACAGCTGCAGGCGGTACGGCTGAGGCTGCAGCCCCTGCAAAACAACAGTGCCCGACAAGCCGCCGGCAGCTGCCGCGCCTTTTGCCGTGCGGGTAGAACCTGATCCGTTTTTGTATTCCCGCAGCTCCCAGCTATTGTCAGGATGCACGATAACATCGATTGTCATGCCGTCGGCCAAGCCGTATCTGCAGATACTTGATCCATTATTCACTATGCCGTATTGCTGAGGCTCCCCCGCAGGAGGCAGAAAGAGAAACTGCACGTCATGCAACAAGGCGCTCCTGAATTCGGGCCCGTCAAAAGGGGGGAGCGCCCGGTAGAGGGTAATCACGTCATTGCGTGTGGAAGCGTCAAAGAGCAGCAGCCCCTCAATAGTCATAATGGCTGCCCTGACAGCCCGCTCTCCGGGGTCGATGACCGTAATGCCTATGAGGGTCATTTTTTTGCCATCAGGCAGCTGCGCCTCTATGGCGTTGATAAAACGAGCCGGCGCGACGGGAAACGGCAGCCTGCAGCGCTCCCGGTGTTCAGTACCCGAAGGATTAACCGGTAGTGGCCGCTGCGGTGATGCGCATGCGCACAGCAGAAGCGCTGAGATAACACTGCACCAGCGCACGTGGGCCTTTATTCCAGCCGGCATCACGGTTTCCTGAAGAGCCCGTCTTCAAGCGGGACATTGATCTTCACATCGCTAAAATCAAGGGTTGTGGTATTGCCCGCGCCTTCGCTTATGATGATTGACTGAATCATGCCCGGCCGGTCCGGCGCGGGGATAATCTCAATGCCTGAGATGATCTTCCCGAGGCTGCTGTCGCGGGGCCGCAGATGAATCCGCGGCGCAGTACCCGCCAGCAGTTCGGCAGTAAAGCCCTGACTCTCGGTAAAACGGCCCGTGCTCCACAGCAGTATCTCCTGCAGCATCACGCTTGTTGCCGCAGCGCCGATGCCCGCGTCTTCCGTCCAGCCGCTGTGACCCTGCGTAAAACGCCTGCTGGTGCCCTGGTGCAGCAGAAGGACGCTTTTGACCGGCGCATCATAGGCCCAGCGTACGGAATCGGGCGCTTTGAAGCAGAAGGTGCCATGAGACACAAGCGGACTTGCCAGTATCTTCATGCGCTTTGTCTGCGTGAAGCGGGCGCTGATGGAGGAGACCTTTGCAGATTCCTTGCGGATGCTCTCCCAGGAGTCTGTCCAGCCGGCACAAAGAAAGCCGGCGCAGAACAGCACCGCGATGAATCGTGCATGGTGCATTATATGGATTCCCTGCGGGCGCATGCAATCTCACTATGGTATTCAACCTAAAGATGATTATCACATTTTTACAAATGCTTAAAACATCCCGCCATTGACCGATATGACCTGGCCGGTGACATACGAGGCATCATCGGAGCAGAGAAAACGCACTACCTTTGCCACCTCCTCCGGCTTGCCAATGCGCGCCATGGGTATTATCTCCTTTATTTTCAGCACGGGAACATCCTTGATCATTTCCGTATCGATGAGCCCGGGCGCCACGACATTGACCCTGATGCCCGTGCGTGCCACTTCGCAGGCAAGGGCTTTGCAAGCGGCAATTATGCCTGCCTTGGCAGCCGCATAATTTGACTGGCCGCGGTTGCCCATAAGCGCCGACACAGAGGAAATCGCCACAATCGACCCGCTGTGATTGACCGCCATTTTTTTCAGCACCGGCTGCGTGACATGGTAAAACCCTTTGAGCGATGTATCGATAACCGAGTTCCACTCCGCCTCGGTCATGAGCATGAACAGGCCGTCTGCGGTAATGCCGGCATTATTGACCAGCACCTGGATGTTTTGAAACCGCGCGCAGATGGCATTCATCTGTACGGCAGCCTCTGCAGCATCAGCCACGTCAAACTTTACCGCCTCTGCTCCGCAGCCTTTTGCCTTAATGCTGTCAACCGTCTCCTGTGCCTGCGCGTCGTTTGACTTGTAGGTGATGATGACATAATAGCCTTCAGCTGCAAGCTCACAGGCTATGGCACGGCCTATGCCGCGGCTGCCGCCGGTGACTATGGCAATTTTCTGATTGTCCATAAAGCTCCCAGCATGTGAAGTCTGTTAAAAAAATGTAATCCTTTAGAATCTATACATCAGGCGTTGCCCGAAGCCCGAATATCTGCAGCTGAATTATACAGAGGCACTGCTCCCCCATCATGACCGTGCCCTCCATTGCCTCATAATCCTCAAGACTGTAACGATTGGTGACCGTGGTAATGAGCTTAGCGCCAAGGGGCACTGCATCTACAAAAAACTCTGCGCTGTTTATGCCGGTCAGCACCCCGGCCGTATAGGCTGATCTGTTCGCGCCCTTTTTCCAGCATGAAAGCACCCCTGCGGTCTGTGCCACCACTTCAATGAGCACAATAGGGCTCATTGATTCACAATCCAGAAGCGGCCATGAGTCGGCAACAGTCGACAATGTCACGGCATGGTCGCTGTCAACCTCCACTGCCGCCGCGATGAGTTTCATGCGGCCGCGGTGCGGGATCAAATCATCAATAACTATGTCTTGCATAGAACACGGTAATTGGCAATCGGGCAAAATCATGATAGTTAAAAGCATGCGCTGAACAGCAGCATTTCAGGATTGAATCAATAGAATAATAAACAGCCCGAAAAGTCAAGAAATACCGACTCAATACGGGACTGTCCGAGAAATGCTTTTCCAAACCATGAAAGACAAACTGTCTGATTTCTTTGATCATATTACCGACAGCCCTCTGCGCGCTTTTATCGCGGGTGGTCATACCTGCGGAGATGTGTGCCGTTTGGCCGCAGGCATATGCAGCCGTACTTCCCCGGACGAACCCCTCTGCCTCTGGACGCAGGACAAATCTCTTACTGCCGCTGCCCTGCTTGCCGCTGCAATCGGCGGGCCGCGCGTCATTATTCCCTATGCTTTTTCACCGCATGCGTTTGACGAGGCACGATCAAGTATTTCTTTTTCAAAAATTCTCTCCGAAAGCAACGATGCCCCGCCCGCCGATTGCACGGTTATCCTGCCGGACAGCGTGCCGGCTCCTGCGCCTCTTGTTTATACTGCATGTGATGCCGATACGCCGCGTGTCATGCTCTTCACGGGCGGCTCCACCGGCAAACCAAAGCTCTGGTCTAAAACCGCACGGAACCTTTTCAGCGAAGCGCTGCTGCTTGCAGAAACATTCGGCATAGGGCCGCAGGATTGCATTCTTTCAACCGTGCCGCCACAACACATTTACGGGCTGCTGTTCTCCGTGCTGGTGCCTCTCGTGTCGGGCTGTACCGTGCTTGAGCCGGTCTTCTCATTTCCGCAGGAGATTCTTGCCGCTGCCGGCGATACAGGAGCTACCATTCTGGTAAGCGTTCCCTCTCAGTATCATGTGCTGAAAACTGAGAGCCTGCAGCGCCATAATCTCAGGCTGGCTTTTTCATCTGCCGGCATGCTCCCCGGGCCTGATGCGGACTATTTCCACGGGAAAACCGGTATTGCCGTCACCGAGATCTACGGCTCCACTGAAACAGGGGGCATCGCGTGGAAAGCTTCTCTGACAGACAAGCAGGTATTTTGCACGTTTAACGGCATTGACTGGAAGATACACAATGGACGGCTGCAGCTGCGTTCGGATTTCCTCTCGCCTGAGCTGCCCCGCGATCAGGATGAATTCTTTACCACTGCCGACCGCGCAGAACCCTGCGGGGCTGACAGTTTCACCCTTCATGGCCGGGCCGACGATGTTGTAAAAGTTGGCGGCAGGCGGGTTGATCTTTCTGAAATTTGCGATAAATTAAAAACGCTCGGCGGCGTACGGGATGCCGTGGTCTTTGCCATGCATGCCCGTACCGGCCGGGGCGCTGATATTACAGCCCTTATTGCAGGCACTGCTGATGCATCAGCTATCCGGGCCGGGCTTGCAAAAATCTGCGAGCCCTATGCCATACCCCGCCATATCAAAATTGTTGAGTCTATTCCCCTGCTTCCTACGGGAAAATATGACCGGGAAATGATTGAAAAGTATTTCGAAGGCAAAAGTCTGGAGTAAGGAGATTCAATCCGGCGCTGCGGATGCCCGGAGTTCGGAGAATAGTATTCAGGAGTGATGATCTCGAAAAGTTTAAAAATGTCACTTATCGTCATTCCGGCGAAAGCCGGTATCCGGTTTTTTCAATCAGTAGGCCCGTTCTGGACCCCGGTTTTCACCGGGGTGACGACTTGTTACGCCGACATTAGTAACCCGTAAGGTTTTGAGTATTTGTTTTTCTACTGGATTCTGACTACTGACTTCTTTTTATAGGCCCTTAAACATTTATTTTCGTGATTGCTCATGCGCATCATGCTTGTCCATCCGGCCGGATCGAACTGGGTCCCCGGGAAAAAGGATATTACCGCCACAGCAAACAGGATGGCCCCCCTGGGCCTGCTTTCAATTGCCGCCTACCTGAAGCGCAGCGGGCACCAGGTATTCGTTCACGACTGTCTTGGCCCTGAGTCGCCGCAGGGCATACGGAAAAACGTACAGGCCGTGCTCGCCCCTGCTCCTGATCTGGTCGGTTTTTCAACGACAACGTCCAGTTTCCTGGACGGCAACAACATGGCAGCACTGATTAAAGAAGCCAGTCCGCGGGTCAAAACCGTCTTTGGCGGCGTGCATGTGTCTGCTCTGGGCGGAGCCCTGTTGCAGAATTTTCCCCGTATCGATTATCTGTCTCCCGGCGAGGGCGAGGTGACCCTTTCTGAACTGGCCTCCGGTCAGGACCCTGCCGCTATCGACGGGCTGATCTGGCGTGATGGTGAACGGATTGTGACCAATGCTCCCCGCTCGCCGCTGCCGGATCTGGACCAGCTTCCTTTTCCTGATTATGAAAGCTTGAAGGGTTTTCCCCGGTCATACAACCTGCCCCTGTTCAGCTTCATCGGATTTCCCGGCGCAACCATGTCCACCAGCCGCGGATGCCTCTATGAGTGCTCGTACTGCGACCGGTCTGTCTTTAAGCGCTCCTACCGGTACAACTCTGCGAAATATATCTACGAACACATGCTGCACCTGAGGCAGCGCTTTGGCGTCCGGCATATCAATATCTATGATGATTTGTTTACTCTTAACCGGCCCCGCATTTTCGAGCTGTGCCGTCTTTTGATTGAAAAGCCCCTCGCCATGCAGTTCAACTGCGCTGTCCGGGTAGGGCATGCCGACAATGATCTGCTGAAGCTGCTGAAAGATGCAGGCTGCCTCATGGTTTCGGTGGGTATCGAATCGGCTGATCCGGCGATGCTCGCGCGCCATAAATCCGGGGTTACCCTTGATGAGGTCAGAGACACGGTTGCCCGGATCAAAGCCTGCGGCCTCAGGGCCAAAGGGCTGTTCATGATGGGCCTCCCGGGCGAAACAGAAGCATCGATTCGGGCAACCAGCGACTTTGTTATTTCCCTCGGGCTGGATGACATGAACATGTCGAAATTTACGCCTTTTCCGGGCGCGCCCATTTGGTCAACGCTGAGCGAAGAGGGGACCTTTAAAGAGGACTGGCCGTTAATGAACTGCCTTAATTGCGTCTTCGTACCGAAGACCATCGAATCAAAGCAAAAGCTCGACTACCTGTACAACTGGCATGTAAAACGCTTCTACTCCGACCGGGCCTGGCGCCGGAAATTCGCCAGGCGCTTATGGCAGCACCGGTGGAGCATTCTCCATCTCATGCGGCACCTGCCGTCTTTCCTGGCAGCTAAGCGGCATTTTGAGCCCGGCAATGCTTCGGATGCAAACTTGCAATAGTCATTATTGGTGGCGGTGCTCATTCTACGGCTACTGCATCCATCCTGCGAACTGAATATATAATAGTTGACGATATACCATTTTGGGGATATATTTTTACTTATGCAATGGCAGCTTGTAACCAGCAAAAAAGTGCAAAGGCAGGTCGATGCCTTGCCCTCTGGGGTTAGAAATAACCTGTTTGCGCTCATGGCCGAAATTCAAATTTACGGCCCCGTGCGCGGCAACTGGCCCAACTATGGCAAGCTGTCAGCCCGACGGCACCATTGCCATATTAAGAAAGGCCGCCCCACTTATGTTGCGGTTTGGGAAGAAGAAAAAACAACGATCAATTTAGTTGAGGTCACCTATGCTGGCACACACGAAAAAGCACCATACTGAAGCAGTAGCCATAAAATTCATTGGGCCGGTAACAAACAGAAGAAAAGCTCTTGCCTCTTTAAAGGCTCTCGGCTTTATGTCTCTTGAAGAGGAAAGCTATGTCACCATGAATGAGTTGTTCACCGATGTGACCGATGATAAAAGACCGGGGGTTATTCTTGCAGGCGCTCGCGGCAAGGAAAGCATGACGCAAAAGCAGCTTGCCGAAAAATGCGGCATTCCGCAAAGCCATATTTCCGAGATGGAGCGGGGCAAACGACCCATTGGCCCCAAAACCGCCAAAATCCTTGGTGCAGCTCTGAATATTGGCTACAAAGTTTTTCTCTGAGACTGCTCAGTTATTATTGGTGCGCACCCTACATGCATAGGAACAGTAATATTTCTCTAAATACATCTACAGACGTCAGTAACTATGCCTGTCCTGCCAGCCTGGCGGCCAGAAAATTCTGGAGATTCGCCCGGCCAACGACTTCGCCGACACCGCGCAGAACACTCAGGGTTACGCCCAGAAGTCCCGGGGCTATTGCGCTCTGGCCCACCAGGTAGAGTGACCGGACCGGAAAGCGTGTCAGCACCGCGTATTGCAGATCATTCTTTACCGAGCGCAAAAGACCGTACATGGACCCCTCAGGGCTTGCGGCCCAGTCGCGCATGGTAAGGGGTGTTGAGATATCAAGAAGCTTATAATCATCAAGAGTGCCCAGCACGCTGCGGGCGGTCTCGATCATCGATTCAGCGGCGCGCATTTTTGCCTGCCCGTAGTGCGCGCCCCGGCTGCCGGTGTGCGTGTGCTGCCACTGCTTCCAGTCGGAGTAGGCTGACCCGCGAATTATGGTGAGGAGATTCCACCCCGCGCGCTCACTGTGCCGCAGCTGAAAAAATGTACCATCGATATTGACTCCGTCAACCTTGTGAATACGGAACAGGTTATAGCTGAGTGCTTCGTGCTGTTTCTGATCCACCAGCAGACGAACACAGACCACGCCCGATGTTTCCTCCAGCTTTAAAAGTCCCTGCCGATAATCTGCAGGAACAGCGTCAGCGGAAAGCATGGGCAGCACCAGCTTGGGATGAATGCCGGCGAGAATTTTTCTGCAGGCAAGACTGCGGCCGGACTTCAGCTGGACGCCGCATGCGCGGCCATCACGAACAAGAATATGCTCCACCGGATCGCACAGTATTAAGTCCGAGCCGGTTGCCCGTGCGCTCTCGACATAGGCCTCAACCATCTGCGTGCCGGTACATCCAAGCTCCCATGCCGACAGAAGAAGCGCTCCCAGCGTGTAGAGAAGGAGATAGGCGGGGCATTTGTCCATGGGAAGCCCGGCCCAGAACCCGTGAACCGAGAGAATATCGTGGAGTTTTTTTGAGCAGCCGGAGGCTGCAAGAAAATCCTCCATGCTCTGGTTAAACCCTACGAATGAAAAGAGGTTGGACTGCAGACGTCCTGTGGTGTCCAGGCGCAGACCGTGCGACAGGGAATGCACTGCGGAAACAATGGTGTCTATTGCCTCTTTCTCGGTCGGACACGCGCTGCGAAGCGCCTGTTCAAAGGCCGGCAAAGTTGATGGAAGGTCAAACGTGAGATCGTCAAAAACATATCGCTCGAGTATCCCCTTGCGCCCAAACGCCGCAGCTGCAGTTTGCCGGTCACGCCGAGTATATCAAACAGCTGCCGAAGGATTTCGCCCTCGCCTGCGGGGCCGAAGTAATGAAGCCCAACTGCACAGTCAATCCCCTGTCGCGTATAACTGCGCAATAGCCCACCGGGAAAGGGATTTTTTCAATGATTGTAGCTTTAATGCCGAGTTGTCCGAGTAGGATCGCGCTCGTGAGTCCACCCAGACCCGAACCGATGATGATGACATCCGTGTCGATGTTGCTCAAGGAATTCTCCTCCCGGATGTTCTGTTTAAATCGCGCAATGGCGATCCGCTGCGCACCCATGCCGGAGGAGTCATACGACCGCCGGATACGTCCTTCATCGCAACCCCTTTGACCCTTTCCCTCAGGCCGCCTTCCTGATCGTGCAGCCAGATATCAAACCTGATAACTCCTTCATGCAGAGACACCGGTATAACCGTACAGATGATGGTCTCACCGGGAGCAATCGGCTGCACAAGCACCCGTTCATCAAACCCGGTTGGAAAGGCAACAATACCGCAGTAGCGCTGTGCCCATGCGCAGGCCGCATGCAGGCTGCCATCCAGCGGAAACGGGGAACCCAGGGGGCCGGATGCGCCGGAATGGTCGGCAGCGTATACGCGGGCAAATGCCGAGCTTTCTGTAAGCGTCACGCTGTCCTGCACAGATTGAAATGCCGGGCCGAAGGGTACCAATTCACCATAGAGCCGGCGCACGGGAATTTCAAAGCCGGGGATATGGAATGCCTCAAGCGGGCCAAGTGGCGGCTCAATGCCGGGCTGGGCACCTGCAAAAAAGCAGACGGTTGCATGCTGTTTTATTCTGGTTCCCGCGGTGTTTTTAAGTTTTGCAACAGTAGTAAGTGTTGCGTGGATATTGCCTTTTTCTTCTATGACCAGGTTGCAACATGCCTCGATGACGGGGCACGCGGGTTCAATACGAAGGAAACGATCAAAGGATGCGTGCTGCATGGCGGTGACCGCTGCCCTGGGGAAATGCGACTGCGCCGCACGGGCCAGGTGCTGCAGCATTTCAACAGCGGGAAGTATGGCAGTCCCTTCAAACTGGTGATCAAACAGCCAGGGATTAACAGGTATGGATACCGGCACGGTCACTCGTTGAATCTCTGTGAACAGGGTATTCTCCATAAATGATGCGTAGCTACATTTACAAGTGTTAGTGCGTGCTCGAGCCCTCAAGCAGCGATCTGGCTTTTTGCATACCTTTTAAAGGTGATCCCTGGTTGTTTCCATCATCACATTCGATGCTTCCTGCAAGGCTAACGCTGATTTTAACGGGAACGCCTGTGTTGAAAAGAAAACAATCGGGAGGATACACCAGGTGCGTGTTTTCGATGCGCAGCACCCGGATGGGTGCGCTGCAGAGCTTTGCAATGGTAAATGCCCCCTTTTCAAAAGGGCCGACCGCGCCTGAGCGGCTGCGGGTTCCTTCTGGGAAAATGAAAAGATTGCCGCCCGAGGCAAGATAGGCGCGCATGGACTTAACCTGCACCATGAGGTCGGGAACATCTGAGTCCTGCACCAGTGAGGGCGAAAGATAACCGGCAGATTTGAGTACCCAGCCGAAAATCGGCACCTTAAAGAATACGCTTTTAACGATGGTCTTATGCTGTCTGAAAAGCGATATGAGCAGTATGGGGTCGAGGAATGACAGGTGGTTTGCAATGATAACTGATGAGCGGATGGCGTACACTCCCGGCGAGATACTGATCTTCACCCGCGGCATGAGCAGCTTCAGATACGCAAAGAAGCAGCGATAAAAAATGCAGTTGAGGTTCTGGAAAGCACGCTCCCGGTCGGCGGCAAACAGGGCGGCAGCGCTATAGGCAGGAAAAAAAAAGAAAACGAATGCCGCGAAGTAGTATGCCCACAGAAGCAGTGTAATGATGAGATCAACCGCCGGCCTGAAAGTTTTGGTGAACATGGAGGCTGCCTGGTTAAGGCTTTTTGATGATTATATTTGTGTTCACGCCGCCGAAAGCGAAATTCTGAATGGCGGCGATGCCCATGTTCTGCTCCCGGAGCTGCATAACATGATTGATCATGGCGCAGCGCTCATCAACCGTTTCAAGGTTGAGCGTGGGCACTATACATCCCTCGGCCATAAGGTGCAGGGTGATGATGGTTTCGATGACGCCGCAGGTGGCCATGGTATGGCCCATGTATCCCTTGAGGCCCGTAACCAGCGGCCGGCTGCCGTATACATCATAAATCGCCTGCGCTTCGATGATATCGCCCATCTTGGTGCCGGTGGCATGGGCGCTCACGAAGTCAACATCATCGGCATTTATGGCGGCATCTTTCAGCCCGAGCTGAATGGTCTGCGTGATGCCTGCCAGGTTGGGCAGAATCAGGTCGCCGCCATTGTTGTTGCAGGCAAAGCCGATCACCTCTCCCAGAATGGTGGCACCGCGTTTCCGTGCGCACTCGTATTCCTCAAGAAGCACAGCGCCCGCGCCTTCGCCCACCACGAGGCCGTCGCGGTCTTCGTCAAAGGGTCGCGGCGTGCGGCTGGGCGAGTCATTAAAGGCTGTGGAGCAGGCAAGCAGGTTGTCAAACACTGCCACCGTCGTGGTGTCGTATTCATCGGCGCCGCCGCAGATCATGGCGTCCTGCATGCCGAACTTGATCGACTCATAGCCGTAGCCGATGGACTGACTGCTCGTGGTGCAGGCCGTTGAAGACGAAATAACGCGGCCCGTAATGCCGAACATCTTGGTGATATTGACCGCTGTGGTGTGCACCATGGATCTCAAATAATCAACAGCGCCGATATTGGCAAATTTATCTGTTTCTTTGCTGAAAAATATCCGGTAGATATCGCGCTGCACCGTGGGGCTGCCATGCGTGGAGCCGAATGCCACACCAAGCCTGCCCGAGGTGATGAAATCCTGTGTCAGGCCCGATGCTTCAAGCACCTCTTTTGCAACCTGGCAGGCATAATATGCCACGGGGCCCATGGTTTTGCGGAACTGCCGGGAAAAGCCGTACTCCACAGGGTAGTCGACTGTGCCGTAAACCTTTGAATGAATATATTTGGTGAGCAGTCCGTCATCGCGCAGGGGCCTCACGCCGGAGATGCCGCTGGTGAGGCTGTGCATCAGCTCTTGTTTCGTGCGGCCGATGGGCGTGATTGCAGAACAGGCGGTTATGACGACACGACGTGGCATGGGTTTTCGGGCTCGCTGTCCAGTGGTTTTTCACACATGATTTTGGTTGTTGACCCCTCCTGACCTCTCCGTGAAAAAAGAGGAAGCACATTGTTCCCCTCCGTGATAAAAAGGCGTCAGGGGAGGTCAAATTTTATTAATTTTTTAATCGTGCTTTCATAATCGACTCGATATAATCGCACACCTGGTTGATGGTGCGAATATTGAGCGACTGCTTCTTTTCTTCCTGCGTGAGCTCAGTTTTCAGCAGTTTCTCTATCTGTATTAAAAGCTCGAGGCCGTCGATGCTGTCAAACCCGAATTTTTCACGCAGGTCATCGTCAGGATCGGGATTCTCAATCTCGAATTGGCGATTGCAGATCGCGATAATTTCAGAAAGAAGCTCTTCTCGTGTCATTTCCTCATATCCTTATTTCACCGCCCGCTTCGCTCAAGGCGCAAAGAACGCGAAGTGAATAGTGCGGGTCCATTTGTTTTTTACCATTTCAGGCTAAAAACAATTACAGCTCTGTGCCCTCTGAGACTCTGGTTTGTTCTTGTCAAGTATTTTTTTATAGAGAGCCTTGCTCTCGGTTACAATATCAGTCTTAAGTGCGGCACCTTACCCAACTCTGGTATTTTGAGGGTCTCGACAGAGCCCGAACCT
>Ga0172369_10001296_pt1 | contig 36121 bp, 30 predicted proteins | sample LakKiv25m_FD_114539 | JGI IMG/M metagenome (GOLD analysis project Ga0172369, IMG submission 114539) | Freshwater microbial communities from Kabuno Bay, South-Kivu, Congo - kab_022012_11.25m | ecosystem: Environmental > Aquatic > Freshwater > Lake | place: Democratic Republic of the Congo... | reverse complement strand
TTCGTGATCATAAAGATCCAGCAGATAGCCGGCCAGATACAGACATAGGAGGAAAAATATGGCACAATTCAGCGTAAATGCAACACGTTTTGACCCTTACAAAAGCTATAAATTCAGGGTAAAGTGGGATGGACGTTATGTTGCTGGGATAAGCAAGGTCAGTGCACTCAAGCGCACAACAGATGTAGTAAAATTCCGCGAAGGCGGCGATCCAAGCACTGAGAGAAAATCCCCGGGACAGACAAAATACGAAGCAATAACACTTGAGCGCGGTGTTACACATGATAAGGATTTTGAGCAATGGACAAATAAAATATGGAACTATGGATCAGGACTGGGCGCAGAGGTTTCGCTTAAAGATTTCCGCAAGGATATCATAATCGAGATGTATAACGAAGCAGGACAACTGGCTATTTCATATAAAATATACCGCTGCTGGGTATCGGAATACCAGGCGCTTCCGGCTCTTGATGCAAGCGGTAATGCAGTTGCCATCCAGACGCTCAAGCTTGAGAATGAAGGATGGGAGCGGGATTATGAAGTGACTGAACCTTCAGAGCCATCGTTCACAGAACCAAGTTAAACTATGAGGCAACTGTCCGCACAGGATATATTGGGAATATGGGAAAAAGGCCAGGACCAGCATGACCTGGACAGGGCTCTGACTATACTCGAAGCCGCCTGCCCTGATAGAAAAAAAGATGAACTGGCAGCGCTCTCAATCGCACAGAGGGATAGGAACCTGATAGCTTTAAGAGAGGGTATGTTCGGACATACCCTCACAGGTTTTTCCATATGCCCACAATGCCAGGAGCGCCTGGAAATAACTCTTTCGACAGGAGATATTTTATTCACGCAGGCACATCTTGAGCAACATTACGAACTTCTAACTGGTGATTTTATCTTAAAGTTCCGTTTGCCAGATTCCTTTGATCTTGCAGCCATCACACGTTGTAAGGACATTTCCAGCGCGCGTACCATGCTTGGAAAAAGATGTGTGGAACAGGCTCTCATGAAAGGAAATGAAGTACCAATTGAAGATTTGCCGCAAGTTGCTATTGAAGCGCTTTCAGACCAGATGTCAAAAAGTGATCCTCAGTCAGACCTGATCCTTGACCTTGAATGCCCGGAATGCAAACACAAATGGCAGATATTGTTCGATATTGTCAAATTTTTCTGGACAGAGATCAATTCTCATGCCAGGCACCTTCTTGATGATGTACATACGCTGGCATATGCATACGGGTGGAGTGAAACAGATATCCTATCCATGAGCGCTAACAGGAGACAGTTCTATATCGACAGGGTGACATAATGACAGATTATCTCACACGGCTTGCCAAACGGACTCTTGGTTTGTTGCCCGTGGCGCAACCCTTGATAACCCCATCGTTTTCATCTTTCACCTCTAGAAGGAATGATCATCCTGAGATATCATTTAACGATAATATTGCACGATTTGATCAACAAGTAATTCACGGCACTCAAGAGAAGGAAGTAACACAGGCTTTTTCAAAACCACGATCAAAAGTGCAAAAGACAGCGCTATCGCATGAACTTTCTTTCGAACAGCCAGAAAATTTTGTTGCCGGCAATGCAGATAACAGTTTATTACCGCACAAAAAAATCGGATCAGATAATCAGGATCAAAGACATCCTGAAACCAAGTTCATAAGCCATGATGCGAGATTGATTCCACATGTTGTTCATATTGAAAATCAGGTAGCATCAAATGATATTGGAACTGGAACTGAGGAAAAGTATGAAGAACAGGAAAGTGTTCCATTTTCAGGCCAGATACCAAAACGCCTGGAAAATAGTTGGCATCAAAGAAATCTGGAAATGATCAGGCCACAGATAGAAAAAGAAATTATGGGTTCCAGGATAGATAAAGAAATAACAGGATCAATGACTGAAAAAGAAATGAAAGATATTGATATTCCTGATCCAATATCCGTTTCAAGGAGTCTTACATATCCGTTTTCAGAAAAATATGGCGAAGGTCATCTTCTTCCTGTTCTTACTTCAGATTTCAAAACGGAATCGAACTTGAATAAAAAACCGAACCCGGACTCATCCGGTCATAATCTCAAACCCGATTATCCGGGGACATCAGATAATCTTCATGAACCTGGAAAACTGATATCAAGTGACCCTTCGCCTCGCAGAGTTGCGTGGCCTGGTCAAAAAGACCGAGATATAAGGAATCAAGAACATAATGAAATATATAATAAAATAAACAAAAAAACTGGTTTCAAAAATGTAATATATCCTGTTATCAAAATATCCCCGGAAGGAAAAGATCAGATTATAAGAGAAATTCAAACCAAATTACAGCAGCCAACGATAAAAGTCACCATCGGCAGAGTGGAAGTAAGAGCTGTTCCAGCGCCGCCGGTCTTTAGTCCCTCTCCATCTATGAAAAAACCATCGCTCTCGCTTGATGAATACCTTAAACAACATAATGGGTGATCATTTTGAGCAATTATCTTTCCATAGCTACGGTTACAGCCGCTTTGCGCTGGACTTTGCAGTCCGCTATAAACAAGAACATTAGCGGTGCAGATGTAAAAACTGCCAGGCCGGATGATACCGGAGGAAAACTTCCCTCCCCTGGGGTAAATGTATATCTATATCAGGTCACTCAGAACCTGGCCATGCGAAATTCTGATCTTCCTGGCCGACTTTCCCAGGGACAGCTGATCAAGCGACAAAACGTGCCACTTGATCTTCATTATTTGCTGACTTTTTATGGTGATGATGAATATCTTATGCCCCAGCGCCTTCTTGCCAGTGTGGTAAGTGCGCTCCATAGTAAACCTGTCCTCACGCGCCAGATGATAAAAAATATGCTGGCAGATCCTACTTTTAATTATCTGTCCACTTCCAACCTTGCAGATGCTATCGAGACAGTTAAATTTACACAGGTAAATCTTTCCCTTGAAGAACTGGCAAAGATATGGTCTGTATTTTTCCAGACCCACTACAGTTTATCAGTAGCATACATAGGTACAGCAGTCCTTGTCGAAAGTGAAGAAACACCACAAAAAGCCTTGCCTGTTCGCGAACGTGGAATTTATACGATCCCCTTCGATCAACCTTGCATTGAGAAAATAGTCCCGCAAGATGAGGAAGCAAGAACCATTGTCTCCGGGAGCACGATTGTCATAAAAGGTAAACGGATGGCAGGTGAAGTGACCGTTATCAGGATCGGTGATATAGAGATTACTCCTTCCCCTGAAAATTTGACCCGTGACTTTATCACTATCACACTTCCAACCAGTCTAAGAGCAGGGATACAGGGTCTTGCGGTAGTACACAAAATATTAATGGGTAAACAAGAAGTTCCTCATAGAGGTGTTGAATCCAATGTTTTTCCTTTTGTCCTTTCTCCCAGGATAACAAGTGTAACTGCGCCTGCTCTTGTTAATGACGGAAATGATAATATGTCAGGGGATGTTTTGCTTGACATCGACCCTGAAGTCGGGAAGAAACAGCGGGCAGTATTGCTGTTAAATGAGCTGGATCCTCCTTCTGATCGGGTTCCATGGGCATATATTTTTGAAGCCCTGTCAAGAGATGAACCTGCAAATCCGGCCTCAACAGGCACAATAACTATTCCTGTGAAAATGGTGAAAAAAGGCCATTACCTGGTGCGCATCCGGATTGATGATGCTGAGAGTGAACTTGATGTTGACAGTCATGGTACAAACCCGACCTATAAATATATAGTTCCTGAGGTGGAAATCAAATGATCCCACAAGATCCGGCCAACTGGAGTGATGAAAATAAATCTTACCTGATGTCAAGGCTTGAAAATGTTCGCATATTGCTGGAGGATCATGCGAAATATCCTGAAAATACCTCCAATAGCAAGGATCTTCCTCAAGACACTCCTAAAAAAGGGTCATCGTCGTCACAGTCTTTTTCTCTTGATACACTGTGCGCGATATTTGGCCTGACGTCATTTGAAAGGGATACTTTGCTTTTATGCGCGGGTATGGAACTTGACTCAAAATTCCCATCTCTTTGTGCGGCTGCAAGCGGCGACCCAAAACGACCATATCCGACTTTTGGCCTGGCTCTTTCGGTTTTGCCAGGAGCTCACTGGAGCGCTCTTTCACCTGGATCACCTCTTCGGCAATGGCGTCTTATCGAGATGGGAACTGGTGATTCTTTAACATATAACCCGCTCCATATAGATGAACGAGTGCTGCATTATCTTGTTGGTGTCCTGGCTCTTGACGAGAGACTGGCAGGAATTTTAGATGTTGTTTATGAGAATGATGGTATTGAGCCGGTCCATAATGAAATTGCCAGGTCGATAGCTGGAACATGGTCTAAAATAAAGCAAGCCAGGACATTTCCTGTTACGCAATTATGTGGCGAGGATGTTGAAATTATGCGCATGATCGCTCAATCAGCATGCAGAGCTCTTGGTTATTCTCTTTGTTTGATCAATACTAATTCGCTCCCCCAGACAACCGGCGAGATAACCTCTTTTATCAGGTTGTGCGAGCGTGAGTCTGTCCTGGGTGGATATGTAATGTTTCTTGACTGTGAAGAAGTTGATACCGCGGATCCAAATCATGAAAAAATGATCGATCGATTGATCGTGGGTCTTAGATGTCCTCTTGTTATTGCTACGCGAAAAAGGAGACAAATCAGGCAACGTTCGTTGATAACTTATGATGTTCCGAGGCTTTCCTCAAGTGAGCAGGTGCAATTATGGAAAAGTTCAATGGGTTCTTTATCCGGAAGTCTTGATGGCAAAGTCAATGAATTCGTATCCAATTTTGACCTGAGCAGCCATTCGATCAAAAATGCATGCGCAAAAGCAACAGGATATTTTGCTGACAAAAAGATAGATCCTGAGGAATTATATTCAATCCTGTGGGATACATGTCTCAGGGAAGGACGCCCCCGTCTTGAGAGCATGGCTGTGCGGATAGAACCGGCAGCAAAATGGGATGATCTTGTCCTGCCTGAACCCCAGCAGCGGATATTGACTGAAATAGCCATGCATGTAAGACAGCGCAAAAAAGTATATGAAACGTGGGGATTTATAAAAAAAGGTATGCGTGGTCTTGGGATAAGCGTGCTTTTTGCAGGTGAGAGCGGGACCGGGAAGACAATGGCAGCTGAAGTACTGGCTAATGAACTCCATCTTGACCTGTACCGTATCGATCTGTCACAGGTCGTAAGCAAATATATCGGGGAAACCGAAAAAAACCTGCGGCGCGTCTTTGACGCAGCAGAAGAAGGCGGTGCAATACTGTTATTTGATGAAGCCGATGCAATATTCGGAAAGCGGACCGATGTTAAGGACAGCCATGACCGGTTTGCGAATATCGAAGTAAGCTATTTGCTCCAGAGGATGGAGGCTTACCGGGGGCTTGCGATACTTACCACAAATATGAAAAATGCTCTTGATACGGCTTTTCTGCGGCGCATCCGGTTTATCGTCCAGTTCCCATTCCCGGATCATGTTGCACGAGCCGGGATATGGCAGACTGTATTCCCCGAAGATACGCCAATTGAGGCGCTGGATATAAATAAACTGGCAAGGCTGAATGTTGCGGGAGGCAATATCCGGAATATTGCGATGAATGCGGCATTCCTGGCTGCTGACGAGGATTCGCCTGTAGGCATGGCGCATATTTTGAAAGCTTCGCGAAGTGAATGTTTGAAAATGGAAAAAACGCTTACTGATTCGGAGGTGCAGGGATGGATATGAAAAAACAGAATATTGAATTGCATATTGAAGAACTTGTGCTTCACGGTTTTTCGCCGGGAGATCGACATGGTATTGCCCAGGCGGTAGAACGAGAACTTGCTATCCTGATAGAAGAGCGGGGTGCACCTGCGGATCTTCTTAATAATAGAGAGATAGAAAGACTGGATGGAGGGTCGTTCCAGGTTATGCCTGGTTCAAAACCAGAAGCAGCAGGTGCAAAGATTGCAAGGGCGGTATATGGGGGAATGAAAAGATGAACACAATGATACAAACACAGGTTAAGGCCGAAACGAGCACTTTCATAAAACCACCTCATAAGGAGCTTTTACAGAGGAAATGTGCTTCACATGAGTGTGAAGAACGCCGTAAGAAGCGGTTGAATTTGCAGCGTAGTTCAACCAGCAGGACCGAACCTGCTGCTGTTCCACCAATTGTAAATGAGGTGCTGGTCTCATCAGGTCAGCCTCTTGATCCATCATCCCGCGTCTTCATGGAATCCCGTTTCGGCCACGACTTGAGCCAGTTGCGAGTACATACTGATTCAAAAGCCGCCGAATCAGCGCGGGCCGTGAATGCCCTGGCCTATACGGTGGGGCGGGACGTAGTGTTTGGTTCCGGAAATTATTCACCAGGCACGGTTGAGGGAAGAAAGTTGATCGCGCATGAGTTAACTCATGTTTTACAGCAGACTGGCTCTGATGCAGGGAAGTTGCAGAGAAAGCTTTCGATCAGCGAACCCGGGGACACGAGTGAACGTGAGGCTGACAGGATCGCTGAAACCGTGACAAACGATCTCCCAATAGGCATTCCCCCGATCACACCTGTTGCGCCAGCACTTGCGCGCAGCTGTACCGATGGCCGATGCGAAAGCTGTGCGGGTGGCAGGAGGGATTTCTGGGTAACGGCATATTTCCGGCGAAGGGCAAATGAAGCGACGATGAACAATTTGCGCCAGCAAATAAACGGAGCAAAGGCCGTGCTTGCTAATTGCTGTCTTGATCTTAAATTTGATTTCAACTGGACACTCCTGCGAGGCCCGGCAGTATTCCCTGCAGGCACCGCGCGCCCGGCTGGAAGTGCGCTTGGAGCCTGGGATTATCCTGCGGATGCCGAAGCGTTAGGCGAAGGTCTGACTTTCTCAGGGGCGCGGGGCGTACCAATGCTGGTCGTCGATGATGTCCCGGGTTCCGGAGGCGGTGTGACTATGTGGCCTGGATTGGATGTCGAGTACACCGGGCGCGATTATTTCGCGATTTCAGTTAACCAGACCGGCCCCAATCCGAATTGCAATCATATTGCCCATGAACTGTGGCATGTAGCAACACGCACTGGCCGGCATGATCCCGCCGAAGGCGCCATCACAGCCTGTACAAGCAATGCTGTTTCATTGAATTATTGTAACGCACTTCGTGGCATGGTCGCGCCGCGGTGAGGAGAAAAATCATACGATAGAACACGGATTTCACGGATGCCCACGGAAACGATTATCCGTGGAAATCAGTCAGATCCGTGTCATCCGTGTTCTATTCAAACTATTCTAAAATAAATGAAGGACTTACAAAATGAGTACTGTAATGCACGATCCGGCAAAAAAACACACGTCAACCCAGGCTCCTTCTTTAACGCCTGCTTTTAAAGGTTCATTACAGCGCAAATGCGCCCGCAGCGATTGCCTTCACAAGAGGGAAGCAAAGCACAACGATCCTGCACAGCTTTCAGACAAGCCGCCCATTGTGGACGAGGCGCTGCGTTCACCTGGTGAGCCCCTCGATCATGCCACGCGAGAATTCATGGAGCTGCGCTTCGGGCACGATTTTAGCAAGGTGCGGGTGCATACTGATTCAAAAGCCGGAGAGTCGGCGCGGGCAGTGAATGCGCAGGCATATACCGTGGGAGGGGATGTGGTTTTTGGGGCAAATGAGTACGCTCCCGGCACAACGGGTGGACGAAGGCTGCTGGCGCATGAAGTTACCCATGTTCTCCAGCAAGGCGGTATGACAACAAACAGAGCCGGAAGATTGGAATTGGGCGATACCCATAGCACGGCTGAAGACGAAGCAAATCGAGCTTCCGGAAGCATACATCCTGGTGATGCAGGTGTTTTGGCATCTGCATCCGGTGGATCTGTCCCAGGAGGATGGAGGCGCTTTAGTTCTATGCCGCCAGGAACTATCCAGCGCCAATTCATAACCCCGCTTGGCCAGGGCGGCGGCTTCGGGGGATTGATGGATCGGGACCGGCGAGAGGCAACTGGAGCCGCCCCGGTTCCCGCCACACCTTACCGGGTATGTTCGCGAGACCTGCAAGGAGTTTTGGGGTATATCGGCAACCATGCCTATGTAGAGGCGCCTCCTTTTCGCTATGCGATTATCAGTCCACTGTGCCCTGCTTCCTGGTCCGACAATCCGGTAACTGGAACGACTGCACAGAAATGGGATAATTCGCCCGATCCCTGCGGCAAGACCCCAAATTGCGTGCCCTGCAATCCTGCACCCGGAGTCACAGATGTTGGGACATGTATGCGCAGCGCTTTTATCGCCTACAATAATCCCAGTCTTTACCGGGGCACAGGGCCGAACAGCAACACTTTCGCAGGAACTTTAGCGCGTGCTTGTTGTGCAGCCATGGTACCAAAGCCAGCAATCCTGGGAAATGTCCCTGCGTGGGATGATTCACCCGCGCCAGCCCGCACTGGTGCGTCGCCTTGTCCTCCAGGCCCGACCTGTTAGTATATTCATGAAGTATTGTCCGGAAAGTGAAAAAATGAACACAATAATGAAACCACAGGTGAAAGAGCAGGCAAATGCTTCTTTTACACCTCTACATACCGGGCGCTTGCAGCGTAAATGTATGAGTGATAAGTGTGAAGAAAGTCGCAAGAAACGGTTGAGCATACAGCGCAGCCTGGTCAATCAGGAAAAACCTGGAGGCGTTTCGCCATTAGTCCATGAAGTACTGAACTCACAGGGCCAGCCTCTTGATCTTCCTACCCGCACCTTCATGGAACCGCGCTTTGGTCATGATTTCAGCCGGGTGCGGGTTCACGCCGATTCGAAAGCAACGGAGTCAGCAAAGGCTGTTAACTCCCTGGCTTATACAGTAGGACAGAATGTGGTGTTTGGGGAGGGACAATATGCGCCGGGAACGAGCGCCGGACAAAAATTACTGGCACACGAATTGGCCCATGTCGTGCAGCAGTCAGATAATAGCGTTAAAAGTGGTATCAAACTTGGGGACTATGACAGCGTATACGAACGCGAGGCAGAATCCATCTCGGCCCATCTTGTCGATATGCCTGTGGAGGATGCAGGTAAAAAACCTCGATTGACTGCTACTAACTCAAATGTTATCCAGCGAATTGGCCCGCTAGCCGCCGCAGCCGGTGGCGCCGCCGTTGGAGCAGCCATCGCGATTGTAAGCTTCGAAGCCGCCCTGGATTACGGCAAGAGCCTCGCGACACGGTTTCCGGGCTGGCTGGGAGTGCTTCCGAATTGCCCGTGCAGGGAATCCGCTGTCATAGCAGACACGGCGACATGGGGACGAGACCGGAATCCGATTCTTAGCTGGTTCCATCCAGGTGCCGCCTCTTCCTATCGGTCGAATGCCTCCTTTTCTACTGTTCCGGGATCAGCCCACGGCCAGCAGTGTACATACGACTCAGCCGGCAATCTGATCACAGAGGGTCCGGGCGCGGGCACCCCGGATTCGTGGTCGCCAAACACCAATGGCGCGGCTCATACGGCATATGACGTAGCTACCTGGCAATTGCTTGGATGGAATATATATACCCGGTATTGGCGACCCAACAATGGCAACAGCTGCACATCCAACAGGGGCGATAACACGCTTGGACGTCGTGTCAGCGAATTTTTGCCGTAGCCGTCGATACACCTAAAGACCGCATAATAATATTCAAACATATCTTTGCACTCTGGTATAACAAAATATTAACAACGAACTCGTACTAACTCCATACGAACTCAAGCTGTCGGAGTTCGTTTCAGTTCGTTTTAGTTCGTTGTTTTTTTCATGTTCATTTTATGGACACAGTTCATAGACGACTTTGCGGTGAAAAAAAATCATGCACTACAAAGGACTCAAAGTCTTCAGATTATATATAAAATAAATTAGGTTCCTGATTACAAATGAAACTTCATTAACGGAGGATTTAGAAACCATGACCACATTTCCCGGCTCCCCGCGCCTGCAAAAAGGCGCAATTATCGGCCTTGACCCATTCAATCCACTTGCCAGTGTAGTGATATTCCAGTACAATCCAGTTACCCTGACCAGGACACTTACCCCAAAAGTTGAAGGTGGCACCGGCAATCAACCAATGCGCATAAGCGGGCCGCCCGGTGAAACAATTTCTTTAGACCTGACGATAAATGCCGCAGACCAGCTTGAAAAAGGAGATGCGACCGGCCTTTACCCGGCCCTTGCTTCACTTGAAATGCTCCTGTATCCGAAATCCGCCCAGGTAATTTTGAATGAAGCGCTCAAAGTAATGGGAGTTGTCGAAGTGATACCCCCTGAAGCGCCTCTCACCCTGTTCATATGGGGTGTAAAAAGAGTGGTGCCTGTGCGTATCACACAATTTACCATAACGGAAGAAGCTTTTGATCCTGACCTGAATCCGATAAATGCCACGGTCAGGCTTAGCCTTCAGGTACTTACCTATCAGGACCTGGGGCTGCTAAGCGCCGGAGGCGCACTTTTCATGACCCACCAGGTCATAAAAGAGGTAATGGCGACTATCGGAAGCGTGGGGAATATTTCAGCATCAGCTTCGTTATCATTATAGGAGGAGACAATGTTTGATAAAAACAGCCGATATTACAATATCAAAGAAGCGACCATCTCAACGACCGGGAAAGATGAAGATACAAGGATCATAGTGTACAAAAAAAGGCGCTTTATTCCTGACAGTGAGAATATGACAATGCTTCTTGAACATACGGTCACAGAAGGCGAACGTCTTGATAATATCACAGCCCTTTACCTTGGCGACCCGACACAGTTCTGGCGTTTATGCGATTCCAATCTCATCCTGAACCCGGAAGAACTCACAAAAGACATCGGGCGCAGGATAAAAGTCGCAATGCCGGGTCTATAGGAGGAAAATTTTGTTAGCGGGCATCCTGGGAGTACGTCTCATCCTGTGGCTGGGAAAGAATGTACCTGCGCCGGCTCCGGCAGGGTTTCTCGCTGCCCTGGAGAAAGTGGAAGTCACCAATGACGCCGAAAATGGCGATGGATTCCAGATGACATTCCTGGTCGATAAAGGAAAATCGCTTGATTTTGATCTTCTAAATGATGGTTCCGTTGACCCGTTCAACCGTGTTATTATAGGCGTTGTGCTGGGAGTCCTGCCGGAAGTCCTGATCGACGGGATAATAACGCATCACCAGCTGGAACCGGGAACGGAGGAAGGCACTTCAAGACTCATCGTGACAGGAAAAGATGTCAGCGTCATGCTTGACCTGGAAGAAAAAAATGACAAATACGAAAACCAGCCGGATTTCCTGATAGTTACAAGACTGATCGCAGGATACATGCAATATGGACTGGTTCCGGCGGTCACGCCAACGACCGATATTCCCATAATGCTTCAGCGCATCCCGCGACAGCATGAGACCGATCTCGCGTTCATAAAACGGATGGCGCAACGAAACGGTTTTGTGTTCTATATCGAGCCGCTGACGTTTGGCGTAAATACGGCTTATTGGGGACCGGATAATCGTATAGGTATTCCGCAGCCGGCTTTGACGGCTAACATGGGTTCCTGGACGAACGTGACATCTATTCGTACTTCGCAGGATCCACTTGCGCCTGTTGGCACAAAAGGCACATTTGTTGAACCTATGACAAAGATCAGCATCCCTATCCCGTCTTTGCCATCGCTTCGTATCCCGCCGCTTTCATCATCGCCAACGCAGGCCCGCCGCATCGTACTATTGAGAAATTCGGCAAACCAGAATCCTGCACAGGCAGCAGTAAACGCTGTGTCCACAGTGACAAATGCGCCTGAATCCGTGAATGCCGATGGCGAGCTTGAAACTGTGAGATATGGAAATGTTTTACGGGCGCGAAAGCTTGTCGGAGTGCGGGGTATCGGTCTTTCTTATGACGGAAATTATTACGTCCGGAAGGTGACGCATATGATCCAGATGGGAAAGAATGCAAGTTACACTCAAAGATTCAAGATCAGCAAGGAAGGTACCGGCTCATTAGTGCCGGTCGTGATACCATGAGCAATAATACATTTTATGGAAAATACCGGGGCATTGTAACAGATATCAATGATCCATTAATGATCGGAAGGATTCGGGCAAAAGTCCCGGATGTAATGGGAGATGACGAAAGCGGCTGGGCCATGCCCTGCGCGCCATTTGGCGGCAAATCGATGGGTTTTTTCGCCCTGCCGGTCACTGGAGCTGGCGTATGGATGGAATTTGAGCATGGAGATCCTGATTATCCGATATGGTCTGGGTGCTGGTGGGGCTCGGTGGCTGAAATGCCCCCGATACTTCTTGCCCCGCCTTATAAGAAAATGATGATAAAAACAGAAGGCGGAATCACTGTGATCCTGGACGATACACCCGGGATCGGTGGCATCACGCTTGAAACATCCGCAGGTCAAAAGATAGTAATGAACTCGATCAGTATTGAAATAACAAATGGCCAGGGAGCAAGCATCAAACTTACCGGACCCCAGGTCTCAATAAATAACGGCGCACTTGAGGTGATCTGATGCCAGGATTTTTGCTCCATATGGGCGCAACTGTCATGTGCATGCATGCAGGCCAGGCACAACCTGTGGTTTCCAATCCGCGTGTGAAAGTAAGCGGCCAGCCTGTAGTGACCCAGACCAGCTCTTATGTCATAGCAGGCTGTCCTTTTGTGTATCCTGCACCGGGGCCATGTGTGAGCGCACAGTGGATAGTTGCATCCACACGCGTCCTGGCAGGAGGAGTTCCGGTATTGCTCCAGGATAGTGTGGCGATATGTGCTCCGACAGGCACGGGACTTAACATCATTCTAACTCAACTGCGTGTGAAGGGGATGTAATGAACATAGATTTTCCTTATCATTTTGATGTGCGTGGACGTACAGCTTCCGCGGATCAGGACAAACATATCCGTGACCTCATAGAACAGGTATTGTTCACAACTCCCGGTGAAAGGGTCAATCGTCCAACTTTTGGAAGTGGTTTAATGCAGCTTATATTTTCACCCAATAGCGATATCCTCGCCTCGGCCACACAGCTTACGGTACAAAGCGCATTACAGCAATGGCTTGGGGATCTGATAAAAGTTGAAGAAGTGCAGGTAACAGGTGAAGATTCAACGATAAGGATAATTGTAAAGTATGTAGTTCTCAAAAACCAGGAACGAAAGATCGAGGAATTCAGGAAGGCGATATAATGGGTACGCAATATCGATGCAAGAACGAAGGGAGAAAGAACTCGATCAAGAACCAGGCCGTACCCGCAATAAACGGAATTGATTATCTTGAGGTGGAATCCGGTCAGAAGAAACTTAAAGTTCATTTTTTCTTCAATCTTCCGGGATCTTCAGATCCCATTCCTGCAACTGCCCCGAAATTAGCGCGTGAGAATGTCAGGATAGAAGGAGGCGTGCGGATAAGGGATATTCGTGTACTTGATGTGGAGTCGTTAAATAATATCCTTATTGTAAGTGTAGAGTCGCCCGGGGATTATTCCACGTATACGCTTAGCTTAACGCAGTCACAAACTGATCTTGATCACCCTGATGGTTTTGACATCCAATTATCCCAAATAGATTTTTCATTCAAGGTCGATTGCCCGTCAGAATTTGATTGCAAAAAGGATTTAATATGTCTGCCGGAGAATTTTGAGGAACCTGAAATCAATTATCTTGCTAAAGATTATTCCAGTTTCCGCCGGCTCATGCTTGACAGGTTAAGCGTTATCATGCCTGGCTGGAAAGAGAAAAACCCTGCAGACCTGATGGTAGCTCTTGTCGAACTTTTAGCTTATAAAGCGGATCATCTCAGCTATTACCAGGATGCTGTTGCCACTGAAGCGTATCTCGGAACATCAAGGAAAAAGATATCTGTCAGGCGCCATGTGCGAATGCTCGATTATTTCGTGCACGAAGGATGCAATGCAAGGGCATGGATATATTTTGAGGTAAAAAGAAACAGTTCTATTGATGGCGCGATTTTACAGGAAGGCACAAAACTCCTGACAAAAGGAACAGATGATAAATCCACGATAGCTCCCGAAGAACTGGCCGGGATACTTTTGAAAGAAAATCCCGTGGTCTTTGAGACCATGAATCCTTTGAGGCTTGACAGCTACCATAATGAAATGAGATTCTATACCTGGAACGATAGCGAATGCTGCCTTCCACGCGGAAGTACTCATGCAACGCTGGTAGATGATAATTTATCGATTAAAATTGGTGATATACTGTTATTTGAGGAGGTTGTAAGTCCTTCAACCGGTAAGGAAGAAGATGCTGACCTGTCACATCGTCATGTTGTACGCCTGAAAAACGTGCAAAAAGTAACAGACCGCCTGAATAATACTTCAGTTGTAGAGATAGAATGGGACGATGAGGATGCGCTTCCTATTCCATTTTGTATTTCTGCCTCGATAGAGGATAACAGCGGGACAAATGTCATTTCCGATATGACCGTGGCAAGAGGGAACATTGTTCTTGCCGACCATGGGCGAACACTGGAAAAGGAACCGCTTGTACCTAATTATGTGCCTGACCTCTTGCCTGATGTGGTGTCGGAAACGATCAGGTATCGTCCGCATCTTTCAAAGACGTCGTTAACATATAGCGCCTCGAAGCCCGATCCGGAAAAATCCGCGGCATCTGCCATGAACTGGAATGTGAGAGATGCTCGCCCTGCAATATTTCTTGGCGATAAGGAATGGAAACCACTGTATGATCTCCTGGCAAGTGATAAATTCTCAAACGAATTTGTGGTGGAAACAGAAGCTGACGGCATATCTTACCTGCGCTTTGGCGATGGGATAAGAGGAAGAAAGCCGTCTGCCGGAACAGAATTCAATGCTACGTACAGGATAGGGAACGGAAAAAATGGAAATATCGGGGCAAGAGTGATAACCCGTGCTGTACTAAAAGAAAAAGGAATCACGAAAGTAGTGAATCCATTTGCAGCAACAGGCGGCACTGATCCTGAACCTCTGGAGGAGATACGGCTTTTTGCGCCGCATGCGTTCAGGACACAGGAAAGAGCGGTCACAGAAGCGGATTATGCGCAAATGGCACAGATGCATCCGGAAGTCTCAAAAGCTGTCGCTACTATCCGGTGGACAGGAAGCTGGCACACCGCTTTTGTCACAATAGACAGGAAAAGCGGACGTCCGGTCGATCCCGTTTTCAGGGATGAGATACTGTCTTTCCTTGAACGGTTCAGGCTGGCAGGTTATGATATTGAAATAAATGCGCCTGTTTTCGTACCTATTGATATATTCATGAAGGTGTGTTTAAAACCTGGATATTTCCGAAGCAATGTCAAACAAACCCTGCTCCTGGCATTTAGTAACAGGGAAAAACCGGATGGGGTTAGAGGATATTTCCATCCTGACAATTTTACATTCAACCAGCCGGTATTCTTGAGTAATATCTATAGCGCAGCCCTGGAGGTCCAGGGGGTTGCTTCGGTGGAAGTGACAAAATTCCAACGCTGGGGAAAACTTGTGAACAAAGAGCTGGAAAACGGTGTCATTGACACGCAACGTCTTGAAATAATCCAGCTTGATAATGATCCCAATTTTCCTGAAAATGGAAAGATCGATTTTGAAATAATAGGTGGACTATGAGTGATGATCGAAATACATGCGGCTGCTGCAAACAGGAAAATATCCTCACCCCGGCTTCCACGGTGAATCTTCCCGGACTGAAAAATCTTGCTTTTCGAATAGGTACCCATGGCAGTTTCAAAGCTCAGATGAAGGCAGACCTGTCCCGGAAAAAAACCCTGACTGAATTGACATCAAGGGAAGATGACGATCCGTCTTTTGCATTGATAGACGCCTGGGCATGCGTTCTTGATGCGCTCACATTTTACCAGGAACGGATAGCGAATGAAGGATATCTGCCGACGGCAACGGAACGGCTTTCTGTCCTTAATCTTGCAAGGGCTATCGGGTATGAACTAAAACCAGGAGTTGCGGCAAGTACATTCCTTGCATTCACGCTGGATGAGGCGGCAGGTTCACCCGGTGAAGCGCGCATCAATAAAGGTACAAAAGTCATGAGTATCCCAGGGCAGGATGAAAAACCACAGACCTTTGAAACAATTGAAACCATTGAGGCATATGCTTCCTGGAATGCCCTGAAACCAAAGCTGACACAGAACAATTTTCCTGTTTTCAAGGATAAAGAACTATATTTAAAAGGGGTGACCACCGGCCTGAAACCCGGTGATGGCCTGTTGATTATAGGAAAAGAGCGATTTGAGTCCCCGACAAATGATAACTGGGATTTCCGGAGGATAAAAACGGTAATGACGTTTACCGAAGGAAATTACACAAAAATTACATGGGAAAAAGGGTTAGGCTGGAAGCGCCTGGATAAACAGGTGCTACCAGCAAAAGAAGAATTAAAGATATATGCATTGCGCCAGAGAGCCGCCCTTTTCGGGTATAATGCCCCCGATTGGCATGCGATGCCCGATGATTTGAGAGATGGATATATACCTGTGGCAAAAACAGATACGAATGACACACAATATAAAGGTTACGATAACTGGCCTGATTTTAACATATCATCAAATTTCAGTTCTGTATCTGATTACAGCATTTACCTTGACTCCTTATATCCACAGATCACGGAAGGAAGCTGGATAGTGTTATCGGTACCGGATTATGATGAAGTCTTTAAAGTAATGGGTGTGGAGGAGAGTTCCAGGACAAATTACACACTCAATTCAAAGTCCACCCATCTTAAATTATCAGGCGAGAACCTGAAAGAAAAATTCGATAATAAAATACGTGAAACAGTAGTATTTGCAAAAAGCGAAGAGCTTGATATCGCCCAGGCGCCTTTGATAGACCCTGTTCAAAAAGATACCATCGCTCTTGATAAAGTATTTACAGGATTAAATAAAGACAAAACGCTTATTCTCAGTGGAAAGCGCAGCAGGGCGGTCATCAAAAGTATCGCAAAGGGAATGAAACTGGTATCGCTGGATGATCCCGGATCAAGTAAAGAAATAAAAGTCGGCGATTCATTTTATGTTCATGATCCTCCAGCATGCAATGAAAACGGGGACCTGGAATGGCATTTGATGGATAGGAAAGGCTTTGTTGGTCGTATAATCGAAGAGTCTAAAGATGTCGTGCTGGCAAAAGGAGCGAAACAGGCAAAGATCATGAATGACGGGCTTATCCTGATATCCGATGACGTGTCTAAATTTATCACACTGGAAAAAAATTCAGTTCTTGATATTCTTGATGATCCGCCTTTTGTATATTCAAATAGACAGCTTGTCTGGCATTTGAGATATAAGGGGACTGGTAAATCAATTGACGGTCATGTTGCGGTAACCCCTGGCAGGATAGTTTTCTCACCGGCGGAAAAAGACGATCCCGTGTTCAGTGAAGTAGTTTCTGTAAAATCCGTATCTGACGATAATGGCTTCGATGTCTTAACATTGAATGTTCCTCTTGTCAACGTATATGATAGAAAAACAGTGGTAATTTACGGTAATGTTTCACGCGCGACTCACGGGGAGACAAAAACCGAAGTTCTCGGAAATGGAGATGCATCAAGGAGCTTCCAGAAATTCATATTGAAGCAGACGCCTCTCACCTATATCTCATCCTCTTCGGCAGACGGCGCGCAAAGTTCACTTGCAATACGTGTAAATGACATTCTCTGGGATGAAGAAAAATCACTTTATTGGCTTGATCGGAAAAACAGGGCTTTTATCACCCAGCTTGCAGACGATGGCACTGTCACGGTCAGGTTCGGGGATGGAAAGACTGGCGCAAGACTCCCGACAGGATCAGAGAATGTTACTGCCACATATCGTGTAGGAACTGGAACGCAGGGAATGGTAAAAGCGTCGCAGTTGAGCCTCCTCATAAGCCGCCCGCTTGGTGTCCAGGGCGTCATAAATCCTCTTGCCCCGACAGGCGCCGATGAACCGGAAAAACTTGAAAATGCAAGACAGAATGCGCCAATGAAAGTTCTCACACTGGACAGGGTGGTTTCCCTTACTGATTATGAGGATTTTACCCGCGCTTTTTCTGGTATAGGAAAGGCAAGTGCGGTATGGCTCTGGGGCGGGGAAATACGATATGTGCATATTACGATCGCTTCTGCTGACGGAAAATGTGTTGATCCGACATCAGACACGTATAAGAATTTATGGAAAGCAATTGATGAGTCAAAAGACCCGGTCGTACAATTCCGGATCGATACTTTTACACCTCTGTTTTTTGATATATCAGCAAGGATACTCATAAATGAGAGATATATTAAAGATAAAGTATTTGCCGCAGTAAAAGATGCCTTAATTAATGCTTTTTCATTTGCCAGGCGCAATTTCGGACAACCGGTAACAGAAAGTGAAATAAATGCAGTTATCCAGGGTGTTGAGGGTGTGGTAGCTGTGGATCTTAATGAAGATACCCTGAAAAAAATCCCTTATGCAAGTATTGCCCTCCTGGAAAATAATACCGTGAAACGCGCAGAGCTTTTGACGATCAATCCTGAAGGAATAGATTTGAGCGAGATGAAATTATGAGCCAGAATACGGATGAACTTTACAAATTACTGCCTTCGATATACAGGATGAGGGACAGTGATAGAAAAGAGGTACTGAAAGAGTATCTTTCCGTGCTTGAAAAACAGGGCGGTCTTGTTGAAGAGGATATAGCCCGGCTTTATGATAACTGGTTTATAGAAACCTGCGATGAATGGCTTGTTCCGTATATAGGCAACCTTCTTGGAGTTCGCGGCCTTCATCCGATCAGTGAAAAAGCAAATTTCAGCCAGCGCTCGCGCGTTGCAAACACCCTGAGTTATCGCCGCAGGAAAGGAACGGCGTCAATGCTTGAGCAGCTCGCATATGATTCCACCGGATGGCAGGCAAGAGCGGTTGAGTTTTTCCAGTTACTTGTTGCGACCCAGAATTATAACCATATAAGACTTGATAATCACAGGACTCCCGATATCCGGGACTATGAAAAAATGGAACTTATTGATACGCCGTTTGACAGTGTTGCACATTCTGTGGACATACGCCATATTGAAAGCAGGCGAGGATGCCATAATATCCCGCATGTTGGGCTGTTTTTATGGAGGCTTGAGGCATATCCTGTGTACCAGGCGCCTGCTTTTTCTCATAACGATGGTCGTTACAGTTTCAGCCAGCTTGGGAATGATATCCAGCTTTTCAACAATCCTGTAACGGAAGAGGCGCTGAGTCATCTGGCAGGGGAGACTAATGTGCCGTCCCGGATACGGCGCCTGGCTTTTTATGACAATAAAAATTCATATTATGGAAAAGGGCAAAGCATCTTTATCTGGGTGGATAACGCAGAAATCCCTCCTGAAAGATATGCTTTTGACTGGAATAAGGATAACGAGCTGATAAATTTCCTGAGAGATGATCTTGGCATACTGTGGGTGGATACAGCAACGGTAAACAGGTGGGATGAGAAAATAAACGTTATCAACGGGACTGATCGGATCGATATAGAAATATATGGCAATAAGGCCAGGCTGATAACGGATAACGGCAAAATGTATGAATTTCAGATCAAAGATGAAAATAATACGAAGATCTTATACCTTGATGTAATTGTTCCATGTGACCTCTCAGGGTGGGAACACAGACCCCAGAAAGGCCAGGTCGCAGTTGATCCGGTTCTTGGACGCATAGCATTTCCCGATGATGATGACAGGGTTGTTAAAGTCCGCTATTTTTATGGTTTTAGCAGCGAAGTCGGCGGCGGTTTCTATGACAGGGGTGATTCTGGAGTGCCAGGGCATGAGGTTTCGATATATGAAATAGCAAAGCTCCTTCCGCCAGATTCCATAAACTTTAATTCCATCAAATCAGCGATCCAGCAATGGAAAGACGATAATAAGCCAGACGCTCTCTTTTTGATCAAAGACAGTGAATTCTATGATGAAATACTGGAACTTGATATCCCTGCGGGAAAGACCGTTAATATCTTTGCGAATAATGAAAAGCGCCCTGTCATTCATTTAAGAAAACCTCTGACGATCAAAGGTAATAGCCCGGCATCCTCAGAAAAAGGGGCGCGATTAACACTTGACGGATTGGTGATAACAGGGAGTATTATAAAGGTCACCGCAGGAGACCTTGGGGAATTAAATATCCATCAATGTACACTTGTGCCTGGCAATGGCCTTAAGCCTGATGGCAAACCCATAGCACCGAAAAAGTTTTCAATGACGGTTGAAAAAGATAACGCCAGCCTCACAATAACTATAGATCGCTCAATAACAGGAAAGCTGAAACTTGAAGGGGCAAATAAGTTACATGTAAAAGACAGTATCATTGATGGGATTTCGGGAAATGCCATAAATGCACCGCAAGCCAGCGCACAAATTGAAGAAAGTACTATCATTGGCGATGTTTCTGTAATGGGGATCGCACTTGCAAGCAATAGTATTTTTACAGATGAGGTAAAAGCTGTCCGGAAACAGCAGGGTTGCATGAGATATTGTTATATCAGGAAAGGCCAGGATACCCCGCGCCAGTTTCATTGCCAGCCTGAAACATACATAAAGAAAGTCCATGATGATCTTTTAACAAAAGCAAAACTGCAAAAAGGTCTTGAAACAGACACATTTAAAAAAACCATCGAAAATTCTATAAATTCATGGTTCAAACCATGTTTTGCAGACAGGCGATATGGCCATCCGGAATATGCACGGCTTTATTTACTTTCTCCTGATGCTATATTAAAGGGCGCGGATGATGAAGCCGAGATGGGAGTTTTCCATCACATCATGCAGCCCCAGAGAGAGGCAAATTTACTTTCAAGTCTTGATGAATATATGCGTTTCGGGCTTGAAGCGGGGATACTTTATGCTAATTATGAACAGATTTAGGAGGTATTGATTTGAAGGGCGATTTTACACGATCAACATTCGGTGATAAGAAACATTACAGCAGTGTCCGCATGCAGCAGGGAAGGGTTGCGCTTGATGCGGATTGGAATGAACAGGCAGATATAGGTCAGTATCGCGAAGAAACTGGCACAAAAGACATGATCGGACCAAGCGGGGTCCCTATCGACAATGAAGGCGCAGGTGATGGATTTAAGATCCTGCCTGATGGCAGTGATCTAACAATTAATAAAGGCAGCATTTATGTTGATGGCATATTGTGCGAGAATCCTGATGACAAATTATTGATAACAAAACAGAAAGACTTGCCGGATTATGTTTTGAATATGCCGGTGGGAAAATACCTTGTTTATCTTGATGTATGGCAGCGCCACATTACAGCTATAGAAGATCCTGAAATCCGCGAGGTGGCACTTGGCGGTCCTGATACTGCGACCAGGACAAAAACGGTCTGGCAGGCAAAACTCCTGAAACTCACTGAAACGGAAGGATTGAATTGCATTTCTGTCCTCCAGAAGAAGGATTGGACTGATCTTTCTGCCAAAAGCGGCCTCATGAGTGCGTTTACTAAAACCCTTACCCCGGATAAGAACCCATGCGTTATTTCACCAACTTCCGGATACAAGCGACTGGAAAACCAGCTTTATCGTGTGGAGATACATAAAAAAGGAAAATCCGGTGAAGCCACATTCAAATGGTCGCGAGACAACGGTTCAATGGTCTTTGCTATCAATAAATTCTTTGTTAAGGAACCGAAAAAAATCGAGCTTGAAAATCTTGGCCGAAATAAAAGTCCTGCTCTTTCCCCGGGGCAATGGGTCGAGATCCTTGATGATTCAACTGAATTGTGGGGTAAACCCGGTACTATCGCATTGATCGAAGACGTTGATCCGGCAAGCCGTATCATTACGCTCAACACCGATATTTCAGGAAATGACCAGAATGGCGTTCCCATGGTGCATCCAAAAGTGCGAAGATGGGAAATGACAAGCGTACTTGACAAAAATAAAAATCCTGTGACAGACCTGAAAGACGGAATTAAAATTCCAACCGGCGAAATCGAACTTGAGTCCAGAATATTTGTTTCCTTTGATTTTGATGACAAGGAATACAGGACTGGAGACTACTGGCTTATACCGGCCCGAACTGAATCAACCCTGAATCCATCAGGTAATATCCAGTGGCCAGAAGACAAATCAATGCCGCACAATGCAGCCATGCTTCTTCCCCAGGGCATCAGGCATCATTATTGCAGCCTTGCTCTGGTTGAAAAGACTGCTGTTGGGTGGAAGGATCCAATATATGATTGCAGGCCGACTTTCCCTGCATTGACTGATCTTGAAAATCTCTTTTATATAAGTGGAGATGGCCAGGAAGCGATGCCTGGTAATAATTTACCTGAACCCATACAGGTCGGCGTTTCCAATGGACGGTGGCCTGTTAAAGAGGTTTGGGTAAAATTTGAGATAACAGAAGGAGCAGCAGGAGGGGGAAGTTTAGGATCCACAAATATCATTGCAGCAGGAAATTCTGAGCAGAAAGTATCAACGGTAGACGGCGTGGCGACATGTTACTGGAAACTGGGAGATATCCTGGATGCAGACAATCCTGTGCCGCCCAAACAACAGGTAAAAGCCACTCTTCTTGATGCAGATGAAAAGCAGGTCCATTTACCTGTATTTTTTAACGCAAGTCTTAGCGTTGCATCGCAAGTGGCTTACAAACCAACTTCAAAATGTTCCCATCTGGCGCAGGAGAATAATAATCAAACGAATTTAAGGACCGCACTTAATATTTCGGATATTAATTACTCTAATGTTGCACAAATCCTGGATGCACTGCTGTGTAGATTCAATGCAGATGACCTTCCGGTCGAAAAGAATGAGGAACTTTGCAAGACGCTTAAAGACGATGCCAGTATAATAACAGTCCAGGATGCATTGAACAAATTATGCCAGAACCACCAGGGTATATGCACCCAGGTGATCGGACCTCGTGATGGCTGGGAAGCCATATTCGAAACCATAAAAGATGGGCAGGACGCAAATATTTGCTTCCAGGCCGGCAATTATGTTGTCGATAGGCCAATTGTGTTGAAAAATAAAGGGCATATCAGGATCAGTGGAAGCGGTACAGCTACAAGGATCAAAATACCAACCGGCGAAACAATATTTGAATTTGAAGGATGTAAGAGCGTTGTAGTCAAAGACCTGTATGGCGAAAGCGGAGTTGCCGGATTTGATCAAGAAAAGAAATTGAACTCCCTGAATGGAACCCTTACCTTTAGTGCATGCCCGAAGGTTACAGTAAGGAACGTTGAGCTCAATTGCGCTGCAGGACCGCAAAGGGCGGCTTCATGCATCAACGTTAGGGATGCCGTTGATTACCCGAATGAAAACAACAGATTGGTGGAATCCGTTCACATACATAACTGCGATCTTCACATTGGACTTATGCAGGTGGGAATCCTTCTTATCAATGTACGAAGCGCTCATGTTGAGGATAACACTTTAGATGTCAGCAAAACGCCGGAAAGTTTGACTTTGCCGGTCTTGTTACAGAACAAAAGATACAGATCCGCAATCAGGAGCATGATGATCCCGGCAGCGCGTCTGGGCCGGCCTTTGAAAGAGGAGGTCTTCCATGGCGGCGATGTTGCCAGCATCAAGGCTGGTAAAGGTTTCGTGTGGTTCAAACCGGACCCATTACTTGTTAAAGCATGGGAAGAATGGTTCAGGATCAGTGAACCCAAAGGGGTTCAAAATGATAGTGACCTGCTCTTGCATTTGATCCATGTTGCTGACCAGGTTTTGCTCAATGACGGCATATTAAATGCGAATGATAGGTCATATAAAGGATTCAAAAACTGGTATGACGAGCTTAATAAATTAAATATGGATGCAGGATCACAGGGGATCGTTATCGGCGGGAGCAACTCAGGCGATATCAATATTATTAATAACAGGATACATGGAGTCCTGCAAGGTATCCATGTAGGCATAAGCCATCAAGGGGTGAATCCCAAGATACATGATACTGCGGGGATCGTACATATCATGAACAATAATATCGATGTTCTTTTGCCATCATATGGAACCCGTGAACGACATGGGATATTTGTTGGGAATTGCAACAGCCTTATCATACAGAATAATTTTTCAAGCGTGCAGCGAACTGAGCTAACCGGGAAATTAAATATTGATGGAATACGGGTACATGGGCACATTGGTAAGATGATGATCATACGCCAGAACCATCTTGTTGGTTTTACCCAGGGAATTCACTTCTGGCCTATCAATAATGGAAGCGGTACTTATCAATGGATGATCACTGATAACATGGCCGAGGGAGCTATTGAAGAGGCAGTTTTCCTGATGCCGGAACAATGGAATGAGGAATGGAGCGATGAAAGGAAAAAGAAAATACAGGATAAAAACAATCAACTCAGGAAAATAATCCGGGGATTGAACTATAATTTCAAATGAAGAAATTTCATGAGGGATATCTAAACTATGTTGCCATGATTTGCTTGGGTTACATGCTGGATTCGGAGCTTTTGGGTTGAAGAAATAGTATTCATCAAATCAAGGGATTACAGATTTGAGAAGGTGAAAAAGAGCGATATATTTATATATATTTTAATTTAATTTATCGATGTGCACAGACATGTTCTCGAAGCAACCGACATGAATCAAAAAAGAGCAATAGTCTATTTGGACAGGATTAACAGGATCGACAGGATACGATTTTGTGGCTTATCCTGTAAATCCTGTCTATCCTATCTGAAAAAATGCAATTTTCATTTCATAACACCCTCACTTTCCTTTTTATCTCAACTTTATCTTCTCCAAAATTTATTAACAATCCAACATTTTTTTCAGTTGCTACAAGATAATTTACCAATTGAACTTCATGAGCTTTGGCCAAATTTTTAACTGATTTTAGCTCAAGAATAATCGACTCTTCAACAAATATGTCTGCTATAAAATTCCCTACAACTTCACCTTCATAGTTTACGATAATCTGTTTTTGGCATTCTGATTTCAAACCCATCTTCCTTAATTCAATAAGTAAACATTTTTCATAAACGGATTCAAGAAAACCATATCCCATTGTATTATAGACTTTATAAGCACATCCAATGATTTTTTCTGTAATGCCTTCAAATTCCATTATTTTCTCTCCTGATAAATTAGATTGAAAAATCAGGATTTCCAAATCCTGTAAATCCTGTTAATCCTGTCTGAATAAATCTGTGATGCAACATTTGGTATCTCATTTTCATTGAGACATTGATAATTTGATCCGTGTCATCCGTTTTCCTTAATCATTTGCCTCTGTTTATACTTTGAGAGAGGGCGGATTGAAAGTAATATCATTGTAGTGCATATACACTACAAAATATTTTTCATATTTCTATTTGATTATTTTGTGTTTTTCATAAATGGGAGAATGATAAAAAATAAAAATAATAATTAACATATTTTAAAATTCCCAAGACTAACTTGGCGCGCCATGAATATCCAAACCAGAAGCATTGAGCCCACATTTCGCACATTCTTTGATCAAAATTAGCTTTTCTAAAATATAACCAAAAACCGTAAAAAAACGTCTTTTGACAGGATTCACAGGATCGACAGGATACATTTTATTATCAAATCCTGTTAATCCGGTCTAAGATAATGTAATTTTATTAATAAAATTACATAAAGATTTTCTAAAAGTCTCGTTTTTCATTGATAAATCATAAATATGTCATACAAGTGCGAAATGTGGGATTGAGTTAAGTTTATCTAACATTAAGTACAATAAAATATTATGCGGCAGGCGAAAACAGTCGGTATGCCCGATTAATAGCCAACGAAATGGTAAGAGCAAATTGGAAGTGTAATGCTATTGTTCGCCTCTAAAGCGTCCAAAAGTCATAAACTTTTAAGAATGCAGGGTTCGAGACCCAAACCGCAGTACGGGGCCACCTAGGCCCCTGATTTTTGGATTAGCTAGTGCTAGCTGTGGCCGATATAATTCGTGTTGGTAGTTTGGTCAATGTGCAACACATATTGAAAAGAATTTTTTCAAAATTTCTTTCTTTTGAATAAATGTGTTATAATGATTACCCCGACGATTGCAAATATTATTTCAAATCCTGATGATTTCTCCAACTTTGCTGTTTCATCTAAGGCATTAATTGTTTCAGCAAATTTTGGATTGATCTTCAATGCCTCATTATAGGCTTTAATTGCTTCATCGTTTCTTCCAAGATTCTTAAGAGCAAGTCCTTTGTTAATCCATGCTATAGCAAATTTTGGATTGATCTTCAAGGCTTCATCTGTGGCTCTAATTGCCTCATCGTATCTTCCAAGATTATTAAGAGCAACTCCTTTGTTACCCCATGCTTCTGCATACTGTGGATTAATCTTCAAGGCTTCATCTAATACCTTAATTGCCTCATCATATTTTCCAATATTGATAAGAGCTTCTCCTTTGTTATACCATGCCTTTGCAAACTGTGGATTAGTCTTTATTGCTTCATCAAATGCTTTAATCGCCTCATCTTTTCTTCCAAGATTATAAAGAGCAACTCCTTTGTTATTCCACGCCTTAGTATACTTTGGATCAATCTTCAAGGCTTCATCTGTTGCTACAATTGCTTCCTCGTTTCTATTCAGTTTGTTGAGGGCAGATCCTTTGTTAGACCAAGCAGAGGCTAATTGTGGATTAATCTTTAAGGCTTCATCATATGCTTTGATCGCTTCATCATATCTTTCAAGATCGGAAAGGAGACTTCCTTTGCTATACCACGCTTCGGCAAACTGTGGATCAATCTTCAATGCTTCATCATATGCTTTAATTGCTTCATCATTTCTTCCGAGATTATTAAGAGCAAACCCTTTATCATACCATGCCAATGCTGTTCTTGGACTAATCTTCAATGCTTCATCTAATGCCTTAATCGCCTCTTCGTATCTTCCAAGATTATTAAGAGCGGATCCTTTGTTAAGTAACGCTTCAACAAACTGTGGATTAATTATCAATGCTTCATTATATGCTTTAATTGCTTCTTCATATCTTTTAAGCTCATCAAGAAAAAATCCTCTATAATACCATGTTTCAGCAGATTTTGGATTAATCTTCAAGACTTCATCAAATGCGTTAATTGCCTCTTCATACATTCCAGCTTGGCCTAATTTATTGCCTTCATTGAACCATTCCTCAGCAGTTTTTGCTTCCACCAATGGCGGCATAAATGAAAAGATTATAAGATATATAATAAAAATATTTTTCGGTATCATCTTTAATCATTCCTGTACTTCAATATTTTTATAGTTCTCTGCATGTTTATTTAGATTGTGGTTGCTCGGTAGATTATCAGGTTCAGGTGCAAGTGCCCTTTAAATGCGAAGAACAAACTGAAAAAAAGGTTATATAGGGACGTTGTTGAGTTGTTCTAGTGTTAATAATAAACAAACACGCCGGATGAACGCCTTTCGCAGAAACCTTGAGCACGGGAAACGAACGGGTAGCCCTTCGCAGCAGTTTCTTGACAAACTCAGAGTTCCACAATAACCGCCCTTAAACCTGCCACAATTGCGAGCAATTCATCTTTTTCTTTTTGCGGCACCTTAAACTTATCAAGAGTGGCGGTCAGATTATTTACAGTCACCTGCCAATCGCTTCCCGTAATGCCAAGACCTGAGTGAGCAGTTTTCATATCATTACCCATATATTTAGCATTTCCCCCTGTGACTTCGCATATCATTTCTGTGATCAATTGTCTCAGTCTCCTTTTTGATTTCGTACTATGACCAACATAGAATCGTCCGACCTGCTTATCAGCAAATTGAAGCCCCAGGAAATAATCGACAACCAGGGCAATGGAATCATATCCTCCAAGCCGTTCATAGAGAGTTTTTTGCATTGTATTGTCCTCCATACTTACCCTATTCTTTAAGATTTATAAACCCCAGAATATATACTTTTCTCAAATGATATGTTGATGTAGAGTCAAGAAATTATTTCAGGTATCTGCTAACCCAAAATATTATTAAATGCTTTATGAAGTATTTGAATATCAGAAAGATTCCCGCTGCTCTTTAATTTATCCACCTGTATCATGAATTTTTCAAGATTCCCGCTCTCAAAATTATTTTTCTCTGCAAACCTTATCGCTAAACTTTTCAATTCTCTTTTGGACGAATACTTCTTTGGCATCTTTTCGTCTATAAAATTGAATATGCACCCGCATTTTTCATGTCCTATGGTCGGAGTTGACGGACTTGCAGACGTTTTTATGTAATCTCTAAAGGTACCGCCATCAATGACCTCTCCACACTCACATATTATCATTTTACCACACCCATCCTCAGATAAGTAATATATTCAGTAAAAGAGTTTCATCATCTAATTGCTCCTCCTTAATGAATATTTATTAGTAATCTAAATTTACATGGTACATGCTCAGATATAAATGTTTTGATTGATGGAACTTTTGATAAAACTGTAATCTGATATTCTTTGAAATGCCCTGAACTTTTTATAATAAAATATAAAACGCAGTAAATCAATATAAGTTATAGAATATACTTAACCCTTAACCTTTAGACCGTAAGGTAGGCATTTAATAGATTATGTAAAAGAGAATAAAAATTGTGGAATAACCATATTAAGCTTTATTTAAAGAAGGGAGGACTAAAATGAAAACATCGTTCCAGATAGGGAAAATAATAGGAATACCCATTAAATTGCACATTACTTTTCTTCTCATAATCCCGGTAATGGGATATGTTTTTGCAAACAACCCTTCTGATTTGGGCTTTAACGATGTTGAATCCTTTTTTATTCGTTACGCTCTTGGTATCTCAGTGGCGATCCTGCTATTCACTAGTGTTTTATTACATGAACTGGGTCATTCCATAGTTGCAAAAAAACATGGCACGAACATCCAGGGAATTACGCTTTTCCTTTTCGGAGGTGTTTCGTCATTAGAGGAAATACCGAGAAATCCGAAAATAGAGTTTAAAATGGCACTTGCCGGACCAAGTGTAAGTCTTTTGATCTGGTCTATATTGACTATTTTTATTAAACTTCTCAATGCCGATACAATTACAAATACCACGACGCCTTTGAATCCTCTAATACGGGTCTTCTGGCTTATAGCATATATAAACATCATTCTGTTTATTTTCAACCTGATCCCCGCATTTCCAATGGATGGGGGAAGGGTGTTAAGGGCAGTTCTTGCGGAAAGGATGTCCTATAAGAAAGCAACGAGCATGGCTGCAAATGTGGGCAAGATGTTCGCCATCTTTATGGGTATTATCGGATTGATCATACCTGGTGGTTTATGGTACATACTCATTGCATTTTTCATATATATAGGAGCAACGGAAGAGGATAAGTCCACCCAGATCAGCGTAACTCTTGAAGGTTTGAAAATAAGGGATATTATGACGAGAGACATAAAAACGGTGCCTTCAGTAATGACAGTGGATGAACTTGTAGATTTCATGTTCAAGTTCAAGCATATGGGTTATCCTGTTGTTGAAGGGACTGAAGTGGTAGGTATTGTAACTTTTAACGATGTCAAAGATATTCCTAAGGAAGAGCGCAAGAAAATCCTGTTATCAGATATCATGACCAAAGAGATTATCAATCTTAAAGAAGATGATGATGCCGTAAAAGCACTAAAACTTATGACTATGAACAATATAGGACGAATTATTATATTAAATGAAAAGAAAATGATCGGCATTGTTTCAAGAACAGACATTCTGAGGTCTGTATAATTATTGGAATGACATGAATAACGGCAACTATACTTTGAGCTGCAATTTTAATTGCAAGAATCCTCTTTCTATTCCTGGAAAGATCATCATCGTCGGAACAGCTCATGTTTCTGAAAAAAGCATTGCGGAAGTGAACGAGGTAATTGAAAGGGAAAAACCCGATATCGTGGCTATTGAACTTGATAAGGGAAGATTCCAGGCGATCAAGGGTGAAGAAGAGGTAAAAGAAGTCAACATCAAGGAACTTCTAAGCGGCGGGAAATTTTACTATTTCATGCTCCACTGGCTTCTTGCATATGTGCAGAAGAAAATTGGTACGGATACCGGCGTAAAACCTGGCGCTGAAATGATGGCAGCTATAGCGCAAGCCGAAAAGAGCGGTGCAAAGATCGCACTTATTGACAGGGATATCCAGGTTACTCTGGGACGTTTCTGGAACAGGATGTCTTTTTTTGAAAAATTGAAGCTTTTTGGCTCTCTTGTGGGAGCATCCTTTGGTTTAGGTTCGGAAAAAATAGACATGGAAACTGTCACCAATGAGGACGTAGTTACCCAGTTAATCGGGGAATTAAGAAAACTTTCACCCAGCGCGGCAATAGTCCTGATAGATGAAAGAGATGCCTTTATGGCTAAGAATCTGCTTGACCTGTCAAATCAGGGAAAAGTAGTGGCAGTCGTTGGAGCAGGTCATCGTGAAGGCATCCAGAAATATCTTGACGCCCCTGAAACCTTGCCTACAATAGATGAATTGACAAAGATGCCCAAAAAAGGTTTTAACTGGCTAAAAGCGATTGGGATCGCACTCGTTTTGATGATTGTCGGAATGCTTGCCCTTCTTGTTTTTTCAGGCGGGGTTTCCATTGGGACCCTGCTTACAGCAATGTTTTATCTTTTTGTGACACAGGGTATACTTTCCGCCATAGGAGTCATTCTTGCACGTGGACATCCGCTTTCAGCATTGACCGCTTTTAGTCTGGCGTGGTTCGGTTTCCTGCATCCATTTCTTGCCATAGGCTGGCTTGCAGGACTTGTTGAAGCGCATTTTCGTCCCCCTACTACTGAGGATTTCAGGACAATAATGAAAGCTGAAACGTTTACAGAGCTGATGAAAAATAAATTGTTCCGCATCCTTCTTGTTGTAATGGCGGCGAATCTTGGAAGTATGGTAGGGACATTTGTAGCGATACCTTTTATGGTATATTATCTTGGGATAACCAACCCGCTTGATATACTCGTCAAGGCTTTCGAAACCGGATTAAGAGTGTTTTGGGGAGTATTATAATTCATGCGGATAAATATAAGTTATCTTGACTTATATTTACTGCATTGCCCCAGGAATTCATCAAACGGATTTGAAGCAGGATGAGTATGCATATAACTTGCAATTGTATTATGCTCTATCAGCCCATCCAGTCTTTCAAATATCCCTTTTCCCCTGCTTAATTGATATACAAAGTGCGCATCCCTATCGCATTCCGTCGTCGAATAATGGAACTCATGCCCCCTGATCATCGCGCCTTTTTTCGAGATCGGTGAATCCATAACGCTACGAGCCTCAGTATAACCAAGCGCTTGTAGCTTCCCTGTCATACGTGAACTTGCGCCAAGCACTCCTGCCATCCTGTAAGTATCATCGATTGTTAGGCTTTCACACAGGTACAGAAGCGCGCCGCATTCACCATATATTGGCATTCCGTCCTCTGCTGCTCTTTTTATCTCATAGCGGGTGTTTGATAGTTCAAGTTCCTTTGCGAAAAGTTCGGGATAACCTCCTCCCAGGTATAATCCATCTGCCTGCGGCAGCTTATCATTCATAGGACTGAAAAAAACAAGCTCTGCCCCTGATCTCTTTAGGGAATCAAATGTATCCTGGTAATAGAAACAGAATGCGCTGTCATTTGCGATGCCAATTTTTACATCGAATTGTTCATGTTGCTCCCCAAAAATAAATCCTGGTGCCTCAAAATTTCCTGCTATGATTTTCACTGTGTCGATATCGATATGCTGCTCAATGAAACTTGCCAATTCTGCAATATCATTGTTATTTTCATGTGCCATCTCAAGACCAAGATGACGTGATGGGATCGACATGTTCTTATTTTTAGGGACTGCTCCGATGACAGGTATTTTTATGCCGGCGCCAATTAGCGAATCCCTGATAAGTTGAACATGCCTGTCACTGCCGATGTTATTCAGGATGATCCCCTGGATATTCACATCCCTGTCAAAATCCATAAATCCTTTTACAACAGCGGCAGCACTTCTTGAAACACCATGTGCATTAATTACAAGAATTACAGGAACCTTCAGTATCTTGGCAATATGAGCTGAACTTGCGATCTCGGTGGCATCAAGCCCGTCAAAAAGACCCATGACACCTTCAATTATACAAAATTCAGCGCCCTTTGATCCTCGCACAAAAGTTTCTATCACACCCTTTTCACCCATAATAAAACTATCAAGATTCCTTGAAGGGCGACCGCAAATTCGTGTGTGGTGGGTCGGGTCTATGAAATCAGGACCGACCTTGAATGGCTGTACTTTTACCTTTCTTGAAAGGGCTGCCATAAGTCCCATCGCTATAGTGGTTTTTCCAACACCGCTGCCTGTTCCGGCGATCAAGATCGCTTTTGTTTTAGAAATGGGCATGATTTTTAGCGTAAGGAGTTAAATGAATATAAAATCATGTTATATCATCAGTAAGAAAAACCATATCGGTATAAACAATATCTGGCGGCCTCCAATTTCCCAATTCCGGAGGGTATCTTTTGTCACGACTATTCCGATGTCCAGGTTTTCCATCTCCATGAATTCTATAAGTCCTTTCAGATCGGCATTTGTGGGATTCTCTCTATACTTAACTTCTATTGGGATTACTTTTTTCAAGTCACAGTATACAAAATCAACCTCGTATTTATTCTTCCAGTAGTAAGGCTCAAAGAACGGCTTTGACTCGCGCCCCTTTTTGATTAGGTGCCATGCCACTATATTTTCTGCCGCTTTACCGTCATCCTTGTCCAAGGTAAGGGCTCTCCTTAGTCCTTCTTCCCAGAAATACAGCTTCTTTGCCCTCTTCTCAACCGCTTTTTTAGAGGGTGCAAAAACATCTGCTACGAACACCATCATGGAACTCTGAAGGTAATAAAGGTAAAGTTTCACAGTCTCACGGTCAATATCAAGCCTTTCGGATAATCCTTTGTAAGTGAACCTGTTCGTAGAAATGGTAGCGATATCTCGTACCATCTTTTCAAGGAGCATGGAATCTTTGACCTTGAACACGCTTACTATGTCCCTGAACAGGATCAGAGCGAAATAATCATCCACAATAGTCCTGTTCCACTGCTCTATATCCTGGATCTTGAACCATTCAGGATACCCTCCCGTATCGAAGTACTTGGTCAGAAAATGCAAAATTCTCTCCTTATATGTTATAATACTGTTATGTGCTTTTTCAATCTCTTCAAAATTCTCAAGGCCGGGTTTTTGTGCAAGCATCCCGGAAAGACCAGTATTATTGAATTCCAGAAATTCCCCAAACGTCAGGGGAAAAACGTCAAGGAATCTTATCCGCCCCGCCAGGCTTTCTGAAGCATCCAGATACAAGAGGGTTTTAGATGATCCCGATATTATGAACCTGCATTTGGCATGGGCATCCATGTAATATTTCAATTGCAGCTGCCATTCCTTCATGACATGTATTTCATCAAGCAGGAAATATATTGGTCCTATGGAGGGGTCTATACCTGTGAGTTCATGATAAGTGTTCAAAATATCGTGGAGGCTGTCAATCTTTCCGATGAGGTCATCTATTCTCACGTAGACGATCTCTTCGGGTTTTTTTTCTTTGAGAAGATGGTCTATGTACTGGTATAGAATTGTTGTTTTTCCGCTGCGCCTTATCCCTGAGAGACAGATAATCCTTTCAAGTCTATCTGCTTCTATTATCTTATTGAGATAATCCTGTCTTTGAGTTCCTCTATCAGAGGGTGCGATATTTTTTGTTTGCCACCAGTAGTTTCTTTTTTTGAGATAGCTTATCAGAAACTCTTTATCCATTTGCAGGTATAACCCACACAATAAACATAAATGTTGCGGTTTATGTTTGCATTAATCTTTTCACGAAATTAAATTTCATCCTGACAGTTCACGGAATCGTTTATCCATTCAAGATAATCGGAAGAACCTTCATCGATCCTGTATGATACCACACATGGCACTTCATAACTGTGGATCTCCTTCACTCTTTTTTCAATCTCTTTAACTTTCCCGGTTCTTGTTTTTACTATGATCCCGAACTCGCTGGCTTCCTCAATATTCCCCTTCCACCTGAAAATAGAAGCGATAGGAAATATGTTCGCACAGGCAGCAAGACGTTCCTCGACAAGTATGCGTCCGATCTTTCGCGCTTCTGGCAAATCCCCGGCGGTTATATATATTATTGAATACATTTAGTAATCCAAAGTTTAATATGCTTAATGTGTTTAATAACTTACTGATAATGCTCCTGGAGACAAATTTTTGAATTACAGCGACCTTCTTCTGCCTCTATTCTTATTGTACTGGCTCATCGTCATGATTCTCGACAGGCGCGGGACATTGGCGAAATATAATATTACTGCATTCGGTCCAATAATGATGCTTCGCACCACTAAAGGACAGGAATTCCTCGAAAAGCTGGCTATGCATAAAAGATTCTGGAGGACATTTGCAAATATTGGCCTGCCTGCAATGCTTATTGGAATGCTGATAATGTTCCTTTTAGTGCTATTCATTGATTACTCACTTATCACATCATTTAGAACGCAGACTGTCCCACAGCCCTCAAAATTCAATGAAGCCAGAAACATTTTCATGATACCGGGCTTAAATGAATTCATACCTCTTTACTGGGGCGCCATAGCATTATTAGTGACTCTGGTAGTTCATGAATTCTCACATGCCATTCTCTGTAAAGTTGAAGGCATAAAAGTAAAATCAATGGGTTTGTTGCTTGCGCCTATCCCGATAGGCGGTTTTGCCGAACCTGATGATGAACAGCTCCTCGGAAAAAAAAATGAGACAGTTCCTGAAAATGGGTCACTCGCGGAGGAGCCAGCGCAACCCAAGAAACTTGCAACCCGAAGCGAGCGCGTCCGCGTTCTTACCGCTGGTGTAATGGCTAATTTTACTACCGCATTAATTGCTTTTGTACTCTTTTTCTTATTGCTTGGATCAATTACATCAGTTGGAGATGTAATGGTCACAAATGTCATCCCGGACTCGCCAGCGCAACTTAATGGCGTGAAACCGAATATGATATTGACAGGAATAAATGATAATAAAATAACAAATGCCACTGATTTTCTATTATTTGCGGATAATCTTACTCCGGGGAGCGCCGTCAAGCTGGATGTTATTGATAATGGTGTAAGGAAACAGATAGAACTTATTGCAACAGGAAGCAACATTTCACTCTCAGGTGTAAAGATCTCAACAGTGATAGAAGGTTCGGCAGCCGAGAAAGCCGGGATCCGGGAAGGCATGATCATTATCCGGATAGATGATACTGAAATAAAAGAAGTCAGCGATTTTGTCAATTTCATGAATTCCACAAAAGAAGAACAGATGATAGACGTATATCTTTTAAGCAACAGTTCCCTTAACGCTTCCACAGAAGTGTTCAAAGCAATTAAATTGGGAAAAAATCCCGACCCTATGGGTGTAAAAAAGGGATTCCTTGGCTTATCTTATTCACCTGAACAGGGAGTAAGTCACTCCATCGGGATAGGAATTGGCCAATTCCCGGCAAAATCTTACCTTCAAATGTTGAAGAGTATTCCTTCATTATTGACAGGCATCGCAGGATGGATCATTATATTTGGATTGCCGATGATTGGTTTTGCAGGTGAAGGATTCCCGGGTTTTAGCGGCCTCCTTATGAATTTTTACGAGCCGACAGGCTGGGTTGCAGTACTTGGGATCGGTGTATTCTGGATATTGAATTCTCTTCTATGGATCGGCTGGATGAATCTGTATGCAGGGCTTTTCAATTGCCTGCCAGCTGTACCTCTTGATGGCGGGCATGTGTTCCGAGATGTTATGAATTCATCACTTACACGAATTTTCGGGGATGGCGAAAAGGTGGAGAGAATATCTAACGCGATCGTGATCATATTTGCTATAATGATTCTCCTGTCATTCGTATTCGTGTTAATCGCACCATATGCAGCGCATGGGTTCTAAAAAAAGATAGAATATTATATGGTTTCCCAAGCGAAATTGAAGACCCATTTATTTTTCAGCCCGCAACATATGGAAAATTAAACAATAAGGAAGAAGAGGAGAGACGACTTTTTTTTACCCCCCTCTTTGACCTGTATTAATTATCTACTTTAAGATTATCCCGTTTTAAATTTTAAGTGCTTTTTATATCCCAAAATTAAAAGGAAACTATAATTACAATTTATTTTAGAATTCTA
>Ga0172369_10001291_pt1 | contig 36240 bp, 36 predicted proteins | sample LakKiv25m_FD_114539 | JGI IMG/M metagenome (GOLD analysis project Ga0172369, IMG submission 114539) | Freshwater microbial communities from Kabuno Bay, South-Kivu, Congo - kab_022012_11.25m | ecosystem: Environmental > Aquatic > Freshwater > Lake | place: Democratic Republic of the Congo... | reverse complement strand
CATATGTAAATAGGATTGTGCTAGTCTCCATGTTGACCTTCCTCGGTGTGATTTGGTGGCGGAACCCCAAATTTACCGGAGAAGGTCTTTCTTTGCAAATTTTTGGACTTTAAGAAACCCCTGCTACCAACCTACAGGAGGATAAACATGGTTGCCAGAAATGAAGTTATTCCCAAAGAGCTAGAACGCGAACTGGCTCAATTCACCGGTTCGGAAGAATACACCCGGATCCGTTATCCGTGGTTGCGCAAATCATTCTTACTCACAGATGGTGTGAAATTCCTGGCCGACAGGGCTAAAGCCTACTGGCTGATCGACATCATCGCATCCCACCAGACCAACAAACGTGTGAGCACCGAGTCATTCCAGGTGTGGCATCTATTCGTACGCCATGATGCCAGTGTTCAGAGCGGGTTTCCTCCAGATCCATCCATAAGTGTGGGAACCGTTCTTGATTTCCAATCTCCTGTGCAGATTGATCCAAATCGACCTGAATCAAATAATAAGTCGATCCAATCCTTCATTTCAGAATGGAAATTGAAAGCTCAGCCAGGCAACGCCTTGATCACCTGTGAAGATGGAAACGGTAACCTGCTGGCGATCCAAAATATTCCGTATTCAGATTTTCCGCTTTCAGAGATCAGGTTGTATTTCTCAAGCGACGACTTCAGTGGCATTGTTGTTATGCTGCCGTCGGAATATTGAGTCGCAGTTTTTCCATATAACTGAGAGATGGCCTGGATCCAGCTTTTCGAATTCAAATCTTCACCGGTACCCCGCTCCAAACACTTAATAAACCGCCCGAAGCACACATGAACTTCATAAGGATGAGACATTCTGTTTCATCCTTGTTTGTTTTCAAATGAAACACACACAATTTCTAATTTCACAGGAGGATATCGTGATCTACACGAAGAAACATGCCGCACCCATGGATAAAAAAGAAAAGTCATCATCATTCTTGGGATGGCTGTGCAGTATTCAGGGCTGGCTGGTCTCCCATCCGGGAAAACTGGTCAGCAGACTGGTGACTTTTTTATGCCGCTCACCAAAACCTGTTCACCTGAAATATAGAGACCATACGCTCTTTCTTGAGAACCAGGCTTTTCCTTTGCATGGACCAGAATCAGTTGATCAAGCGGCCCAGGCCTGGGGTGAAATCGCTCGGGAATTTGCCGAAGAAGCCGAAATATTGGCAGAAAGGATCAAAGGATGATTTCAATATTCTTTCCATCGATATTTTGGTCTGCCAATATGCCAGCCAAACCAGCAGCATATTCAACGCTGCTTGCATCGCAGGAGTACATCGATGTTAACCATCCGGTCTACGGATAATACGACCGTCACCGTAAGAGGATACTTTTATGTTGTCGACTTCGGTCCAGATGTAAAACCACGCTTCCATTCGGTATTCTCAGATGGCCGGTGCCAGTGCGGAAAAGGGAAGAACTGTCCAGCCGTGGCTGCTGTGAAAACCTACCGCAAGAGTGGCGGTCAAAAAGCCGATCGGCCTCCGGTTGGTTACTACGCTACTCTGCCTGACAAATGCCCGGTCTGCGGTTGTGCCGTTTTTGAAACTGGAAGAGTCAACAATATTCGCGGCATAGAGTGGGGCTGTCGCAAAGATAAAACTCACTATCGCCAGCACCACGACAGCATAAACTCTCTCTGTCAAAAAGACGGTGCCAGATCCTGGGCTTTCAAGCCGGTCGCAATTCGCAACGGGGAGATCGTCAAGGTTGATGCCATCTTGCCCGGTGACACCGTACTTTATGAAGGTGTCCGGCGAGATCAAATTGGAGCACGTAAATTCCCAACGTAAACACAAAATTAGATTCACGCAGGAGGAAACATGGATACACACACAGTAATGCTCATTTTGCTCATCGTCCTGCTCGCTTTTCGTGGGTGGCAGCATTTGTCGGTAAAGTTCGGGACCATCGAAGCCGCCAAAAATCCCAACTCGAACCCCACCAATTCTTCCATCTCAGAAACCACCCCAATATCATCACCGGCGAGTTCCCGCACTGAAACAGACATCCTGTTTTGGCGAGGGTACTACGGTACCGACGAAGATTGGATCTGAGGAGAATGAGACATGCTCACCTCTCGATATGCTCACCCAATCGCGGCCGTCCAGGACTTTTCTTCAAGCGCCTTGATTCCCAACAATGACTCCTTCAATATCACCGGAACTATAACAAAAGGCCAAGCAGAAGGTTGCCACACCAACACCTTCATCATTAAGTTCACCGGAGGAACACCATGACTGCACTCGCAGTTCTCGGGATGAACCATTCCCTTCGCTACCAGCGTGAACTGAATGGGGATGAAGCCATGGATGGAGCTGCACTCGGCAATCGCGCTCTGGCATTAATCTATGCCGGCCATGCAACTCATGAAACCTTCCAGATCAAAAAAGGCATGGCTCTTGCCGATCTGATGGTTCTGATCAATGAACTGGAAGCAAAGGTTCCCCGGTTTTGGCTGGGAAAAAGACCTCAGGGTGACTTTATCTGTTACGAGTCCCCGATTCCATTAAAGCGCTGGCACGGTTATAAATTTGTCTCCGCAATTGGACCGTTTCTTTCCCGGCTGAGCTCAGCATACTACCTGAGATGCGAGCATAATAGCCGGCTTACCTGGACACCAGCGAAAATTGAGTGCCTGGCGCACCAGGATAAAAATCCAGTCTGGATAAGCATCCGTGAGAGCATATTGGCGGATCAGTCTATGCCGGTCGGAGAGCTGGATGCTGAACGGCGGGATCAGGCTGAAGAATATGAACCTGATAATTTGTTCCTGCCAGAATCAATCGATATCACGAATCTGCTTCGAAAAACGGTAAGCATGGTTGAACTACCTGAGAGTTTGGTCTAGATGCCAGCAATCAAAATGCTGGCTTCGAGGCCAGAGTTCACTGTTCTGCCAGCTCATATTCTTCCAGGCGGTGATATTGAGCGTAGCTATCCAGGCGCTGCGGATATCGCTGGCTGGACAGTGTTCTTGAGAACTGATAAAGCGTACATTTATCAGGATTTCGCACCACTCTTCCAAACGGAGCGGGAAGCAAAAAAATTCTTGAGAGAACGATATGCCGCCCGGATCAATATAAGCCGCAACGATTCCGAACCTCGCCATACTACATAACAAAGTCTGTCAATTTGCATACTGAATAGATCAATTTTGTTCTCCTGAAACATATTTTTCCACGGTCTATGACCGCGAACTTCAAAAGGATGAGACTTTCCGTCTCGTCCTTTTTCGTTCGCGGCACATTGAGCCGCTCAATTCTAGTTCACCACAGGAGGATACCTATGCAAAGGCAACTGGCTTTTATTCAACAACCTGAACCACATCACCCCCGATCCCAGCTTTCACTCCTTTCACTCCGCGAACGACCCGCTTACCGGGCAACCGTTCAACCGGAGACCTGCACCGTTATCGAACTACTGGCAGCATTAATTGGTGGTGCTCAGCAGCTTGAAATAGCCCAGGCACTGATCGGGAAATTCGCCAGCTTGAGAAATATCTACAACTCTCGCATAGAAGAACTGATCGAAATACCCGGAATCGGGCAAGCGAAAGCCGAACAATTAAAGGCAGCTCTTGCCCTGGGCTTGCGCCTGACGACCGAAACCACCGAGCGCACAAGCATCACCTCCCCGGCTGACGCTGCCGCACTGGTTCAAAATGAAATGGCTCTTCTCACCGAGGAACATCTACGAGTAATCGTTTTGGATGTAAGAAATCGTGTTCTCGACATCATCGACCTGTACAAAGGCTCAGTAAACTCGAGCCAGATACGGATTGGTGAAGTCTTTCAAGCGGCCATCAAGATGAAAGCCAGTGCCATAATAATCCTTCATAACCATCCCACAGGGGAAATTACGCCATCGCCGGATGATATAGCTGTCACGCGTGCGATCGTTCAGGCAGGGAAACTCTTGGACATCCAGCTGCTGGATCACATGATTATAGGCCAGGCTGGGCGTTTTGTATCGTTAAAGGAACGCGGCCTGGGTTCGCTGTGATGTCGTGTCCAACGTAACTCAAGAAAATAATTGAATCCAGTGTAACTCAAGAACGCAGGGGTTTACACAAGGAAAAATGTTCCAACTCACAATGGTCCGCCTGGAGACAACACCAGGCGGACCTATCATCAATCGCGCGGAGCAAGGTTGCTGATCCAACTTGCGAGCGCATCGCGAATGGGGACAGAGTTATGAGCAAATCGACTCAGCCCAGCCTCCCGCAGGATTGCCTGGTAGTTAAGACGGGCACCTTTTTCAACAAGGCGGCTGGCGGCCTCGTTAATTTGCCTCATCTGGTTTTCCAACGTCTTTATCTTGAGACGTTTGGAAAGATCTTGCAGCGTTTCGTGGATTTTTCGGTGCAATTCAGGATAATTGTCACGCAGTTGTTTGTAAGAAATACCGGCTTGTTGTGCAATCTCTTCAACTTTCATCATACGTCCGCTGCATCGCAAAATTTCAAGGCTTTGTTCAACTTGAGTGCATACTGCTTCAGCCTTTTGTCGCCTAACCCGCGCATTGTGTTGGCGAAGCGCTTCATGAACAACATCCGTCTGGTCACAGCACATATGCCAATATTCCCCCTTTTTGCCCAGGGCTTGGCCAACTTCGTACAAGCTAATCTCCCGATCTTGGGTAAGTAATGTATTCAGGGCTACTTGTATCTGGGAACGAAGTACTTCATAACGTTCACACTTTTTTTGGGTTCGTCTTTTGGCTTGAGCCTGGTGAATTTGAGCTTCTATGCCGAGATCGATCCAATAAATCTGCACTGTACATATTGCCCATCCCAGGCTATGAGCGATTTTTTGGTTGCTGTCACCACGCATCCCCATCTCAATCAAACTCGCGATTTCATCTTGCGGTTTTATCAGGATATGTGGCTCCCTATTAAGCCGGGAACGATGTCTTTGGCTCCGTAAATCCCCATCGTAAGTCCGGGTAAATTTTCGCCCACAAGTTGTGCAGTTGAAACGAACAATTCGTCGTTCAGGTATATCACTGAGTAATTGCACATTTGTGCTGGGGGGTGAAAGGTGATTTGGACATCTCGCATTGGGACAAAGGCGCAGGTGCATATAGCGATGGGTTTGGAAGGTTTTCACAAACTCATCTGGTACTTCTAACGCGGCGAACTCTCTCCAGGAGAGATGCAAAGCTTCAAGATATTTTAGGTAATGGCGCAAAGGAACCAAGACCCCTCTCTCAATGGCTGAAATTGTCTCAACGCTCAAATTCACTTTTTGCGCCAATGGTTTTGTCGTAATCGCCAGGTGGTTGCGGATGTACCGAAATTTCAAGCCAAGCGCATAATAAGGATCATCGCCAACGCATCCACCAGATTGGACGAGTCGGGTTGCAGGATCCAGAAGAAATTGAAAATCATCTTGCCTATCCCTTTGAATATCCAATATAGCCTTCGGCGCATCAATAACAGCCAGGGAGCGGAAATCAGCGCTACAAATCGGACACTTCATATGGCGGTGCTCTTGACTCACTGCTGTCAATAGCGTTCCACACCCAGAGCATTTCTCTTGCAGAAAACAGCTATGCTCAAGACAGGCGGTCACTGGCAATAATCGCCATAGCAGACGAATATACGGTTCAGCTTGTAAACATAGCGGACAAATACGTAGCGCAGGATTCACTATATCGTGGAGAATATTTCCAGGGGCCATATATCTCGAACGATTAATAACGGGTGGTACGCGAAACTTTCTAACCCAGGCTGCTACTGTTAATTGCGCTAATTCATCAGGAGCCAATCCGGTACGCAACGGGATCCTCCCCCAGTTATCCAGAGGGTACTCTCCTTTCAACATACCAATCTGCTGGGGCTTTTTCCACATTGGGAACAGGTCGCTGATCATGTCCCAGAAAGGGATGTATCCATTCAAGTCAGCCAATCTCAGTAAATAACCACTCAAGCATTCGCCACGATAAGGAGATGGGCGTAGGGCCAGTCTTTCAAAAAACCAAACATCAGACATAGCCGCCTCCATTTCGAGCCCGAAGAACATCAAGAAAATTAACCACCTTGGCGCGTTTTATGTCGCGCCAGGCCTGATGCAGAATCTCCAAAGTCAAGCGCGGCTGCCCCGTAGAAATGGCCTTGAAGCAGGCATCCATTAAAAGCACCATAATTTCTCGCAGGATACCATCTGTCCATTGTTCGATGTAATGAGCTGGTCCATCCACAGTTTTCTTGCCCGTTTCATCGGGTATTTCCCGCAAACCAAGATGTCCATCCAGCTCAAATGGAAGCAGCAAATCCAGCATGGTGAGGAACGCATCCAGGCGAGCGCCGGTGAATTGTGTCAGTTCAAAATAATCGTTCCAACGCCCTTGCATCTCGGCATCCCCGGATGCCCATGAAATTGGATTGCAGGATGCGCAAACAATCGGCACGCCGGTTAGATTGGTTAGTTCCAACAAGCGGCGGCGCAGACCCGCCTGGGTAATATGCTCCACTTCATCCACGATCAACAGTTCCACGCCACACTGCTGAAAATAAAGTTCCAGCAATTGGAGATAGTGTTCTTCATCACCGCGCAATGTGGCTGCGCCACAGGCCAACAGCATGCGTTGGAACAGAGGCTTGGGTGAACGATTGCCAACCGGCGCATCGATCTTGATCACCGGAACATGGTTGCGCCTGGCCTGCACCACGGTCAGATAATTCACCGCATACCAGTTCAACAGGCTGCTTTTCCCGGCCCCCGAAACGCCGCCTACCAGAAAACAGCGCTGCTGGCCGATGCTGCGATAGCGGCGAATGGTGTCCAGCTTCTCGATCAGCGCCCGTAGCGTGGGTGTCAAAAGGAAATATAGGTTGGTTAGCCACAAAAGGCGATCTTCCCTTTCCAAATGAGCATATTGAGGGGCAAGGTGTTGGCGCAAAACAGTGAAACCGGATTGGCGGACCGCATCGGGATTCAGATAAATCGGCTGTTGGGTAATCTTCAACGCCAACTGGCGGCGCAAACTGGATATCTGGCTGCCGCGCAGCACATCCACTCGGCGGTTGGGATCCAGTTCTCCCGCCTGCTGTTGCAATTGCCGGTCTTCCATCTGCCATAACGCTGTCCAGGTGCGCAGATCAGCCAGCCGGGCAGAAACATCCAAGTTTGGATCAAGCTCCAGGATGCTCAGTGCTGGATGAGAAATATCCGAAGAAAGCGGCGTGTTCATCAGAGCACCTCCTCAAAATTCTCCAAAAGCTGGGCGCGTGGATCGGTGTCCCTCGTCTTCATTTGGGTGATGAGTTTTTCGGTCTGAGTGATTTGCTCCTTTTCCAAAGCTTGAAGGGTTGTGTTTTTGGTGGGTCTGCCTGGATGTCGCTCGCGCAGTTGCTGAAGTTTGCGGCGGATCAATCTTTGCTCGGTTTGGCGCTGCTCGATCAACTCCCTGGCCTCCAGAATATGCACCAGCCACGAATGAGGACGCAGCTTGTGCCGCTGATCGCTCTGGCGGATCAGGTCTTTGGCCAATTCCAGTTCCCATAAGCTCACTGCTTCATAACTGCCATCTGCCAGACGCAACTCACGGGCATAACCATCCCCCAGCCAAATTCCATTTTCGAAGACAGCCACCCGGCTCACATCGTCCGGGTTGTAACGCAAATGGTATCGTCTTTGATGCCCCTGCCGGTTCGGGCTGCGCAAGCCCGCCAATTCCACACTCCAGTAACGCAGTCCAAACAGCGCCAACCCTTCTCGCGTGGCGCTTCGCGTTTCCGGGTTCAGCCGCCAAAAGGAGCGTTCCAGTTGCGGTGTGAGCGGGGGTGGCAGCGGCGTCATCAGCTTCAGTCCGCACAACCATTTCTCATGGGGAGTCATCCCATCCAACTCCCGGTGAGGCGTGTGCAAATAATCCACCACCAGTTGATTCACAATCCGAATAATGTCCCGGTATAACAGGCAAGCTGCCTGGTTGGCATTGTGCCAATGGCGTTGATCCGGAAGGAGAATTGCCCCAGGCAGAATCTCCCTGATCTGGCCGGATAAGTTTCCAAACAAACGCTCAACCAACGCTCCATAACGAGCCTGGTATGGCGGGCGAAAAACAAGTTCCATCGGGGTATATTTGCCCCCTCCACTCAGGGCTTTGGCAAGCTCCTCCAATGAATAACTGTGATGCGCCCAGGCATTGTCCAGCGATAAGTGCTGGGGTGTTCCATAGCAAGCCCAGGGTAAATCGATGCCATATTGATCCAACCCCAGTTTCGGCCAGATGGCATGGCGCAAAGCGCCTTGAATGCTTTCAATGCAAGGCGCTTCGTACGCCAGGTAAATTCCAAGTACTGCACGCGAAAAAGCATCGATCAACACGGTGGGCCATAACCGGCCAAGCACTTCACGAAACTCATCATCTACATGGAGGACATCCAGCAGATAGTGATCGGCAAAGACGTATTGCAGTGGCAGGACCGCCGTTTGCGCAAAATGATCAAAGAGAAGGAAATTGGCATCCCAATCCGCCTGTCCGTGGCGGGCAACATACGCCTTTTCTCCATCTCCGGGCTGAGCCGTGAACCAGCTTGCGTACCCATAAAACCAGGAGCGCGAGGGCAACTTGATCTGTGCCAGCCTTTGAATTTGTGCCGGATCAGACAACAAATCATCTATTCCTTTGCGTCCATCGAGCAATCGTTCAAGCAAGTCTTCAAAATCCTTGCCATTCGCCTGTGCAATGTTCAACCACCAATGCCGGTTGTATTGCCATAATTGTTGGGCAATGTTGAACACCGTTTGAATGCGTAACGGCGGATTGCTGCGATAAAAACGCTGGATCACAGTGTCGATGAAATGCAGTGCATTCGGTTCCATCTGTGTTTTGCCCCATGTCTTGCGATGCAAAGCTGCGGCAATCTGGTCGCGGTCTCCAAGATTGTCCCGGCACAAGCGGCGATAGACATAATAAACGGGCAGCGAAACCGGTGATTCAAGTGACTGGCAAGCGAACCGGGTAGCCTCTGTGAGTGAAAATCGCTTTCCAAAAAGCTGGCATTGGCGTTTATTGCTCTCAATCTCGGTCTGCACTGCCTCCACCGTTTGGAGAATATGATCTGCCCGTTTGAGAAGCTGTTCAGGCAGGGTGGAACAATCGGCAACTCGGGGAAATAACTTCTCTGTCTCGTTTTCCAATTCTTTGCGGGTTGATGCAAAGCGAGTAACGCTCTGCGCCCCGAATAGTTCCATAATGGTGAAGTGACGTTCGGTTCCGGTGTTGGCTGAACACGCCTTCACATCCAAAGGTTTTTCCGAATCCCAGGCGATGATCTCAAACGGTTCAGAAGCATACAAAAACCAGTGACCGGTTTGAAGCACATCGGCCGCAGTGAGAAAAGCGGTGGCAGGCGCTTTCATTGCGCGCCTCTTTCAGGAAGCCAAATGTGTACTAGAGGATGAAAACCATCTTGTCCGAAAAATGGCTGATGCCAATTCATCCCAACTTTGCCGTGCCACAACAGGTGATACAGATTGTTCAGCAGAATATCTTCCCGCAAGTCTTGCCTGTGCTGACTTAATACCCATCCAGGATGAACTTGTCCCCGCCCCTTCAAGACCCCCAACCACCAGGATGCGGATTCGGCATCGGTGTACACATCTGCCCGAAACGCAGATAAAAAATCGAGGTTCGAATATTCGAACCCCGATGGCAAAGTCTGATCTGTGTGTACTACGTATCGCCAACCTCGTTGCTGGCAGATTGTCTGTGCGGCTGCTTCGCGCTCTTGCAGCGAACTGCGGCTTTCGCGCCGGGACTGAACCGTTACTTCGTGCAGTTCAATCTGTCCGGTGACACGCCAGACTTGAAAATCCGGCGTGTATCTCCGCTGGTGACCCTTCCCATCGATGAAGATGAGCGTTTCAGGCTGGCTGATATAGTCCACAACCAGCGGGTCACGCTCCAACAGCAGAATTAATTTTCGCTCCTGCTCCGATTCAAACTGAACGAGGTGGCCCTGTTTATTAGTGGTTACCCCGCGAAAATTGTTGCCCAGGCTGATGACGCGCCGGACATTGCCTGTGGGCGGCTTTCGTTTCATGCTCATGAGAAAAGGCTCCTTTCTTGAGTTACGCTGGATGAAATCTCCGCATTCTTGAGATAGTCTGGATTCAGTATATCCAGCCAGAGCCTTTTCTTGCCATTTATTCACTTTTGGAGGCCATTTCAGACCTAAATTCCCCTTTCTTTTCTTGAGTTACGTTGGACGCGACATGAATGTCGCGTCTCACGTAACTCTGGAATACGGAGATTCGCATAAGGGAAAAACTATCCAAATTCGCATGGTTCCGCCTGAAAACAACCCAGGCGGAACCAACATCAATCACGGGCAGCAAAGTTATTAACGGCACCACTAAAGAAAACCCCAAAAACAAATACATTAGTATCCAGGATGACTTTCATTTTCGATTCCGCGCTTTCGCAATCGCTGAGGCGATATCCTTTTCCTTCAGGCCAGAGTCTTTTGCTTGTGCGCGTGCCTGCAGAATCAGACTATCAAATTCTCCCATCTCTGGAGGAATGATCTTTTTCAAAATGACAACATCGGCATCGCCTACAACGATAAACTGAGCGCCCTCTTCAAGATTGAGCCGCTTGCGAATTGATTCCGGGATGACAATCTGTCCTTTGGACGACATGCGAGTTGTAGCTAAAGTATCCATAATAATCTCCTGTATCTTACCAGTAAGATTATATTATAATTTATCGCTGCCAGATCAATGACGACATGAAACGGCAAGAAGGATACCCAGCAAAGCTGGCTTAGCAAAGATGGAAGCAAGCAAAGAGTCGAACCTGGTTAGGTCGGACTGAAAGGAATGACCGAATACAGCATCCAGGTAACGCGAATAAGAAAGGCCAGATTCTAAGCAAAGTGACTCGCTGGACACCTACTCTTCGATTCAGTTAACCATTCATCCGAATTTCCACTATACTTAAACTATGGGAGCCTACTACTCTGACACTCACCACAAGATTGAGCAAATGCAAATCGAGTTGATTCGCAAAATGCCCTCCTGGAAAAAGTTTGCCGCTGTCGATGACTTAAATGAAACCGTGAAGACTTTTGCCATGAGCGGGATCAAGCAAAGACACCCGGGCGCATCCGCTGAACAAGTTCAACGCATGTTGGCAGATATTATGCTCGGACCGGAGCTTGCCAGAAAGGTTTATGACCATGCAAGGTGACGCCATCCGCATGATCCTGCAGGTTACGGATGTCTTCTAAAAGATGGGCATCCCTTATGCAGTGGGTGGATCAATGTCCAGTTCCGTTCATGGGATTATGCGCTCTACTATGGATATTGACATTTTGGCTGATATGCGATTGGAGCACATTCCTGGATTTGTCTCTGCGCTTTCCACAGCTTTTTATGCAGATGATGAAATGATTCGGGATGCTATCAACCATAAAGGCAGTTTCAACCTGATAAACCTTGAAACCGCCTACAAGGTAAATGTTTTTATCCCGAAACAACGGGCATTCGACCAGATGCAGTTGGAACGACGTGTGGCCTCCTTGATCACCAGTGACCCGGATAAAGCCATTTATGTCACCAGCCCGGAGGACATCGTTCTCTCAAAACTTGAATGGTATCGGATGGGAGGTGAAGTTTCGGATCGCCAATTGCGGGACATCCTGGGTGTTTTAAAAACAAAGGCGGAACAACTTGACCTGATCTACTTGCGCCGTTGGGCCCAAATCTTGAAAGTTGAGGATCTGCTAGAAAAAGTGATCAACGAGTCAGGCTTGTAAGCCGACATCGTCTATACGAGACGAGAAAAGGCAGTAGTTTGCCTTTTCTCGTTTTATTTCGTTGAGTGCGGTTTTGGTGATCGGTACTATCTTCCTTGTATAAATGAATAATCTTTACTATCAACCGGTTGCATTACAGATCTGGTTGCCGGTCTGGACAGGTATGAACCAACCTTCACCTCATCTGGAGTCAAAATCAGTTAGGCGAAAAGACTGGAAGTTCGTAATTTTGACTTATAGCACGGATTGATAACACTATCTGAAATTTAAGAATATTCTCAAATAGATTCGAACCTTTGTATTTTCAAAACCAGGAAATTGTATGCTATATAATTAAAGAATGAAAAATATTGAAATTCCGGACAAACTCAAGATCTTTTTTCAGGAATTCGATACCGATCAGCTCGATTTTGCAAGGGATGCTAACCTGATTATCCTGCGAACTCTCGAGTTTGGAACATGGGATGAGATTCGATGGTTATTTCAACTGTATGGAAATAAACGCATCCGATTATTTGTTCGTAAACACGGAGAACGCATGCTCAAGCCGGTTTCGTTTAATTACTGGCGAAAGCTGCTTGGAATCCGAAAATGGAATACATCATCGCTCCCAACAAAAAAAGGCGAATTATGGGAACGCTAACAATTCAACCACATTGGGATGCACTAACTCCCGCCACTCATGAAGCTTATAACTTGCTTCCGAGGTTGAATTTCATCAGTAACTATTATCTCGCCGGTGACACCGGGCTTGCCATCCATCTTGGGCATCGGATATCAGTTGATCTGGATTTATTTTGTGATCAACCTGATGCGGTTAATCCAGCGGATCGATCTGCCATGCGATCTTTATTCGATGATCCGACCTTATCTCTCGTTTATGACAAAGACTCTACATTTGTCGCGAATTGGCGCGGAGTAGGTGTGAGCTTCTTTCGACTCAACCTTTATCCGCTTATTACACCGACTTTCGTTATCGATGGTGTACCACTTGCCAGCGTTGAAGAAATTGGAGCAATGAAATTGGCAGCGATTATTGATCGAGGTACGCGCAAGGATCTGATCAACCTGTATTACATCCTGCTGCAGGTTGACCTGGAAAAAATCTTTGAAGTTGCCGCAAAAAAATATGTAAAAATTCGAACATTCGCTGTCAGCGCAACTCGGGCGATGGCTTACTTTACCGAAGCCGAAGCATTTCCCATGCCTCGAATGTTGGAGAAAACTGCCTGGTCTGAGATGAAAAAGTTTTTGGACAAAAAAGCCATTGAAGCCGGCCGCGCACACCTGGAAGATTTGTGGCACTAAAATCAATAAATCATTAATGTTTCACCAAACCCGCATGGTAAATTGCCCATGCGGGTTTTCTCAACGATTTCCAACATCCAATTTTCAAAACACCCGGCTGGGCGCGTCAGCTTCGCCTGTCCGGGTGGATAACGATACACCGGGTTTATTAAACCGCTTCTCGAACAGGTTACAAAACCGAAACAAGAGAATTCCTGCAATGGTCTGCCTGAAAGAACCACCATCCTTTACTATGGGCTCAATTCCAGGTAGAAAATTCCATTAATCGAAAATACTATCATCATAGGATCTTGAAAAGCATCCTATCGCTAATGGCTTGCAGCCCGCAGATAAATCGACAACATTATTTCTCCACCAACCTCCACTTCAAAGCAGTAAACCGCCGGGCAACTTTGTTATTATGCACTGCCATGCTGATGGCTTTCCGGCTGCCTGTTATTACACATAGATCACGCGCCCGAGTGATGGCGGTATAAAGCAGGTTGCGCTGCAGCATCATAAAATGCTGCGGGACCATCGGCATCACAACTACCGGAAACTCGGATCCCTGTGCTTTGTGGACGGAAATGGCGTAAGCCAGAGTAAGCTCATCCACTTCGTTCCAATCATATTTCACTATCCGGCCATCGTAATCAACAGAAAGCAAATGTTCGATGTTGTCGATGGTGTGAATAAAACCAATATCCCCGTTGAAAACATCCTTTTCATAATTATTCAGAGTCTGCATCACCTTATCGCCGGTCCGATAGGTCATACCGAAGAGCCTGCGTTCTGTTTTATTTACTGCCGCAGGATTCAATTTTTCCTGCAGCCGTTCGTTGAGAACAGTTACGCCGGCCGGCCCACGATAAACCGGGGCAAGCACCTGGATATCCCGGATGGCATCATGCCCGAATTTCTGAGGAATTCTTTCGGCTACCACATCGATAACCCAATCCGCTGCTGAACCCGCATCTTCTGCCGGGAAAAGAAAAAAATCACCGCTATCCTTTGAAAATTCCGGCATTCTTCCCTGATTGATTAAATGTGCATTGGTGATGATCTGTGAACCGGCTGCCTGCCGAAAAATCGTTGTAAGGTGCGCAACTGGTGCCAATCCACTGGAAATAATATCGCGTAAGACATCGCCGGCACCCACTGAAGGAAGCTGATCGACATCGCCGACAAACAATATATGGGTGCCAGGCCGCAAGGCCTTAAGCAGATGATTTGTGAGCAGCAGGTCCAGCATTGAAGCTTCATCAACCACCAGAAAATCGATATCGAGTGGATTCTCTGCATTTCTCTTGAAACCCTTGACAGGCGATGGTTCAAGCAACCGGTGGATTGTGCTTGCCGCCTGCCCGGTTGCTTCCGATAACCGTTTTGCAGCCCGACCTGTAGGAGAAGCCAGTGCATAGCGTATGTGTTGTACTTCAAGAGAGTTTATTAATGCTTTCAAACAGGTAGTCTTCCCGGTACCCGGCCCGCCTGTAAGGATACAAACCGGGTGACTCAAAGCCATCTGTACGGCATCTTGTTGTTGAGTTGATAGGTCCGGATCAGGGAAGGAGCTCTGACTTAAAATGGCTGGAGCAGCCGCAAGGGCCTTCAGCCGTTCCGCTACCCCTTTTTCTCCAAAATATAATGGGGTTAAATAAATCACCGCAGTGCCATATTCACCCGGCAAGTCCGCTACATCCGGAAAGATATCTTTTCCATTATCCGCAGAGAGCGGAACAACCTCAGGATGAATACGCTCTTCTTCTATCAATCGCTCAAACGCTGGGGTAATCAAATCCTGTGAAACTCCCAATAATTCTACCGACCTTTGTGCGAGCATCTCTCGTGGGGCGTATACATGTCCATCATTGATCAGCTCGCTCAGGGCAAATACGATGCCGGCTTCGATGCGTGAAGGATGGTCCGGGGCAAGACCCAGGGCCTGGGCAATACGATCAGCGGTTTTAAAACCAACGCCATAAATATCCCGTTCGAGCTGGTATGGGTTCTTCTGGACCGTTTCCAGCGAAGCATCCCCATAAGTTTTATATATCTTTACTGCCAGGTTTGTGCTGACCCCGTGTGCATGCAGAAATACCATGATTTCTTTGATGTGTTTTTGTTCATCCCAGGCGGATGTAATTTTCCCTGCGCGATCCGGTCCGATGCCAGGTACCTGCAAAAGGCGTTCAGGGTACTGCTCGATGACCTCAAAAGTATCTTCCTTGAAGAAACCAACAATACGTTCGGCCATTTTCGGACCAATGCCTTTTATGATCCCGGAACCGAGATAACCCTCCATCCCGGCAATGCTGGCAGGCAACGTTTGTTCACACAACTCCACTTTAAATTGTGTGCCATGTTTGGCATGCGTATCCCACTGCCCCTGCAAACGCAAATGCTCTCCTGGTGAAAGCTCTGGTAAATTGCCTACGACGGTTGTCAGTCCCTCATAGCTCAATCCTGGAATGCGCTGCCCCCTGGTCACTTCCGGGCGCAGGCGCAGCACAGTGTATCCATTCTCGGGGTTATAGAAGGTAATGCGTTCAACCGAACCGGAAAGACTGTCCATTTGATATAGTATAACTGTTCAAAATTAAAAACAGTGGCGTCTTTAATAATCGCAGATTGAAATGCTATTAAAAAGCAAGAAAATCAAACAGGTAATAATGACCTTTCCGGAGTAAACGATGGAGAAAATTAATTTGACAGAAGCCAGGCGTCGATTTTCGGAATTTATTTCTAGGGCTGCCAGCGGCGAACGCTTCGTAATTTTTCGCCGCGATAGCCCGTTGGCGGCAATCATTGGTGCCGGAGAACTGGCACGCCTGGAGCGCTCCGCCGAAATCGCCCGCCACCTGGCACAAACCTTAGGCCAGTCGCCTGAATTACTGAACGAAATAGAAATGGGCAAAGTTCATCCTGCTATGGCAGCATATGGGTTATGGAAGGGAAAAGAAGATTTGATTGATCTGGAAAATAACATGACAAATAACCGGCGAATGAAATCGAAAAGACCAAAGGTGGAATTATGAATTTGCTCGACACAGGCCACTGCATCGCCATCCTTCGAGAACATCTCGATTTGCGTAGATACATTCGCCCGGAAGCAGAATTGGCAACTACCACAATCAGGGTTGCGGAATCGACACACGGTGCATATCGATCAAAACCCCATGAAGATAAAATGGCTCGATTGGAAGTGTTGCTTTCTGCTCCGATTATTTCTCTTTTGACGAAGTAGCCCCACGGCGCTTCGGATTTTTGAAAGCCGAACTGGAAGCTAAAGGAATTCCCCTGAATGATCTCGATTTGCAAATTGCCAGCATAGCATTGGAACCCAACACTACCTTGATAACGAAAAATAATAAATATTTTTCCCTTGTCGAAGGCCTCTTGCTAGCAAATTGGCTCCAACAAGTAATACCAGAGAAGTAAAAAAACAATCCCGCCTCAATTCTCGGAGACGGGATTTTTCAATTACTAACCATCAAATCAAACTACCTGCTGGCTTTTTCCACCAGGTAGATAATACCTACATAATCCTTACCAGTGCCTTCCGACATCCCCATCTCGCAGGTGATATTCGAAGAATAATACCCGCCGTACTCCCGGCTGCAGACTTCTGCGCTTTCTTTTTCCGTGGCCGTAGCGGTCAGCTCGGGGAACAGCAAGCCCCTATCACCGGCGAATGCACAGCAACCGAGATTTATTGGAACACTGGCGGTCCTTGCACATTTTTGGGCTATTGCCAGCAGCCGACCTTCCAGCCCCAGCTTTCTGGCCGAACAATTAGGATGAAGCATCACATCCTGATCGATCGGGTGCAAATCCAGGCGAGGCAGCAAGGTTTCGTGGATGAATTCAATGCTGTCCAGAAGGGTCAGGCCTTTCCAGATAACCTTATCACTTTCCTCCAGCACATCACCGCAGGTCCGCAGGGTGTGCCAGCAGGATGTAGTATCGATAACGATTGGGATTTTGCCCTGGTCAGACCACTCCCACATTCGGTTGAGCGTTTTATGAAGTGCAGCCTGGTAAGCAGATTTATATCCTTTGGAACCGAAAGGCATACCGCAGCAGTTACCTTCCACATCAGCCGGGATCGCCAGGGAAACATTGGCGCGATCTGCCACCGTAATCAACGCATCTGCCAGTGATATCGGTGCATCACCGTTGGAAGATTTTGGCAACCCAAGCTGGCGGGAAATGCAGGATGGGAAGTAAACAAATTCCAATTCGGAGTTACGTTTTCGGTTTGGACGAATTTTCCCCGGGACACCCGGCACGTTTTTATTCCATTTGGGCAATGTGCTGCCTGTCAGCCATTCGGCAGAAGTGGAGATGGACTTCACTCCCTGGGCGCCAATCACGCTTTCAGCAACATGCCCCATACGTACACCCCAACCAAGGCTTTTTTCAACCAGAGAAAAGTTATTCACAATCCAGCCGGCAAATTTCTCACCTTTTATGGATTCCGCCCGCAGGCGTTTGGTCAGGTCGCCGGTATTGATGCTGACCGGGCAGGCCGTGGCGCACAGTCCATCAACAGCACAGGTTTCAAGACCGGCATAGTTGAAATCCTGAACCAATTCTGCAATCTGAGGATGGTGAATATCATCAACGCGCAGCCTGGATATCTCTCGCTGAACAACGATCCTTTGCCTGGGCGTCATTGTCAGTCGCCGTGATGGACATTTGGATTCGCAATAACCACATTCAATACATTTATCCACTTCCGGTCCAACGACCGCGCTGGTTTTTAAATGAGTGATATGTGTTTGTGGATCCGGATTAATCAGCACACCTGGACTGAGGATCCCATCCGGATCAAATAACGATTTCAAATCACGCATAATGCCGTAAGCCTGCGCACCCCATTCGGTTTCCACAAAAGGTGCCATATTTCGCCCGGTTCCATGTTCTGCTTTCAAGGCTCCATCATATTTACCGCTTACTGTTGCCACAATCTCTCGCAGAAAACGATCGAAGTGTTGCAAATCATCCGGGGTATCGAATGCCTGGTTAACCAAAAAATGCAGGTTGCCATCCTTGGCGTGTCCAAAAATGACTCCATCCGGATAGCCATGCGCGTCAAACAGTTGCCGCAAGTCGGTCACAGCTTCAGCCAGGTGTTGGAATGGAAAGGCGATGTCTTCATTGACCGAGGTTGTCCCCGGTTTGCGCATGGCGCCAACCGATGCGATAATGCCCTTGCGCGGTTTCCAAAGCGCCGCCTGGCGTGCAGGATCATCGGTAAACTCGGCGTCATGCAGTAAGCGCAACTCTTTCAACGTGCGCGCCGCTTCCCTTTGAAAATACTGCATGGTGTCGGCATCTGCTGCCTGGTATTCCACCAGGATGGCAGCAGCTCCATCTGGTAAACCCCTTAGAATTTCGGGAGCGCCAGGGACAGACTCAACGGAACGCAGCGATACCCGGTCCATGATCTCGGCAGCCCTAGCACCTGAATCTCTCAGGGGGGCAATTGCGTTTGCGGCGTCTTGAATATTTTCAAAGTACAACTGGCCGGTATATTTGAGTGAAAAATCTGGTAGGGTATGAAGTACAGCTTCGGCAATGAAACCGAGCGTGCCTTCGGATCCGATCATCAGGTGGGTTAGAATGTCGAGCGGCGTATCAAAATCCAGGAATGCATTAAGCAGATAACCGTTATTATTTTTTGTCTGGTAGCGGCGATGGACCCGTTCAGCGAGGGTTTCTTCTGGGTGCCTGGCTTCGGCCGGCGACGTGAGCAAGCGCCTCTTAAGGTCAAGAATCCCATCGACGATTTCCGGCGCTCCTTCGAGTAACTGTTGAGCAGCATCCGGTGCAGCTGTATCCAAGCTAAAACCGTTTGGTAGCACAATCGTCATCGAATGAAGTGTGCGGTATGAATTTTCGGTCACACCGCAGCACATCCCGCTCGAATTATTGGCCAGGATACCACCCATCATGGCTGCATCGATTGATGCCGGATCCGGTCCAATTTTGCGGTGAACCGGTTTTAAAACGTTATTTAAAAAGCCACCAACAATCCCTGGCTGAAAACGGATATGGGCTCCGTTATCTTCCAGGGTATAGCGTCCCCAATGTTTTGAAATATCCACCAGGATGCCATCGGTGACCGCCTGTCCGGATAAGCTCGTTCCACCAGCCCGGAACGTCAAGGGAACGCTGTTTTTCTGGCTGAATGAGAACAGCGATTTTATTTCTCCAATTGATTCTGGCTGCACCACCGCCTGTGGTACCAGCCGGAAATAGGATGCATCATTGGCATACGCAATCCTGTCGATCAAACGGGTATGGACCCGCTTATCTGGAATGATAGAAGCGAGGTTTTCATGAAGGTTATTCATAAGGGTTCCATATTCTTGGTCCAACGATTTTTTCCATGCAGCCGAATGATAATCCGCCCGGAAAAGAATATCCGGGCGAATAAAATTAATGATTTGGCCTTATCCCAAATGACCAGTCCAGATCTGTATACAGCGTTTCAGCCTTGTAGACGCGATCGGTGATGCGACTTAATCGCGAGACAAGATGCGGATGAATGATCGGGATGGCTTTGCGCTTATAAAAATACTGGTAACAGAGCGTGTTCGCGCCTGCTTCGTCAATGGACCAGTTCAAATAGGCAAATCGGGAAACATCAAATGGCCTTGTATAGCCTCGCAGGGTTTTCGTCTGGGCAACGCTGCAATAATGTTCAAAGTAGGTCATAACGAGTTCTCGAATTGTTTTATGAACCGCTTCGCGGAAACCGAGGTTAACATAATTTGATTTGGCCACTGCTCCCCAATAACCATCCACCTGGTATAAAGCCAACACATGATCATCATCTTCGCCGGGATACGGAACCAAATCGATCATCAAAGGACGGTGACCCAAACGCCAGAGCGCCAGGGCTGCAAATAAACCCCCATCCAGGCAGTGACTTTGCTCATCAAGGATCACATTTAACGGGGACCGGTCCCGCTCTTCGGCGATGTATGGCATACTGTCGAGATATTCCTGGATAGCAAAGGGACTGGATAAAGCCCGCCAGGTTTTTATCTGTGCAGCAGGGAGAAGGGCTTCGAAATCTGCAATTAAAGACAAGTAAAACTCCAGTCAGGCTGATTTGTTTTTCCTTTATATTTACAGTCCAAATCGGTAGGCTTTTCGAGTTCCAAATTCTTTTCTTCTCCCGACATAACCTCAGGCAATTCTTGGGCAACGACTCATGCAGGTTTACTTCAATACTTTTGGCCAGGATATCGGTTGGAGGTTTGTTGAGTATTCAAGGGGAAAAACCAAGTGCGGTCTGGATTTGATTGTTGTAAAAATATTATCTTGCAAGAAAGAGTTCTGGTCTTTATTTTAACACGAAGCTGCTGGGTAAAAGCCGAATAAGAAATCGCCGGTTCAAAATACCCGGCGATTTCTTATTCAGTCAAGAGATAAGGTGCGAAATAAACATGGTCTACGGGATAAATTCCAATTCCGTGAGACGGTTAAGAACATTTGCCCTGTTCCATAACAAGGAACCCCTCGGACCCGGCGAGGTCCATTCTTGCCTGACACTTTCCTGGAGAATAGCATCCGGCGTGACATCTTTTAGTAAACATGCCAAATGGGTGATTTGTTCAGGCGTGAAATCAGTGATAATGACTGCGCTAAACTGGGAATAAAGTGCCGGAATTTTTACGAATACTGCCGGATCGAGAAGCTTTTGTCGCATCGCTTCCAGTAATATCTGGTTGCGGCGGATCCTTCCGAAATCATTGTCCATGAAAGCACGAGAATAGTTGGCTGCCTGTTCACCGGTAAGCGTTTGTTGCCCGGCTTGAATGACGAATGGGCGCCAGAGGTCGGTTGTTCTTTCGGGTACATTGATCGGAATGCCACCGATCGCATCAACAATCGCCGGAAGCTGGTTTAAATCGAGTGCCAGGTAATGATCGGTCTGAACAGTAAAGTTTTTCAACATGGCAGATGCGCTTACGCGAACGCCATCTGTCATGATCTCCGGTACACCAAACTGGGGCGACCGCATTCTACCTTCATAAAACACCATCCCCAACCGTGTCGCATTAATGGTTGGATTGGTCAGTCCAAGACCGGATGTGTCCACCCAAAGGTCGCGCGGAAACGCGTACACTGATACTTTCCGGTTCGGAAAATCGACCCGCATAACACGAGTCAAGTCCGAGCCCCTAACAGGACTTGTCTCGTTAAGGTCCGAGCCAATAACCAGTATATTCCAGGTGGCAGTTTCGCCACAAACTACCCCCTGTTCGCTGACAGGCGTCTGAGTTGCCAGGTCAGCAGGCGTCACCAGCACTTCAGTCATGGCGGGAATCTGTGTTGGATCCGAAACAACTGGAGTATTCGTCAGGATAACTTCAGGAGTTGGCGCAGACAGGGCAAGTCCCAGCTTCTGCCGATAGGCAAAAAGACCTAATCCAACAAGCGCACACACAATCCCGAGCAGCACTACGGCCAACAATACGCCTTTTATTGTTTTCATCTTTTTCTCCGTTTTACTGAATAACGCGAGAGCTTGCGAGAAAGTGCATCAAATTTATCCGCGGAAGAGAAAATCTAGCTTGGGACCTGACACTCAAATTTTTGAAATTATTCCACTTATTGTGGTTTTTTCTCATCTTTCCCGTAATAGTCTGAATATTTGGAATAGTAATGACTATAATAATATCCATATTTTCTACTGGAGGGTTTCACGTCATTCATGACGACTCCCAGTATGTTCGCACCGACAGCTCGCAATTGTTCTATGGTTTGCGCCATAGCACTTAATTTTGTCACACCTGGTTTTGCTACGAGAATCACCCCATCCATGGAAGGTGACATGGCCGCCGCATCAGTTACGGTCAATACTGGCGGCGTATCGATGATAATGATGTCGTGATCCTGGTTCAAGCGATCCAATATCTGACCCATTTTCTTTGAAGTCAGCAGTTCGGACGGATTCGGAGGAAGTATCCCAGATGTAATTATGGACAAATTAGTCATTTCTGTAGTTTGTAAAATTCCTGTCATTGCATCGACCGAACGCATAAACAGGTTGGTCAAACCTGCTCGATTGGATAAGCCAAACTTCTGATGTACTTGTGGACGACGCAAATCTGCGTCGATCAATGCTGCCTTCTTATCGCCCTGAGCTAAAACAACTGCCAGATTTGATGAAATTGTCGTTTTGCCTTCTTGAGGTACAGAACTGGTGACGACGATTCGACGCAAAGGTGTATCAACACCCGCGAATGTAATATTTGTGCGCAAGGTCCGGAACGCTTCGACAACCGGCGATCGAGGTTCGCTTAAGCTGATCGGTTTTCCGGCTGCCTGTGAGTGATGTGGAATAACTCCTAATACGGGTAAACTAAACCTGCGCCTGACATCTTCAGGGTTTTTAATGCTGTCGTCCAGGTATTCCACGGCAAACACCACACCAACCGCTAGCATAATACCTACAACCCCAGCAAGCATCGTAGAACGAGCAGTATTTGGACTTATCGGTACTCGTGGAACACTGGCAGGTTCAGAGACGAATACATTTGTGCTTGTTTGAGCCTCTGCTAATCGCACCTGTTCAAAATTGGTAACCAATTCGGAATACAATCGCTGATATTCGGTCAGGCGAGATTCGAGCTGCAACAATTGGGGAGATTCAGGGATGGAAACCGTATTATTTCCCGGAGTGGTTGTATCCGTGGTTATTCCCAATGCCTGCCTCTCTGCAGCGATTGCACTGCTGGTTTCGGAGACCTTTTTTTCCATCTCACTGACTCGCAATGCCAGCCCTTCTCGAGCAGAAGAATATCTTTGCTCTTGAAGATCTCGAATCCTATCTGTGAAAACAGCTGCTATTGCATTAGCAATATCAGCAGCAAGAACAGGATTTGCATTCTGAACGCTTATCGACAGCAATTGAGTACCAGAAATTATCTCAACCGTAATCAAAGGTTTTAACTGATCACTGGTCATCGGAAGGTTTAATCGTTCAATCACACCCTGTAAAACTGGTCTGTCCACCATCATTTTTGCATATGTGCCGGTCAATGATTGGGTACTGACAATACCGCTATAATCCAGGCTGCGCATCGCCGGTGGGTCGCTTACCAACAAACGTGTACTGGTTTGGTAGATTGGAGTAGTCTGGCTGGACACAACATAAGCAACACTGCTTGAAATCAACCCGAATAAGATTATTAACCAGGCCCAGGACCAGAAAATATATAAGTATCCTTTGATTTCATTAATCGAAGTAAAGGAGTCATTTTGTTCTGAATTGATCATGAATTACCTTTCATTAAAAATGTTTTCTTTCCTTTATGCTTCACTTTAATTACACCTCAATTATATAAGCATATAAGAAAGTATATTCGCTAGACCCGCCTGTAAATTTCCAGAAGATAGCGGTATTGGAAAATATCCGCTTGTCTGAGGGTGTCAACGACATCCAAACACCCAACAATCTGTGGCGCAGAATCGCGAGTCAAAATAATGGCTAAATAGTGAGATTTCATTATGGGATTGATAAAGATAAACACTTTCTACGGATAAGATAATCTCCCCTACTAACACCCAGGATCCCATCGTTTAACCCAGACAACATCGAAAACCGGAACAAAAAGGATTTTTACTTCCGCAATTGAAAAAACTCAGGTAATAATCTCGATCACAGAACTGGATATGAACGCTGATCTTCGTACCTACGACTGAAAAGGAACATGATTCTTATTGCTAATTTTTCCTTGCGGAGTGGATTTTTCGCGCCAGATCCAGGATCTTTTTTGCCCCCTTCTGGATGATTGAGTTTAACTCAGAGGCAACCTCTTCAGGATTGGTTGTAGAATTTACCGGATCGGGGATATCGTATTGAATGCCATCCACAACCTCGGATAGCATATAAACTCGAGAACTTGATGGTTTGAACTCTGCGCGAAGAGCTTCCTTATGACCGGCTTCCATGACAATTATCAGGTCAAATTGGTGAAGCAGTTCTCCAGTTACCTGGCGAGTTACATGTCGATCTACACCATCCAGCCCCAGGCGCTCTGCATTATTTATCGTAAGTAATAGAGCCGGCATACCATCCGTTGTCCATGTACCGGCGCTTTGAATCAACCAGTTTGATTTTTCGCCATCATTATCCAGGGAACTCAGTAAACTGGCGACAGCAAGAGGTGATCTGAACTGGTTGGCTGTACAGACAAATAATATGGATGGTGTTGTAGGAAGAGAATCAATCAGGTTCATTTTAAATACGGAACAATTACCCAATCATTTTTCTTGAGGTTACAACCAATAGGACAACCATTATATTTCTGCAGGAGCTCGCGATTTACCTTAAGGTTTTTAGCCAGTTGTTCAGTGGATATTTCGATATCTTCGACTTTATACGCCAAAAAAGCAGGCATGTTCGGATCAATCACTTTCAACCCAGGAGAAAGGACGATAGGAAAATTCACCCAGACCGCGGGAGGCAGCATAAAGTTAATTGCCTTGATCACATCAATATTTGTATCATAAGTTTTTACCAGGTAATCAAACCCTTCGCCATCCATTGAGAGATGAACAATGTATCGGTAATTATCAACCTGGATGGGAGTTTCAAGGGAATGCTTTTGAGGTGGAGTTGATGTTGAAGTTGGCGAAGGGATTGGCGTTGGTAGAGAAGTTTGGGTTGGCAGGATAAATAATAAAGTAGGAGTCGGGATTGGATTGACAGTAATGGTCTTTGCCTCAAAGGTCGGTGAAACCGGCGAAAGATTTTTAAATAGCCCCAGGTTCAAAAGGTTATTTCCGGATAAAGCAATTACCCCCCAAATTATTGATGCTAATAATAGAACCAGGATGACCGCGATGAAATATTTTCTATTGTCATTGACTTTTGATTCAGAGACTCTTTCGGTGATACGCAGTTCTTTTGGAAAATACGTACCTTTTGCTTTAATAAAAACCGGACAATTTAGATGTTCGGGACAAAGACAATAGTTTCCCTGGTGTTCCAATAAAGGAACCGCTGGCGCCTTCCCATGAAAACAGAAATTGCCAGTAGAGGGATAAGCCAGGAATGAAGCCGGGTCATCCTTGAGACCGAGATGAGGACATGTCGAGGAAGTAGAAGGTGTCAGCATATTAAGTGCAGTTCAGGCATCAATTCTCATTTCGCGTTTTACCAATGGCTATCGTGCTGTCATCAGTATGATATTGGTAATTACGATAATAATATTGTGAATAATGTTTATAGCCACCATAATAACTTCCGCGATTTTGGGGAATGCGATTAAAAATCAGACCAACAACGTTGGCACCTACGCGGCTCATTTGTTCAACGGTGGCTCGGACACCACTCAGTTGGGAATGACCTGGCCAGACTACTATAATAACCCCATCTACCTTGGTCGACAAAATTTGTGGGTCAGTTACGATGGAAGGCGGGCTATCAATAATCACAATATTATTTTGACTCTTTAGATGATCAAGTATCTTTGTCATTTTTTCAGAGCCAAGTAATTCAGTGGGGTTAGGCGGCAAACTGCCGCTGGTGATGACCGAAATGTTATTATCACCTTCCCAGGGATTTTTTACCATATCAATATTATTGTGATCCCGAAAAACATCTGTCAGGCCAGCGCGATTGGTTATACCAAAAAATCTGTGCACAGATGGCCGGCGAAGATCGCCATCAAGCAAGGAAACTTGCTTGCCTCCCTGTGCAATGATCGCAGAAAGATTCGCGGCTATGGTGGATTTTCCCTCACCGGGACCGGAACTTGTTACCAATATAGTCTGCAAAGGATGATCGATACTCGAATATTCCAGGTTCGTTCGCAGGGAACGGAATGCTTCAGCAACCGGGGAACGTGGTTGACTGGCCACATACAGTCCATGATCATCCACCTTTGGCTTGGGCATTTCAGCGATATAACCAAGCACACTGATTCCGAGCTGCTCAGCCTGTTCGGGAGACTTGATCGTATCATCAAGATATTCTATGAGGAAGATCACCCCGGCAGCCAGCATCAGACCTACCGCACCGGCCATGGCTGCGTTATTTAACGGTCGAGGGCTGACTGGATTCTCAGGTAATTTTGCCGGCTCAATTTGGGTTACAGTCGGTGTATTTTGCATACGGGATAACCGAACTGTTTCAAGACTGCTTAGCAAGTTCAGGTAGAGCTGCTGGTATACATTCAATGTTGATTGAAGCTGGTTAAGCTGGATGCTGGATTGGGTACCGTTATTGCCGGATTGCCCAAGTACGAGCAGGTTACTATAAACTTGTTGATATTGGGTAATTAACGGCTGGATTTGAGCAAGACGATTTTTCTTCTCGATGATCAGGGCGTTATTGTTTGCTATTTGATCTTTCTGCTCAAGTGTTGGCAACCGGTACGATGCATTCTGAGTTTCCAATACAGAAATTTCTTTTTGAAGGTTGGTAGATTCGGTTTGTAAAGGAACGATTTGCGCCTGAATCTGATCAAGTTGTTCCTGAATATTTTCCTGGGAAATCTTCGAAATATCACCCTGCAGCGAAGATATTTGCTTTTGAACCTGTTCGACCTGGGTCTGCAGGCTGGATTCGGTAGTTGCGTACCTGCCGGCCTGCAGAGTTTCATTCTGCTCAATTAATACTGTTACAGCAGTATTGGCAATATCCATCGCATGTTGCGAGCTCTTATCTTTTACCTCAATCTGGATAACCTGGGTATTCAGAAGCAATTGAGCAGAAATATCCTCAACCGGGACACCAAGGCGTTCAGCTACCCGATCCAGGAGAGGTCTGGTCTTTAGCAATTCAACATACGTCAAGGCAAGTTGTTGAGCACTGGAAATATTCATGTTGACGTACTGTGTGCCCACCTGCTGCGATCCGCCCACCATGAGCTTGGTGGTTGCGGAATACACTGGAGTTTGAGCCGCACTGAAGAAATATCCCGAAAGGATACCCAAAACAAGCCCCAATAGCAATAACCAATACCATCGCCGCAAGAGATCCAAATAGTGCATTATTTCCATTTTTAAAAAATCTCCGATCGATAAATCAAGGATATTCCAAACGCGCTACCGTTGATTGGATTATTCATTTGCCAGATTATTTTTCAGGCTGCGCCAGATGGAAGGCAGCCGCCACAGCCTGACCAACCTGGAGAACATTCTCGTCTGACATACCAGGGTAAAGCGGTAATGTTACTTCTCTGGAGGCAACTATCTCGGTTTTGCTTAGACTTTTTCCAGGATAATTTCCATGTTTGAAGGCCTGGAAGGTATGAATGGGTGGGTAATGAATGCTGGTTTGAATACCCAGAACTTTCATTTCGTCCATGAATACGCGACGATCAGTGCCTTCCGGTAATAACACGGGCAGGATGTGATATGCCGAATTACCTATACTGGAAGAGAACGGCATACTCACAGCTGGCGCTAACTCAGCCAGTGTTTCTCGATAAAGTGCTGTTAATGCCTTGCGACGGAGGTTGTTTTTCTCCAACTTTGCGAGTTGGACAAGTCCTAATGCGGCGCGGATCTCATCGATGCGGTAATTATATCCCAGTTCCGTGACGTCATAACTCCAGGCATGACCCTTATGACGATCCCACGTCATGCTCGACATCCCGTGTGATCGAAGTATTCTCAACCGCTCGGCCACCGCATCATCCTGGGTGGTGATCATACCCCCCTCGCCGGTGGTCATATTCTTATTGGAGAAGAAGCTGAAACACCCGGTTTGCCCCCAGGTCCCTAAGGTCCTGCCTTCCAGATCCGATCCCGAGGCATGAGCGGCATCTTCGATAACAACCAGCCCGCGATCATCAGCTATACGCAGTATTTCGGGCATCGCGCAGGCATAACCGGCGTAGTGCACAACAATAATGGCTTTTGTACGAGGTGATAGGTTATCAATGATAGACTCAGGTGAAATATTCAAATCATCGTTGCCAGTGATGTCGGCAAACACTGGCGTTGCCCCAACATAACGAACAGCGTTGGCAGTTGCAACAAATGTTAATGAGGGGACGATGACTTCATCCCCTGGGCCAAGGTTGGCAACCACACAGGCCAGGTGAAGTGCCGCAGTAGCATTTGTGACTGCCAGCGCGTGCTTTGACCCGGTTGCGTCGGCAAACTTCTGCTCGAATTCCTGGGTAACAGCCCCAAGTGTTAACCAACGGCTTTCCAATACCTTGCTCACCGCTGCAATCTCTTCAACGCCCATGTCAATATCGGAAAGTGGGATCTGCCAGGCCATTAAACTTCCTCCGTGATGAATTGAGAGCGCATGTTATCAAAATCCCTGGTAGCCTGTTCGTAATCATCCGGCCGGCCGAGGTCCTGCCAGTACCCATCAAAAGGATAACCGGCAACTTTTTCACCGGCGGCTATCAGCGCCAGGATAAGGTCGGGGAAATCCAGATATTTTCCTTTTGGAATGTAATTAATAATCTTTGGCTCAAATACGTATATCCCCATACTGACCAGGTATTCATAGGTTGGCTTTTCCAGGATTCCGGTGATGCTGCTGCCCCCATCCATTTGGAGAACGCCAAAATCAATTTTGACCTTGCGACGATGCATGGCAATTGTTGCCACCGCCCCTTGTTCTTTATGATAAGCAATCAAGGATCCCAAATCGAGGGTAGTGAGCACATCGCCATTGGTTAACAGGAAAGTTTCATCCAGGCCAGATATATTTGCTAAAGATCCAACTGTCCCAAGCGGAGAATCCTCGTAACAATAATGGATCCTGACCCCCCACTGGTCACCGCCCTGGAAAAAAGCCCGCAGCAAACCAGATAGATGGCCAACTGTTAATGTTATATCGTTGATACCGGCAGTTTTCATCTGGCGCAGCAACACTTCCAGAATCGGCATATCCCCGATCGGCATGAGCGGTTTGGGGAGTATCTTTGTATATGGCGCCAGGCGCGCGCCCTTTCCCCCCGCCATCACTACTGCTTTCATATTTGCCTCCTGAGGTACAACCCCCAATAACCTGAAAGATAAGTGAATGAAATCTGATTTCTAAACAACGTAACGATCTGATGAATAGATCGAAAGGTTATCCTTAATCCAATCAAAAGTCTGGCGCAGACCCGCCTGCAGTGAAATCTGCGGGCGCCAACCAATTTTCTCATAAGCCATCCGGTTATCTGACAACAATCGCTGCACTTCGCTCTTTTCAGGTCTCAAGCGATCTGCATCGATTTGGAGTGTGACGGGATGGTCGAGCATGGATAGGATTTCCTTGGCCAGATCGCCGATGCGGATTTCCTGACCGGTACCCAGGTTGAGTGTGACCCCTTCAACTCCCACAGTCTCGGCGATCTTCAAAAAACCATCGACTGTATCAGAAACGAAGGTAAAATCGCGGCGGGCATCCAGATTCCCAAGGTGTATGACCGGCTGTGTAAGCGCCTGTGTTATCAGGGTGGGAATGACCGCCCGGGCGGATTGGCGAGGTCCATACGTATTGAAAGGGCGGACGGTGACCACCGGCAGGTTATAAGCGCAGAAAAAGCTCTCTGCCAGTTTGTCGGCGCCTATTTTGCTGGCGGAATATGGCGATTGTCCTTGAAGTGGGTGGGTTTCATCGATCGGAACTCGTAATGCTGTCCCATAAACTTCACTGGTTGATGTGTGAACCAGTCGTTCCACCCCCAGGTCACGGGCAGTGGTCAATATATTCAACGTGCCAATCACATTGGTTTCAACCACTTCACCCGGATTTAAATATGAATAAGGGATGGCGATCAGCGCCCCCAGGTGAAAAACATGGCTTGTGCCAGTCATCGCGTTTCGCACTGCGGTTAAGTCCCGCAAGTCACCGGGGATGAGCTCGACGGAATTTCTGATTGCCGGGGCGATGAAACGAAGCAATCCAGGATCGTTGCGCGAATTGTAGCGGACAAAAGCACGTACTTTCGCGCCATCACTCACTAAACGCTCAACAAGGTGGCTTCCGATAAATCCACCCGCTCCTGTAACCAGTACTGATTTATTCTGCCAGTTCATAGCCAAAGACAATCCTCGCTTATTTTTTGAAGTTCTATTTTTATACCAAATTACTGATTAGTTTGCTGCCGGATCTTTCCGCGACCCATCAGAATAAGCATTCAAAAGCTGATCGCGCACGTTTCCGAGCACATCGACAACCGAGATAAAATGAGCACGAGTATTTTTACAAATGCTGACAATCCGTTCTTCATCGGCATTGGTACTTTTCCCAATTGCATAAAAGATAACTCCAATATCGTGCTGGCTCACAAGATCTGGAATATCATGGGTTGTGCCCATTACACGCAATCCATCAATGCGCATGTCCTGCTTTTTAGGGTCATCATCAATGTATCCAACGATTGAAAACAAGCGTTGAAAATCTGGCCGTCTGAGCAACCAGGTCGCAAATTCGCCGCCAGCGCCAGCGCCAACGATCAAGACTCGTTCCCCGGTTCCATAACCTGTACCACGCCAGCTGGCCCAACGGCTGGCCAAACCCGTGATCAACCTGAAGCGGTATCGTACAACCACAAAACAAAATAGAACAATCAGGCTGACTATGACCAGAAATCCAATTGGAAAATTCGGCCATGGTAGGAAAAATTCCGATACCATACTCAGTGTTGCGACAATCCCGCAGGAAATAAAAAGACCAAAGATATCTTCAGGGGCAGCCCGGGACCAGACTACGCGCTTTAACCCCAATAGCGAATTTGTCAGCCCAAAAAACATGGCCATAAGCGCAGCTGCAACCACTGATGCTTGAAACCCCATATCCAATGGTTCTGCCAGGCGCCAAATCAAACCAACTGAGCCCACGGCAAGGAATGCGATTACAAAATCGATCAAAAACCAGTTTACATATGTACGTACCAGGCGCGATAGCGGACCCCCAAACAACCAGCCTTCTGCCATCGGTTTTTGTGAAAGACGAGGGATAAGCACAAGTAGGGTTAAGAAAATTACATCCAGATCGCCGAGAAACGAGTGATGCCGCACGTACAAACAATCCATTCGCAGTTTGTCCGGCATAATTTTACTTACGTAAGCATCTAATAATCCTTCTTCCGATAATAATTTTTCTTCATCGTGATAGGAAATACTGGCCGGGCTGGTTATCCCAGGCCGCATTGTTAGAATAGCATGGGATGCTTCTTCCGGCCACTTGGCCGCATATTCTGGATCTTCGGGACGAGGTCCAACGATACTCATGTCGCCGATAAACACATTCCAGATCTGCGGTAGCTCGTTCAGCTTTGTATTCCGAAGCCAGTGACCCAATGGCGTTATGCGATTATCACCGCTGGCTGTAATACGCGGCCCCTGGTAACTCTGCTCCGTTTCATACATGGTGCGAAACTTCAATATCTGGAAGATCCGTCCCCCTTTTCCAACTCGGGGACCACGATAAAAGATCGGGCCGGAATCATTCTGTTTGATCCTGATCGCAACATACAGGAACAGCGGTGACAATATAATCAGCCCGAAAAAGGACGTGACAATATCAAAAACACGCTTCAAAATTGCTCCTGTTTGGGCACCCAATTGATTCGAATCTGGTGTGCGAAGAGAATCGAAGAAATCAATCTTACCAAATTGATCAGCATCCATGCGAAAATCCCCTTTTTATTCATTGACAAAAGAACCAATTGTGTTCTATTGCTATAGCCTGGTTACCTTTGAATTCTCCTTACCGCCGAATTTGCTTAACGCATTCCGGGTGTCCACTACCAATGCTGCAGCATCGAGAATGGCTCGATAATCATAATTTGTATGGTTTGTAACGATCACAACCACATCTGCCTCACCCACAGCAGGCATCAAATCAACGACGCTCTCCATTTTCCAATCTTCATGCTCAAAGCGAGGCACATACGGATCGTGGTATTTCACATCAGCACCCTTCTGCTGAAGCAAATGAATTACATCCAGAGCCGGGCTTTCGCGCATATCATCGATATCCGCCTTATAGGCTACACCCAGCACCAACACCTTGCTTCCTTTGAGGGCTTTTCCCACCCCATTAAGCGCATCCTGTACTTTTCCAACCGCAAACCGAGGCATGTTGGTATTGATCTCGCTGGCCAATTCAATGAAGCGCGCATTGTAATTGAACGCTTTCATTTTCCAGGACAGATAAAGCGGATCGATCGGGATGCAGTGCCCACCAAGACCGGGACCAGGCGTGAATTTCATAAAACCAAATGGCTTCGTGGCAGCTGCATCGATCACTTCCCAAACATCGACGCCCATCCGGTCACACATGATCGCCAACTCGTTCACCAGGCCAATATTGATCATCCGGAAAGTATTCTCGAGAAGTTTTGCCATTTCTGCCACTTCGGCCGTGGACACGCGCACAACCGTATCCAGGGCCTGACCATACCACGCCGCGGCCACGTCAGAGCAATTCTCGGTGATGCCACCCACCACCTTGGGAGTATTTTTTGTGGTCCAATCTGTTCGCCCTGGGTCAACCCGCTCAGGCGAAAAAGCGATAAAGATATCCTGACCGGCCACCAGTCCGTTGGCACCGGTCAGGCGCGGCAGAACCATCTCGCGAGTGGTCCCCGGATACGTGCTGGATTCAAGGATTACCACCATGCCCGGATGCGCATACGGTGCAACACCTTCACTGGCGGATACAATGAATGAAAGATCAGGATCGCCGGTTTTTCGAAGTGGAGTGGGCACACAGATGCTGACCCCATCGACTTCCTTCAAAACAGAAAAATCAGTCGTGGCCATCAGGCAACCGCTTTTAACAAGCCTTTCAACCTGATCTGTCGGCACATCCTGGATGTAGCTGATACCCTTATTGATGGCATCCACTTTTCGCGCATCAACTTCAAGGCCGATCACTTTGAAGCCTGCTTCTGCAAAAACCACCGACAATGGCAGACCGACATAACCCAGTCCAACCACAGCGATCACCGCGGACTTATCTTCAAATTTTTTTATAAGAGCTTGTTTGCTGTTTGATTCCATGATGAGTGTCCAATTCCTTTTATTTTTCTATCAATGATGCGAACTGGGTAAAAATACCCCAGATAATTCTTCCCAAGTAATATATTTCCACGCATCCGCCCTTCCGACATCAACATACGATATCAGCGAATGATATGTCACATAAACAATCCTGCCCTTTTATTTTCTCAGGGGCGAGCTTTGGCGCTGCACCTGGGCGGCAGGCAATTCAACAGGGAACTGCCGCGTCTGCAATAACTTAAGCAAAACCCGAACTCTCTCAGTACCAGGGAGGCGATCGTCGAAAATTGCTTCATAACCAGCAAACGGTCCTGAAGTGATTTCCACCGTATCGCCATGCTTTAGCCCATCATATAATTCGCCGCCCAAACCGTTGATCCGGTCAACTTTTCGGCGAACCGCAGAGATCAATCCTTCAGGCACAGATACTGGTTCACTGCCATAAGAAACCAACCCGGTGGCCCCTGGCAGCCAATGCAAACTTGAGAAACCGATATCAGATAGATCAACGTGAATAAATACGTAGCCAGGGAAGTATGCCCGTACTTTGGCTGCGCGCGGGTTTACTACCTGCACGCGGATCCGCGGATAAAAAACTTCTATGTTTCGCAGGGACAATTGCCCAAACAAAAGCTCTTCCTTGCGAGGTTTGCTGTGCAACGCATACCAATCTAAGGTCATACCAGTAATCCTGTAATTAATAATTCAACATTCGGAATACAATTTTGAGAATGGCGAGAAACAATACCTGGCATTTTTAATTCTATTCACTTTCTTCTACTATCAGACGACGGCATTCTTCATTATATGGATGATTTCAGGAGGTGATGTTACAATAAACTTTCAATTCCTGCTTGAAGTTCAACCAGTTACCTGGTCCAACAATGTGTGCTGCCTGAGCCAGACATCAACCATATCCTTTTTAAAACGCCACGTTTTACCGATTCGAATAACCGGGAGTTCACCTGCCCGTGCCATACGGTAAATTTTCGCATCGCTCATTTTCAGATATTCAGCCAGGTCATGCACCGTCATGACATCTGAAACAATTTCTTTATTTTCCATTACCCCGGATATTCGCTTCATAATGCACTCCCATTAATCAAACCTTTCATCACTCATTTCCGGATCGCACGCGAATGGTAGGTTACGAAAGTAAACCAGTAATAAATCTACCTAAAAAGTATTGTATCTACTCAAATAGTACAATATTGTACTAAATTACACAATAATAATACCACCAGAACTTCAAATTAATCAAAGTTTGCCTAGACAAATATACTATTGTAATAAACCGCCACCTGTTTTTGGTGGCGGCTGGTTTCAATCGGCGAGCATCTGAAAAAACAGTGTTTTTCTTCCAGATCCTTTGAATTATTTACACTACAATAAATCAAAAATTGAATTCGTTACCGCTACCCGCCTAATTCCTTTAGCATTTTCTCGACCTCGACCCGCAATGTTTCACCCGGGTCCAAGGTCAATATTTGTTTGAGATCGGCAACCGCTTCGCTATTCTGCCCACGACTCCTGTAAATAACCGCCCGGTACAGGTAACCCTGACCATTCTGCGGATCAAGTTTTATTGTTTGATTAAAATCATCGAGAGCTTTCTCAACGCTGTTTTGCTGCAAGAATGCCAGGCCTCGGATGACGTAACCGCTGGCCAGGTCCGGTTGGAGTTTTATGGCCATGGATGCATCAGCCACAGCCAGGTCGTATTTTTTCATATTGTAATAAACCACGCCGCGGTTATAGTACGAATTAGCGTCATCTGGTTTGATCCCGATCGCCTTTGAAAAATCAGCCAGGGCAAGATCATATTTCTCAATGGCCAGATATGAGCGACCACGGTTTATGTATGCCAGTGAGTATTTTTTATCGATTTTTAATGCAGTTGAAAAATCATCCACGGCCTTATCATATTGCTTAAGCTGGAAGTAAGAATTTCCCCGGTTATTGAAGAATTCGATCTGGTTGGGCGCCAACTCAATTGCTTTTGAGTAATCCGAAAGGGACAAATCATATTTTCCGAGCCGGTCATAAATCGTTCCACGGTTATAAAATGCCAGTGGATTCGGGGGTGAAAAGGTTGTCCACTTGCTGAAATCAGCCAGGGCTGCCTCGTTATTACCATTTGTTGCGAGTACTGTTCCCCTATAATAATAATTGGTAGGGTCCTGGGGCGAGAGTTCAACAGCCTTATTAAAATCCAACAAAGCCTTGTCATATTCCTTTGAATCAAAATAGATGATCGCTCTGCCTGAATAAGCCCCGGCGTAATCTGGTTGAAGTTCAATTACCTTGCTGAAATCCAGCAAAGCCTTGTCAGATTCTTTCTTATCGAGATAGGTGCGTGCCCGATTAAAATAGGCAAGCGTGTAATCTGGCTGAACTTCTATGGCACGGCTGAAATCTGTAAGAGCTGCATCGCTGTCACCCTGTTTTGAATATGAATTTCCGCGATTATTCAAAATGCTGACATTGTCCGGGACCAGTACCAGGGCAGAAGTATAGTCATCGATGGCATTCTTGTAATCCTTTTTTGCGTCGAAAATTACCGCCCTGTTTACATAAGAGACTGCATCTTCGGGTTTCAATTCCACAACCTTGCTCAAATCCGCAATTGCCGGATCATAGTCATTCTTTTCAATATATACTGCCGCGCGCGCGGAATATGCCAGTGTGAAACCCGGGTTCAGATCAATTATCGTGGAGAAATCCGCCAGGGCTTCCGTGTCACGCCTCAGAGCAGCATAAGCCTGGCCTCTTCCGAAGTAGGCCATGATCAATTCCGGGGAAAGATGAATTGCCTTGCTATATGAATCGATCGCTCCTTGATAATCTTTCTGTGCAAGATTTGCCTGTCCATCCTTCATGAAACCATCGGTGGGATCAATCCCCTGCGCATTACTCAGTGTTGGGATGGGTGTAATAACGGTATTACCACAAGCAGAAAAAACAAGGATGAAAAGGAGCATTATTGCAATTCGAAGACAACTCTTGATCATTTTGGGATCCTTTAAGCAATACCATCGCCAATTAATGGCTCGAAACCGGCAGGGAAGCCGGGTGAATAGCGCCCAAGCGGGCAATTTGTTGGAAAATCTCGGCTAATAAAATACCGTCAGGTTTTTTCGGAAGCATTTT
>Ga0172369_10001289_pt1 | contig 36268 bp, 25 predicted proteins | sample LakKiv25m_FD_114539 | JGI IMG/M metagenome (GOLD analysis project Ga0172369, IMG submission 114539) | Freshwater microbial communities from Kabuno Bay, South-Kivu, Congo - kab_022012_11.25m | ecosystem: Environmental > Aquatic > Freshwater > Lake | place: Democratic Republic of the Congo... | reverse complement strand
CTTTTTGCTCCGATCTCGAGTATTTTAACTCCTTAATCCTCACTTTTTACCGGGTTGATTTCTCTTTGAGGGGGGATATTGCTCAACAAATTTTGTAGGGCTAAACTCCGTTTAGCCCAAAAGGAACAAAGCGTAAAAGCCGGGGCGATTCGGAGAATCGCTCTACGGCATGAAGATTTTGAGGTGGTTTACTGTTATTTTAAAAAGTATTTACACCTCTCGTCCCCTCTCTTTTTGAGAGAGGGGAAGGTGGGGTGAGTGAGTGTAATTTTTATTTCAGCAGCAGCATCTTTTTTGTTGACATATAATCATTTGCAACCGCAAATCTCCGGGGTTGGGGAGAAAGATTATCTTTATAAGAAAGAGAGGAAGAAAAAGAGTTTTGTAAAAACGTTGTTTGTTCTGTGTTCATCATTCCCTCATGTTGTTTATAATTTAAGAACCGCCTGCTATCTCTATACGATAACACTACCTTAAAAATGCCCCAAACAAGAAAAAGAATTTTTTCTGTAGATAAAATATACCCTCCTCCGGGGGATACAAGAGCTTTGTTATAATTTAACGACACTGCAATCGTTCGAATCTTACTTCACGTTTCTTTTCAGCATTTCAAAAATCATCGTAAACAAAAAAAAGTTATGCTCAAATGTTTATTAATAATTCGGAAAGGGCTTTGTCCTATTTTTTTGAAATTCCGGTCTGTAATGCCCCTCGCTTTCATACTCTTGTGTCCAACCATTTTTTAGATTGTATGTATCGAGCAAATCAAGGACTCGTTCATATTCCGAAACCCGAATCGTTCTGTTTAAAAGTACTTCGCGTCCGGATTTGTTTGTCGGGAAATACTGCGCCATAACGGAAACATGAATTTTAGGGCTCAACTCTTTTGAAATGAACTCAAAAACTTTTTCAGATTCCGCTAAGTCATTTGGCAAAACAAGATGACGAATGATAAGTCCACGGACAACCACCTCACCCTCGTACACCAACTCATCACCGACTTGCTCATACATTTCTTTCACGGCAAGTTTGGCAAACTCAAAGTAATTATCTGCTTGCGAAAACAATTTTCCCGACTCATTGTTCCCGTATTTCAAATCGGGGAGATAAATATCTGCAACGTCATTATAGCGCTTTATCATTTCAACGGAGTCGTAGCCGTTTGTATTATAGATGATCGGAAGACGCAATCCTTTTTGTGCGGCGAGAAAAATTGATTTTAAAATCTGAGCAGAAAAATGAGTGGGGGAAACCAATCCGATGTTATGGCAGTTCCGCTCTTGAAGTTCAAGCATAATATCTGCAAGCCGCTCAAACGAAACTTCATGCTCCTTTTCGGCTTTCCAATTTTGACTGATTTCATAATTTTGGCAAAAAAGGCAGCGCAAATTGCAGTTGCCGAAAAAAATATTTCCCGCCCCGTTTGATCCGCTCAAAACCGGTTCTTCGCCAAAGTGTGAGGTGTAAGAAGAAACGATGGGGAGATAACCGCTCAAACATTTTCCCAACTCGTTAACCGTCCGGTTGGTTAAACAATTTTTAGGGCAACAGGAACACGCTTGCAAAAGAGTATCCGCTTTTTGCGCGCGGTGGAGTAGTTCGCCCGAGGAAAATAATTTCAAATACGATGGTAAAAGCAAATTTCTTTCTCTTCTAATTTAACGCTCCTAATTTATTATTTTTGGATGATATTTTTTACGATTAACCCGGAACCGTTTTTTGATTTCAACTCTCTTTGCCCGGCTTGCGGCACAGCATTTTACCGTATTTAAAAAGCAGAAGTATATTTCTCCTCTTTACGGCGCTTCAAAAAGTTTTCTTGTAAAGGAACTCTTCACAAAAGAAGAAAGAATACTCGTTTTGCTTCCCTCGGTGCAATCTGTTTTAGAGACGCAAGTTGAATTGAATATTCTTGAGTTGGGTGACTTTGTAACTGCGATAACCGATTTCAAACCGGAAACGCTTCAAGAAAAACTTACGGCACTTTCAACAAATACGAAAGTCATTCTTCTTTCAACCTACGAGCTTTTAAATTGCAATCTTCCATCGAAACAGCAGCTTGAACAACAGACAACAAAAATCGTGGTTGGGGGAAGTCTTACCTACGGTGAACTTGTCGAGTATTTTAATCTTCTCAATTACAACCGGGATAAATTTGTAGAAAACCCGGGAGATTTTGCTATCCGCGGTGCGATAATTGATTTTTGGTCTTACAGTGAAAAGATGCCGGTACGCCTTGAATTTGACGGCGATTTTATTGAATCCATTCGTTACTTCGATCCCGAAAGTCAGCGCTCAATAGAGAAAACAACAGAGGTAACCATTGCTGCCAGTATGGAAAGTCCGGATGACGGAGTTATTCAAAATATTAATAGCGTCACCATTTTTGATTACATAACAAATCCGGTTATTCTCGCTTCGAACTATGAATTAAGCAAGTTCAAGGTATCGACTGACGAGGAAATAGTCGGCGGAGAGATAGCGGCGGCTAAAGAAGTTGATGAGTTTGCGGAAATTCTTGAGGAGCTTGAAGTTCATCAAGAAAAGGCAAAGAGAAAACAAGAAACGAATCCCTCCTTCCATGCCGATGTATTCTCTTTTCCGGCGCGCTGGATAATTGAAGATGAACTCACTTCTTCGAATGAAAAAATTGAATTGGGATTCACCGAGGCGCCGTCGATAAAATCCAATTATAAAATTTTATTAACTACACTTTTGCAGTTTGAATCAGCCGGATTTGCCATTCTTGTCGCTTCGGAAAATGAACTTCAAACAAACCGTCTGCGTGAACTACTTTCAGAATTAAGCGAATCCATTTCCTCTTTTCTCGATGAAGGAAAAATTAAAGTGATCTCCCTTGCCGTGAAAGAGGGATTCATTTTCAAACCCGAAAAAATCCTTCTCCTCACCGATTACCAAATTTTCGGAAAACCGTACCGCACAAAACTGCCCGCTCAGAAAGGTGTGAAGAAAAGTAGAAAAAAAGATTTAGCGTCTATTCAATCGGGCGATTTCGTTGTGCACGAAGAATATGGAATAGGAAGGTACGGAGGATTAGAAACAATTAAGATTGGTGAAGCGGAACAGGAATCAATGAAACTGTTCTACAACGATGGGGGAGTTGTTTATGTTAATCTTAATTATCTCCATCTTGTAAAAAAATATTCTTCGAAAGAAGGGATTACTCCGACTCTTTCAACGCTTGGTTCAAGTGATTGGAGTACTACAAAGAAGAAAACAAAACGAAAAATTAAGGAAGCCGCACGAGATTTAATTCTGCTTTATGCGAAACGGAAAGCCGCCGCGGGATTTGCTTTTAGTGAAGATTCCGTTTGGCAAAAAGAACTTGAAGCCTCATTTATTTATGAAGATACTCCCGATCAGGCAAAAGTTACCGATGAAGTGAAACAGGATATGTGTGCCGCAAATCCCATGGACCGTTTAGTCTGCGGTGATGTCGGTTTCGGGAAAACCGAAATAGCGGTGCGGGCGGCATTCAAAGCCGTGCAGGATGGAAAGCAAGTTGCGGTGCTTGTGCCAACGACAATTTTAGCGGAACAGCATTACAATACTTTTGTTGATAGGCTTTCACAGTTTCCCGTAAAGATTGCCGCGCTTTCCCGCTTTCAAACTAAAGCGCAGCAGAAAGAAATTGTTGAACAGCTTCAACAGGGAGAGATGGATATTGTTGTCGGAACTCATCGCATTCTCTCAAACGACGTTTCCTTTAAAGATTTGGGATTGCTGATTATAGACGAGGAACATCGTTTTGGTGTGAAAGTAAAAGAGAAATTGAAATCAATAAAAGTTAATGTTGATACGCTTACGATGACGGCAACGCCCATTCCGCGAACGCTGAACTTATCATTGCTCGGCGCGCGGGATCTTTCACTTGTTGCAACTCCTCCGCCAAACCGTCAACCGATTTACACCATAGTTGCTACGTTTGACATCGCAAAAGTGAAAACATGGATTCAGCACGAACTTCAGCGCAACGGACAAATCTATTTTGTTCATGATCGAGTGCAATCAATTGAAAAATTTGCATCTTATCTCCAGCGGTACATGCCCGAATTGAAATTAGGCATTGCACACGGACAAATGAAACCGGCTCAGCTTGAAGATGTTATTCACGGATTTCTCAACCGGAAATTTGATGTTCTTCTTTCAACAAAAATCATTGAATCGGGAATTGATATTCCCAACGTCAATACGATGATCATTAATCGCGCCGATAGATTTGGTCTCGCGGAACTGCATCAACTTCGAGGACGTGTTGGCAGAAGTGACCGGCAGGCTTTTGCTTACTTGCTTGTTCCTTCTATGGTAGCGATCAATAAAAAAGCCTTACGCCGCTTGCAGGCAATTGAAGAATTTTCTGAAATAGGAAGCGGGTTTAATCTTGCTATGCGCGATCTTGAAATTCGCGGAGCCGGAAATCTGCTTGGAACAGAACAAAGCGGATTTATTACCGAAATCGGTTTTGACCTCTTTGTGAAAATGATTAATGAAGCGGTAGAAGAATTAAAGTATGAAGAGTTTCAGGAAGTTTTTAAAAATTTACCAAAACCAAAAGAACGTACCGACCCGACGATAGATGTCTATTTTGAAATCGGGATTCCAACGGCTTTTATGCCCGATCAAATGGATAGGTTGAGTTTTTACACAACATTATTTTCTGTTCAGCAGATAAGTGATATTGAAGAAATTACCGATGAAATAATTGACCGGTTCGGTGCGCTGCCCATTATGGTGCGAAGGTTAACGGCGATGGCTGCTTTAAAATATTATGCCGCTCGCGCACTCTTTGAGCGAATCATCATTCAGCGGAAAACCATATTTCTTATTCTTCCCAAAAGCATGAAACAAGATTATTACGAAATCCGCTTCATGGAAATGATGCGTTTTATTATGGAACGGTACTCTGATACGGTAAAATTCCAGCAGCAAAAAGATTCAATGAAACTTATCATTGAGAACAGATTTGAATCTCCTGAAAAGACATTGGAATTTCTGATCAAATTCAGCCGGGAAATAGGAGAATTGTTTAAAAATCTCGATTGATTTTTTTTAAGTAAACTTTAAGCTTGAAAACAATATCTTGGTTTCGGTAGTAAGGGTGAATCTCTTTGTTTTATCTCAACTCTTATTGACTAAAGAATCTTTATTTTTGAACCAGCAACTCGAAATTTTATTTAAAGGGAAACTATGAACGATATCCTCATCATTGGCGCAGGTCCGGCAGGTATAAGTATGGCGGTAGAAGCCGTTAACTCCGGCATCGATACATCAAAAATTTTATTACTTGAAAAAGCTGAAGAACATTCTTTCTCCATTAAAAAATATTATCCGGACAACAAAAAAGTCACGGCAAATTTTAAAGGATTTGAAGCAAAGTGTACGGGCGTAATGTGTATTCCCGATTTGACAAAACACGAAACAATCTCCTACCTGGATAAAGCGATTGAAGAAAATAATCTTCAAGTAAAATACGGAGAAGCTGTTTGGAAGATTCATCAAAACGAAGATAAGTCGTTTATCGTTTATACTGATAAAGGGGAATATCAAACTAAAATCATAACCATTGCAATCGGAATTCTCGGAAAACCGAACAAACCCGATTTTAAAATTCCCGCGTCACTTAAGAACGCAGTTCAGTTTGATGTTACAAGTGTTGAAATTAAAGACGCAAACGTGTTGGTTGTCGGTGGTGGAGATTCGGCTTCCGAGTACTGCCAATACTTGCTGCAGTCGAATAACCGGGTATCGTTGAGTTACCGCAAAAAGGAATTCTCGAGAATGAACCCGATAAACCGGGAAAGTATTCTTGCGCTTGAACGGGAAAACCAGGTTAAAATTTTGTATGAATCCGAAGTGCTGACACTTGAAGATAAAGAAGGAAAACCGTTCGTTACATTTAAAGACGAAAAATATGCACCGGAAAAGTATGATTATATAGTTTTAGCGCTCGGCGGAACAACCCCCACAAATTTTCTTAAGATGATCGGGATTGAATTTGACGGAGATGATCCGATATTGAAAGAACATCACGAAACATCTGTGCAAGGATTATTCTTACTCGGTGATTTAACAGCGGGAAATAAAGGAGGCTCAATTATTTGGGCGTTCAATTCATCCCGCAACGCGATGACAAAAATCTGTACCGATTATTTGTCGTGCACGATTAGATAACAATTTCTTTTAAGCTAAATGGGTTAAAATAATTTTCTTTAGCGCATCAACCCATTCGTTTGAATCATTCAAACTTGGAACAAGCGCTACTTTTTCTCCGCCGTGTTCAACAAAAAGCTGCTGGTATTCATGTCCTATTTCGATCAACGTTTCGAGACAATCAGCCACGAACGCGGGACTGTAGACCGCGACTTTCTTTACTCCTTTTTTTGCTAAAGCAATTAACGTTTTATCGGCAAACGGCTCAAGCCAGTTTTTGTCCAATCTTGATTGAAAACAAACCGTATATTTTTCTTTCGGCAAATTTAGTTTTTGAGCCAGCAATCTTGTAGTAGCATAACAAGCGGCTTTATAGCAGAACTTGTTGCTTTCAGTAATTTCATTTTCGCAATTATGTTCTGAGCTAGGTTTACCGTCGGTGTAAACTTTATCAACCTGACGGACCGGAAGCCCATGGTAACTGAACAAAACATGGTCATAGGAATGAATGTCAACCGCATTACCGTTCGACGCAAAACAATTCACAAATCCTTCGTCGTCGTAAAACTGCGACACTGTTTTTATTTCCGGAATTACCCACCAACCGCCGATGATTTTCATTGCTTTCTCTATTGCCGATCCCGTGGTTGCCGAGGCATACTGCGGAAAGAGGGGAAAGAGAAGAATTCTCTCGTAATTTTTCTTTCGTATATCTTCCAATACGCTTTCCATACTAGGATTTTGGTAACGCATGGCGAGGTAAACATCAAGCGAATTGCCGAAACTTGTTTGAAGTTTCTTTTGCAAACTTTGACTGTAGAGAAGTAGCGGAGAACCATCCTTCGTCCAAAGCTGTTGATATACCTTTGCTGACTTTGGCGCACGGAACGGAACGATAATTCCGTTTACCAAAAAAAATCTTGCAAGAGCTGGAATATCAATAACGCGTGGGTCGTTCAAGAATTCGGATAAATATTTCCGCACATCTTTAACAGACGGGCTGTCCGGTGTTCCAAGTTGAATAAGGAGAACGGCAGATTTCATGAATTACTTCCGAGTAATGATAAGAAAAAAGCATACTGCATAGCGGTTCGTTTAAAGCGTTTGAATCTGCCGGAAGCTCCGCCGTGTCCCGATTCCATATCAGTATCAAGCAACAACAGATTAGATCCCTTTTTCATATCACGAAGTTTGGCTACCCATTTTGCGGGTTCCCAATATTGAACTTGTGAATCGTGCAGCCCCGCGGTAACAAGTAAATTAGGATAACCCTTGGCTTCAACATTATCGTAAGGCGAATAGGAAAGCATATACTCGTAATAATCTTTTTGATTCGGATTTCCCCATTCGTCATATTCGCCTGTGGTTAGCGGAATAGATTCATCGAGCATTGTGGTAACAACATCAACAAAAGGAACAGCTGCGACAACTCCTTTGAATAAATCGGGACGCAAATTAATAACGGCTCCCATAAGCAATCCCCCGGCGCTGCCGCCGTACGCGAAACATTCTTCGGGTGAAGTAACTTTCTGATGAATCAACTCTTCCGCGCAGGCAATAAAATCTGTGAAGGTATTTTTCTTTTTAAAGAATTTTCCATCTTCATACCATGGCCTGCCAAGTTCTTGTCCGCCGCGAATATGGGCGATGGCATAAACAAATCCTCTATCAAGCAGACTTAATCTTACAGAGCTAAAGGTTGGTTCCGTACTAATGCCGTACGAGCCGTAGCCATACAGCAAAAGGGGAGCCTTCCCGTTTTTTATCAATCCCTTTTTGTAGACTAAAGAAATCGGAATTTTCGTTCCGTCAGTTGCAGTGGCGTAAATTCGTTCTGACTTATAGTCTTGCGGATTGTACTGGCCGACAACTTCTTCCTGTTTCAGCAGCGTTCTTTCTTTCGTCGTCATATTGTAATCGTAAGTTGAATTGGGAATTGTCAACGACGAATAGCCAAAACGAAAGACATCTGTATCGAATTCCGGATTTGTTGAAGCATAGGTGTAATAGGTCTGTTCTTCAAAAGGAATAGTATACGCCTCCATATTTTTCCACGTTATCACCCGAAGTTGCGAAAGCCCGTTCATTCGCTCTTGCGCTACGAAATAGTTTTTAAAAATTTCAATTCCTTCGAGAAGTACATCTTTTCTGTGCGGAATTACCTCTTTCCAATTTTCTTTTGAAGGATGTTCGACGGGAGTTTCCATCAACCGGAAATTTACCGCGTCAAGGTTGGTAACGATATAAAACTTGTTTCCGTAATGGTCAACCGAGTATTCAAGATTTTTTTCACGCGGTTGAAGAACGGTGAATGCATCGTCCGGTTTCTCCGCATCAATAAAACGATATTCGTTTGACAGCGTTGCACGAGAGCCGATGATAATGTATTTGTCTGATTTCGTTTTATAAACGTAACAAGAAAAAGTTTCGTCAGCTTCGTGAAAGACTTCCGCATCTTTGGAGGTTTCTTCCCCAAGCTTGTGTTTGAAAATTTTGTAAGGACGAAGCGCTTCATCCTGCATCGAGTAGAAAATTGTTTTATTATCAGTTGTCCAAACGATATTCCCGGTTGAAAGAGGAATATGATCCGTCAGCGTTTTTCCGGTCTCCAAATCTTTTACATAGATAGAATATTTTCTTCTACCGACCGTGTCAATGCCGTAGGCAAGCAGTTTGTTGTTAAGACTTACTTCTAGACCAACCACCTGGCAAAAGCTATGTCCGGCGGCAAGTTCATTTACGTTTAACATAATTTCTTCAGTCGAACCTTCTCCAACTTTTTTCCTGCAATAAATAGGGTATTCTTTTCCCTCGTCATAGCGGGTGTAGTACGAGTAACCGCGTTGGTTGTAGGGAACAGACATATCCGTTTGTTTTATGCGTCCGATAATTTCATTATAAAGTTTTTCTTGAAGCGGTTCCGTTGGTTTTAAAACAGCTTTGGTGTAAGCATTTTCGGCGTTAAGATAATCGATTACCTTTGGATTTTCCCGTTCATTTAGCCAGTAATAATTATCAATTCGAGTACTTCCATGTTTTACAAGCTCTTTCGGAATTTTGTCAGCTTTCGGAGGGGTCACATCCGTCCCTTTCATTTGTTGTGGAAGCAGCGGTAAAGCGAACAATAGAAAAATTAAAATTAGAGTGAAAGCCGTTTTCATACTGCGTCCTTATTTATTGTTTTTGGCGTTTTAGTAAGCAAAAGTATTAGTTCTTCTCCTGAATTACAAAGGTTTCGCAGATGAAAAGTAGGAAAGAAAATGTGATTTGGTGATATTTGAAAAAACGTTTCACATAATTTTAAGAAAAAAATGTACACTACCTACGAAACCGAAATTGCCATTCGTCCCGATGATATTGATTTGAATAACCACGTTCACAATACGAAATATCTCGAGTATGTTTTTGCCGCACGCTACATTCAAATGCGCGACGGGTATAAAATGTCGATGCAGGAGTTTTGGAAACGCGACTTAAACTGGGTGATCAGCACAACGCATATTGAGTATAAGCGTTCGATAAAACTTGAAGATACAATTGTGGTTCGAACAAGAATCGACTCGGTTAACGGAGCGCAGGCGAAAGTTCTTTTCTCAATTGTGAATAAAGAAACCACCAAAATTGTGTCGGAAGGATATCTTGTGTACACGATGATCTCGTTGAAAAACGGAAGACCTGTCCGTATTCCGGATGATATCATTGAGATGTATTCGAAATAAAAAATGAACTTTTAAATTCTTTTAAAAACATTTTGAGAGCAAAACGATGAAAAGATTTTTATTGCTAACTGCTATTTTCTTTTTCACTGCTTCCTCCCTCCTTCCACAAGAAACGTTTAATCCGATAGGAACCTGGCAGGGGAAAATTCAAATCAGTCCGGTAGTACAACTCACCTTAGTTCTTCACGTGCAAAAAAACGACGCCGGCGCGTTAACCGCAACAATGGATAGCCCCGATCAAAGCGCCTATGGAATTAAGATTGACGCTATAAACGTTACCGCAGATTCTCTTACCTTTTTCGTTAGAGCAATTGCCGGAAAGTATGCCGCAATGTTTAACAGAGATAGTTCAATGCTTCTTGGAAAATGGTCGCAGGGCGCTTATAGCTTTCGTCTGAATTTAAAAAAGACGGATAAAGTTGAAGAAGTAAAAAGACCCCAGCTTCCCGCAAAACCGTATCCTTACAACGATGAAGAAGTTGTCTTTGAAAATAAAATTGACAGCATCAAACTTGGCGGTTCATTCACCTTTCCGAAGGAAGACAAAAATTTCCCGGCACTTATTTTAATTACCGGCTCAGGATGGGAAGATCGTGACGAGACGATTTTTAACCATAAGCCGTTTCTTGTTTTGGCCGATTATTTAACGCGAAAAGGTTATGCGGTTCTTCGGTTTGACGACCGAGGAGGCGGCGCTTCAACCGGAGATGCATCAAAGGCAACGACGCCGGATTTTGCTAATGATGTCAGCGCCGCAGTTGATTATCTCCTAACGAGAAAAGAAGTCGATGCGAAAAAAATTGGTTTGATCGGCCACAGCGAAGGCGGCATGATCGCTCCGATGGTTGCGGTGAAACGGAACGATATTGCTGTTCTTGTTTTATTGGCCGGACCCGGATTAACCGGCGAAGAAATTCTTTTGCGTCAAGCTGCATTAATTGCAAAAGCGGAAGGAATGTCTCAAACGGAAATTGAAAAAAGCGCAAAGCTCTCGAAAAGTATTTATGCCGAATTGCGCAAAAGTGAAAGCACCAATACAGCATACGAACGGGTGAAGAAACTCATGGAAGAGTATGTAACGAGTCTTCCCGATTCGGAAAAAAATACTTTGGGCGACACGAAAGCTTTTATTGAAAGCCAAAGTAATGCGGTCTCAAGTCCATGGTTCCGATATTTTCTAACGTACGATCCAATTCCGGCGCTGGAAAAAGTTAAGTGTCCGGTACTAGCACTCAATGGTGAAAAAGATTTACAAGTTCCTCCTAAAGAAGATTTGGATGCAATTAAACAAGCTTTAACGAGAGGGAAAAACAAAAAATATAAAACGCTGCTGCTGCCGGACTTAAATCACCTTTTTCAAACAGCGCAAACCGGCTCGCCAAACGAGTACGGCAAAATAGAAGAAACCATTTCACCCACCGCGCTGCAAGCGATAAGTGATTGGCTGAATGAAATTCTCAAGTAATAAATTGCGATGAAAAAATTTTTCTAAAACGGTCGGAAAACTATTTTTTCGTAATTTTAAACAGGTATTTTTTGTAAATCTGATTTGGAGCTGAGATGGCAACGTATCCCCTAAAACGCTTAAGAAGACTTCGCTACAACCCTTTGGTACGAAGTATGGTGAAAGAAACGACTCTTTCAAAAAACGATTTTATTTATCCTCTTTTCGCTGTTCCCGGCGAAAAAATTAAAAACCCGATTAAATCAATGCCGGGTGTTTTTCAAATGTCGATTGACATTCTTGTAGAAGAATGCAAAGAAGTAGCCGCACTCGGAATTCCGGCGGTCATTTTATTTGGTATCCCGGAACATAAAGATGAAGTCGGTTCGGATGCATACAATCCGAACGGTATTATTCAGCAAGCAGTCAGAGCTATCAAAGCAAGTGTAAAGAATCTTGTGGTAATAACCGATGTGTGTCTTTGCGAGTATACTTCTCACGGACACTGCGGTGTACTTGACGGAGAAGAAATTTTAAACGATGAAACCGTTTCACTTCTTGCGAAAGAAGCAGTATCGCATGCAGAAGCAGGTGCCGATATTATCGCTCCTTCCGACATGATGGACGGAAGAATTTTAGCAATCCGCAAAGCTCTTGATTACAAAGGATTCACGAAAATTCCTATTATGAGCTACGCCGCAAAATATGCTTCCGGTTTTTACGGACCTTTCAGAGATGCGGCTGAATCTACTCCGGCCTTCGGCGATAGACGTTCTCACCAAATGGATATTGCAAACACTAACGAAGCGCTGCGCGAAGTTGAATCCGATATTGAAGAAGGAGCCGATATTGTAATGGTAAAACCAGCCGGCGCCTACCTTGACGTTATCTATCGTGTAAAACAACGTTTTGAAATGCCTACCGCCGCATATCAGGTAAGCGGTGAATACTCAATGATTAAAGCCGCTGCTTTAAACGACTGGATTGACGGTGAACGGGTGATGATTGAATCACTTACGGCTATTAAACGTGCGGGCGCTGATATGATTCTTACTTACTTTGCAAAAGACGCCGCAAAGTTTCTCGATAACTTATAAACAATTCCGGAATCCACTGTAGATGAAAATAGCATTCGCCGCTTCTGAGGCATTTCCCTTTGCGAAAACAGGGGGGTTGGGGGACGTTATCGGCGCACTTCCCAAAGCATTGCACCACCTTGGAGAAGATGTAAAAGTTTTTATTCCAAAGTATGCGCAGATCGATCATTCTTTGTATGACTTAAGTTACGATTGGTCAATAGGAACCATGCCTGTAAGAGTTGCCGGACGCGTATACGATGTTGATGTTTACCTCGGGTATCTCCCCGATTCAAAAGTCGAAATCTATTTTATTGATTGTCCCTACTATTTCGGTAGGACAAAAATTTACACCTCAGATTCTGACGAAGATGAACGGTTTATTCTTTATTCGAAAGCCGTGATTGAAGCATTGCAGCGCTTGCATTGGAAACCTGATATTCTTCACTGTAATGATTGGCAGACGGGATTAATTCCTCTTTATCTAAAAGACAATTATAATTGGGATAAATTTTTTCACAGAACCGCTACCGTTATGTCCATTCACAACGTTGGCTATCAGGGAAGATTTCCGCAAGCAACTGTAGACAAAGCGGAAGTTCGCCCGGAGTTATTCTATCCCAACAGCCCGATTGAAGTGTGGAAAAGTTTTTGTTTTTTAAAAACCGGGTTGATGTACGCCGATGTTATCAACACGGTTAGCGCGACCTACGCACAAGAAATTACCACGTCAGAATACGGTGCGGGACTTGAAGGCGTCCTTCGGTTTCGCATTAATGATTTTTGGGGAATTGTAAACGGAGTCGATTATTCAATCTGGAATCCCGAAGTAGATAAACATCTGCCATTCAAATTTGGCGTTGAAAACCTTGAACGGAAACGAGACAACAAAAAATATTTACTTGGTGCTTCTCACCTTCCGGTGAAAGAAGGAGTTCCTCTTATCGGAATTATCTCCCGCCTGGTAGCACAAAAGGGATTTGACTTATTTGAAAAAGCGGCGTATCAATTAATGCAGCTCAATGCTCAATGGGTTGTCCTCGGTACAGGCGAAAGTCATATTGAAAATCTCTTCAGAAGTTTAGCGTATACCTACCCAGAGAAAATCTCGATAACTCTTGCTTTCGACGACAAACTTTCTCATTTAATTGAAGCGGGCTCGGATATTTTTCTTATGCCTTCGCAATACGAACCATGCGGGTTGAATCAAATCTATTCGCTCAAATACGGAACTGTTCCCATTGTTAGAAAGACCGGGGGCCTGGCAGACACGGTGAAAGATTGGCACGAAGCGCTTCATAATCACTCGGAAGATGGAACGGGCTTTTCTTTTACCCATTACACACCGGAAGCGCTTTACAATACTGTTGTACGCGCGCTTGACATGTTCGCAAATCAACCAGACGATTGGCAAAAAATGATGGTTAATGGAATGGAGCAGGATTATTCCTGGAATGTTTCCGCCGAACAGTACATTGATCTCTATAAAAAAGCACTCTTTAACAGACGGAATAGATAAGCAAAAACTTATCTCGCTATTTTCAAATTACTTGAAAAAGTTTTTTGCCCACTCAAGCGTTTTGCGGATGCCTTCTTCGTAAGGCGTTGCTGGAAATGTTCCGAATGTTCCTCTAAAAAATTCTCCGGTCATGATGAACCGATCGTTTTGAAGATACATCATCTCTTTAAACTCTTTTGCCATCGGGTCGAATATTCCAACCAATCCAATAAGAAATTCGCTGGTGATTGATGAAATCTTTGAACGCCTCGGTGCTTGACGCACAACTTCTTTCAACAATTGTTGCGCGGTTGTCTCTCCATATCCCGGAACGTTAAACGAATAGCCGTCCGCTTTAGGTGAAAGTCCTGCAATAACCATAGCTTCACCGCCGTCCTCAATGAAAATCAAATCAGTCGGATTGTCCAATCTTCCAAACCATTGAAGTTTTTTTCCTTTGATCGCGTTAGCGAAAATTGTTTCGGAGAAACCATTGATTACATAGGGGCCATAAAAGCTTGGCATACGAACGATGGTGTATCGAAGTCCATGCTGCATCTTAGCATGAAGCAGCATCTGCTCCATCTCAATTCTAATTTTTCCTTTTTTAGTTGAAGCCGCCTGCGGATGCCCTTCATTAACGAGATGCTGTTGTGCGTTACCAAAATTATAAACATTGCCGGGAAAAACAAATTTAAGATTTTTCTTTACGGCAATATCAATTGAAACTTGCAGCAGTTGGCGTGCTTCGGATTCCCATTTGGGATAGGGGACGTTCACACAATAAAAAAGATTGGTGCATCCGTCCGATGCGCGTTCAACGTCGGCGGCATTTCCACCATCACCTTGAATAAGAAAAATATTCTTTAACCCGTCAATGTACTTTTCTGCTTTAGCAAGGTCGCGGACAAGGGCAACAACCTCTTCATTGCGTTCGCTTAAAGCTTTGGCCGTGGCTCTTCCAAGTCCGCCGGTAAATCCAAGAACCAGATGTTTCATACTTATACGTCTCCGTTTTTGCCAAGCGAAGAATCATCATCCGGAACAACTTTCGCAATGTCGGCAATGGCATCCTGTTCTTTCAACCGGATGACCCGTACACCTTGTGTATTGCGTCCCATAACACGAATATCTTTTACACTCTGTCTGATTGCCATTCCTTTAGTACTGATAATCATCAGTTCTTCATTGTCGGTCACTTCCATCATCGAAATCATTTTGCCGACTTTATCGGTTGTTTTAACCGTGATGATTCCTTTGCCGCCGCGTTTAGTTATTCTGTAATCATTTATATCGGAACGTTTGCCGTAACCGTTTTGCGTAACAACAAGAATACTGCCTTGCCGCTTGATAACAAGCAGACCAACAACGTTGTCGCCTTTACCGAGGTTAATTCCCCTTACGCCGGTAGCGGTTCTTCCCATATCTCTTACATCTTTTTCATGGAAGCGGATTGCTAAGCCGTGTTGAGTTCCAAGCACGATATCATTTGTTCCGTCGGTAATTTTTACTGCAATTAAACGGTCGCCATCGTTGATATTAATTGCGTTGATACCGCCGCGGCGAACATTTCCGTAAGCCGAAAGCACAGTCTTTTTAATTGTTCCTTCAGCTGTAGCCATAATGAGGAATTGGTCGTCTTTAAATTCTTTAACATTTACAAATGCTGTAATCTCCTCATCTTTTTCTTTTTCAATGAGGTTGAGCACCGAACGTCCGCGGCTTGCTCTGCCGCCTTCGGGAATTTCATGCACTTTCAACCAGTAACATTTTCCCTTATCGGTGAAAAAGAGAATATACTGATGCGTTGAAGCAACGAACATATGTTCGATAAAATCTTCGTCTTTGGTTTCCGCGCCGTGTACGCCTTTACCGCCGCGTCCCTGCTTGCGATATCCGCTTACAGGAAAACGTTTGATAAATCCTCTGTGCGAAATGGTAACAACCACATCTTCTTCGGCGATAGTGTCCTCAAGAGAGAATTCCGTGTAGTCGTAAATAATTTCAGTTCTTCTTTCGTCGCCAAACTTTTCTTTTACCGCAAGCAGTTCTTCTTTAATAATGAGATAACGTTTTTCTTCGCTGTTCAAAATGCCTTTGAGTTTCTCAATCAGTTTAATGGTTTCTTTATATTCGTCTTCAATCTTTTTGCGTTCAAGACCGGTTAACCGTTGGAGGCGCATATCAAGAATTGCTTTTGCCTGAATCTCCGAAAGTTTGAATTTCCGCATCAAGTTATTTTTAGCCGTCTCAACGTCTCTTGACTTTTTGATTGTCTCAATAACTTCATCGATATTATCAAGAGCGATAATATAACCTTCTAAAATATGAGCGCGGCGTTCAGCAGCATCCAATTCAAATTTGGTTCTTCTAATTAACACATCCATACGATGATTCAAGAAGTGCACCATCGTATCTTTTAACGTCAATACTTTCGGAACGCCATTTACAAGCGCCAGCATGATTACGCCAAACGTTACCTGCATTGAAGTGTGTTTGAAAAGATTGTTTAGTACCACCGCAGGTGTTGCGTCACGCTTTAATTCAATAACCAAACGCATTCCATCTCTATCCGATTCATCGCGGATTGCAGAAATGTCTTTAATCTTTTCATCCCGTACGAGCTCGGCAATTTTTTCTTGCAAGGCAGCTTTATTTACCTGGTACGGAAGTTCGGTAACAATAATGCTTTCTTTACCGTTCTTCTGTGTTTCAACGTTTGCTTTGGCTCGGACAACTATTTTTCCTCTTCCGGTAGTAAACGCATCTTTTACGCCTTGGTATCCGTAGATGATACCTCCGGTTGGGAAATCCGGGGCTGTAACGAATTTCATTAATTTTTCGTTCGTGATGTCCGGATTTTTAATTACGGCAACAAGTCCGTCAACCACTTCACTTAAATTGTGAGGCGGAATGTTTGTAGCCATACCAACGGCAATACCGCTCGATCCGTTGATTAATAAGTTAGGCAGATACGAAGGAAGAACGGTTGGTTCCTCGAGCGTGTCATCAAAATTGGGAGAAAAGTCCACGGTGTTTTTATCAAGATCGCGAAGCATTTCGTCCGCAATACGTGCGAGGCGAGCTTCTGTGTAACGCATCGCGGCAGGAGAATCACCGTCAACCGAACCGAAGTTTCCTTGTCCGTCAACAAGCGGATAACGAAGAGAAAATTCCTGCACCATTCTTACCATAGAATCGTACACAGCAGAATCACCGTGCGGATGATACTTACCAAGTACTTCACCCACAATTCTTGCCGATTTTTTATACGGCTTACTGTGAGCCATTCCAAGTTCGTGCATACCAAACAACACTCTCCGGTGTACGGGTTTTAAACCGTCACGAACATCGGGAAGGGCGCGGGAAATGATGACCGACATTGAATAATCAATGTAGGATGATTTCATCTCTTCTTCTAAAGAGACGGGGAGGACTTTTTCAAAAAGGTTTGCCATATTTTATCTTTTTTAATGAAAACTGTTTTTCGTTAATTAAATATCAAGGTTACGGACATACTTTGCGTGTTTCTCGATGAACTCTCTTCTCGGTTCAACGGCGTCACCCATAAGGGTCTCGAAAATTTTATCTGCGGTTGCCGCGCTTTCAAGTGTGACTTGAAGAATAGTGCGAGTCTCCGGGTTCATGGTTGTTGACCATAATTGTTCGGGATTCATTTCTCCCAAACCTTTGTAACGGGAAACAACAATTTTTCTCGAAGTGGTTACTTCTTCTTCAACAGATTCTTCTCCGTCGCTTTCAACAACTTCTTTTCCGTTTCCTTTAAATCGTTTGAGAATTTCATCCCGCTCAGTGTCATCGTAGGCGTAATATTCTTCTTTTCCTTTTTTCACTTTGTATAACGGCGGCTGCGCTATAAAAATATTTCCGTTCATGATAAGCTCTTTCATGTGGCGGTAGAAAAAAGTAAGGAGAAGGGTTTTGATATGCGCACCGTCCACGTCGGCATCGGTCATAAGAATAATTTTACCGTACCGAGATTTTAAAGCGTCAAAATCAACTCCCCACCCTGCGCCGATAGCTGAGATCATCGCTTTGATTTCGTTGTTCTCAAGAATTTTATTCATGTTGGCTTTTTCAACATTCAAGATTTTTCCACGAAGCGGAAGAATAGCTTGAAATCTTCTATCGCGCCCTTGCTTGGCAGAGCCGCCGGCGGAATCACCTTCCACAATGTACATTTCACAATGCTCGGGATCGGTAATGGAACAATCGGCAAGTTTTCCCGGCAACCCAAATCCGTCCAGCGCATTTTTTCTCCGTGCAAGTTCACGGGCTTTTCTTGCGGCTTCTCTTGCTTCGGCAGCGCGCGCGCATTTTTCGATAATCTTTTTTCCGACAGAAGGATTTTCTTCAAGGTATTCGGAAAGTTTTTCTCCTACGAGCGTTTCAACGGCAGATTTTGTTTCGCTGTTGCCGAGCTTCGTTTTGGTTTGTCCTTCAAATTGCGGGTCTTGAACTTTAACTGAAAGGACGCCGGTCAAACCTTCTCTAAAATCATCTCCGGTAAGTTGAATTTTATCATTTTTTATTAAACCGTTTTTCGCGGCGTAATTATTCAGCGTTCTGGTAAGTGAGGTTTTGAAACCCACGAGATGCGTTCCGCCTTCGTGCGTGTTAATGTTATTAACGTACGAGAAAAGATTTTCCGAATAGCTGCTGTTGTATTGGAATGCGACTTCAATTGGTGTTCCGTCTTTTTCTCCTTCAATGTAAATTGTTTTGTGAAACGCTTCGCGGGTTGCATCGAGATATTTCACGAACTCGATCAAGCCGCCTTTAAAATGATACGTTTCCGATTCACCTTCAATTTCATCTTTCACTTCGATGGTGATGTTGCGGTTTAAGTAGGCAAGTTCGCGCATTCTTTCGGCAACGGTATCAAACTTAAATTTCGTCGATTTGAAAATTTTCTTGTCAGGGAGAAATGTTACGGTTGTTCCCGTATCATTTTTTTTGCAAGTGCCGACCTCTTTTACTTTATACAAAGGGATGCCGCGTTCATATTCCTGGCGATGCAGTTTGCCGCCGAGTTTCACTTCAACTTTTAATTTTTCGGAAAGAGCGTTTACCACCGAAACACCCACTCCGTGAAGTCCGCCGGAAACTTTGTACGAATCTTTATCAAACTTGCCGCCGGCGTGCAAAACGGTTAATACAACTTCAAGGGCAGAGCGTTTTTCTTCCGGATGCATGTCAACCGGAATACCGCGTCCGTTATCTTCAACGGTAACGCTTTCGTCTTTGTTAATAGTGACCTTTATGGTATCGCAATAACCGGCAAGCGCTTCGTCGATACTGTTATCAACAACTTCGTTGATAAGGTGATGAAGCCCGCGCTGACCAACGTCGCCGATATACATCGCCGGACGCATGCGCACAGCCTCTAGTCCCTTAAGGACGTTAATATTTTTTGCACTATATTCTTGTTGATTCGTTGTTCCGTTCGCCATTTAGGTATCCATGAATGTAATAAAAAGTTTCCGGTCTGTTTTTCAAAACCGGCAGATTGTTTATCCGATTAATTTTATAATGTTAAGTCTTCGTTCACCGAAGTAGTCGTTTATTTTTTCGACGAGTAATTCCTTTTGCAGAAAAAGTTCGTTTCGCCAGGCGGGATTTTCCACCTTTAACACAAGCATTCGCTTTTCAATTTTCTGCGGTTCAACAATTGTTTCAAGTTTTGGAAAGATGTCAAAAAATTTTTCTATCACTTCGTTTTCTTTTACAAAGGCATTAATTTTTCGCAAGCCAGGTTCACTTGCAAAAAGCTCCGCAATGCTTTTCACCTTTGTGCTACGCATACGAAACCGCTCCCTTAGTAATATCAATAACGCTATCGTTCCCGGTTCGGAACAGGAATGAAACGTTGGATAAATCTGTTGCCGTAATAAAAGCCTGCCCTACCGAACGGATATACGTGCTAATACTCGAAGCGCGTTTCATATCAAGTTCTCCGAATGCGTCGTCAAGCAGAAAGATCGGAGTTCTGCCGAGGATGTCTTTCATATAAAAAAATTGCGCAAAGCGGAGCGCTACCTGAAATGTTTTATGTTGACCTTGCGATCCAAAAACCTTGAGCGCTTTTCCGTTAATTGAAAAGAGAATGTCATCCCGGTGAGGTCCTACAAGATTAGCGCCTCTTCTTACTTCTTCATCTTTTCGTTGTTGTAGTTGAGCCAAGAAATTTACTTTTATTTCTGCGTCGCTTCCCGCTAACGTTGATTGATAGACTACTGCAGGTTCTTCTTCTTCATGCAAGATGGAGGTATACGCGTTTTGTAAATACGCGCTGAACAGAGACAAAAATTTCTGCCGGTAACTGCAAAGTTTACTTCCCGAAGCCGCCAATTTTTCGTTCCAGGCTTCAAGTTCAGCATTGTGAACAAAAGTATTTTTTTCTTCTCGCATTTTATTCAGGAGCGAGGAACGGTGCTTCAACGTTTTTGAATAATCGAGGAGCGTTTCCATATAAAGTGGATTAGCCTGCGAAAGAATCGCGTCAACAAATTTTCTTCGCTCTGCCGGACTTCCTTGCGTTAATTGATGATCTTCCGGTGTAAGGAGAACAATGGGAAATTTTCCGATTACTTCTGACGAGCGGTGCACCGGTTTTTCATTCAACAAAAAAGTTTTCTTTCCATCAACCGTCGAATAATAAATCCGAGCCGTATCGGAAGTATATTCTTGAAAAACGCCTGTCGCTTCATAAAAATCATTTGAGAATTTGACCAACTCCTGCTCGGAGGCAGCTTTAAAATTTTTTGTGGTGCATAAGGAATAGATTGCTTCCAGAATGGTTGTTTTTCCATCACCGTTTTCGCCGACGATAAAGTTTATCCCATCAGAAAACGTAAGTGAAGAGTCTCCGTGAATTCTATAATTTTTTAAGCGAAGCGACTTCAATACCATATTAGCTATTTAAACGAACAGGCATCAACAGCATGAGCAATTCTTCCTTTTCAGATTGCTCTGCCGGTTCAATAACGCACGCTTTTGTTGGTGAGTGGAGTTTGAATTTAATGTCTCCCTCATCCAAATGATTAAGGATATCGTTGGCGTAAGCAGTATTAAAGCCTATATCCATCGGCTCTCCCGTGTAACTGCACGGAATAGTTTCTTTTGCGCTGGACCCTTTATCAATGTCTTCGGATGAAACTTCAACCGCTGAAGCGGTAATGGAAAACTTTACCTGCTGATAATTTGATGTTGAGAAGAGGAGCATTCTTTTTATTGCCGCATGAAGATCGTTTCTCTTCAACTGAAGAATATTTTCGTTTTCAATGGGGATAACACTGTTGTAATCGGGATACTTTTGAGCGATAAGTCGTGAACTGAATTCAAGATCATCCATAACGAACGAAAGATGTGTTTCGCTTAAGAATAACGTCAGCGCGCTTTCGTTAACTAATTTTCCAAGAACTCCAACTGCACGTTCGGGAAGAATATAGTTTTCATGAGCCGGGAACGTTACTTGGCGGTCTACAAATTTTACGAGACGGTGACCGTCTGTTGTAACAAAAATTAATCCTTGCTCAGTGCATTCCAACAGCGCGCCCATCATTGCGGGACGCATAGCTTCTTTGCTTATCGCGAACGATGTTTTTTCCAACGCTTTCTTTAAAGTTTTTCCGCTTAAGGAGAGAGCTTTTTCTTTTTGAATAACCGGAAGTTTGGGGAATTCATCCGCGGAGGCAAACCCGATAGCGTATTGACCGTTTTCGGTTTTTAATTTCATTTTTTGGTTTGCTTCAATGGAGAAGTTGATCATCGTATCTCCGAGAGATTTTACGACGTCAAACAACAGTTTAGCAGGGACTACCATCGATATATTTTCACTCGCATCAACGTTAAGAGAAGCACGTAACGCGATTTCCAAATCCGTTGCCGATACCGTTAAAACACCTTCTTCAAGGTCAAATAAAAAGTTTTCCAAAATCGACATGGTTGTACGTGATGGGATTGCGGGAAATACCTTTGCAAGGAGTTTTTCCAGCTGCTTACTGTTGATTTTAAAATTCATAATCTTCTCCGTTTATTAAGCGAAATTTAACAAATATTGAGGGGATTCTCAATTAATAAATAACCGAAATCGAATCTTTTTTCTGAGCCGTTTAGCCGCTTTTATAAGCCGCCGGTGGGCGTGGTTACCTTATCATTTGAAGAGATGGAAGCGCTAACAATATAGCTTTGCTGTTCGCCGGTTCCTTGTATGGAGCTGGAATAAAGAACAGTAATTTTTGTATCGGCATTAACCGTTACCGGTCCGCTAACCGGTCCTTGCGTCGATACGTTGGTTATGCCCGCGGGTACTTCATACGAGGTAGAATAATTATAGGTTCCCTTGGCCATATTTCTCACTGTTTTTGAACTATTGGGAGCGAGTAAAATTGTTTCCCCCATAAAGTTTACATACAGATTTCCAAGGGCGATACTTTTGAAAGTTACGCTGTTTGTGACTGTGGTTTTACAACCGTTCAAGAGGAAGACAAAACCGATCATCACGAAAAAGATTCTGCGAATGTTCATTTTTCAGCCTTTAGAAATTTTCTTACAAAACTTAGGTGTTTTATTGGTAAATTTCAACAAAGTTTTTCCGTTTGCACACATTTATTTCTTCATAAAGAATGCGAAGTATGACAAGTCACAAACGATTTTTTCTCGCCGCAATAATTTTTCTTCTGACTCCTTTTCTCGGGGCACAGCAAAGAGGTATCATCACTCTGAACGCAAACAGTGTACGGGTGATTGACGACAGCATGAAATTCGGTGAAAATCTTTCCGAATACTGGAAATTTCACAACGGTGATTCTATGGCTTGGGCTTCACCGGAATACAACGACGCAGTTTGGGATTCAATGAAAACTTCTTTTCTCCTTGACTCTTTACCTCAAGGAAGATGGAGTGGTATCGGATGGTTTCGTGTAAAGCTGATGATTGATCCTTCTCTACGAAACAAGATGGTAGCGTTTTCGATTTTTCAAGACGGCGCATCTGAGTTTTATCTCGATGGGAAGCTGCTAAAAAAATATGGAGTGGTTTCCACCGGCAAGAACGAAGTAACTTTTGACCCCAAACGTCTTCCCTTTGGTGTTTACCTCGATAGCAGCTCAGTTCATACTCTCGCCGTAAGATATTCAAACACTTTTTGTGAACAGCGTAGAAATATTTTCAAAGTCTACACTAAAAAACCCGGTTTTTCACTTCGTATTTCGGAACTTGATGAAACCTACCGAATCTATAACAGAAATGACGACATCAACACCATCATCCAGGTTTCGCTTTCAGGTTTAATTTTTGCGCTCGGACTCATCCACCTGCTCATTTATTTTTTCCATCGAAAAGAAAAGGCACATCTCCATTACAGTAATTTTGCTTTTTCCGTTGTGTTTATGGTCGTCTCGGGACTCATCTTCAAATATTTCACGCAGAGTTCATCCTACAATATTTTTTCGGTGGTTAATATTCTCACGGTGTTAGTGATTTTTCTCTTTCTACTCCGGTTTCTTTATACGATTAATTATGGGAAAATTATAAAATTCTTTTGGGTTATTGCTGTGTTGGCGCTGATTACGTTTGTAAGCGGATTTGTACAAAAGAGTGATAAAATATTTGATGCCTTTCTTATTCTAACCATCGTTTTAGCCAGTATTGAAGGGCTTAGAATCGTAGTGCTGGGTATTAAGAAAAAACTGAACGGCTCATGGATTATCGGTATCGGGTTCTTCGGATTTTTCGCTCTTGTTACGTTTGTCCTTGCCGTAAATGTGTTTGGAAAAAATAATTATGTTTCACTTGAGTTTGTTCTTTTCATTCTGTATTCGGGATTTCTCAGCATTCCGCTTTCCATGTCAATTTTTCTCGCGAGAAGTTTTGCGCTAACCAATCAAAATTTGGAAACGAAGTTAGTTGAAGTGAAACTCCTTTCCGAAAAAACTATTGAGCAAGAAAGAAAAGAAGCTGAAATGCTGTTGCTGCGCGAAAAAGAGCAACTCAAATTGAGAGAGTCGGAACTTCGCGCGGAAGCGCTTGAAAAAGAGAATGAAAGAAAAGCGAAGGAACTTGAGCAAGCCAGACAAATTCAGCTTTCTATGCTGCCGACAAAAATTCCGCAGCTTCCGAATCTTGATATTGCCGTCTATATGAAAACAGCAACGGAAGTCGGAGGAGATTATTATGATTTCTTTGTCGACAGCCAACGCAAAATGACGCTTGTAATTGGCGACGCAACCGGGCATGGCGTTAAAGCGGGTATAATGGTAACCGCGGTAAAAAGTTTATTCTCCGCTTATGTAGATGAATTAACGTTGCTTGATATGTTCAAACGATTCAATCGTGGAATAAAAGAGATGAATCTTGGCGCCTTGTATATGTGTTTTTCTGCGCTGAAGATTAAAGAGTACGAAATGGAATATTCAAACGCCGGAATGCCGCCAATGCTGGTATACCGAACGGCAAGCAAGCAGGTTGAAACCGTAAGTCTTAAAGCAATGCCGCTTGGCGCGTTTGCTGATTTTCCCTATCAAGAGACTTCTCTGTCATTCTCGCCGGGGGATACCGTGTTGCTGCTGAGCGACGGTTTCCCTGAGTTATTCAGCAAGAAAAGGGAAATGATCGACTATCCGCAAGTGGAAAAATATTTCTTAAACGTTGCGGAGAAAACGCCTCAAGCGATCATTGACTACTTTGTAAAAGTTGTTAAAGATTGGCGCGAAGACGATTCGCTTGAAGACGATGTAACGTTCGTCGTTTTAAAATTCAAATAAGAAATAATTGAACCCTACGCGGTTTTCTTTTTTCTCTTTGAATAGATAATTGAGAGACTTAACAGCACAATTCCTAGCGCGAGGAACGAAACAATTTTGTAGAGCCAGTCAGAACTTGTTACACCGATGATGAACACATAAACAATGGTCATTAACAATGTGGCTAAGGACATCCAGCGATATTTTTCAATCTTCAACATCTTGCTGAAAGCATAATACAAAATAGAAACCGCAATCCACGAAAGACTGATAAATCCGCTCGGCATCGTGTTGAATAACGCGTAAGGGATAATCAACAATGCCGCTACCAAATAGGCGTTTCTCATCTGTTCCGTTTTTAATTCAAGCCGTTCTTTTTTCCAATTCAAAATGCGTGCGGAGATTAAAGCAACCAATCCAAAACTGATACTTACCAGATCAACTTTTCCGCCGAATGCGAGAAAGGCGAAAAAGATTGCAAGGTAAATTCCGAAGTTAGCAACGATAATGAATTTTGAGCGGTACCAAACGGCGGTGGAAACAACAACGATACTTTGCCAGCAGAGCCAAATGAAATAATCGGGAAGAGGAAATTGAATGACAATCGCTACACTCAACGCAAGGTAAGCCGTCATAACATAAAAGAAGGTAGAATACTTGCTTTGTCTTTTCGTCCAGAAAAATGTTGAAAGAAGAATGAAAACAACAAACGCTAAAAAATGAAAAAGCGGGTTGTAGGGTGAAGGATTTAAAAGTGTAACAAGGAGAAATAATCCATATCCTCCCGCACTATTTGCAATGGAGGCAACAATTGAATCTGTTGATTCTACACCTTCTGATTCTTTTAAAAATACACCGAGCGAAAAAACAGAAATGTACAGAAGGAGAAAGAGTAAATTAATTTCGGGGAGATGAACCGCTTCAAGCTGACGACCGACAAAAGGATTATTAAACAACCAAAGCAGATGAGTAACATACGCCACCAGAGAAATGAAAGGAACAAGATTGAACCACCTTTTCTTGGATGCGATTACAACCGTTGCGACAGCAAGAATTGTTTCGTAAAGAAGAATGATAAAAGCGGAATCGCTTACAAGCGCGGCTGAAAATCCAAACGTTAAACTAAGCGCTGTAATATAAACCGAATTTTGTTTTAACGAAACGAAAACACACAACGCAGCAATAATTGAAAGCAGTCCCACTTCCACGCCGGTATCGGAAACGGTTTGCATGGGACTGAAAAAATATAATCGGAGTGTTGTAAAATAGAGGAGCGCTAATCCACCGCCTAAAAAGTACCCGCTGATAAATTCATAATTCTTTTTCAGGTAAATTGAAATAACTCCAATTGCTAGTGCAAGAACATATCCGAACATACTCGGAAGAAAATGGGGAAGATTTTCGTAGGGAAAGGTGAGAAGAAATCCGATTCCGATTGCGAGTACAGTAATACCTGCTTTCGCAAACCAGTATTGACCGATACGGGTTTCTAATTGTTCCTCTTCATTCAATTCCGGGGCTTCATCAACTACGTCATTCGGAACAGGGGGCTCATCTTCTAATGGTTTTTCGGTTTCCTGGTTAGGGAGGTGAAGGGCGTTTTCCACAGTATCCATGCGGCTGTCCAGCTTTTTGAGAAACGCGATAATTTCTTCCGGACTCGCGTTAAGAGTAAGATTATTCATAACCGTTCCTTACTAATTATTGAGAGACACAAAATATCAACACAAAAACAGGAAGAGAGGAAGAATAACAATTCAAGAAAAGGGGGCCGGAATATCCGACCCCGAGAAACACATGTATCCGGAATAAAAGTATTCCGGTTTTGTTAAAAAGTTACGAAGCTTTTGACGCTTGTTTCTTTTCAACCTGCTTTATATAAAGATAAAGCGCAACACAGAGTAAACTGATAATTAAAACCGATACCATTAATCCGTAGCGGCGAAAGAAATAATTGTCGATCGCTTCGTTTGCTTCGGTGATGGAGGCTTTCGTTACCGCTAACCCTTTGCCAACCACAACCTCTTTGAATTTTGCTTCGTCAAACGAATGTACCATTGTGCGGGCTTCAAGTATGGCCTGGTGAGCATCACGAAGTTTGAACTTTGTTTCGGAAACCTCCATTCCCTTCTGCTCGGCATCATTGATTAATTTTAACGCGAGTGTCTCCGATGCGTCAAGGCTATCAATGTAAGTTCTCATACTTTTTGCTACTTGGTATCCCTTGGTGTTTTTACTTTCCGAATGACAGCGGCTGCAAACAGCTTCTTTGTCAACACCAAGCATCGCTTTTGTTGCTGGAAGAATTTCGTGATTACTATGACACGTTTCGCATTCGGGAAGTTTTTCTTTATCGAACGCTTGCTTGTGCGGACTCTTAGAAAATAAATCGGCGTTCAACGCATGACAAGTACCGCATACTTTAGAAATCGATTCAACTCCGGGAGGCGTAGCGCCGTGGTTTCCATGACAGCTATTGCACGCAGGCGCACCTACATCATGTTTTACAAGCAGAGCTTTGCCGTGAACGCTTGCGGCATATTTTGCGTATTGATCTGTCGGAATTTTGTATCCCGCCATATATTGCGCGTCGCTATGGCACTTGGAACAAGTTTCGGGAATGTTTAAAGCATACACTTGAGATTTTGTATCCGCTACCGAACGTATGCCGTGACTGCCATGGCAGCTTGCACATTCGGCGGGCTTGGGATCACCTTTTGCGTTCAACATTCCATGAACGCTTGTTCTATATTTTGCAACCTGATCAACGGCAAGCGATGGATTATAGGTCTGCATAAACTTTGCATCACTATGACATTTGCCGCAAGTGTTTGGAACATTAAGAGGATAAACGGGTGACGCGGGATTTTTGACGGATACGATTCCGTGAGCATTATGGCAAGTAATACATTGAACAATTTTCTCTTTTCCGTTAATGGAAAGTTGTCCGTGTACACTTTCCTGTAACAACGCAAATTGATTTGTCGGAAGATGCGAACCAAATTTTTCCATCATTTCTTTTTTTGCATGACAGTTTGCGCAGCGCTGAGAAATAACATCACCTTTCGGCACACCGATGAATCCTGCAGCCTTACTCATTGCCGTTTCCATATCATCGGATTTACTATTTCCGCCGTGGCAGCCAGAGCAGGAAATTCCTTTTTGAAAGTGAATATCTTTTTTAAATTGATCGGCAACACCGCCAAGTTGTTCGTGGCAAATAAAACATTGGTCAGAACTTTCGGGTGTCTTTGCGCTGCTTTGCTGCAAACTCGAAAAAAGAATTACTACGAGGGTTAGCATGATTACGTTTTTCATAACACCCATCCTAAAATAGTTAATACGATGATGAACATGATGGCAAAGATGCCGAGATAGGTGATAAACCTGTTTTTTTCTCCGCGCGCGGTTTTAACGTCCCAAAACGGAACGAGAAGCCACAATGCGAAAGCCGCACCGAACATGAGTATGCCCAGTACCTCTCCTTCAAAAATGAAAATGTGCGCCGGAAAATATTTTAAACTTTGGAACATGAACAGAAAATACCATTCGGGTTTTATTCCGGCAGGTGCTGAACCAAATGGATCCGCTTTATGGCCCAGTTCTGCCGGGAAAAATACCGCGAGAATAGCGAGAAGGTTTAACATTACTAACCACAAGAGAAGATCGCGCAGAAGAAAATTCGGGAAGAAAGGCATCGTCTTTTTTTCTTTTTGCGGAAGATGTTCAAACTCAAGCGGTTCGCTGATTCCCTGGCGCTGAATCAAAATTAAATGAATGCCGAGCACCACGGTAAAAATTCCGGGGAAGAGTGCAACGTGAAATCCGAACAAGCGTGATAACGTTGCGCCGGTAACATCGGGTCCGCCGCGCATAAGAATTTTAAGAGGTTCGCCGATAACAGGCACGGCGCCGGCAATATCGGAGCCGACTTTTGTTGCGAAGAACGCAAGTTCGTTCCAAGGTAATAAATAGCCGCTGAAACCAAATCCCATAGCAAGAAAGAGCATTAACATTCCGGTTACCCAGGTTAACTCTCTCGGCTTGCGGTATGCTTTTTCAAAATAAACGCTGAACATATGAATGACAGCCGCAAGAATAAATAAGTTTGCAGCCCATCCGTGAATTGAACGGATAAGCCATCCGAAGTGAACCTTCGACATGATATATTGAATACTTTCAAATGCCAAATCGGGTCCGGCTTTGTAGTAGAAAAGAAGAAGAATTCCGGTTGTTACCTGTACAATAAAAAAGAAAAGTGAAACGCCGCCGAAATAATACCACACAGAATGTGAATGAACAGGGACGTATTTCTTTCCCATAAAATGAACAAGGTCTTCAAGGTGAAGACGTTCATCCAAATAGTCGTACGCTTTTTTAAATATATTTTTCATAACACTCACGCTTTCTTCGAAACAAAAATGTTATCACCCTGACGTTTCACAGCGAAAACATCGAGCGGACGCGGTGGGGGTCCCGAAACATTTTTTCCGTTTAAATCATACTTACCGTTATGACATGCACACCAGATCAAACCCAACTCTTTTTTGTATTGAACTGTGCAATCAAGGTGTGTACACACTGCCGAAAGTGCTTTGAATTCGTCTTTTTCCGTATGGATAACCAGGACAGGTTTATTTCCGAAACGAATAATTTTTCCACTGTCTTTTTCAAAGTCGGAAACTTTTCCGGCTAACACAGTAGAGACTTCAACTTCATTTTGCTTTGGAGGATTAAGGTAAGAAATTATAGGATAGAGGACGGAAGCGAGGAATCCGACCAGACTGGTAGAGAGGAGATACTTTAGAAAAGATCTCCTGTTTTGGTTGCTATCCAAATCGCTCATAGAATTACCTTTCTTAATAGAAGGAAAAAAATATGCCGATTTGAAATTAATGCTATTTGGAAAATAAAAAAAGCAACGGCAAAATTTTCTTAGGAAAATTTTCTTTTAACGTTTTGCGTGGCAGTCGCTGCAGTTTTCTTCTTTCCACGCCGATCCGATATCAACCGGGTGATAATATTCAACACCGGTTAACGAAAGCCTGAGTGTATCTTTTTCAAATTGCTGAGAAAGAATGGTATGGCAAACATTACAATCGCGCGACAACACTTTCCCGTCTTTCGATTTATGTTTTCCATCGTGGCAGCGGAAACAGCCGGGCGAATACATGTGCCCATTATGGTTCGGGAATTTTTTCCAGCTTACATTCATGCTCGGGAAATAATTCCTCGTATAAATTTTTTGTATTTCGGTAATAGCGCGGTCAATCCTATCCTTTTTCTCAACCGCAATCTTCGGATAATTATTCTGATAGAATTGATTGATAAGAAGACTGATGCTGTCTAATGCCGAGTCTTCTGTTTTGTAAGGAGTCTCAAGTGCGTCTACCGCAACACTTTTAATATTCGGTAAAGATGGGTCAACCCAGTTTAAAGACATAAGGTGATTTACCGAAGTGAACGGATCATGATAAATATGCGAAGGACGGTTGTGGCAGTCGATACAGTCCATTCTTCTTGGTGACGCGGCTTGCAGCTGCTCTTTGGTTAACGGTTGTTCCGTACTTTCATAAACCACTTCTTTGCCGTCAAGACTTTTTGATTTCACCCACGGAATAGTTTCCCTTGTGCGGTCGGTTGTAATGTAGGTAACTTCATTTCCAATGTTCATGTGCCAGTGAATCCCGTTTGTAGGACCTGCTTCAATATTTCCACCGCCGATTTTTACCAGCAAATTGATAGTGAACTTGGTGTTCTTTTCATCTGATAAATAGTAGGTTGAAACGAGTTTCTTTTCGCTGAAGAAATGTTTCGGCCAGTGACATTGTTCGCACGTTCCTTGAGCAGGACGTAAATTTTCAATTGGAGTTGGAATGGGACGAGAATACTTATTGAACAGTACAGAATAAACCTGGTACGCGCCCGAAATTTTAGCTTTTACAAACCAGCTTACACCGGAACCAATATGGCATTGTACGCATCCGACGCGTGCGTGCGGAGAAAATTGATATGCCGTGTACTCGGGATTCATAACCGTGTGGCAGATTGTTCCGCAAAATTCATCGCTATCGGTATACTCATAAACTTTGAAACTTCCGAAAGCGGAAAAGATGAGAAGTAGAATGGTTCCCACTGCGAAGATCATTGTAGAAAAGCGATGCGCGGGGATGTTTAAATCGACAACCGGAAAATGCCGGGTATGTTTTCCTGCCGCCAATCTTTTGCGTTCTCTTAATATTCCGAAAATGATTAATCCGATTCCGATGAGTAGAAAAGAAGGAAGAATAACGAACGCGACAATACCCATGTAGGGTTTGGGATTTTTCTCAAACGCTTCCAGCGCTATTAAAAAAAGAATTAATCCAAAGCTTACGCCCGCCAGTGATACGCCTACAAGCGTCGTCGGATTATAAAACGAATCCGGGTATTTACGTTTCATGTATGTCCTCTTTTTGAAAAATTATCTATACGCAAAAATCATTGCGTAAATTATCCAGATGATGATGAAAAATCCTAATGAGAGAGCTGTCCATCCAAAAATTTTAATTCCGCGGATAACAATCGGCTGATATTCTTCAACAAGATAATCATCTAATTCATTTTTTTCTACAAGTTCGTTGTATTCCTGAGGGCGGTCGATTTTAAATTCTTCCAGCGGCATTCTTCCGGTGAAGACTACAATATCCATCGGAAATTTTTCCGGGCGCAAGTGAGTATTAAAAAAATGAACCGTAAAAATGAAGCCGGTTGCAAGCAACGCTTCATCGCTGTGGATGATGGTTGCAACGTTTAAAAACCAACCCGGGAGAAAGCGGGTGAAAAATTCCGGAAACCACAAGGTTAATCCTGTTGATCCGATAACGAACACTCCCCAAAATACCGCAAAGTAGTCAAACTTTTCCCAGTAGGTCCAGCGGCCGTACATCGGGCGTTCGCCTTTGCCTAAAAACCATTTTAATGAACCGACAAAGTCTTCCCAATCCTTCTTGTTGAAGAGCATGGAATCTTTTCCCATTATTAATTCTTTTAATGACCATGATTCTCTTTTCTTTAATCGGATGAGATCTACGATATGTGTTGCGAAAACAAGCATCATGATAGAGGCTGCAAATCGGTGGATTGATCCGGCAGCTTCGAATCCTCCGAACAGATGCGATAATACCACAGCCCATTTAGTGTAGGAAAATTTTAAAGTCATACCAGTGAGAGAAAGACTGATAAAACTTACAATCATCAAAATATGAAGTCCTCGGTTTAAACGAGAAAATCTGAGTACTTGATCATCTTTATGCATCTGTGTCATTTTTCTTCTCACTTAAATTTTTTTCTTTCATTTTATGCTCTAGCTCACGTTTCCAACGCAGTGAGCGGGGAAGCCACAAGAGCGTATGTAATCCGGCAAGCACAAACGTCCCAACGAGCAAACCGGTCATTCCCCAGAATGTCCAAAAGAGTACCGGATATTTTTCCGGATCGTGGTGTGTTGCATGCGTGAAATAGCCTGCAAATTGTTTCGTTGCAGTGGTATGACACTTCTGACAAGTTTTTAAAACGTTCTTTCTGCTTAAGTGTGATTCGGGATTTGAAACAGGAAGAATATCGTGGGAGCCATGGCAGTCATAACATTTAGCTGTTTTTGTATAGCCAAGCTGCGAAACCTTGCCATGGTAAGTATCAAAATATGTTTTGGCAATTTGCTCATGGCAGCGTCCGCATTGATCCATAATATGAAGTTTAAAGTCGTCGGAATCAGCACGTTTAATTCTGTGGGCGCTGTGGCAATCGTTGCACACCGGAAGATTGTTCGAATTTGAAACAAGCGAAGAGTGAATACTCTTTTCAAATTTTTCCTGAATTCCGTGATGACATTTACCGCAAGTGGCGGCAACATTCTTTTTATTGATGCTTGAATTCGGATTGGTGTGCGGAAGCTCGCGATGAGCGGTATGACATGCTGTACAAGTAGCCGTAACCGTTAATCCGCTTTTCATTAATCCTTTACCATGAATACTTTCGGTGTAGCTTTCTATAATTTCTTTTTCAACACCTTTGTAGCGAACGGCTGCTTTTTCTCCTTCGCGGTGACACTGAGCGCAAAGCGCTGGGATATTGGTTGGGAAGGTGCGCGATAAAGGATTTGTCTTGGATAAAATTTTATGCGTTCCATGGCATTCGGAACAAACCGGTGCGTTGGGGTCGTTCTTTGCCGATAACATTCCGTGCGTGCTTTGTTTGTACTCGATACTGACAGCATCGTGACAAGAAGAACAATCAACTTTTTTTGTAATGCTTTGACACGGACGCACGCTGGAAGCATTTACTTCAGAGTGGCATTGGCTGCAAGCTATTTTGTTATGAATAGAAGCTTCGTAATCTTTAATGTCGACGTAAAGTGATCTCCCGTCTTTGGAAGATTTTAGACTTTCAACTTGATGACAGCTCATGCAATCTTTGTTGGCCATGCCAAGTTCATAAAAAACTTTTCTTATTTTATGCGGTTGATGACAATCGATGCACGCCGGAAGTACGTGTGCTTTTTTCTCCCAAAGTTCACCGCGAATAATTTTTCTGTGAACCGCTTCAATCATTACGTGGCATTTTGTGCAAGTGGCCGCTATATTTTTTCTTGCGATGGAAGAATTGGGATCGGTATGAGGAAGAATGGAGTGGGGTGTATGGCATGACGCGCAATTCGGCGCAACCACCAATCCCTTTTTCAGCAATCCTTCACCGTGAATACTTTCGGAAAAGTTTTCAAGAATATGATCTTGATGAATAACCCGCTGTGTTTGAACTTTTGTTCCTTCTTCATGGCATCTGCCGCAGAGGAAAGGAACCTTCATCGGGTATACCGGAGAGTTGGGATCTTTTACAGGAAGAATCTCATGGGAACCATGACATGTTTTGCAAGTCGGAGCTAAATTATCTCCGCGTGCAATGGCTCTGCCATGAAGCGATTTTGCGTGTTGTTCCTGTTCGGTCTTGTGGCAGTTTCCACATTTTACCGGTTGAGGATTTTCGGTATGAGGAAATTCCGTATCCTTTAAATCAGCGTGGCAGCCAACGCAGGGAACCGAACCATGGACATACTGGGTAAACTTTTTTTCACTTACGTAAACAGAAATGGTTCTTCCGTTTCGCGTTCCCGTTAAGGTTTTGTCGTCGTGGCATCCGAAGCAATCGCTATTGTCTTGTGCGGAAATTCTTACCGTTCCGGCGAACAAAAAAAGAAAGAGAAGCGCAAAACGGGATGCTCTCCGGTGAAAGCCGTCGTACTGCAACTGTTGCATTTGTTCGTCTTCAATTTTTGAAGAAAGATTTTTCATAACCATTAAATTTTTTATTCTGAGAAATTAGTTGTTTTCTTCATGCTCGTTCTCGGTTTGTGACCGGTAAGCTTCTTTTTTCAATTCTTCAAGTTCAAGCGGATGTTCTTCTTCCATCTCTTCTTCCGTAATCGTTCCTTTTAACCAGGCAAGATTCATTGGGTAAACATCCGGGTTGAAGATGATAAAGTAAAAATGCCAAACGACAATTGCCAAGAATGCCAGCCACGCTTCGTAGTAATGAACAGTGCGTGCAATATCCCATCCGAGTTTGGTTAAAATACCGATAAACGTATTATCAAACCAAAGGAAAACGCCGGTAACCGACATTACGATTGTTCCCCAAACGAGAGCCCAGTATTCGCTTTTTTCGATGTAGCTGAATCTTCCGAACTTCGGTTTTTCTTCTTGAAATCCAAAATTGTATTTCAAAACGCTCATCATGTCTCTCGCGTCTTGGAACCGTGGAAGAAGATCTTTCCCCAGCTGTCTTCCTCGCTGAGTGAAGAGGAGATAATAAACATGATAGAGGCTTGAAGCAACCATAACCACTGCGGCGGTTCTGTGAATATAACTGCGGAGTTCAAAAGCATTTGGAAGAATATTGCGGATGCTTACAACCCACCATGCGTCCGGGAATCGGAGCATAAATCCGGTAAGTACCAGAGTGAAAAAGCTTATGACCAAGGTGCCGTGTTGAATTCTTTCGCTCAACGTCATGCGGACGTACAAGCCATGTCCGTGCACCGGTTCTTCCATTCGTCCCCTTCGTATCAAAAGTTTTCGTTTAGCTTTTCTAAAAAGATCAACAAAGTTATGAACGAACATTCCTCCGATAACGGTAAAAATTAAAATGATGTAGGTTGTTGATACCCAATACAGAAGCGGGTCTTCTCTTTCGATAGTTGTTGTGCTATGGATTTTCCCGATTGCAAAATTTTCATTTGCACCAGGGTGACATCTTCCGCAAGTATGTTTTAAATTCGCTTTATTAACAGAAGAAGTTGGATCGCTGGCTTTCTTAATATTGTGTGCACCATGACAACTTGCGCAGTTGGCAACTTCTCGTGAACCGCCTTTCAGTGCGAGTCCGTGGTAGCTTGTAACATAAGTGCTTACTTTGTTGGTCGACATTCCATACCGGTCTGTTAAACGAACCGAACTATGGCAAGGTGAGCAAACCTGTGTTGATAAATTGTTGTATGCAACCGGTGAAGAAGGATCGTTGTGTTTTAAGATGTTGTGTTCGCCGTGGCAGTTTGTACAAACCGGAGCGTCCATATTTCCTTTTGCAACCGCTTGTCCGTGCGCGCTTTCTTGGTATTCTTTTACAATATTTCCATGACATTTGGAACAAGTTTTCGGCACATTCAATTTAAATACCGTTGAACGGGAGTCGGGTCCTTTAATAATTCCGTGTGCTGTGTGGCAGTCAATACAGGTTGCGGCTTTCGCGTTTCCTTTTTCATGAAGCGCTTTGCTGTGAACACTGTTTTCGTACGATTTGATAAATTTTAATGAAGGGACAATTTTGCTGCGGACGTTTGGATTGTCCACGTGACAGGAAAAGCAAAGTTTTTCTTGAGACAATTTTATTTCGAGCGTATCGCGTGTTCCGCTTTTATTTGAAATAATAGTTCCGTGGTGACATGTTAAACAGCTTGGCGCGTCCGGATTTCCTTTTTGCAGTTCGGCATCATGTGTTGAACCTAAAAATGTTTTTTCAATATCGCCGTGACACTTTCCGCAGGCGTTCACAATCTTGTTTTTCGCAAACGGAAACTCGGGAGATTTTCTCGGAACAACATTATGTGTTCCGTGACAGCCTTTACAATTCATATCCGGAGATGAAGACATTTGTTTCAATTTTAACATCTGAGGATGGAAGGCATGTTTTACGGGGACATCTTTATGGCAGGTGAGGCAGTTAATCGGTTCAATTTTTTCTTTGTGCGGAATATTGTCAATATCAAAACCGGTATGACACGCAACGCATTGCAGTTTAGCGTGCGGAGAATTTTTCAAAACCGATTCCTTTACAAAAAGCGAAACCTGTTTTCCGTTCACTTCCTTGGTTAATGTTTCATCGCTGTGACATGATAAGCAGTCTTCGTTTGATTGAGCATATAAAGGAATTCCCCCGGAGAAAACAATCCCGAGATAAAAATAAAAACAACCTTTTACCAACAATTTAACCATCGAATTTCCTTTTTAACAATGTGAAAGTTCTAAATCTTAGAGAGAAATAAATACTCTTAGATAGAT